>FRDC01000845.1_pt1 | contig 63097 bp, 111 predicted proteins | sample 1106171 | NCBI WGS metagenome assembly FRDC01 (sample SAMEA3930566, study PRJEB13176) | freshwater metagenome | biome: Drinking water system; feature: drinking water; material: water | place: Singapore | collected 2014-12-20 | reverse complement strand
GGCGCCGGCACTTCGCTGCTTAGTTCCTTGCGCCCGCGCCGCTTCCGATTGTTGCCTATTCAGGAGCGCGTATGCGCTCCTACACATGCCAGCATCCGCTTCCCTGGAACCCACAGCAGAGGATCACGGATAGGCCAGATGGCATGTGTAGCTCTCGATCAGGCTTGCGGTTTGGCCTGCGCAAACGAAAGCGCCTTCATGTCGTCGGCAGAACTGCCAAACATGGCTTTTCGGAGTTGCGCCTTGCGGGCCTCAGTCTCGACCTCGCGGATCTTGGCCATGGCCTCGGCTTCCTGCTGTATGACGACGCTGTACGGCTGAAATTCAACGCGCTGCACGATCCAGCGAACATCCTCGCGCAGATCGAAATCCACCGGCACATCGACGTCCGTAACCTTGACGATGGTGAAGCCATGGCGCTGGTTCTGCGGCGCGGGCACCACGACCTGATCGCCGACCTTGATGTTTGGATCGAGTGTCTTGAAGTGCTCGCGGTTCGCCTGCCGCGTGGGTTCGTCACGCTCATAGATGGCCCTGATCAGGCGAAGCTTGTCGTTGATTAGGAATCCAGCAAGCGAAGAATTGCCGAGGCCAATCATTGTTGTCTCTCCAAAGATGGTTTGCATGGTTTGCCCAGATTGTCGCAAATTGCAAAAAAAGTCAATCCTTGAAGATCGACCTCAATCCCAATTCCAGCCGATAGGGACCGGAGCTATCTCGTGTTCCGAGAACAAGCACGCCATAGCGGGCAAGCTCGTCGGCATTGGCCTGGGTGTCGTGGTTAAGGTAAGCGATCAGCGCCGTGCCGAATGCTGTCTTGTTGCGACGGATCGCATTGGCGCTGTCATGGTCGATTTCGATCAGGGTGCGATTGCTCATTGGGGACTTCCTTCTACGTAGTGGATCGCGGCTTCGTCGAATGCCTTGGCCACCGATCCATCGCCGCAGATGACAAGGGTGCTGCTGTAAACAAACATCCGTCCATCGAACCGGATCAGATTTGTGTCTTCGGCCACTGCGATGGGGCCGAAAATCTTGCGGCCGGTGTTGGCTTCGAAAAGGACCGCATTCATGGCGCCGCCTTGATCAGGTCGTGTGCCGTCGCAGAAAGCTCGGCAAGGTCGGTCCACGCTTCATCATTGCCGCCGTGCTTGCGCTGTTCGATTTCATCGTCGATGACGGCGACCATCTTGACTATCAGTGACATGGCTTGGTCTTTGATATCGATCAAAGTTCGCGTCGCCTCGCCTTCGGCCAGTTTCTCTGGATCGGCCATATTAAGGTGAAGCGCCGACATGAACCACTCGTAGGCGATTTCGCTTTGCAGATTTCCGAAGGCAAGTTTCTGCCTCGGTATCTCGCTCAAGATGCCGCCGGTCACGCCAGCCAGGGCGTTTAGGACTTCATGGACCGTGCTGCGCTGGGTCGGGCGCACGTGATAGTGCGTGCGGATGGTGCTCAAGATGTTCATCGTCAGGTTCATAATCGCCTGCTCGGAACGGTCATCATCATTCGACATAGGTGTCTCCGTTGTGGTGGTAGCGAAGGTGTCCAAAGAGAGAGAGCTGCCACTGGCGGATCACGTAATGGGCCACAGGCGTCGACCATCGGGTGGCTATCCAATAGTCGAGCTTTATCTCGTCGTTGCTTCCCTTCTGATATCCGCCGTTGCAGAGAAGGGCCTCGCGGCATTCGCGCGGTTTATAGGTCGTGCTGTGCAGCGAACATCGATGGTTCGAGAAAAAGACACAGGTGCCGGAAGCCGACATCGCGTGTGGCCTTCTCCATGCGTCGTAGCGATACGGGCCGTTCTGCTCGGACATCGGCATCAGGGCATCGACTTCGATGCTACGACCGCGGCCGACTTCAAGTCCGCCAAGCGACACAAGCATCATACGACATGCCTGGCCTTCTTTGATGGCTCGCAGCGCCTCGAGCGGATCGAAGACGCCGGGGACTCTCATGCACGCAGCGACGCAGCGTGCGCATGTACATGATGCGCGGCTCATGGTTTGTCAGAGTAGATCGGATCGGCCTGGACGGTCAGACAGGTCAGCGGACGATTCGGATTGCCATCGCCGCGCATCGGGCGAACCGCAGAGGTTGTTCTCCAGAAATTGAATGCGGCCAGAAGATCGGGGAACCGCTTGGCCTGCATCTTGTCACGGGTGAATTGTCCGAATCCTTTGCCGCCATGGGCATCGAAGTCGAATGCCAAAAGCCACTGGCCTGCATGTGGGCACTGCGATCCAGGTGAGGCAAAGCCAATGGCACGGATCACATATTCGACTTTGATCAGGCCAAGCTCTATCAAGACAGCCTTGCCCTTGTCGGTGACTTTCAGCGTCGTGGCTTCGTCGCGTTTCGGGCCGGGACCTACAAGCTGACGGCGCATCAGTTCGACGGCTGTGGTTCCGTTGAAGGTCATGCTTTCGCCGGCAATCCATAGCCCAGAGCTTTCATCTAGACGTGCTGGCTGGCGATAGCAGGCAAACAAAGCATCCTGCTGATTTGTATCGAGAGGAACGAACGGCTGATTTGTCGTCATGGCTATCTCCGTTTTCAGTTTGATCCGGTCTTAGTCGCAAGTCGCGAAATGCGATAGCGGGTTATAGACGATATTCCTTTTCCACGAATCCGAGATCAGGGTCGCCGACAAGCATCCATGGGATTTTGGTTTTGTGATCGGAATAATGTCGCCAATGGGAGCGACGGAAGTGGAGCCTCTTGCGACGGCCGGGCTGATGTTCGTAATCATCGGAAAGCTTGGAGGCGCGCTGGCGTCGCGTCAGGCATAGACGGTGAAACGAATAGTCCGGCAGCGGCATAGAGAAGTCGGAAGATAGCTTGTTGCGCTTGTAGGGCGCTCGCTCGGTCTCTGCTACTGCGACCTGTGCCTCAAGCATGATCGACGATGCGCGGATCACCTTGAACACGAAATCGCGGACAGGCTTGAGTGATACCCCGCCGCGCAGCGGGTAATTGAAAAGATCGCGGCAGGCATCCGCATGATATTCGAGCCAGTGAAGATCGTAGAGCCATGCACCATTGATCTTGATCGTTATGAAGGCTGCTACGTTGTGCTCCATGTTCGATGTGAAGACGCAAAGACGGCACCCGCTGATGTGCAGCTCGAAACAACACAGATCGAAAGGCAGAGACCATTCGCCAGTAGTGTCTGGGTGATCGCCGAGCACCGCGGCCCAATCATGGTCTATCAGGAGAGCATGTAGCTCGCCCAGATCGGGCACGCTTTCGATGACCGAATTGACTGTGCGGCCCTTGGCATCGATGCGCGCGACCGCGGGCACTAGCCGAAGCTCTTTCATGGCTTGAAGCATCGACGATTGATGCGGTCGCTGTAGGATTTTTGGTCCGGCAAGCCATGCTTGTAGCTTGGTAAGAGTTTCTGCCGCGTCATGATCAACGCTACTATCCGGCGCTGGCGGGGCTCCCTTGAAATCGTTGGGGTCTACAAATGATGTGGCCGCAAATCCGCCGATCCCATCGCGGACATATCTGCGCCTGCTCTCGGCAGTCGAGAAAGCCGAGTTTCGTACTTTGCAAACGAATTCTTGGCCCTTGATATTGATGACGGTGTGCGGCAACGCGCCTGCCTTGAGCAGCGCCGATTCTAGCGGATCGGTCGCGGCTTCGATTTGTGAATCGCTGATGCGCAGCATCGACGATGATTCGAATTCACCGGACGCATTGGATCGTTGTAGCGAAAACGTCAGGCCATGCTTGCTGTACTGGCAGGTCTCTCCCTCGCCGAGAGATTCAATCTTGGATTTTATCTCTGCAAACATGCTGGCGCGAACGTCGTCAGGGATGCGCGGGTGTGTATCGACCAGCCTTTTTATTTCGGCCAACGTTGGGCCATCGCCGCCCAGGTCTACCCATTCGTCATATTTGATCATGGAATGTCGCTCCGGTGGTAAAGGGGAAGGGGCCGCGTCTTTCGACGCGATCCCCGCACGATACTCAGAACTCCGTCATGCCGCGTCAGGCGGCCTCAAGCACTTCCTTCCATTCGTCGCGGCCGAGGTTGACCAGATCGCCCCCCATGGCCTCGAATTCGACCGCGCGGTCGTAGCTGGTCGCCTCATGGGCCTGATGGGTGATCGCGTTGATGATACCCCAGCGGGAAAGATCGCCGCCCTGGATCAGCGAGCGAAGGATGCCACCCTGTTCCGCCTGGGTCGCACCGACCTTGCGCGCCAAGACTTCCACTGCCTTGGCAGGATCGCCGCTGATCTTGCCTTCGGTCAGATCGCCGAGCTTGGCCAGCGTGGCGTTGAACCGGGTGCGATCGACGACGGCGCGGACCATGTCGCGGACCTTGAGCAACACGGCGCGATCATCGGCTTTGATCGTGTCCTGTGCCCACAGCTCGGCGCTGTCCTCGACGCGGCGACCGACGTGATGGCGCCGATAAGCCTCTCCGGTCTTCATGCCGTTGAGGCAGACAAGCCGCCAGATCATTTCCGAGACCGACGCGGAACCAAAACCGATTTCGGAATTGCTGATGATGCCGCCGGCCTGCACCACATCGCCGCGCTTCACTTCGCCAGCGATCGTAGGCACGGTGAAGTGGATGTAGAGACGCCGCTCAGTGACTTCGCTCGAAACGATTTCGACGCCGGGGAGATCGGCCAGCACGGGAAGCGCGGCCTCGGCGATTTCATCGTTCTCGATCCGCTGATACTTGTTCGAGAGCAGCGCGCGGTGATCGCCGCCGAGCGTGCGGACCATCCGGCGGTCCTTGTTGTCGAAGCGGGAAAACCACTCGTTGACGTTGTTGGCCAACAGCTCGGGCGCTTCACCGCGCATGCGGTTGTAGTAGTCGCGCGGAATCCTCGCGTGGGCAGCGATCTGATCATGCGCGACCTGCAAGATCGGGAAGCTGTTGGTGTCGACGATCAGCTTGGTCCGCTTGTCTTCATCGGCAGCCATGCGGAGCTGATTGGTCGGCGCGATCAGGTCGTGCTTGAGTTCACGATTAGCTTCGATCTTGGCCGCGAGAGCTTGAAGCGAAAGACCCTTTTGCATTTTGCATTCTCCACAGATTGTCGGCCGCCATTGGCCTATAGCCGGATTATAAGCTGGTTTGGCGGGGAGGGAATACAAGGAATTTCGCGTTTTGCGAATCGCGTCATTTTCCCACTAGACAAACCAACTCCACGGTTTCACAGTCAATTTAGGCCAGCGGTTCGCGCGAGGCCGATATTCCTACGGAGGCGAAAGCAATGGCAAAGAATGTTTCCGACGATCATGGCAGCTCGACAGAGCCTGCAAAGCTGATGACTAAGGCGCAGCTCGATGATCTGTTTAAGCGGATCATGAAGATCGAAGACGAGCAGCGTGGCGCCGGTCTGCGATCATCGGGTGCGCTGAATGATGTCGAGGCCAAGTTCCAGTTCAACCGCAAGGCGTTCCATGCGATCAAGGCGCTACTGAGGTTGATCAACGCGAAGAAGAACCCGAAGCCACAAGAGGCGGCATCCTTCCTGCGCAGCTTCGACCACATCCGCAAGACCATCGGTCTTGACAAGCTGATCGGCGATGACCTGTTTGATGGTTCGACCGATGCGCCAAGGGGCTCAACGAAGAAGCTGACGGCTGCCGAGAAAAAAGCAGCCGCGAAATCGGCCAAGGCCGACAAGAAAAAGAACGGTAGCGGCAAGAGCAAGCCGGGCCTTCGTGTCGTTGGCGGATCGGTCGACACCGCGCCGTCGCAAGCCGATCTTTCTCAGAGTCCCGACCTTGCGATCAGCGAGACGGCCGGAAGCGCCTAATGCTTCTTACGCTTGATCTTGCGACCCGTGTCGGCTGGACGAAAGGCGATCCAGCCGACACGGAGTTTGCATTCGGGAGCTATCAGCTTCCCTCGACCGGCGATGACATCGGTCGATATGCCGACGCCTTTGATGCCTGGGTCCAACAGATGATGATGAATGCGACCGAAGTTGTGTTCGAGGCGCCGGTGCTGCCACACCAGACGCAACTTGCAACGGTGCGCAAACTTAATGGACTTGCATGGCATACTGAGCTGGTCTGTCATCAACTAGGTATCAGATGCTTCGAAGCGCATCTGCAATCGATCAAAAAATACTTCGCCGGGCATGGCCAAGCCAAGAAGCCGGACATGATCCGCGCAGCAAAAAGCTATGGCTATGATATAGGAGAAGACGACAACCAAGCCGACGCTATCGGCATCCGCCTCTACACGATCGCAAATCGCTATAAACAGTTCGCTGGAAAATTCCCAACATCTATGGGGTTGCTTGGTGCCACTCAAAACAGAGATCAGCGCGCATAAGTGGGATCGTGAACGCAACGATCACTATGTCGAAGAACAGTGGTGCAGCGAACGCCTTTTCCAAGAAATCGAATTCGACAAGAACGAGCCGATCCATGAACCGTGCTGCGGATGGGGACGCATTGCCCTGGCTGCTGTCAGGTCCGGATACGAGGTCCGGGCATCCGATCTGATTGATCGGCGGCTCGCAAGCACGTTTCCAAAGCGGCGCGTCGAATATCGCCAGTTAGATTTCTTGGGGGCGCATGACGACAAGACGTTCCAGTGGATGCAGGGAGGTTCTTACGTGTTCAATCCTCCATTCTCTCATATCTGGGAATTCTGCGACCGTGCCGTGTCGCTGCTTGCCGCTCGACGATACGCCGCGGTGCTTTGTCCGGTGCGAAGACTTGCGGCTGGTCGAAAGCATCTGATCAGGATGCCATTGATCAAAGTTCTTTACATGACGCCGAGGCCATCGATGCCGACTGGCGATCACATCTTGAAGGCATTGGCAGGCGAGATCGATATCGAGACCGGAAAGCCGTACAAGGTCGGTGGAGGCCAGCAGGATTATTGTTGGCTGTTGTTTCGCAAAGGCGCTGAATATCTTGGCAAAACCGCGTGGCTGACGAAACGGCCGATGATCGACGTCCCCGAAATCCGCAGAATTAACAGGCCGCTTGCCAAATCAGCTTGACCCGGCTTACAAAATGCAAATGGCCGCGCAGGCGACAACTGCGCGGCCATCGTGTCCGCAAGAGCTTGAACGGCGAAGTTGCGGAACGGCTAGATGTAGATATTGCACAACTCTACATCGGTCAAGACACGATCATTCGCCGAGCCCGGCCGAAGTGCCGATCGAGCTGCTTTCCACAAATTGTCGATGGTCCGGCATTCTCCCGGAGGCGAAGCGCGCGGTGCTATGCTCTCCCGCCGTGTCGGTTGCCGCCAAGGGGGCCGACGATAACCCAAGACAGACTTACGGCAGTAGAATTTTCCCGGTTTTGCGTCGCTTGTCATCGGGGCGGGGGAGTCAGGTGGGCCGGGGCGGTTGGCCTCCGTTATCGGGCATCTTGGGGATACGCGCTATCTTGGTCCCTCACTCGCATGGCGCCGCTTGCGCCGGGGATTGCGGAGAGCCGAGCTGTATCTGGAACGGTGACTGGGTGCGTCAAATCAGGCATCATGGGCAAATCACAGATGGAGAGCTGCGATGGTCGATGAAACGACGGTGCCGATAAACTTGGTCTCGCCTGTAGCCACGCTCCAAAGACGATGCCAGACCATTGAAGGCAAGCCGCCGCGCATCGTCGTCTATGATGGTGCGACATATCTGCGTCCCGCCGAATGGGACGGCAGCGACGCGATCAACTACTATCTTGTCACGTCTGCGCTGATCATCGATCAGCTCCCAGCGATCTTCGATGGCAGTGCAAGCGAATGGCCCGCCGACTATCGCGAGCAATTTTGGCAGACATATCCGCGCCGGGTCGGCAAAGCCTCTGCCATCAGAAAGCTAGAGGCAGTTTGCAAATCGCGAAAGGTGCCTTGGTCCACATTCTATGCGGCGGTTGTCGCTTTCGCTTTGTCGTGCAAGTCGAAAGAAATGCAGTATATCGCGCATCCGACGACATGGCTCCATCAAGGCCGGTGGGATGATGATCCCGAGGGCAACAATCTTGGCGGTGGCGCGCCTGCACCGCGAAATGGATATCTCGATATGCTCGGAGGCATCAGCGGTGGCCGCAAGTAGCATCATCGCACAAGCTCCAAAGATGCGGCAGCTTCTCGTGCCGCCGGATCGCTCTCTGCGCGACATCGTCGCCGCCTACACGTCAAAGATTGATCGCATGGGGATGCTTGTCAGCATCAGCGAGAGAATCCGAGACGATGCTCGCACGCTTATTCAGCGCAGGGTCGATGAGCTTCATTCCTACTGTGACGAAAATCAGGACGGCGACGTTGAACTGATCAGCCAAGGTCTCGCGTATATGTTCTGGATGAATTCGATCAGGCAAAAGATCAGCCCGGAAGAAGCCGAGGCCAACGTCGCTGGATACATGCTGGTTCTCGCCGAGCATCCATCGTATTTCATCCTCAAGGCGATCTTTGATTATGTCGCCGGTCATGTGCCGGGACATGATCCTGGCTATCTTCCTACGCCGGGAGAGATCAGGCAGCGGGCGGACTTTCTCGCGGCCGACTTTCGAGAAGAATTGCACCGCCTGACGGAACTGCTCTCTGCTCCCGTGCAAGAGAAGATATCACCGATCGAGCGAGCGGCGACTGCCGACGCGATGAAGCGATGGCTTGATCGTAGCGATCCAAAGGCTGCTGAATTCCAGGCCAATGCTCAAGCGATCGAAGATCGTCGCCGTGCCGAGCAGCGCGCGAGCTTTGCCGCGGGCCACAGAAAGCAATTCAACGCGGCGTGCGATGCCTATGGCGTTTCTCGTAACTCGGTCGCATCGCCTGCGCTGATCGCAAAGTATCAATCGGGCAAAAAGAAAAAGGCAAAAGGCTGATGGAGCTGCGGCAGCGCGAGCCGCGCGAACACAATGAAGCGTTCCTAAAGTTTGTCAGAGCCAAGCCATGCTGTGCTTGCAGCGCGCCGCCGCCGTCGCAGGCGGCACATCTTCGAATGGCTTCTATCGAGCATGACAAGAGGCCGGTTGGAATCGCTGAGAAGCCGCACGATCGATGGACAACGCCTCTCTGCGCCAGATGTCATCTTGATGGACCGAAGGCGCAACACAAGATTGGAGAGCCAGCGTTTTGGTCTATGGTCGGCATCGATCCTTTCATCTTGGCAAAGACGCTTTACGACGAATTTTTGACGTCTGGCGGAAGGCCCTGCAAGGCTCGTCGACAACGTAAGCCGAAGTGCCGGCCTAAAACGATAAAGCGGAAATGGCCAAGGGGTCGCAAATTGCAAAGCAGGAACACGCTACGGAGCGCAGCCAATGGTCGCACTAAATTTCAAGGCTCGATTCGCTGATGATGTCGAGACAAGACGCAAGCGATGTTCGATCAGGGCGCCGCGCAAGGATGGCCGCGATCCGAAGCCCGGCGATTCCTTGCAGCTTTACACCGGGATGCGGACAAGGGAATGCCGAAAGCTCGGGGCCGGACGAAACCTGCATTCGCACGACACCGATCCAGATCACCGATGATCGGATCATTCTCGATGGAAATGTGTTGACCTACATCGCGATGCATGACCTTGCGCGGTCTGATGGATTCGATGACTTCACGACGATGAAAAGCTTTTTCAAACTGCCGTTTTGGGGTTTCTTAATCGAATGGTGAATGGAGAGCAGTATGGGAAAAGATAGCGGAATCGCTTGGACCGACAACACGCACAACGAATGGATCGGTTGCGCTCCCGCCGGGCCAGGGTGCGACCTGTGCTACGCGCGCACGTGGGCGATGAGATTTGAATCAGAAAACCGATGGGGTCCTAAAGCGCCAAGGCGTCTCACGTCGATTGCGACGCGCAACAACATCTTCAAGTGGCAACGGCAAGCCGAGCGCGACGGCAGCCACCCGCGCGTCTTCTGTCATTCTTTGAGCGATGTATTCGACAATGAGGTCCCGGATCAGTGGCGCAACAACCCTGGCGCAGGTGACCTTGGCCATCTTGGTCTATTCGATCGGTTGCGCCAGTGTCCTGATCTGCGTCCTCAGCTCGTGACCAAGCGGATCGGCAATGTGCCTGACATGCTGCCATCGGACTGGCGCGAGAATTTCAGCCATTGCGGCATCATCGCTACGGTCTGCGATCAGCATGAATTCGATCGCGACATGCCAAAGCTGGCTAAGGTCAAAGACCTTGGGACAAGCTGGGTCGGTCTCTCGATAGAGCCGCAGCTCGGTCCGATCGATCCGAGTGGATGGGAGCATGTCTTAGATTGGATCATAACCGGCGGCGAATCCAAGCAACGAGACGAGCATGGTGTGATGCAAGCCGGGCGGCCCTATCATATCGAATGGGCAGAATCCTTGATCGAGTGGGCTGGCGCATTTGAGGTAGCCGTATTCGTTAAGCAGGTGGGTTCAACTCCGATGCGCGAGGGAAAGCCAATATTGTTCATAGACGCAGGTGCCGGGTCGGCGATATCTCAGTGGCCGGAAAGCATCCAGGTGCAGCGATTTCCGAACATTGAAAATCGGATTAGACTTCCCTCGGCGCGGCTCATATAGTCAGCGCGGCTCTATGGCTAGGGCCTTATCGCGGCTGTGTTGTGGTGCTGCTCTCCAAGGTCTCGCCTGACGACATTGCCGCGGTCCTGACGCCGCCCGGGGTGCCACCGGGCGGCGTCTTGCATTTTGCAAATCGCGCGTGATAGTTTGGCCGCACTTTCAACAGGTGAAGGCGTGTGGTGATGACAGGTCAAACCCTCAAGGCCAAGCTGACCTCCTTCTACGGTCAGGACGACTTCCTCGAAAGGGCTGCCAAAGAACTCGACGTCGACAAATCGACAATCTACCGATACCTGTCGGCCGAACGCGTTCCGGGTCCAGTCGCTGCATGGTGCAGAGAGAAATCGCGCAACGCAGCGTCGAAGTAGCGGGGAATCAGTCAGTGGCGAAAAGACCGGCGGCCGAACGCAAGATGTTCGGCGATCAGACTTGGCCTATCGAAAACATCCAGATGTGGCCGCTGGATAAGATCAAACGGTTCGACAAAAATCCCCGCACCCATAGCCGTGAGCAGATCGCCTACATCAAGACGCTGTTCCTTGAGTTTGGATGGGCCGGTGGTCCGATCCTTCTCGATGATAAGCGCGGCGAGATCATCGCGGGGCATGGCCGTCTCGAATCCGCAGAACAGCTTCTCGCCGAAGGGCATTCCAAATTTGCGCAGGCGCCAGTGATCATCGGCAAGGGATGGTCCGACGAACAGATCATGGCGTTCCGTATCGCCGACAATCAATCGGCGTTGTTGAGCGGCTGGAATGAGGAACTGCTGACCGAGCAAGCCATCGAACTCAAAGGCTATGGCATGCTGCCGCTTCTCGGCTTCCCCGAGACCGAGCTGATCGATCTTGGCGTCTTATCGTCCGGCGAGGCTCCTGGCGCGGCAGGTGGAGAAGAACGGCATGCGCTTCTCCGTCGCATCGACATCACGATTGATGACCCGAAACACGAAGTGGTTCGCGGCGATCACTATATTCTCGCCAAGCGCCATCATCTGATCTGCGTCAACGTCATCACGGAATGGCCCGTGTGGCAGAAGTTGTTGACGAAAGAGACCATGCTGTTCTGTCCCTACCCTGGTGTTTTTGTGCCGTTCAGCATGAAGGCCAAGGACCATGAACTCGTGATGGTGCAGCCCGATCCTTATATCTGCGGCCACATCCTGGATCGCTTCAAGGAGGCCTACGGCGCAAAGAGCATCACAAAAAATGGCTGACAAGATCATCAGGACCGGCGGCGACTGGGACCCAAAGCGATGGCCGGTCTATTTCGCCGCGAGCAATCCATCCGTCTTCGTCGAAAGCATTGCGGTGCAGAATCATATCCTGCTGGCGATCAACGAACTGGAAGGCGATCAGTGGAAGGAAGTTTTCGCGACATGCTTCCGAGAGAAAAAGGCGCTGTTCATCGATTCTGGCGTTTACTCTCTTTCGATGCAGCACGCGGTCAAGCATCACATAAGCATGGATCAGGCGCTCGCGCTCGCGCCCGACAAGGTCGACGGCTTCAAGGCGCTGTTCGATAAGTACGTCGAGATCATCCGCGCGCACGGCGACAAGGTCTGGGGTTATGTCGAGATCGACCAGGGCGGCCGCGCGAACAAGATCAAGACGCGCGCCAAGCTGGAAAAGCTGGGACTGCGGCCGATCCCGGTCTACCATCCGTTCAACGATGGATGGGACTATTTCGACTACCTCGCGCAGCGGTACGATCGCATCTGTTTCGGCAACGTGGTGCAGGCCGATCCGCCGACGCGCAAGCGGCTCGCCGCGACGGCATGGGAACGCCGACGGAAGTATCCTCACCTGTGGATTCATCTTCTCGGCATGACGCCGTCGACGACGCTCACGGCATTCCCAATCAATTCGTGTGACAGCTCGACGTGGATCGGTTCGCTGCGCTGGGATCAGCAGCATACTCACATCGCCGGTCAGGCGGTCGAGCTTGATGTCGGCTTCACCTATGTTCTCGCCAGCATCGAACCGACCACCGGCAGCGCAGGATGGAACAAAGGGGTGAAGCTCAGCGGTTATAACGGAACCATGCTTGGTAGGCTGATGGCCAACATGGCGCGCGACCAGGAGCGATTCCTGGGAGCTGACATCGGCATGTTCAACAGGAGAGCAAAACGATGAGACACTTCCGATCGGACTACAATCGCTTCACCGACCCGGCCGGCAAGATCGCCGAAGACGAGCCGGTGATCATCTTCCGGGCACAGGACAAGTTCGCGCCTGTTGCGCTCAAGGCGTATCTCGACGCGCTGGCGCTCAACCATGGCCCTGAGGATCTTCAAGACAGCATCCGCGCCGCAATCGACGCCTTCGATAAGTGGCCAAAGAAAAAGACGCCCGATCTTCCGAAGAAGGCAGCGGAGCCGCAGGGCGATGCCGGCTAATCAGAAGGCGATCAGCGCAGGCAGCGGCACTCGCGCTGCTGTCGGCGCTCTTGCGTTCATCGGATACGCGGCGACGATCCCGCTGGCCAATTATCTGATCATGAACGTCGGAACAGTGTGCCATCCGCGCGGGCCTTGCACCGTCCCTGTCTGGCCGGGCATCGAATGCCCTTCGGGCTCTTTGCTGATCGGATGGGCGCTCGTGCTCCGCGACATCGTCCAGCGCACGATCGGCAAAGCATGGGCTCTTTTGGCGATTACGCTTGGCGTCATCGTGTCAGGTCTTGTCGCGCCGGCATCGCTGATCATTGCGTCGATGGCCGCGTTTGGCATTTCCGAGCTGTGCGACTTCCTGATCTACACCCGGCTCCAACGAGACCACTTCATCGCTGCGGTGCTTGCGTCAAGTGTCGTCGGTCTCGTGATCGATTCAGCGATCTTCCTTTTCCTCGCATTCGGCTCGCTCGAGCTGCTTTCGGGATTGATCATCGGCAAGACCTGGATGGTGCTGGCCGCGCTGCCTGCATTGTTTTGGGTCCGGCGCAGATACAAAGAGGATGCGACATGAGGGCCAATCGTAGCGACGCAAAAATTTTTGTCACGTTCCAGCGCGTTGGGTTCCATCGGTGGCAAGACGCCGTCGGTCATCGCCACTATCTCTATTCCCGACACAGGCACATCTTTCACGTCCGCATCGAATGTTTTGTATCGCACGATGATCGCGAGATCGAATTTCACGACCTGATCGATCAAGCCGCGAAGATTTGGGATCAGCGATATCCAAATGGAGAAATGGGAATCACTAGCTGCGAACAGGCGGCGGCGGTTTTGGGCGCCGCACTCATGGCCTTGTTTGATCGCAACTTCGATGTTTCGGTCAGTGAGGACGGCGAGTGCGGAGCCATGGTCACATCATACAAGCCGCTCACCGGCTAAAGAAAAAGGCCCGGCAGCGAACCGGGCCGTAGTCGTCGCAGATTGCGAAATCGATCAGATGCAAAAGCCGTGGATCATGTTTGGCCGATCATTATCGATGGGCAGCGATTGAAGCATCTGGATCAGAGCATCGATTGAGCAAGAGCCGTTGTAGCCCATGCCGTCGCCTGCCGCGTCAGCTTCAAGCTGGACAAGGTTAGCGGAAAAATAGTCGGCAAGGGCCCTTGATCAGGCAGCAGCGATGATCGTTGCGGATCGTGATCAAAAGGGTCGGCGAGCCGTAGGTAGTGGTCTCGCGAGCGGATTGCAGCGTGGCAATAGCAGAGGCGGCCACGATGCTAAGGTGATCAACGTAAGCCAGCCGGTGGCGGATCGCGGCAAGCATGTGATCGCGCTGCCAGCCGTTGATTTCGATTTCGTAGGGGCCGGCGGCATATTCGTTGGTGTCGGGAAGATCGGTCATCGTCATCTTGGCTCTCCAAAGTGGTTTGAACCCGGCGACATTCCAGCAAAACAAAAGGCCCGGCAAGACGGCCGGGCCTTGAATCTGCGTGGCCCTGATTTACTTGGTCTTATCGAGCAGCATCGCCGCGCCGATCCGGGTCAAGGCGTAGATCAGCGCCGGGATGGCCAAGCCAAGAATCACCGCCGGCACGATCATCAAGCCGGTGGCCTGCGCGCCGAAAGCGAAGGCATTGAGCACCGCAGAGCCGATCAGCGTGCCGACGATTGCAGGCCCGGCCCATTTGGCCATGGCGCGGCGAAGCTTCTCATTCGCCACGATCTGCGCCATTTCGAGCACGACGAACCCGAGATCGATGCCGACAGCCATGGCCCATGCCTCCCAGGTCGGCGCCTGGGTCACGATCTTGATGCCGGCGGCGAGGTGCGTCAGCGACAAGGCGGTCAGGGTCAAGGCGACAAAGCCGACCGCAGCACCGGCCATGGCCTGCCGGCGCATCCTGCGGACCGAACCTCGAGGTGTGCGGCGGACCGCGGGGCGGGAAGATGTGGGAAGTCTAGTGACAGTAGCCGTGGTCATGTTTGCTCTCCAAGATCATGAGCACCATTGCTCACTGCTTTAGTATTCTTATCTCAATACTTGCTTGGCAAGAGCCATTACTAAAAAATATTGGATTTTTTTGTATCGACCCAAAACCAAAGGAAAAGCCCGACCAAATGGGCCGGGCTTCACCAATTCGTGGGGCCTGTCTGGCCGTGCCAGCCTAGCGGCTATGCGGCCTTTTTCTTGGCTCGGGCCTTGGGTGCCTTTTTCGATTTTCTTGCGGCCTTGGCCTTCCCTGCGCTTTTGGCCTTGGGAGCCGGTTTTGCGTCAGCCTTGACCTTCGCAGGGGCGGCCTCAACCTTGACGTTGGCGGCGCGCGACCCATCGAACTTCTCGACGAAATACCGCTTCTCGCCATCGGCGCCGGTGAAGACCGTCAGGTCGTATCCCCAACGCTGGCACCATCCGGTGTTCTTCGGGTTGTGGAAAAGCCACTTCCACGGCGCGCCGGTCCACTTCGTGGTTTCATTTAACTCGGTCGCATCGACGCCGAGCCTGCGATCGCCGCGTGACCGCGCAGCCAGTTTCAGGCAGTCGGCTACGAGACCGGAAGGGCCGCTCGCCTTGCGGTCGGCGCGCGGCTTGCCCGACTTGGTCGGCTTGGCAGATTTGGCTTTGGCCTGTGCCTTGGCCTGCGACGGCGGCGTGCCGCGGGTAGCGGTCGCCGGATTCGATTTGGCCTTTGCTGATGCTGCGGCCAGGGCCTTCTCTTGCGCTGGCGTCAACGGCTTGCGGTTCTGAACCTGTAACTCCACTGGAATGCCCTCCTTTTTGGGGTCTGCAACAACTTCAGACTTCGATGTCTCGGCCGCCGCCTCTTTCATGATCGAGGATGACGGAGCGCCGATCTTTGCAGCCATGGCTGCAAGGCTCGGCTTGGAGCTGGGGATATGGGTCTTGATTACATTCATCGGGACTGCTCTCCGGTTATCTGCGGACCATTCCGCATTGTCGGCCAGCCCGCGCGGAGCTGGCCTGCAATACGGAGGATCAGAACTTCCAGTGGCGATGGATATCCATGATCGATTGTGGTTTTCGCTCAAGAATGCAGGTCAGGATCATCTGCATCTGGTCTAGAGTGTCATAGCCGCCGTGCGGAATTTGAGGATAGCTTCTGGCGATGCTGGCAAGATCATCCTTGATGCTCCGGTGAACATCGAGCTTTCCGTAGCGCGTACGCGGCGACTGCAACGCCATGACGATGACGCGCAGGGCATGGTTTGTCCGCTGATCAAGCTTTGCCATTCGATCCTCCATCGAAGAAATAATCGCCGTGCTGTTCGAGAAGCGCGGCAACATCTGTCACCATCTTGGCGAGCCACGGATCAGGCTGCGTGTCCTGGCCTATCAGTAGCGGCGTGCTGTGATCATCGCCGCCGGTGATCGGAACGTGAGGTGGTCCGCTCGCGTGCAACGTGCTGCCCATCGCGATGTGAGTGTCACAGACGAATGGCGGGCGGCCGATGCGCCGGTCTTGATGCGACCAGCAGGTGCAGCCGTGGGTGCAGCATCCGCAAGACAGAGTGCGAAGCGGCGGCAGAGACGATTCCTCGCAACCTGCGAGGCAATGATAGGTGCCGACGTTTGTGGAGTAGTCGATGCCGCAGTCAGGGCATCGACCGAAGGCGTTGAGCGCGCGCGGTGCCATCAGATCGGCTCCACAGAAAAGCGGCACAGCTCGGTGCCGTCGATATCGCGCACGATCGCAGAGTTGCCGATCAGGTCGATGTAGCGGTTCTCGTCATCGGTCACGATCAGGCTCAACTTGTCGAGCATGTCGAGGTCGGGGTGTTCGTTGATTTCGCGGATCGTCATGTGCTGCTCTCCAAAGCTAGCGGTTGATGATTACTCAGGCTTCACGGTAGCAAGAACTGCGTCGGTGACGGGGTGCCGGATGTAGACGGTCACGCCCATTTCGTTGGCTGCTTTTTGTGCCTGGATCACGGCTGCGCCGCGAGCGATCAGGCCAAGGTCATTATCGACGGTCGCGAGCACGACCATCTTGGGCAAGGCGATCGTGCCCGGCTCTGCGGTCACGGTCGCCTTTGGCATCGTCTTTCGTGTGCGCTTGGCCATTAGCTCTCCATGGTTTGCTTTAACCGCACGATATTCCTATAAGATAACCATTCCACAAACATCGATTTGCAAATTGCAAATCTACGGAAACAGTGAGGTTTGGAGTGGCGCAGCCAAAAGAGGGTAGGAAAAAAGGGCAGATCAGCCGCGAGATAGCAAAACGGCTACGCCGCGATGGGATGGCATTCGGGCCAGCCGATTCTATCGGAGAGCTGATCACTTCAGTTGAGCGAGCCGCGATACTCAAAGAGGCCACTGATGCAATGGCCGCCGTGCTCGACGCGCTGGTGATCAATCGAGAAGACCCACACACGCGCGGCACCGCGGAGAGGGTCGCCCGGCTCTACGTCAATGAAGTGTTCGCCGGAAGATATGAGCCACGGCCGCCGATCACTGATTTTCCAAACGGCAAAAAGCTCGACGAGTTGTACACGCTGGGACCCATCGATGTGCGTTCGGCATGCGCGCACCACTTCTGTCCGGTGATCGGACAGCTTTGGGTCGGGGTGATACCCAGCGAGCGGGTGATCGGCATTTCCAAATTTTCGCGCTTGTCGCGATGGATCCTGGCGCGGCCTCAAATCCAGGAGGACGCGATCATGCAGCTTGCCGATGAGTTGGAGCGTACGATCAAGCCGCGAGGTCTCGGCATCGTGATCCGCGCCTCGCATAGCTGCATGACGTGGAGAGGCGTTCGAGAGAGCGGCACCGTCATGCAGACCAACGTGATGCGCGGTATCATCAAGGAATCGCCATCGGCGCGCGCCGAGTTCATGCAATCGATCCAAGCCAGGGGATTCACATGCCTGTGACCAAACGATTCCTATCGACCAAGACCTACGGCCACGATCTTGGCCTCTCGGTCGCGTTCCGCCAGCACAAGGCGGACTCGCATTGCCGCTTCCTTCACGGCTACGCACTCTCGATCAAAATCGTATTTGAGGCGATGCACCTTGATGACCGAAACTGGGTCGTGGACTTTGGCGGCCTGAAAGAGATCAAGGCTGAGCTGATCGACTTGTTCGATCACAAGACGCTGGTCGCCAGCGATGATCCTGCGATCGAATGGTTTCGCGAAGCAAAGATGCGCGGCATCATCGACATGGTCGAAGTCGATAAGATCGGAGCGGAGAGCTTTGCCGAGCTGGTCGCGGCTTCAGTCCAGCGGTTTATCAAGAGAGACGATGCGCTATGCCATCGAGTCAGGCTGCGCAGCGTCGAGGTCGCGGAGCATGGCGCTAATTCTGCAACGGTGGAGTTCGATCGATGACGATGGAGCTGCGCGTCAACGAAATCTTCGAGACGATCCAGGGCGAGGCCACCTACACCGGCACGCCATCGATCTTCGTGCGTTTGCAGGGCTGCCCTGTCGGCTGCCCATGGTGCGACACCAAGCATACCTGGGAGAGCGCGCCGCTCGATGAAATCGATCCCGAGCAAATGCTGCGAAAGGTCAACGATGCGCCGACGTGGGCAAAGATCACCGATCGAGCCCTGACCGATTATATCGGCCAACTGAAATCGCGCCATGTCGTCATCACCGGCGGGGAGCCATGCATCTATGACCTGACCGGCATCACCGAGAAGCTGATCATGGAAGCGCGGCGCAGTGTGCAGATCGAAACCAGCGGTACGCACGAGATTAGATGCCATCCGAAATCATGGGTGACTGTATCGCCCAAGGTCGGAATGCCTGGCGGCTTTACAGTTCGTAAAGACGCGCTTCTGCGCGCGAACGAAATCAAGATGCCAATCGGCAAGCCTGATGACATTGAGACATTGCAGATCGTGTTGGGCGAAATGCCTGACCGGCTTCCGCCTCCGGTGTGGCTGCAACCCCTCAGTAAGTCGATCAAGGCGACTGACCTATGTTACGAGGCCGCGCGTGAACACGGTTGGCAGGTATCGATCCAGGCTCACAAGTTCATCGGCTATCGCTAGTCGCAATTTGCGACACCCAGAATATTTTATCTGATCAGGCGCCGTGCTATCGTCATGGCGTCTGATTTGCAATTGGAGAGCGCAATGGGAAAGCTAAAGCCAGACGATTCGCACCTCATCGAGAGGCGGTCACTGCATCGCTTAAGAGCAGACGCCCGACGGCGATCCGTCTTTGCATCAGTCGGTGATCGCACCATCGAAATCTGGATTGAGGATTACGGCGCAAAGCAGATGCTTGTGATCCATGGATGCGGCAGCGACCGGCTCGTGTTGCATCCCGTCGACTTGGATATGATCCGCGTCCAGGCAGTGTGCTTACGCTGACATGGCGAGCACCGGCAAGGGCATAGGCGGTCATCAATCGCCTCGCGCCGTGACCGTCGAATGGGTCACGCCGCAGTTCGTGATCAATCGTCTCGGAGGATGGCAATCATTCGACCGCGACCCATGCGCTGTGATCGGCCAGCCATGGCCATGCGCTCGCGAGAGCTACACCCGGCTGGACGATGGTCTTGCAAAGCCGTGGGGCAATGGCGCGTTCTACATGAACCCGCCCTATGGTGACGAAGTCGAGATATGGCTCGATCGTGCGTCACAGCACGGCAACGGCATCGCGCTGATCTTTGCACGCACCGAGACAGACGCGTTTCATCAGTACGTTTGGGCCAGGGCGACCGCCGTTCTGTTCCTGCGCGGCCGTCTGCATTTTCACTTCGGAGTTCCGTTCGCGGACAAAAAGGGCAACACATTCCAGATCGGAGATCGCGCACCCCACAATGCTGGCGGTCCTTCCGTTTTGATAGCATACGGCCAGCGCCAAGCCGAACGGCTGGCATCGTGCGGAATTCCTGGATGGTTCGGCGAGATACGAAACGGAAGGGTGATCACATGACGAATTATCAGCGGGGACCACTCGAATGGCCCAAAGGCGGACCATCCACCGATCCAAACCTCACAATGCTGCGTCTCGAGCGGAAGAAATGCGTGATGGATCACTATAGCCCGGTGCATGCCGGGCCGTTCGATGTCAATCCGTCTGGCGAAGCGCAGTGCCGCAATTGTCAGTACGTCTTGGCGGCCGGCACGATGATCAAGATGCTGTTGAGGCGCACAGACTACTTAGAGCGCCAGATCGAATGCTTGTGGGCGGCAAACTTGATGCGCAACGATCCGGCTTGGAGCATCGCTAGATATCCTGGCGATCCGGTGCGGATGATAACATTCGAGCATCCCGAGACCAAAAAAATCGGTGATGTGCGCATCCAATGGTACGGCTCGCCAAATCATTCGATGATCAACGTTAGGGTCGGTGCCTTCCTGCCGGGAGTGTTGATCGAATCGCCAGGAGATACGCCCAAGACGGAACCCGACTTGTCCGAATGGGCCAACGACAAAGCAATCGCCGATGCGGTGTTTGACCGCTATTGCGAGCAGGCCAGAACCATGGGTTGGAAGGAAAAAGCATCATGAGCAAGCCGACCACCGGCGGTAGCGAAATTCGTCTAACCGACGAACAACGCGCAGCACTGGCTCGATCTTTGACGCCGCAGCGCGACCTCGCCAGCATCATGCTGGCCCACGTCGAAAAGCAGCATGAACATGAAACCAAACTCCCAGGGGTGGCAGGAGCCCAAGCTCGCCTCCGCTTTGAAATCGTCCGCGCTACTCAGATGGCGGTCAGCCTGGAAGAGGATATGAATTCGTGCCAGCCATCAGAGCTCGTGATTGCGACTGTCCAGGTTCTAGCCGAACAGATCGCAGCGCAGATACTAACAACCCTCCGCTCCGGTGACGCACGACAAAAGATCGGCCAACAAGAGAAAGACGAACTGGCGCGAGTGATGCTTGATGTCGCAGGCAGACACGCAGCCATGTTGGTCTACAAAGGGATCAATGGAGAGTTCCATGAAGACGAAGCAGCCTTCATCACCATGGTGAAGCCAAAAGAGGGAAAAGGATAGCACGGGCGGTCTCTCTTTCCCCTCCGCGGCACCGCATTGTCGCTGATTTAGCAAAACAGGCCAGATCGCCGTTTTGTCAGCAGCGTCAAATACCTGTAGACCATGGAGGTGAGAAGGGCGCCGCGGTTCGCTATATGACGCGGAAATGGAGAGCAAAAAATGATGATTCGGATCGCCGCCTTCATAATTGGATTTCTGATCACGGCGTTGGTGTGGGAAGGAATTGCGCGTCGGTCGACACCTGCGGAACCGTGCCAGGGCGAGACCACGCTGGTTCTCACGCTATCCGGCTGGCGATGTCTCACCGGTTACGATCCGAATGAGAGGCTTCCCGATGTCCCGAATTGAGCGATGTCCGTTCTGCGACAACGTGCCCGGCGACAATCCGGGCAAGTCGCATCATGCGACGTGGTGTCCGCGGTACAGGTCGCCAAAAGACGGCGACCAGGGCATTCGCCAGGATGCCAATGGCACACGCAGCGTTGCGGCGATGCCGGGCGCTGCGTTTGATCCGACCGTGCCGCTTGTGAAGCGCGAGACCGCGACCGCGCTTGAGGAAGCGCATGAAGGGTTTCGAGCGATCCGGGAGCGTGTGGCCAATGGCGGCCCTGGCTGGCAGCGCGTGGCCGACATAGCTGCGATTCCAGACGAGAAGATCGACACCAGCGACATCCCGGAGCAAGGGGAAGAGTTCTTTCGTCAGGCGAGGCTGCGCAATGGCTGACAAGATCCTCCGGTTTGATCGCGGCTACTTATCGATGCGGTACGAATTGCCGCCCACGCTTCTTCCGCCGATCCATTGGAATTGCCGCTGCGTCGTATCGTTCGACGTCGGCATCGAGCCGGGCGTATCGGTGACATGGGCCATGGTCGGCGGTGTTCCGGCCGTGGTCGATGTCAAGGGCCAGCCGTTGGCGAACCGTCTGCCCCCAGCAATCCAGATCAACAGACGGAACTGATCCGCGTGCCGAGTGGTGGACTTGGAAAAGATGGTCGGCGGCGCGGTGGTCGCAGACATGGCTCGCGGAACAAAGCGACGATCGAGCGCGAGAAGATGATGCGTGCCGCCGCGCTGGACGCTGGCGTGGTGCCGCCGCCAGAAGTGCTGCACAGCCGCAACGCGCTTGCCGGTGCGCGACCAGAGATCAGAAAGCAGGGCATCGAAGTCATGCGGGAGATCATGCTGTTCTACATGGGCAAGGCCGCCCAGGAGCAGCGCAGCGAGAAGCCAAATGACGACAAGATATTCGACTATCTGCGGATCGCCGGGGCCATGGCCAAAGAGATCGCACCATTCGAAACGCCACGCCTGTCCGCAGTGCTGGTCAAGCAGGATGACCCGAACGAAGGCAAGACGGTGCAGGTCAGGCTCAAAATCGGCGAGCGCACCGAAACGATCATCACCCAGCCTGATGGTAGTCAGGTAAAATTCGACGACACGGAGGAACAGAATGGCAAGCCAGCCAACTAAGCCGACCTTTAAGACCGTCAAGGGCAATGCGCGTCACGCGGCGCTGTATGACGAGCTGATCGCCGTTCTGGTCAAACACAGCAAGCACCTGTCGGCCATCGAAATTCTCGCGGTGGCTGTCAACGATGGTCGGGAAATCGATTGCCTTGCAAGACCAGCGCACGACGACAATCGAAATGGCTTTGCAGGTCGTTTCGGAGAACATCGAGCAGGGCAATAATGAAATGCAGACAGAGATTTTCAAGGGCATCGCCGGCACAAGCTAGATTTGCAATTTGCGAAACGCTATAATCGCTCTCCGCTTCTGATTTGGAGAGCATGAATGCCAACGTCTCGATCCGACGCCAAGCTCGACCGGCTGGTCGCGGCGTGGATGTTTGAGTGGTCGATGTGGTCGATGCGCTATTCGCGCGAAATCCAGCGATGGCAAGTCATCCGCACCGAAGCCTATGCAATTCAAGACGCAAATGTCGTTCACAGGCGTTGCAAGCTACAGCTAGACGCGCTGGCATGGCTTAAGACGCTGCGTGGCCGGGCCTGCGCCGCCGCCGTGCTGCGAGCTGATATGAAAAACAGAAGGACGCGCAAGCGCCAAGGTGAAGCCATGATCTTCCGCGTCTGGTACAAGGTGCTCGGCGGCCATACGCATTGCATGCTGTTCGCGGCGAGCCGCGCCGATACAACATTCGCAAAGTGCGGAGAGTTCACGGTCCGCAATAGCGAATTCGATCAGCTCCGCATTGCGATGCGGGGCGTCGAGTTCTGTCTCAGGCCATCAGTGCCGCCATGCTGATCCTGATCGAGCGCACCGCCGTCTACCTTCTCGTGATGACGCTGATCGTCGGCGCCATCGCTTTCGTCATCAGCAATGGAGTAGGGCCGTGACCGAGACTGAAATGCGTTGCGGCATCTGCGATGGGTGGGGCGTCGTGATCATGGAAACGACGCCGCAGAAAACGCAGGTGCCCCGAGCCCCGCGCTCGCTTGACGAAGCGACAAGGGCGGACGCCACAGGTGAAGCTCTCGACTGTCCGTCATGTCATGGAAAGGGTTTCGAATGCTGACGCGCATTAGGATCGCGTGGTTCCGAGCCCATTGCACGCTGTACCGCTGGCGGGCATCGTGCCTGTTCGACCGCAACAGAAACGCCGATGCAAAGGATGCCATGGAGGTATCGAACAACTATTGGCGCCATGCCGACGATCTGGCCCGAATGATCGGAGAGACCAAATGAGAACGCTACTCGAAAATCTTCTTGAGGACTTGGAGGCCATGGCAGCCCAGAGCCCGATGCTTCGCGTCGGCGGGCGCTTCGTGATCAACGATATCCAGCAGGCCATCGCCGAGATCGAAGCTCAGCGAGCGACCATCGCAGAGTTGCGCAAGTTCAACGAACAGCAGATGCGCAACATCGAGGGTCTACAGAACAAGATCGGCGTGCCGCTGAGATAGCGAATCACGAAAAGATCAGAGACGCCGCCGGCTGATTAGAGGCGGCATTGGAGGATGGACGATGATTGCATGGCGGCGCGTTGTCTCGCATCGATATGTCGGCGCGTCGCGGTACACCGGCTATCTGCACAAGTCGATCGAGCTGACGTTCGAATGCGGGCACACCGATAGGCGCAAGGCCAGCTCGCCGAGCACGGTCAATGCGAAATGCCGTGAATGTGCTTGGCAACTCCAAGAGGATCGCCGAAAAGCGAAGCTGTGATGATCAAGCATCTGCCGATGAAGGTGTGGACCGAGGAAATCGATGCGACACACTTCGCAATCATCGCGACGGTTCATATCATCCAGCGAGGCAATCTCTATGGCGCAACCATCTTCCGGATCATCGACGGCAAAAGAAAATGGTACGGCTGGTATGACCTCGACGAAAAGACCAGCATCGATTGGCGCACCATCGGCGAATCCGAGCTGCGCGAGCACATCCGAACCGAATGCGGCGGCCGCATCCCCTATCTTGGTCACGCGAGCACCATCGAATCGTTCGCAGACAGAACTTGATATGCGCGTGGCCTTGGCCGCCTGGGGCCGCGTGCGCTGGCCTGGGTGCCGCGTCGTTCACGAAGTTGTCGTAGGCCAGTGCAGGATCGATATGGCGTTCATTCTGCCGACCGACATCATCGGGATCGAGATCAAATCGGACAAGGATGTGCTGACGCGGCTTGAGCGCCAAAGCGAGGAATTCAGTCGCGCGCTTCCCGAGTGGTGGATCGCCACCGGCGCCAAGCACGAGCGAATCGTTCGAGATAGCGGCTACTGGCACGCCGGGCAGGCGACCGTGGCCGATGGAAAAGTCGAGATTCGATCCAAGCCGATCCGCGACGAATTCGTGATTCCGCAAATGCTCAAGATATTATGGGCGGCAGAGGCGGCGATGATCTGCGAACGCATGCGCGTGTGGCCCGGCGCCCGGCAGCATCGCGCGAAGCTATCAAAGATGTTGCCGATGCTGGCGCGGCTATTGACCGGCAACGAGATCATCCGGGAAGTTTGCACCGAGCTGCGCGCCAGACCGGCGTTCGGCGCGATGTCTGACCCACCCATGCGATAGGAGAGCAGGATGTCGATACAGAAGGCAATCTCACCATCGGTCGCGCTTCTCGCGAAGCTTGGTTCGATTTTGGTCCACATGGAGGAAGGGCGTAGTAGCGAAGGCCATCATTTCGATTGGGCTGCGATCGACGCGTTGATGACCGATCCCGAAGTGCGCTGTTGGCTGTTGGCCATGGACAGGGGCGGCTTTCTGCCGAAGAAACGAGGCAACCCATGAAGCTGGATCGCAACATCAACAGCAACAAGCGCGAAAAATAATTTTGAGCAAAACGAATGCCGATGACATCGACACATCTTCAAACGAGCGCCGCGCAGAACGCGCGAGTTGTGCCCGTTGAGCCTGAAGTCAAGTCGTCGAAAACGTTCAAGTTGTCCTTGCGTGGCGTGAGCGCGAAAGCCGGATCGGCAAAAATCACGGACCCCTCATGCTACGATTCAGTCACGGTCGATGGGACCGGGCTGTTTGAAATTTTGGAGAGGACCATGCCACGCATCGGTGATGTGAGGTTCGTTGTCGAGCACATCGACGGCGAACGCTTTGAGAAGCTTGCGCGCAAGCGCGGGTGGAAGGATGGCCAGGACGGAATGCTCGACTACGCCGAGCACAACGAGGCCGCCGTCTACAGCGAGCACAAGACGCTTGATGAAGCGAAGGCCGCCGCCAACGCCTTCCTGGCGGACGGCAAATCCCTATTCGGGTGCTGCACCATCGACCGCCAAGTGTTCGAGCGGTTCGAAGATGATATGTACCCGGAGTGGGAACGACACGAGACTTACGAGGTCGCTATGGACGGCGAGCTGATGAAGGTTGCAGCGTAACGACGCAGCCGCTCCCGGCAACGGGGGCGGCTTCTTCATGCCTGATTAGGAGCGAGCTTCATGGCCGACGGCCGGGCAGATTGGATCAAGGGCGTAGGATATGATCAAGCGCGACGATATGCCGGTGAACAACAACTGATGGAGAGCAGCAATGGACAGGCGCGAGAATAGTTTCTTTCGAGAGACGCCAGAGCCGCAGCCGCGCAGCGACATCCGCAAGACGACGCACGATCTGATGCGCGATGCTATCGCCGCGCACGGCTTCACCGAGCAACAGCTCGCGGATGCGTGCGTTCGCCGTAGCATGATCAAAGATGTCGAATTCCATCGACGTGCGATCCGGCAGCTTCTCGACGGTGGTCCGTGCGCGATGATGATCTGCGAGGCCATCATTGCTCTTACGATTGAGAACGCGCGTCGAGATCGGGATTGCCGACATGGAGGCGCAAAATGACGAGGCGCGTCCCACCGCCGAGGAAGTACCTCGTGGCCAAGTGCTGCGCCGACTGCGGCGATCCATTCAAGGGCGATCCGAGCGATCTGCGATGCGCCCGATGCGAAGATCGTAACGAGAGCTTGCGCCAACGTGGCGCGATCGCGCTCAACATTTTGCTGGGGAGGACCGACCCGTGATGGAGACGCGCGAGATCACCGCGTGGGCGCTGGTCGCGATCCTGGGTGTTGGCCACATCTTCATGCTCGTTGCGGTCATGGTGCTTCGCTAATGTCGCTGTGCGATTGCCCTGGCCGGGCTCGTTGCGGCGTCCGCTGGTGTGAGAATTTTGCATCGTGGACAGTCTGGCAGCCACGCTGGAGAGATCGCCCCGAAGGACCGATCTTCATGTGCGATTGGCATCGCGATCAGTATGCCGAGTATCACGAAAAGCCGATCCGTGGCCTTGCACCGATGGACCCGAACGATGAAGACTTCCGGCCGTCGCTGGAAGACATGATCCGGCACGCGGAGATCGCTTTAGAGTTCGAGAGGCAGCGCGGCCGACGCCCTTGACCTTCCTGCCGGCGTTGTCGCAGGATGATCTTGCTACCACCACAGGAGGCTTGAACAGCGATGGAGGCAATCATGATCACACCGTAGCCACCCGGCGGCGATGAAACCGGGACTAGGCTATGCAAGCAAAGATATTCCTTCCAAATCCGGGGCCGTGCCAGTAATCCACTGGTGCGGCCCTTCCCATTTGACAGCGCCGTCGCAATTTGCTAATTGCGAAATTGAGCAGGCAGGGCGCCACCCCATCCAACCCGATGGCCGCCCCTCCCGAGGGCGTCTTGTCTGCTCGCAATTCGGCAACAGTAGCGTCCGTGTACAGAAGCGCCGTGGTCTCTTGATCGGGACCGCGGCGCTTTCTATTTTGAGACGGCATGATCACAGTCGAATACGAACGGCCAAAGCTCTACGCGAAACAGGAAGCTGCCTTCTTTAATCTGGCTCGCCTTGTCGGGATTGAAGCCACGACCAAGGCGGGCAAGACGGTCGGCGGGATCGCATGGCTGGTCGAGCAGGCTTTCCGAGGTAAGCCGGGCTGGAACTATTGGTGGGTCGCTCCGATCACAGCACAGGCGCAGATCGCCTTTACGCGGATGAAAGCTGGCCTGCCGCGAGGCACCTACACTTCCAATGAGACCAAGAAGACAATCGAGCTTCTGACCGGACAGATCATCTGGTTTAAGGGCGCCGACAAACCGGACAGTCTCTATGGCGAAGACGTCTATGCCGCGGTGATCGATGAGGGGAGCCGGGTCAAGGAAGGCGCGTGGCATGCGGTTCGTTCGACCCTCACCGCAACACGCGGCCCGATCCGCATCATCGGCAACGTCAAGGGTCGCAAAAATTGGTTCTACAAGCTGTGCCGTCGCGCCGAAGGGGTGATGCCGATCAATCCAACGCAGATGCAGTACCACAAGATCGTTGCGGTCGATGCTGTGAGAGCTGGCGTGCTCGACATGGAGGAAGTCAATGCGGCTCGCCAGGATCTTCCGGAGGACGTTTTCAAAGAGCTGTACGAGGCAGAGCCAAGCGACGACGCGGGCAATCCGTTCGGGATCGCAGCGATTCGCAAAATCCGAATCCCGAAGATGTCCGACCGTGAGCCCATCACCTGGGGATGGGACTTCGCGCGCAAGATGGACTTTACGGTGGGAATCGCGCTCGATGATCGGGGCCATGTCTGCCGCTTCGAGCGATGGCAGCGGCCGTGGCAAGAGACGATCGCCGATATCAAGAGCCTGACCGGCCATATCCAGGCGTTTTGCGATTCGACTGGTGTCGGCGATGCAATCGTGTCGGCGCTTCAAGAGAATGGGGGATCGAATTTTGAAGGATACCTATTCACCGGGCCAAGCAAGCAGAAGCTGATGGAATCGCTCAAGATGGCGATCCACCACAGCGAAATCTGGGTGCCCGAGGGAAGCCTGATCATCGACGAAATGGAGGAATTCGAATATCAATACACGCGAACCGGCGTGCGCTATTCTGCACCTGACGGCGCGCACGATGACTGCGTGTGCAGCCTTGCCCTTGCGAACCTGGGGCGTCAGGCTCACAAAGGTCTCGACGTCTGGGAGCGCGCTTTCGGTGACGGTGCGCCAAACTAAGGAAGCGAACGATGGCACGACAAGTCCGGCCCGCTGCGATCCGCGCGAAAGAGAAAGCGGAGGTCGCCGAACGAAAGGCGGTCCGCAACGTCGCTCGCGCCCTGGCGCAACAGCTAAAGCCGTCCAAGGCCCGCACTACTCTCGATGCGGCGGTTCTCGATAGCTATCAGAACTTCGCCCTCAACCTCGGCATGGGGACGAATAATGCTCTGACCGGGTCCACTTATGGCTTCAATCCGATCACGCGCATCCAGACGCTTCTCGAATGGATTCATCGCGGCTCGTGGATCGGCGGCGTCGCCGTTGATCTAGTGGCCGAGGACATGACGCGCGCCGGCATCGACATCATGACCGACGCCAAGCCTGAGGACCTGGATAGGCTGACCAAGGCTGCGGTGAATACCGACGTATGGGGATCGCTGTGCTCAGCGATCAAATGGGGTCGCCTCTACGGCGGGTCTCTTGCGGTGATGCTGGTCGATGGCCAGGACATGCGTCAGCCGCTTCGCGCAGATCGGGTCGGAAAGGGCCAGTTCAAAGGAATCGCTGTTCTCGACCGATGGATGGTCGAGCCAGACCTGACAAATCTCGTACAGGAAATGGGTCCGAACCTCGGCAAGCCCGAATACTATCGGGTCACCGGCGATGCGCCGTCGCTGCGGGGCAAGGTGATCCACTACAGCCGCGTGATCAGGCTGGAAGGGATCGAGCTGCCATATCGGCAAAAGGTGATGGAGAATTTGTGGGGCCTGTCCGTTCTCGAACGGCTCTACGATCGCATGATTGCGTTCGATAGCGCGACCACCGGCGCGGCACAGCTCGTCTACAAGTCACACCTGCGGACGCTCAAGGTGGATCGTCTTCGCGATCTTCTCGCGACGGGCGGCAAAGCGCAGGCCAATCTGACACGCTACGTCGAAATGATGCGGCGGTTCCAATCTATCGAAGGCGTGACCGTCGTCGATGCAAAGGATGACTTTTCTGCCGATGGGACCGGAGCGACCGTCCAGAGCGGTATCGCCGACGCGCTCGTGCAGTTTGGCCAACAGCTCGCCGGTGCGCTGCAAATCCCGCTCGTGCGCCTGTTCGGTCAATCGCCGGCCGGGATGAATTCGACCGGCGAGAGCGACCTTGTGACCTACTACGACAATGTGAATCAGCGGCAGAACCGGGAGCTGCGGGTCGGCGTGGGTCTGATCTACCAGATGCTGGCGCTATCGGAAGGCGTGAACCTTGGCGACAACTGGACGTTCGAATTCGCGGCGCTTTGGCAGATGTCAAACGACAAGAAGTCGGAGATCGATTCGCGCGACACCGAGAGCGTGACCAAGGTCAATGACGCTGGCCTGATCAGCGACCAGACCGCATTGAAAGAACTTCGCGCTCGCGGCAAGACCACGAACAAGTGGACTAACATCACCGATGAAATGATCGAGGAAGCCGATACTGAGGTCGGCGCTCCCGACCCGATGGAGCTTGGCTTGATGCCTGGACAGTCAGGCGGCCAGCCGGTCAATCCGCAGAAAACCGATGACGCTGCGGTGACGCATCTGCAATGGAGACGGCCGAACGCGATGGGTGGTGAGACAAACGGAACGTGGTGCAATCGCATGCGCTGCGGATCGGGCGGAATGAATCTTTCCGACAAACCTGATGAAGTGACGTGCTCGTATTGCAAGAGAAAAATGGCCGCTGTTGGACTGCCGAAGACGCGCGACGCGGCATTACCCGCGTCGATGGTTTCAGGAATCGAGGTGGTGATCGAGGCCGCACGCGGATCGCCGCGGTGGAGCGGTGGAAAGCCAAGCCCGGCGCATTACGGCTATATCCGCCGGGTCGGATCGGCCGAGGGCGCGACGGAGTGGATGGATTGCTTCGTCGGACCCAACGCCTATGCAGATCGCGCCTTCATCGTCGATATGTATCGTCGGGACAATTTCGCATTCGACGAACACAAGGTCATGCTTGGCTTCGACAGCATGGAAGATGCGGTGAAGGCGGTGCAGGTCGCCTATCATGACCTGGACATCGGGCCGAAAGACATCACGCCAGTCTCAATTAGCAACTTGCGACTGTGGCTGCGGGGAGGTAATCATTCTGCTCCGTACTACACACCGCCGCAAGGCGAGCTATTCGGGAGAGCAGCGTGAGTGCAGATGTCGAGCACGAGCAACGGCTTGAAGCCGCTGCGTTGGTTTTGGGCCAGCGCGTCGCCCATTTTTGCGAAGGCCGCCAACTCAACGATGTCACGCTGAATGGCGTGCTTGGCATTATCAAAGATCACAGAGCGACATCGATCAAGGAAGGCTTGCGCGACTTCCCGGTGATGGTGCCGCTCTGCCTGCAATCGATTGGCTGGATCGAAATCGTTCGCGCCGACCTCGAGCCGGTGGGTATCTACGAGAAGTGCCGCAACATCATCGCGCGATTCCCCAAGGTCGATCCATCCGATCTGGCGCAAGCCATTCGCCGGTGCTTCCCCGGCTACAACCCGAACCATGTCATCCAGGCGCGCGCCGCGCGCCGAAGCAACTAGGAGAGCGAGTTATGTCTCAGCGTTGTCCGCTTCTGATTTTCGTTGGCGCCGACAAGGGCGGCGTCGGCAAGACGATGATATCCCGTGTCGTCGCGGACTATGCGATGACGCATGGCGTCACCCCGCACTTCATCGACACCCAGCCAGGAGGCGATCTTCGCCGGTACTATCCATCGGCCGAGCTGATCGATGTCGAGAAGGTCGCCGGTCAGATGAAGCTGTTTGACCAGCTCACACCTACAAGCACCGTTCTGATCGATATCCGTGCAGGTCTGCTTTCGCCGGTGCTGATCGCGATGCGCAATCATGGCCTGTTGGCCGATGCCAAGGCGGGCCATCTGCGGATCGTCGTGTTGCACGTCCTGGCGCCGATCAAGACCAGCCTGCGCGAGGTCGAGGAAGTCGCGGGCATGCTCGCGCCGGCCGGTGAGGGCAAGGTCTATGCGCCGATCCAGAACCACATCAATGACACCGCGTTCCCCGATTTCCCGGCGATCAACATCCCGCAACTCTCAGAAGAGGTCTGCGAGGCGTTGGACAAGAACGCGCTGACCATGGAGGGCTTTGTGGCCGAGCAGACAAATTCTCGTGTCCTACGCGGCGCGCTGCGGCACTGGCTCGATCGCTGCTACGCCGAACTCGATCGGGCGGGCCTACGCGACGAGCTGCGTAAGCAGGCAGTCACCGGCCGGGTTTGACCATGGGCGGCACCATTGTCACGCGCACCGAAGCGGACCTAGCGCGAAGCGCAAGGCATCACCGGCGAAAACGAGACCGCGATCAGCGGCAATTCGATGCGCAACGCAAGGCGGAGCGTGATGATATTGTACGACGCATAGCCGAAGCTGATGCCAAGTTTTTCAAAAACGGAAAGCGATGCTGATCCAGCGCACCGACGACAAGCGGCGCGACACCGCAGCGGAGCGGAAAAACTTCGCATCGGTCCGCGCTGCCGAGAAGCAATATGCGAAAGCTCTGCGAGGCGTGGCCCGTCAGGTCGGTGCGATCATCCAGGGCTTTGGAGACGACACCGCAGGCGCCGAGTCGGCATTGAACAAATATGGCGACATGATCACGCCATGGGCCGAGGCCACGGCGCAGCGGATGATCGCAGAGGTCAATCGTCGCGACGAAGCAGTGTGGCGTAGCATCGCCAACGATATGTCGAGAGCTCTGCGCGACGAGCTGCGCACCGCGCCCACCGGCGCTCTCATGACGGCGCTGATGGCCGAGCAGGTTCACTATATCCGCTCGATACCAAAGCAGGCAGCGCAACGGCTTCATGGCATCGTGATTCGTGGCATGAAGGGCGCGATCCGGCCGCAACAGGTGATCGAAGAAATCGGCTTGTCGCGCAAGGTATCGATTAGCAAGGCTAATCTGATTGCTCGCACGGAAGTCGCGCGTGCATCATCGACACTCGTTGAGGCCAGGGCGCGTCATGTCCGCAGCGAAGGCTATATCTGGCGGACCGCGGAGGATGCGGATGTTCGCAAACTGCATCGCCGACACAATGGCAAGTTCTTCAAATGGGACGATCCGCCAATTGCCGGAAGCCGCGGTGAGCGAGCGCACGCCGGGCAAATCTACAATTGCAGATGCTATCCCGAGCCGGTGATCCCGGAGGAACCATGACAACGATTCAGGCGATGATGCTTGTGCTGTTGGCGACGATGTCGGTCGCGCTCGCCATGTTGTTCATTCTGATGATCGATATGGTTCGCGAGGAATTCGATGATTGGGTGGCCCGTCGCGAAACGCGTCGCCGCGAGCGAGAATCCGCAAAGCTACCGCCATTCGGTCTCGAATTATTGATCCTGAAAGCGCGGCGCAGGTTTCAGCGCAACCATCATCCCGGAACCGCTGTGCCGCCTGTGTCGCGAAAGGTCGACTGATGCGACAAGTTCACATCCACATTCATCGGCGAAAGCGGACGCGCGATGCCGAGCCGTGCTATTCGTGCGGAAAGCCGATGAAGTCGGAACGGTTCACAGTCTACACCGCTGATGATGGCGGCCAGATTCAGTACGTTGGCCCGGAGTGCTTTCGCAAGATCAAGGCGGCGGGATCGGCTGGCTTCCAGCCTCCGCTTGGCGGTCCGAGGCTCTACATCAAAAGGTGAAGCATGCCTGTCGTCGCGACGCATCGAATCGATTGCATCCATCTATGCGAAGGTGATCGGTGCGGTCATCCTGAAATGCAGCGCAAGGGTATCTCGTCTGATTTGTTCGGCGCCGCGCCGGCCTGCGTTCTTGTCACAGATGCGGTGTGTCCCTATGTGCGACCAGGGCCGCCGCGAGACCCTAAAAAGGAAATTCCCGATAGCTGGAAAGCCTTTGTGGAGGCAGACGACAGCGGCGGAATTCCCGACTTGGGTTAAAAGCGGAACCTGTGTTAGAAGCGACCACCGTTCAAAGCCGGGCCGAATCGGTCCACAGGAGCAAGACCCATGAATATCTCGACGCGCGTTCGTCTCGCCTTGATTGCATGCTGCCTCGCGGCATTCGCGTCTCTCAGCTTCGGCCCATCTGGCGCTCAAGTCCCCTCGGCGCCCGCGATGTACAACGTCACGCAGCCGGGCCTGCTGATCACCAACACCGCGGCTGGCGCCGGTACCGTCAATAGCGCCGATCAGACCAATCTCAATTGGCGCGGCGTTCGCTGCTCGTTCTATGCGACCGCGCAAGGCGGCACCCCTTCGACAACCTTCGGCATCCAGTACAAGGATTCCGTTAGCGGCCAATATCAGACCTATGTGGTCAGTGCCGCGATCACCGCCGTCACCACCCTGACGACGATTGCAGTCTACCCGACGCCAGCGCCAAGCGTTGTGCCGACTGGTTTCGTGCAAGCCAGCGGCCAGATCGGGCGAGTGTGGCGCGTCACGCAGACCATCGGCGGCACCACCCCGAGCGTGACCGGAACGATCGGCTGTCAGTATCTGCTATAAGCGACCGCGCAAACCCGGGAATTGCGGGACCCAGCCGGTGGCGCTGGGTCCCGCAGGCACTAACGGAGGATCGGCATGCTGATGTTTCGACATTCGATGATAGCGGCCCTGATCCTGGCGGCCGTTTTTTTCTTTGGCGAAATCTCTGGTAGCCGATCACAGGTCCAGTCGCTCAATCAAGTTTTCAATATGTTCACGCCCACGGCTCGGGCGCCGGACAGTTCGGTCACCACATCCTCGTCGCGCGTCACACTCGGCACCAAGGGCCAAGTCGGATGGGTGTGCAACACCGGAAGCAATGCGGCCTTCGTGAGGTTTGGCGATTCAACTGTTGTCGCCAGCGCCACCGCCGATATGGTCGTTCTCGCAGGACAATGCGTCGCGCTGAATGCGGGTGGTGCGACGCACCTTGCATCAATCACGGCGACCTCGACGGCGACGTTGATCACCACGATCGGACAGGGCCGCCCGTAGGAGAGTGCGACGATGGCGAGCGATGACGAAATCAACAAGCGGTGCTTTGACCTTTGCGAGACGATCCGCCTCGGCACGTTTGCCGAAGCCGGTCCCGCGCTGAAAGAGCTTCGCCTGATCGGCGCCAAGATCGAAGGCGACGAAGCCAAGGGCGGCGACATCAGCGTGACGTGGCCTGATGGCTCGCAGCGGCGGCACATCGCGATGGCGACGCCGCCGGCCGCAATTGAGCCCGCGGTCGATGCTGCGCCGCCGGCTCCAAGAAAGGTTCGTCGGTGATGACGGCGGTCAATTCGCAGATCGTGAAACGCCAGTGCTTGATCGCCAGCGTATCGAGGGCATGCCGCAACTGTGGCGCACCTGGGGTCTGGCAAGCCGATCCTGTCATTCCTGAGTTGTTCAATCCGGGCGCCGTCGGACAGGATGTCGGCGCGATCTGTCCGCGCTGTGGAGCGGCGCGTCCCGAGCCCGAACAGCTTGGCGAAATCTGGTCACGCGAGACGCATGCCGATGGCAGCGTGACCATCAATCGAAAAGGAGCCAGCGCGTGAAAATCGAATTCGTTGTCCACGAGATCAGCACCACGACCCGCAGCGCCGACGTCGATTATCTCGGCGAGAAGATCAGCGCATCGATCCCGATCATGGAAGTCCAGCTCGTGACGAAAGACCCGATGCACGGATCGCTGACGCTTCGCTTTACCGGAAAGGCTGCGGTCGACGCCCGTGCCCGCTTCAAACCCGACGCCACAGTGGCGTGGGAAGTACCGGAGAGCAGCGATGACGATGGACCTAAGACCGGCGCCGAGGCCGCCGGCGAATAAGGAAGAAATTTCGGGGGTGGCGTGGAAAGAGGCTGGCTACATCGATGGCCAGCCTCTCTTCGCTCCAAGCGGGACGATGACGCCAGAGCAGCGCCGGGTGGCGCTCAGTCTCACGATCATGGCTGATCGGCTCGCCGTGGCTGCCAATCATGCGCGCGATACCGGAAAGTATCTTGCCAGCGCAAGCCTCTTTAGGCGGGCGCTTCGCGTCTGCCCGAACAACGCATATCTGTTGACCGGCCTCGGTGCGGCGCAATGGTTCTGCGGAGACTTCGAAGGCGCGCAGGCAACGCTTGCAAAGTCCCTCAAGATCAATCCGATGTGCGCTGATGCCAATCGCAACATGGGCAGCGTTCTCAGTTCGATGGGTTATATCTTGGAGGCAAAGCAGTTTTTTATGAAGTCGATGGAAATCGACCCGAGCAACGATCTGACGCGCTGGAACTATGCCATGGCTCTGCTTGATCATGGCGAGTGGACCGCTGACGCGTGGAAAATGTTCGATGTGCGCCGCACCTACATCGGCGGATCGGCGAAATTCCCGACGCTGCCTTACCCGATGTGGAACGGCGAAGACCTCGACGGCAAGATCCTTTACGTGCGCGGCGAGCAAGGCTTTGGCGATCGTCTGCTGTTCTCTCGCTATCTGGCCTGGATCAGTCAGAAGTGGCCAAGGTGTCGGATCATCACCATGATGTCGTCGCCGCCGATGCCTGACATGCGCTCGCTGTTGTGGGAGTTTCGGCACTTCATCGAATTCCTGCCGCCCGGTGTACCGATGCCGGAAGCCGACTATGGCGTCTTCCTGATGTCGCTGCCGGGCATTGCCGGCGACCAACCCAATAAGGTCTTTCCCGACCCCGGCTTGATCCGACGAGCGATCCTGCCTTATGCGGCCGGGGTCGAATTGCCGCCGCCTCTCGAGCGCGACGCCTTGAAGATCGGGGTGTGCTGGCAGGGCAATCCGCTGATGATCCGCAACAACGATAGGTCGGTGCCCTTCGATCAGATGATGCCGCTGTTTGAAATCCCCGATGCTTGCTTCTATGGGTTGCAGTTCGGGCCTGCCGCAGCCGACATCGAGCGATTCGGCGCGCGCGATCTTTGCTTCGATCTCAGCGCCGACATCGAGAACAACGGGATGGGCTTCGTCGGGACCGGCGCCGTTATGCTTAATCTCGACTTGGTCATCACGACATGCACCGCGAATGCCCATTTGGCGGGCGCGTTGGGCGTGCCGTGCTGGGTCATCCTGGGAGCCGATCCCTATTGGATTTGGGGCCGCGGTGGTGCTCGCGCTTGCGCTTGGTACCCGAACACGCGCATATTCCGCCAGCGCAAGCCGGGCGACTGGTCCCAGGTTGTCGAGTGGGTCAGGACTGAGCTGATCGGATTGCTACGTCAACGCGCCGCCGCCAAGGTGGGATAGGAGATCGCGATGTTTCGCAGTGAAGCTCTAGCCTTCATGCTCGACCAGCCGTACGACGCGCCGATCCCGCGCGGTCGGGCGCGGACCGGCGATGCCAACGCAGCCGTGGCGACCTTCCCTGGCCGCTCGATCATCTGGAATCGCCTGATCGGAAACGGCACCGAGCCCAAGAACATCGGCTGGGGCGATTCCGCGGTGACCGGATCGGCGAACCCCAATGTCAATCTGTTCAAGCCGCAGACCGAAGCCCGCACCGCCGGCACGTCGACTTGCATCACCACGACGCAGCTCGCCGATACGTATCAGGTCACAGGCGCCATCACCTGTCTGGTCGGCGCGAAGACGATCACCGAAGCAGGACTGTTCGATACGACGACGCTTTCGCCGACCACGACCCTCGCCGCCGCCTTGGGCCTTGGTGTGCTCTCGATGTCGATCGGATCGGCAACCGGCCTCCCTGCGACCGGCAACTACTACATGCAGATCGACAATGAGACCGTGCTGGTCACCGGCGGCCAGACCACGACCCTGCAAACGATCACGCGCGGCGCTCTCGGATCGGCTGATGCGGCTCATTCACTCGGAGCGCCGGTCACGCTTGGCGGCGATGGTGGAGCAAGAGCGAACTTCACCCTCGGCGGCCAGACCGCGACCGTGGGCGCAGCTCAGGGTGGGTCGTGCTTCATTCATGCCGACTTCGGCGGCATCGCGCTCAATGTGAACGACAGCATCAATTTCACGTTCCGCGATCAGCTCACGTGACGTCGCCGATCGTCTGGGTGGTCTATTCTCAGCGATCCGGCGTGATACGCCGGGTCGTTTTGCCAGACCCAGGCGAGCGCGTCATCGACCATATGAGACCCGGCGAGTGTGTCGCCGCGATCCCGAACACCGTGCTTATGCCGGACGGAACGCCGGACATGGCCAAGGTCAGGCAGGCCATGCTCGCCGTGACGGGCACTGAGCCACCGGAGCCACGCTGCGCCGTGATCCGCGATGGAATGGTGATCAACGTGATCATGGCCGATCCAGAGATTGATCACGTCGAAGGCTGCGCTCTTGTGCTAGACGATGAGGCGTCAATCGGCTGGACATGGACCGGAGGTCGGTTCAAACGCCCGGAGTGAGGAATGGCCGTCGTCTTCATCACGTCTGGTACGACCTACAACGTCCCTTCCGATTATTCGAGCCTTAACAAAATCGATTGTATCGGCGCTGGGGCGTCAGGTGGCGCGACCCAAAATTCTCTTACCGCGCGAGCAGGTGGCGGTGCCGGTGGCGGGTGGTCTCGCATAACTAGTCTCAGCTTGACGCCCGGCGCGAGCATCACGATTCAGGTCGGCGCTGGCGGCGCTTCTGCAGTGGCGTCGACAGGCACGACCAGGCTGGCAGGAAATGCAGGGAGTGCGACTTGGTTTAATGGCGCATCACTAGCGGCTTCATCGGTCGGAGCTGCGGCTGGTACAGGCGGAAGCGTAGCGAGTTCTGGAACTGCAAACGGCGGCACCGGCGGCGCCGCTGCATCTGGAACCGGAACGTCGAAGAACAGCGGCGGCAACGGCGGCAACGCGTCAGCATCACAGGCGGCGGGCGGCGGTGGTGGTGCTGCCGGTCTAAACGGCAACGGCAACGCAGGCGTCAACAACGGGACTTCGTCGAGCGGATCAGCGGGCGGAAGCGGCGATGCCGGCTCCGGTGGCGCGGGCGGCGCGGCCTCGACCGGCGCTCCGAATCATGGCGGGAACGGAACTGAGTACCAGGCATCGCCTGCGTTTGGATCGGGCGGCGGTGGTGGCGGGACGCGACGTGGCGCAACGGCTTCCGAGGGAGGAAATGGCGGAACCTATGGAGCTGGAGGCGGCGCGGCCATCGTTAGTGGATCGGGCTTTTCGGCAACGTCTGGCGCAGGTGCGAATGGCCTGATCGTATTCGATTACGTCGCAGTCGTCATCAATCAGAAATCGATCAGCGTCAGCCAAGCCAATACGGCGACACTGATTCGATCTACCAACAAGCCGGTGATGTTGGCCCAGGCTCAGATCGTGACGCTTATCCGCAACACGGGAAAGATCATCGCGACTGTGCTTGCTCAAGTCGTCACGGTCGTGACAGGCGCAGCGGCATTTGCTGTCTCGGTTCTCGTAGCCCAGGCTCAGATCGTGACGCTGCGCATCGCAGGCGGAAAGCTGATCAATTTGATAAATGACCAAACGATTGCTTTGGCTCGCCATGTGTCAAAGATCGTCGCGATTGCGCAGGGCAAAAGCATCGCGCTGATTCGCAATATCTCCATCCTGATTGCGGTGACGCAGGCCCAGGTGGCCTCTCTTCTAAAGTCTGGCTCACGCCGGTCCGATATCGGACAAGGCCAAGTTGTCTCCGTGCTGCGATCGAGTGGAAAGATAGCCTTCGTTACCCAGGGTCAGGCGGTGACGCTTCTACGCTCAACGAGCCATCTTGTGTCGATTGTCCAGGGGCAGGTGATCACGTTGGCGCGAAATCTTTCGAAGCTCATATCCATTACACAGGTTCAAATCGTGACTTTGGTTCGCCTCGTGGCGAGGCTTATTTCGATCACCCAGCCGCAACAAATTTGGGTCTTCAAAACCGCAAATCGGCTGATCAGCATCGCACAGTCCAACACGGCGACATTCCTCAAGTCAGCGTTGAAGCTTCTTATCGTGACGCAAGATCAGCTTGTGACGCGAGCCGGTGCAATTGTCAGCAAGACAATCAGCATAACCCAGCCCCAGATCATTACGATCGGCAGGGCGATGTCGCGTTCGATCTATGTCGTGCAAGTGCAAGCCGCATCATTGCTGCGCTCGACCTCTCGATTGATCACAACGACGACAGGCCAGAGCGTTTCCATCTTCAAGACAGCGCAGCGGATCATTTTGGTGTCGCAGGCCCAGGCGATCACGGTGCGCCGCGCGATATCGCGCACGATCGTTGTCATGCAGGGCCAGCTCGTGACGTTGCGCCAAAGCACTGGCCATGTCGCCACTGTGATCCAGGCGGAAGCTGCTACTTTGTTGCGGACGACGCGGCATGCCGTCGAGGTGACGCAGGGTCAGGCGGTCACCATCATCAAGCGAGCCCATCGGTTTATCTTCGCGTCTCAGGGCCAGACCGTGCGCGTCCACACGACGCGGCCGTGGCTAATCACGGTTGCACAGGCGCAGGCTGTGAGCTTCTTCAAGCGGGCGCAACCTCTATTGATTGCGATCCAGGGTCAGCTCATCACCATCGCATCATCGATCACGCGAGCCCTGGCCGCGATCTTGAATGCGGTTGGCGCTCCAAGGATCCGCGATCTGGTCGCGAGCATGATTATGGTCGATGGCGGTCCGCGGAATCGTGACGCGGTCGCTGTTCGACGGATCGTCGCAGAAGGCGTGACCCGGCTTCGCGATCTGACCCGGCGAATGCGGGACTGGCTCACGAGCCGCTGATCGGGTAGAAGCTGAATCGCGATGGCCCAAACCGAGACACTGACGCCACCGATCAATCCGACCGAAGTCGAAGGCATACGCTTCGATTACGGCTACGTGCTCGCGGCGGGCGAGATCATCCAGAGCGCGGTGTTATTCTGCGAAGTGTTCGAAGGCACTGACCCAGACCCGGCATCGCGAAAGATCGGCGCCTATGAGATTGGTCCTTCTCCCCGCACCGACGCACCGAGTGCTTGCATTCTCCAAAAATTCGGGCAAATGATTGCTGGCGTCACGTACCGGCTGGAATGCTATGCCACGACCAGCATGGGACAGACCTTGTGCCTGTGGACCCATTTGGCCTGTGTTGAGCCCGACTGATGCAATTCTACACGACCACCACCCTGGGACCGAATCAGCATCTGACCAAAGAGGGTTTTTTGTGCTGCGTCGGGGTTCCGGTGGCACGGGTCGGCGAAATGATCTACGGGCCAAACGAGACACCGATCACGGTGGGTCCGGAAGGCTTCGTGCGGATAATGCGCGATGCGGACGAAGTTTTTCGCCCTGAGACCATCGCGAGCTGCAACGGCAAGGGGGTGGTTATCGACCACCCGGCCGAGGATGTCGTTCCGGGGAATTGGCGTATTCTGGAAATGGGTGTAATGGTCGATGCGCGGCGGGGCGAGGGCAACGATCAAGACGTGCTCCTGGCAGACCTGCTGATCAAAGACCCGGAGGCCATCAGGCTGATTCGGGAAGACGGACTGAGGGAAGTTAGCCTTGGCTACGACGCGGAATATTACGAGCTGGGTCCGGGCGTCGGCCGACAGGCAAACATTGTCGTCAACCACATCGCTCTGGTCAAACGCGGCCGCTGTGGACCGCGGTGCGCCATCGGCGACCAAGCCACTCTAGCAGAGGAAATCACCATGTCGCGCCGCACCGTCGATCGTCAGGCCCGCTTCTTCGACAAGCTCCGTCGCGCCTTCAAGGCAAAGGACGAAGCCGCGTTCGAGGAAATCGTCAAAGACGCCGAAGAAGGCGAAGAGAATGACGACACCCGCGAGACCGCCGACAATGGCGGCGTGCATCTGCACCTTGGCGGGAACAACGACGACGAGCCGACGATCCATCCCGACCTCGACAAGCGCATCAAGGCGCTTGAAGACGGCCACGGCCAGATCATGGACACGCTGACGAAAGTGATCGATAGCGTCGCCAAGCTGACCAAGGATGCCGAAGGCAACACCGCTCTGGAGGGAAGCTTGCAAATGGAGGCGCCTCCCGGCACCGGCGACCAAGCGGTCAAGGCCAAGGATTCGGAATTCCTCGGCGATGCTTTCCAGGAGACGGTATCGCTGGCCGAAGTCATGGCGCCGGGGATCGCGGTCCCGACCTACGATCGTGCCGCGGCCCCGGCGCGCACGCTCGATAGTATCGTGGCGTTGCGGCGCACCGCGCTCGACCTCGCCTATGCGCGGCCACAGCTTCGCGGCGTTATCGAATCGAACCTCAGCGGTGCGACGTTCGACACGAAGAAGATGACGCACGACAGTCTGCGCTCGCTTTTCAAGGCGGTCGGCACCGCTGCGAAGCTCGTCAACAACAAGGCCACCGAAGTCGTCACGGCCAAGGCCAACACGGCCCGGCCGATCATGACGATCGCGGACATCAATCGGCGCAACGCAGCGAAGTACGCGACGCACTGATCGGGCCACACCGAGACACCTGAAACCGGACGGAGAACCTGTTATGTCGAAGATCCTGACGAAGGCGCACAGCTTGGTCGCTACCCGCGCCGCCGCACTCATTGCCGCGCCTTCGGTGATCATCCCGAAGGAAGGCGTCTCGCGAGGCATCCAGCGCACCTGTGATGTCGCCTATCCGTACCGGATGCCGGCGGGCTTCTCCGGTGATGTGAACCGGACCCATCCATTCAGCGTCGAACCGTGCGCGATGGATCAGACCAGCCCGATCCTGTTCTACGGTCAGGCTGGCGTGATCGACGCGACCACGAAGAAATTCCGTCGCGTGCTGTCGGGAGATTCGGCGCTGACCGGCATTTACGGAATCGCCGTTCGGCCGTATCCGGTGCAACAGGGCAACCTCAATCAGGGCCTTGGGACAGCCGCGCCGCCGCTCGATCAGCCAATCGATGTGCTCCGTTGGGGCTACATCATGGCCGTCGTCTTCGGTACTCCGACCAAGGGCCAGGCCGTCTACGTTTGGTCCGATGCCGACGCCGGTGGCGAAGTCGCGGGCAAGCTGACCGTGACAACGACCGGCGGTAGCACGATCGGGCCGCTCGGTGGTTCCACGTTCCAGGGCGCGCCCGATGCCAACGGCGTGACCGAAGTCGCGTTCAACATCGGCCCGAACATCTAGGGCACACACTTCACCCGCGATCTGATCAGGGAGTTTGGAAATGTTTCACGACCACAAGTTCACCGGCGAGGCTGCGGTCCAGCTCCCGGGTCTGCACTACCCGATCCTTCGCGGTCGGCGCCGCACCACAGACGAAATGACCTTCGACGCCATGGCGGCTCTCGGCGGCCAGGATGCCTTGTCGAACGGTGTCGGCAAGAAGCTCGGCGGCACGTATCGCATGCAGGATTATATGTCCTACGATGGCGTGACGCCGGTCACCGGGCGGACTTGTGACAGCACCGGCGCCTTCCTTGTCGGCGAGCTGGAACGTCTCGACATGACGCTTCATGAGCCGCTGGCTTCCGTGACCTGGGGGCGCGACATTCCGCTGCGCGAGGATGTGACGATCGCCGACGAAGTGTCGTCATACACCATATCGTCCTACGGCTCGGCCGGTTCGCTCGGCGCGGGCAACAGCATCGGCAATGGAAAGGCGTGGATCGGCAAGGCGACCAATCAGATCACCGGCGTCGGCGTTGACATCGGCAAGATCGCCCAGCCGCTTACGCCTTGGGCGGCCGAGGTCAAGTATGACATCCTGGAGCTTGAAAGCTCGGCGCGCATCGGTCGTCCCATCGACCAGCAGAAGTACGGCGCGATGCAGCTCAAGCATCAGATGGATATCGACGAGCAGGTGTACTTCGGCGACACGACGCTTGTCCGCTATGGCCTCGTGAATTCGAACCTGCGCAGCGGCGCCGATCAGGTGACGAACGTCTCGAACGTCGCCAACGGTGCCCAGGGCACGCCCGGCTGGACAACCAAGACGCCGGACGAAATCTTGCAGGATGTGAACGAACTGCTGACCTCAGTGTGGGCGGCCAGCGCGTGGGCGGTGATCCCGTCGAACATCCTGATCCCGCCAGCTCAGTTCGGCTACATCAGCACGCAGAAAGTGTCGGCGGCTGGCAACGTCTCGATCCTCAAGTATCTGCTTGAGAACAATCTGCTGACTGCGGCTGGCGTTTCCAAGCTGCAAATCTTCCCGTCGAAGTGGTGTATCGGCACCGGCGCAGGCGGCACGCCCGGCGTCATCAACGGCAACGATCGCATGGTGTGCTACACCAAGGATCAGGATCGTGTCCGGTTCCCGATGACGATGCTGCAGCGGACCCCGATCCAGTACGATTCGATCTACCACAAGACTACGTACTTCTGCCGCCTCGGCGTTTTGGAGATCGTCTACCCCGAGACACTGGGATATCGCGACGGCTTGTAAGTTCCTCCCGCTCGCGTAATCTCACGATCGCGAGCAAACTGATCCGCCCGTCGCGCTCGGAACGTGACGGGCGGATTTTTTCTAGTGAAAGGAAAAGAGCAAATGGCGAAGAACCCGACCTCTACGCAGACAACGACGGCCGATCCTGGCAAGGATGCATCGACGGCCGATCCCGGAAACAACAATGGCTTGACCGCAGAGCAGATCGCCGAACGAGATGCCGCGTTGGCCGACGCTCGAGCCGCGGAGCAGGGCGGCGTGACCAAAACCGATGGTCCTGCGGCGGGCACTCCCGCGAACGGCCCGGTGGAGCAGGTTCAGAATGCTCTCACGCAGATCAACCAGACGGCCGCCGGGTTCACCAAGGCTGCCGATGTCGCGGCCACCGGCGTCGAGACCGTCGATATGTTCTTTCCGATGGATTGCAATCTGCGGACCGACCCGAAGCCGGGCAAGCCGTCGATGGTGATCGCCTTCAAAAAGGGCATCAATCCGGTCCCGACCGAGCACGCTGGCCATCCGTATCTCGCGAGCTGCGGCGCGACGAAGGACATCCCGGCGGCGGTGCGCGCGCCTGCTGGACCGCAGAACCCGCCGAAGGCGTGACGCTCCAGATCAAGCGTCGCGTCGATATCGGCTTAAAAACCCAAGCGAGGTAGACCGTGGCAAAGGATCAGTACCCGACCGGACCAAGCACCGCTCCGCTGGAACCTGTAAAGCTGCCCCCGGCTCAAAGCGGGGCGCCTGGATCGGCTCCGATGTACCACCCTGCCACGGTGCCGATGTCCATCGATCCGCCCACCCAGCTCGACCAGAAAGGGCTGGCGCAGCATCCTGAGACCCAGGGTCGTTCGATCCTGCCGCACAGCGTCACGCCGGCAGAGATCAACGCCCAAAACCGGAAGTACTGGAAGGGCTGGGAGTAGGTCGTGATCAACGCAGCGAGCTTCCGAGAAGCTTTCCCCGAATTCGGCAGCACGACCACCTATCCCGATGCACAGGTCAATTACTGGATCGCGATGGCCAAGGTCCTGCTGCCGGTTTCGGTGTGGGGCGTCTCGCCGACCGCAATCGAAAATCCGCCGACGACGGAAATCGATTTCGGCTACTCGCTGTTCACGGCCCACAATCTCGCGCTGGCACAACAGCGCGAGAAGGCGTCAAAGACCGGCGCCGTGCCCGGCTTGGCCACAGGGCCGATCAATCAGAAGTCCGTGGGTCCTGTCAGCGTGTCATATGACACCCAGGCCGCGATAGAGCTCGATGCGTCGCACTGGAACATGACCACCTATGGGATTCAGTTCATCAGCCTTGCGAGGATGATGGGCGCGATGCCGATACAGGTCGGCGTCGGGCAAGCACCCTTCGGGTCTGGCGGCGCGTGGTCGGGACCGTGGCCGTGGCCGCTTCCCGGCGGCGTCGGTTTCGGGTGATGCCATGCCGGCACGGACCGGCTTGATCAAAGTCATCGACCGCATGTCCCAGGTCGTTGAAGCCGTAGCGATGCTATCGAGCACGCGCGTCATGGTCGGAGTACCGGCAGAAGAAGCTCCGCGCGACGACGCGGACAGCTCAACCACGATCAATAATGCTGCTCTGGCCTACATCCACGACAATGGAGCCCCAGAGGCCAATATTCCGCCTCGGCCATTCATGGGGCCTGGGATCGAGGAAGCAAAAGAGGCGATTGTCTCTGGCCTGGCTAAGGCCGGGAAGCTGGCATTCGAGGGCAAGGGCGAGGCTGTGGATCGCCAATTTCACCGGGTCGGCATGATCGCCCGCGATTCGATCAAGCGGAAGGTCACGACCGGGCCATTCACCGCGCTCAAGCCAAGAACCATCGAAGCACGGCGCCGCCGATCAACGGGATCGAATTATCGAAGAAAAGCTGTTAAGGCTTCCGACACACGGCCGCTGATCGACACAGGGGCGATGCGGAACGCGATCAACTACGTGCTGCGCAAAGCGAGGGACAGGCGATGAAGCTCCATATCCACAAAGGCGGCCGGACCCGCACCGTCGATCTTCGCGCGATCAAGGCTCGGGCTCGCGTGACCCGTCATGGTCGCACCGGCGACTGCGCCTGCGGCGGCTCCGAGGGCGGCCGTGACGCAGGCGCCGCGATCAGCTTTCAGAAATGGATGCAGATGGTGGAAGTAGAGCTGATGCGGCTCCATGGTCTTGATCCGAGCGACATCAGCACCAACTGGCGCGCGGCGCATGCAAAGGGTCGGAGCGTGCGCGAGGCGGTTGATCTTGCAGTGGCGGGGCGGCTTCGCGACTGATGGACATCGACGTCACCGACATCCTGGCTGACAGCTACATCGCCGCCGATCCCTTCCTGGTGATCAGGCGCATCGAGACGGTTAACGCCTACGGCGAGGCTGGCAACAAACCGCCGGAACGTATCGATGCGTTCGGCGCCGTCTATCCCACCGGCTCGAATTCTCTCGTGCGAGAAGATGCCTATTCGACCGGCCTCAACACGATCAAGGTGGTGACGCAATTCAAGCTGAGAGGTCCGTCGAAAGAGGCGACCAATCGCGGAACCGATGTGCCCTACAAACCGGACATCATCTTGTGGAAGGGAAGCCACTATGTGGTGGTGTCTCTCAACGACTATTCGCAATACGGCGCCGGCTTCGTCGAAGCTGAGTGCATGTCGACCGACTACATCGACCCGCCGACCCAGCCGCCCACCGGAGCACAGTGATGCCCGGCAATTCGAGCCAGAACGTCTACGTCACGCCGAATGCTCCGCTGACGCCATTCGGCCAGGACTTGCAAAGGATCTTGCAACAGTGGGTCGTGGGCGTCTCTGGCCTCTCAGGATCGTTTGTGCGGCCGCTGTGGCAGCAAGAGCCGGCAAATATCCCCGATGTCGGCGACACATGGGCTGCGATAGGGATCACCGAAACGACTGGCGACGCCTTCCCCTACATCGAGCACGATCCGGCCGGCGATGGGTCGGACGTGGTCCAGAACAATGAGACTTTCGTCCTGGCCACGCGATGGTATGGTCCGGACGCGGGTCGCCTGTGCGCGACGATGGTGATGAGCTGCGCGGTCCCTCAAAATCGAGACAAGTTGCTACCGATCAAGCTGATCAGGGTCCCGGATCGCTGGCTATCGGTCCCTGTACTTTTCAAGGAACGCTGGCAAAATCGCATCGATATGAACATTGTGATGCGCCGGCAGCTCGATTCGCGGTATGCCATCTTTAATTTGACCTCGGCACAGGGCATTCTGCGCACCGACACTACGCCGCCCTATCAGGCGCCGATCAACGTGGAGCAATGACCATGACTACCGGCCTTTCAGTTTCGCGTCTGATCAATGTCGAAGTGAACCTGACGCCGCAGCTCGCGAGCTTCCCGAACATCAGCACCTGCCTGCTGTTGGGCACGTCGACCGTCATCAACACCGTGACCCGGATGCGAACCTACGCGAATCTGGCCGAGGTCGCTGAGCAATTCGGCACGAGCGCGCCGGAATATCTGGCGGCGCAGAAGTGGTTCACCCAGGTCCCCGCGCCGCGATCGTTGCAGATCGGCCGCTGGGTCAAGACCGCGGCGGCAGGCCAACTCATTGGCGGCGTGCTCTCGGCGACGAATCAGCTTTTGTCGACATGGACCGCGATCAACAACGGATCGTTCAAGATCACGATCGACGGCGGCGCCGAACAGGACATCATCGGCCTCAACTTTTCTGCCGCGCTCTCTCTGGCCGGCGTCGCGGCGATCCTCGACACCGCCATCGTTGGCGCAACCGTGGCATACGATTCGGTGTTCAAGCAGTTCATCGTGACCAGCGCGACCACCGGCGCGACATCGACGGTCAGCTTCGCCACGGCGGGCAGCGCCGGCACCGACATCAGCAACATGCTGAATTGGCGCTCGACAAGCACCGGCGTCATCCAGGCGCCGGGCCTCGCGGCTCAGACCGCGCTCGCGACGGTGGAGTTGTTCGACAATATGTTCTCGTCGCAATGGTATGGGCTCGTGATCCCGGATGCGGTCGATGCCGATCACGTCGCCGTCGCAGGCTACATCGAAGCTGCGATTGATCCGCCACACTTCTATGGGATCAATACGCAGAGCTCGCTGCTGTTGAGCACCGGAGATACGACCAACATTGCCGCGGTTCTCAAGGCGGCGGGCTATGGCCGCTCCACGGTGCAGTACAGCTCGACATCGCCCTACGCGATCATGTCGCTTCTCGCGCGCATCCTGACGACGAATTGGGAGGCCAACAATTCGACGATCACGCTGATGTATAAGCAGGAGCCGACGGTCACCCCGGAGAATCTGACGAATTCGCAGGCGGCGGCGGTGGCGAGCTACAATGCCAACGTCTTCGTCACCTACAACAACGACACCGCGATCATCCAGTACGGCACGGTGGCCAACGGCGAATACATCGATTCCGTGATCGGGTGCGATTGGCTGCGTGGCGCGATCACGACGAATATCTACAACGCGCTGTACGGCGCCAAGAAAATTCCGCAGACCGACGCCGGCAACCATCAGCTCTATACGCAGATCGCGGCGGCATGTTCGCAGGGCGTCACGAACGGATTGCTGGCGCCGGGCGTCTGGCAGTCGCAGGGCGTCGGGCAGATCGTCGAGGGCGACTATCTGCCGCTTGGCTACTACATATACCAGCCGCCAATCGCATCGCAGCCTGCGCCTGACCGTGCAGATCGGAAGTCCGTCGTGTTTGAAGTGCTGGCCAAGCTGGCCGGCGCGGTGCACACCGCGGAAGTCCAAGTGAGCGTCAACCAGTAATCCGCCGATCAGGGAGCCTGACATGGCCACTTATTCGTTTCTCGATTGCTTGGCGTCGCTGACCGGACCGGGCGGGATCATCAATCTCGGTTCTGGTTCGGGCGCCGCCAAGGAAGGCATCACCATCGACACCAAAGAGGAAAAAAACGCGCAGGTGGTCGGTGCCGATGGGCAGATCATGAATTCGCTACGCGCATCGCAAGCGGTTCGGATCACGGTGCGCGTGCTCAAGACCTCGCCGGTCAATGCGCTGCTCTCGGCTATGTTCAACTTCCAGCGGCAATCGTCATCGGTGTGGGGCCAGAACGTCCTGGCCGTCTCGGACATAGCTCGAGGCGACGTGACAATCGCCACGCAGGTCGCGTTTGCAAAGCCAGCGCCGATCACTTACAGCGAAGACGCGAACATAAACGAATGGCTGTTCGACGGCACGGCCGACACGCAGCTCGGCACGGGAATTCCGAATCGTAACGTGTAGGGAGAGCGCGCGTGGAGCAGAAAACGGTCGGCGGCAAGGTCTACCTGATCGGCGAGCTTGGGACCTTTGATGCATTTGAAGTCTGCCGCGCCATGTCGTTCACCCTGACCGGGATCGCAAACATCCGCCAGGAGACGGCCAAGGCCGGGAAGCCGGTCACGCCACATCAGTTCGTGCGTGCCATCGCTGCTCTTTCCAGCCAGGATGAGGGCGTTGTGATGGCGATCAATAAGTGTTTGTCCGTGGTCAAGAGACGGATCGAAGCCGACACCGGCTGGCAGCCAGTTCTCACGGTGATGAACACGCTGCAATTCGCCGACATAAAGATGCGCCAGATGCTTGAGCTGGTCTGGTACGTGATGGAGGTCAATCAGCTCGTCGATTTTTTTCTGGACGAAGCCGAGACTTCGGACGCATTGGCAAAGGCATAGACCTTGCCAAAATGACCGATGGCACCGATTGGATCATGCGTCCGATCCTACGGGGGCTCTGCCGGTATGGCGAAGTGAAGTCGGGTGAGGTAAATCTGGCCGACATCGCGCGCATGAACGACGCGATTGACGTGTTCGACGAAAACGCGATCCGCGTGCGCGAGGCCAACGATGGGTGACACTCTCCGCGATTATCTGGTCGGGCTTGGCTTCCAGGTCGATGAAGCCTCGTGGCAGAAATTCACGTCACGAGTAGAGCGGTCGGCGCGCAACGTCGGAGAGCTTGGCGCCGAAGCCGTGGCGACTGGCTTCGCAATCTCCAAGATGGTCGAACGGGTCGCTCGATCCTACGAAGAACTCTACTATGTCAGCCAGCGCACCGGATCGGGTGTCGGCGCTCTCAAGGCCAACGAATACGGCTGGCGTCAGATCGGCCTGTCGGCGCAGCAAGCCCGGCAGACCGTCGAAAGCGTCGCCGCGTCGATGCGCGCAAATCCTGGCATGCAAGCCTTGATGAGGTCGTTCGGTCTCGATCCCCGCGATGCAGAAGCCAGCACGACTGGCCTTGTCGAAAAGCTCAAGTCTCGATTCGGCGAGAAGGGGTACTTTGCTGCCGCACAATACGCGGGAATGTTCGGTATCGATGAGGGGACGTTCCGCACGCTTTGGATGAACATTGAGAAGCTGCGCGCGAAGCAAGCCGAGAATCGGCAGATGCAACGCGAAGCCGGTTTTGATGCGAGGCGCGCTGCTGACGACTTCTTGATCCTGTCCAACAACATCGACAAGCTTACCGGCCGGATCGGTATCTTGTTCGATCGGATCGCCCACGACCTGGGTGGTTCCGTCAATACGCTCGTGCGCGGTGCAGATTGGGCCGTGCGCCAGTTCACGGCCGCCAACGACAAGACCGATGGCGCGATTGGCGTCGCTGGTGCCATCGCTGCATCTGGCCTCGGCGTGATGATCGCAAAGAAAATTCTCATGCGTATTCTCGGCGTCGGGGCTGGTACGGCCGCTGCCGCTGCGGCAGCACCGGCTGCGCCTGCCGCGGCAGGCGCGGCGCCCGTTGCTGCCGCGGCGGCGGGTGGCATGGGCCTCGCTGCCATGATGGCGAAAGGGCCTGCCTCGCTTCTCAAGAGCTTTGGCGTGCCTGTGGCGCTGCTGGCCGCGATGAAATACGACACGGACAACTCGCTTCGATCGCAATTGCGCTCGCTGTTCGGTATCGAAGAAACCGAAGAAGATCGCCGCGCCGATCCACCTTGGCGCAAGCGCGATCCGTGGGCATCGCCGGTCCCATTCTCTGCGTCACTGTTGCCAAGCGGTGATGGCACAGCGTTCCAGCGTACGCTCGCGCCTACGATCAATCAGAAAACTGAGATCAATATCGCGCCGGGACCAAACGCATTCGAGACGGCACGCGCCGTCTTCGGGTCTCAGGACAGCATTAATGCGAACCTTGTTCGCTATTGGGGTCGGCAGATCGGGGAGGTCCGGCCGTGAGCATCATTCCTATCGGGACAAGTGTAGCCATCGCTGCCGCGGCCCGGTTGCTCAATCCATTTCTGCGACGGCCGCGCATCATCGCCGGAATCGTTCCGCATGTGACCGTGGAAGAAAATCATGAAGATGATCTGGTCATCACGCAGAACCCGGTAGAGAGCGGTGCCGAGATCACCGATCACGCCTACAAGGCGCCGGAAAAAGTCACGATCAAATATGGCTGGTCGAACTCGTCTTTGGCCGCGCTTGGCAATCCGGCCTACATCGATCAGGTTTATCAGATGTTCCTGACGTTGCAGCGCAGCCGGGTCCCATTTTCGATCCTGACCGGCAAACGATCGTACACATCGATGTTGGCCAAGCGGCTGACGGTGCAGACCAACGAAAGCACCGAAAACATTTTGATGCTGAAGATCGAGTGCCAACAGGTGATCATCGCACAGACGGAAACGGTGACCGTGGCTCCGCAGTCGCAGATGCAGAACCCAGCGAGCAACGCAGCGACCAATCTGACAGGATCGAAATCGGTTGTGCCAAACCCTGGCACATTCAACGCGACGGCAGCGGCAGCGAACCAATGACGCCATTTGAAATTCCTCTCTCCCCGACCCCGCAGCGGTTCACCATAGAGCTGAATTCCGTCACCTATCAGCTCACGTTCAAATGGTGCGTCCCGGCGGCATGTTGGCTGATGGACATCGCCGATCAAAATCAAAACCCGTTGGCATCCGGCCTTCCGGTGATCACCGGAGAAAACATCTTGCAACAGTTCGCCTATCTCGAAATCGGTGGCGCGATCGTGGCGCAGACCGACAGCGATAGCGATGCGGTTCCGACATTCGAAAACCTGGGAGAGACAGGACGCGTCTACTTCGTGCTGCCATGACGGTGACGATCTTTCCGAAATCTAAGCGAATGCCTCGCAGCATCAAGGCAGAGGAAGTTCGCAAATGGCGACGTGACAAGCGCCGTCGCGAGCGCGCGCAGCCCGTCGCTATCGATTTTCGCGGCATGATCGAACTGCGGTGTGTCCCGATCTTCGATGACGCGCTTAACGACAATTGGCCGATTCCAGGACGCAAGAAGTGACCCAGCTCTATATTCGGCGAGCAAACCTTGTCGTCACCGATAGCGGAGGCAAAGGTCTCGACCTCAGCCAGATGCGGATCATCTTTCGCGTGTGGGCCATGGACGTGGATCGGCCGCCCACCGCGATGATCCGCGTCTACAATCTCAAACAAGAGAACTCGAAAAAAATCGCTGAAGAATATGAATCGGTCAAGCTGCAAGCCGGATATGAAGATGGATCGAATTACGGCGTGATCTTCCAGGGCACAATCAAGCAGGTCAGGCGCGGCAGGCTAAATTTGACTGACAGCTTCACCGACATCTATGCGGCCGACGGGGATATCTGGCGTCAGTACAATTGGATGAACGAAACGCTGGCCCAGGCATCGCAAGAACAGATCGTCGATCGCATCGTTTCGAGAGCCGAAGAGAACGGCGTCTCGCGTGGACAGATCGATCTGACCGGCGCGGGCCAGGGCGGCGCCTTCCTGCCTCGTGGCAAGGTGCTATTCGGGCTGGCGGCGTACTCAGCGGGCAATGCCGCAGCATCGACAAACACGACGTGGTTCGTGCAGGACGGCAAGATCAACTTCGTCAACCGGACCGGCTATCTGCCCGGCGAAATCATCAAGCTAAACGGCCGATCTGGTCTGGTCGATTTTCCCGAGGCGACCCTCGACGGCGTCGAGGTCAAATGTCTGCTCAATCCAAAGATCAAGGTGGGCCACAGGGTTCAAATCGATCAGAAGGCGATCAATCAACTCAGCGCGATCAAGTCGCCCGAATCAGGTGGCTTTCCAAATTTCAGTTCGGTCCCTACGTTCCCGGCCAACGTGACCGCGGATGGCATATACCGGGTCCTTGTGGTTGAGCATTCCGGCGATAATCGTGGGTCGGAAAGCTCCGATTGGTTTACCTACCTGACATGCCTCGCTCTAGATGCTAGTGCTCCGGCTGACGATTGTGTCAAGCCGGGATAGGCATGGACCGCAGAGAGCGAATCGACGACACCCTGACTGCACTCAAGGCCGCGCTCGATCAGCGGCAGTCGGTGATGTGGACGGCGCTTCCCGGCATTGTCGAGAGCGTCAACCTTGCCGAGGGTACCGTTTCGATCCAGCCAGCTCTCCAAGAGCCCAAGCCGCTACGGGACGGCACATCGGAATGGGTCACGATTCCGATCCTGATCCATTGCCCGATCCTGTTCCATCACGGTGGAGGCTTTTCGCTGACGTTGCCGATCCAGGCAGGCGACGAGGGCGTGATCCTCTTTTCGTCGCGATGCATCGATGCGTGGTGGCAGCAAGGCGGCGTGCAGAAGCAAGCCGAGCTGCGCATGCACGACATCAGCGACGGCATGTTCATCCCTGGCGGATGGTCCAAGCCGAATGTTCCCGCTTCGATCAGCGCCGACGCTGCGCAGCTCCGCAACGCTGATGGGACAGTTCTTCTTGAGATCGGAGCGTCGGGCGCACGCGTCGTCGGAAATCTGCACGTGACAGGCAACATCACGAGCGATGGCGATGTGACGGCGAACGCTGATGTGCCCGCGAGCAAGGTCACGCTTCTCAATCACCGCCACGCTGCGAACAACGTGCCGCCAACACCTGGGTTCTGATCATGCGACAACGCGCGCAGAGCGCCACCGGCGATTACACCTTCGGCCAGAGCGCAGCAAACTTCCTTGTCGATTCGGCCGCGTGTGTCGGCCAGTCGGTCAAGACACGTCTGCGGATGGAAAAGGGAGAATGGTATCTCGACGTGGAGGAAGGCACGCCTTGGTCGACTGAGATCCTTGGAGAGAACACCAAACCGCTCTACGACCAGGCCCTACAGGAACGAATCCTTAATACTCCCGGCGTGACAGGCATCACGGAATATGAAAGCATCTTCGACGGGGTTCCAAGAAGCCTGACCGTGATCGCGACGATCAATACAGAGTTCGGACCTGAGGAAGTGGAGCTGCCGCTGTGACCATCCCAACTCTGGTGATCAACGAAAGCGGGATTAGTGGTCCGACCTATGCGGAAGTGCTTGCCGCGCTCCAGGCAGACTATCAATCGATCTATGGCAGCGACGCGGTTCTGACGTCGGATACCCTTGATGGTCAACTGTTGGCGAATTTTGCGCAGGCGATCTATGACGCCCAGCAAGCCGCCATCGCTGTCTTCCTGGCGTTCTCGCCGAGCACGGCGCAAGGCGTTGGACTTTCGTCGATTGTCAAGATCAATGGCATCGCGCGCAATGTCGCCTCGAACTCCACCGCGCTGGTCACGATCACCGGCACGGTCGGCACCCAGATCATAGACGGAATCGTCGGCGATGACCTTGGCCTTGGCACGCAATGGTCTTTGCCCGCGCTGGTGACGATCCCTGGCTCTGGCTCGATCGATGTCACGGCGACGTGCACAAAGCTTGGCGCGATCACGGCGGCGCCAAATAGCCTTTCGGTGATCCTGACCCCGACCAGAGGGTGGCAGGCCGTCAACAATGCCGTTGCGGCCTCTCCTGGGGCGCCGGTGGAGACCGACGCAGCGTTGCGGCGGCGTCAGGCATTCAGCGTCGGTATCTCTGCCGAGACTGTCAACTATGCGATCTATGCGGCCGTGGCGAATGTGCCCGGCGTTGCTCGGGTCTCGCTCTATGAGAACGACACGGACGCGACCGATAGTGAGGGAGTGCCATCGCATTCCATCAGCCTGATCGTGCAAGGCGGCGATTCGACTGACATCGCCGAAGCAATCGCGAGCACGAAGACGCCGGGCACCGGGACGTTCGGCACGACGCAAGTCGTCGTCACCGATCCGCGCGGCGTCCCGAACACGATCAATTATTTCGTCTTGAGCCTTGTCGCGCTCAAGGTCGAAGTGACGGTGTCCGATCTTCCCGGATGGGCCAGCACGACCGAAGACGATATCAAGGCGGCCGTGGTCGCGTTCATCAACGATCTTGCAATCGGAGAGGACAGCTATACGACACGGCTCTACACCCCGGCCAATCTCAATGGTGGTGCTCTCAGCGACACCTATGTCGTGACGCTGATCAGGCAGGCCAAGGTCGCCAATGCGTTCGGAACGGCGAACGTCGCAATCGCTTTTAATGAAGCGGCGATCATCGACATCGCCGACGTGACGATCATCGTGGTGTAAAGACATGGCCGACATCAATCAGTATCTCGGCCTGATCATCGCGCAATACTGCGATCAGCCGAAATTTGTTGCGACGGTGACGGAGCTGGCGCAGTGGTCGGTCGATCTTCAAAACATCATGGCGACGATGCCGGCGCGCTACGATGTCGATGTCGCGGTGGGTGTCCAGCTCGACGCAGTCGGTCTATGGGTCGGCGCGTCGCGCAACGTGCTGGTCCCAATCGAAGGCGCCTATTTCGAGCTGGACAGCGCGACGCTTGGTCTCGACCAAGGATCGATGGCGCCCGATGAAGTACCACAGGGCATCGTTAGCCTGCCCGATGAACAGTACCGCACGCTGATCCGGGCCAGGATCGCGGCCAACAATTGGGATGGTTCGATCCCAGATGCCTATCAGGTCTGGGATGCGGCATTTGCAGGGACAGGCTTTGGCATCCTGATTCAAGACCTTGAGAACATGCACATGATCTATGCGTTGACCGGGCCGGTGCCCGATCCGGTCACGCTGGCTCTATTCAACACCGGCGCTCTTGCGCTTCGACCGGCTGGCGTGAAAATCGATATGTTCATCACTCCCGTTGAACCCGATGTTCCGCTATTTGGTCTTGACGTCGATTCGGAATTCCTTGCCGGTCTCGACGAAGGCTACTTCGGCAACGAATATGAGGGGACCTGATCATGGCCAATGATTTCCTGGCGTTCGCTACGGCTGGCGGCGCAAATGTCGTAACCCAGGCCGCCTATGCTGCGGCCGGATATGTCTCGACGGGCCGCACCGCGGGCATCCTGCCGTCGAACGTCTACAACAAGATCGCGCGGCAGAGCTCGATCGCGGCATACCTGATCGGGCAACTGATCAGCGATCAGACTGGCCTTGACGCGCTCGATAACGGCGACCTCGCGGTGCTGTTGACGCGCTTCAAGCTGGCGATCCAGAAAACGCCTGCTGTCGCGACGCGCACCGTGCTCCTGTCAGGAACGTCGGAGACCTACAACACGCCGACGAACTGCCGTCAGCTTCGCATTCGAATGATCGGCGGTGGTGGTGGCGGCGCGGCGCAGAACACCAACAACGGCTCGAACGGCACAGCGACGGTTTTCAATTCGATCCAGGCAGCGCCCGGCAGCGGCGGCCTTTTCAATTCCGGCACCGGCGGCGGCGCGGGCGGCACCGGCGGCTCTGGCAGCGCAAGCCTGCGCATCGCGGGCGGATCGGGCTCTGCCTACTCGAACACGCAAAACGGTGTGTCGGGCGGCGCGGGCGGCAACGGCGCGTTCGGTGGTGGTGCAGGATCGGACAACGGTAGCACGCCCGGCAACAACGCTGCGGCCAATTCGGGCGGCGGCGGCAGCGGCGCTGGATCGGCGACCGGCAGCCCGGGCGCGGGCGGCGGCGCTGGTGAATATGTCGAGCTGATCATCAACAGCCCCGCTGCAAGCTACACCTACACCGTAGGCGCCGCGGGGGCGGGCGGCGCGGCTGGTGCCCAGGCCGGTGGCAACGGCGGCTCGGGCATCATCATCGTCGAAGAATTTTACTGACCGCGACGCGGTTGCAACAGGAGAGCAACGACCATGGCTAAATCGATTCCTATCGTCGGCCGCGTCTTCAGTGACGTGATCCAATTCCGCGCCTACCTCGACACGCTGAAGTGGGGCTCGTGGCGGCCACGGTTTGTGACGATGCACCACACCGGAGAGCCGACGTTCGCGACCTGGGCGAGCTACAAGGCGCGCGGCATCACGTTCGAACAATGGTTGCGAAACCTCGGCGTCTACTACGCGAACCCGGCCTATGACAAAAACGGTCGGATGTATAAGAGCGCATGGAGCGCCGGGCCGCACTTCTTCACTTCGCCGGACGGCCGGATCGGCGTGCTGACGCCGCCGACCAGCATCGGTGTCCACGCCGCGCAATTCAATTCGGTGTCGTGGGGGCTCGAGGTCGTGGGCTACTTCGACAAGCAGAGCAAGGATAAGCTCGACGGTGTCGCGCTCAAGACCGCTGTCGACGCCATGGCAGCGATGCACCTTGCGATGGGCTGGGAGCCCGATCCGTATCAGTATCGGGTGCGCGGTCTGCACTTCCATCGCGACGACACCAGCACGAGCAAGTCGTGCCCCGGCAGCGCGGTCGACAAAGGCCAGATCACCAAGCTGATCAACGAAAGCATGGATCGCATGCAAGGCGTGATCGGCATCGACACGGCGCATGAGGACGATCCGACCGACATCGAAGAGAGGCCGGCGGCGGCGCCGAGGTCGTTTGGCGTGGTTCAATCAACGGACGGAACTTTGAACGTGCGAGCCTCTGCCAGCCAGAAAGCGCCGGTGCTGCGGGTCCTCAAGAACGGCGAGCGGGTCGAGATTATGGCGCTTGCGCAAAACGGCGCGACGAGGTGGCTTCGAATCGGTAGTGACGAATGGGTCGCAGGCGCGTACATCGTTCCAGCGAAATAGAAGATTCGGGACTGGCCCGATCAACAGGAGAGCCAAAATGTTTCAGCTTGCCTATCTGCGCTTCGCTGCACTGATCCTGATCACTGCGCTTCTGATCGATGTGGCCTTCGCTCAAGAGACCGTGACCGGCAAAAGCCTCTTTGGCTGGCTGCGGCCCTACATCGACGAGCTGGTCGGAATCATCATCGCCGCTTTCGTCGGATGGGTCGCCTACTTCGTTCAGAAGTACACTGGCCTGAAAATCTCAGCCGAGCACCGCGCCGTCGTCGATGCATTCGTGAGGCGCAAGGCGGCCGAGCTGGTCTCGGACGGCATGGTCAAGGTCGAGGGCCTGGAATTCAAGGTGAGCAACCCGGCCTTGGCGGCCGTGGCCAAGCAGGCGGAAACGGCGATCCCACTGGCGGTCAATTACTTTGGCCTGACGCCGGAAAAAATCGCCGAGCGCATCAATGCGGCGCTGCCGCAAATTCCTGCCGCAGCCGCGGTCGCTGCGGCCCAGGCGGCGCCTGCGCCTGTTGTCCCGGTGCCGGGCGGCTCGTGACGAGCAACCTATGTTATCGACAGTAGCCGGGTGGCTGGCATCTACGGGTGCCAGCCTGATTCTTGGATGGGTCGCCGCTCTGATCAAGGACCTGATCGACGATCGGCGAAATCGACAAGCCTTGGAGCGCGCGGCCACGGCCGAGCGTGACGCGGCGCAGGCCAAAGAAACGGCTCGCATCCAGGCCGAGCTTGCGGACCAAGCCGCAAAGCGTCTCGAGCCTGATCAGGCCATATCGAGGTTGGAGGATGGCACCGCTTAGCACGCTCTGTTTCGGGTTTCTGATCATCTACCGCTGCGACACGGCAGCACCCGAAACGCCGCCGCCTATGATCGTGTGTCCCCCGATCGTCCAAATGGATGCGGCACAACAAAAGCGGATCGGAAAGCGGCTTCGCGAGTTGAATGATGCAGACCTTAACAGGCTGGCCTCGGCGTTCATCGAGCAGCGCGATATCAACCGGCGGTGTATTGAAGCGCAAAGCAAGGCAAGCAAAAAATGATCACGGCCATGATCGTGGTCGAAGCTGGATCGGCCGCGGGATGGGTCAAAGAGCTTCTGGCAGAGCACTACATCGTGATGCCGAATCTCATTGCTGGTCTGATCGGCGGCATGGTCAAGGCGCTTGTATTCGATAAGGCCAGACCCGGTGAAGTCGTGACGACAATGATCGCAGGTGGCTTTACCGCGAACTATTCCGGTGAGACACTGGGTCGCCTGACAAACATCCCTATCGGTCTTGCATGCTTCATCATCGGCATGGCTGCGATGATGATCTGTCAGGCAATGCTGGTCGAATTCGCGAAGCGTATTCCGTTCGTAAAATCGAACGGCAAAACGAAAGCGGTGATCAATGTTGAGCCCGGAACTGATTGACGATTTTTGGATCCCTGTCAGTCTGCCATCAATATCGCAGCGGGCCTTGGCTCGGTGTGCATGGCGATCCAGGTGACCAATGGGTGGGCCTGGGACAACAGCGTCAACATCATCCGAAGCCTGCATCGAATCTCTCTCGGACTTCTCAGCGCGGCGCTATTTATCAATGCTGGGTTGATCTATGAGAACGAAAGCAATCCCCGCGTCTTCGATTTCCTCGTGCAGCTCGCATTGCTGATCAGCATCGCATTCTCAGGTATCAGGCATAGACTTGTCGTCCATGCTCAGAAGCAAAAGGAAAATTTAGATGTCGATGTCGAGATCACTGTGGGCGTTATCCGCGCTGCTCATTCCGACCGCTGACGCCCTGGCGCAAAGCCAAACCGGCATCGCCTCTTACTATTGGCAAGGACAGCGCACCGCCAATGGCGAGCGGTTCAATACGATGGCGCATACGTGTGCGCATCGCACGCTGCCATTCGGCACGATGCTGCGTGTGACCAATCTGAGGAACGGGGCATCGACAACGTGTCGCGTCAACGATCGTGGCCCATTCATTCGGGGTCGCATCGTCGATCTATCGACGGCTGGCGCTAGGCAGATCGGCATGGTTGCGTCCGGCATCGTGCCGGTGCGCATCGAAGTCGTAGGACGGAGGTAGAACGATGTTTTCAATAGTCGTGACGTGCGCCGCGGTCGCCATTGCCTGTTTGGCTCAATCTCACAATCTCAATATTCCGATAGGATCGTTTGCGACGAAGGCAGAATGCGATCGCGCACTGATCGATTTCGCAAAAAGCTTTGATCCGGGTCGTGGTGGGTTCCGCTTCAACTGCGAGCGGCAATGGACGGACAACCCTCAAGATAAACATCCGCGGCATTCGCCACGTTCGCAAGTTGCGAACGCAAAAATTCTTCCACCGTCATAGAGCCTTTGGCTTCGTTGCAGCTCTTGCACGCGCAGGCAAGATTGTATCGCTTGTGTGTTCCGCCTCGCGACACAGGAATTTTATGGTCGATGGTCGCGAGGCGAAATCCGGCGGTGAAGCCAATCGTCACGCCGCCGCCGCAGTAGCTGCACAGCCAGCCGTTATCATCGGCAAGGCGACGGCGCACCTTGTCGTACGTGGCGTAGCCGAGCAGTTTCATGAGCGAGCGGGATTTTTGCATCGTCGATCTTAGCCGATCTGCTTCAATCGTTCGTTGATCAGCTCTTTGATGTAAGCTGTCTCTTCGGCGACCATGCCGCAATCGTTGCGCATCTTTCTCTCTTTGGAAAACCGTTCCGAGATCGCAGACCCGCTATTGAGCGTCGGCAGCCAATCGATCACGTAAGCCTTGTATTCGTTTGGGTTGGTCGGCGGCTTTTTCGACCAATCGCGGCCCGATGGCTTGGCCCGCGCTGGCTGGGATTTAGGGGCAGAAGCGGCCTTGTCAGCACTGGGGGTATCCGAGGCAGGGCCAGACGGTTTTACCGCACCAGCGGCCTTCCCTGCGGCTTGGGAACCGGCCGATCTGGGGCGATTTTGGCTCTTTGAGGCTTTTTGGGCCAGATGGCCGGTTCCAGGTGTTTCACGTGAAACACCTTCCTGACCACCCTGCGGGACGTCGGCCTCGTCGATGATCGTCGCATCTTCGACATTGTCGTTGCCGTTGAGCCCGCGGTCGACATTGCCGGCCGCCATGCCAGCGCCTTCGACGCGGCCCGGTAGACGCTCAAGCAAGTTGGTCGATTGCGGAGTTGCGGCGGCGCGATCTGCGGCGACGCCCTCCATTTCTTCCTCGCTGTACACGCCGAGGATCACGTCAGGGAAATAGATGCGCGCAAAGTCTCGCGATGCGTTGTAGTAGAGCTGCACATCAGGCTTCGACTTCCACAGCGGAGAATTCTTGACCGTGATCTGCTTGATCATCGGCGACGTGTATTCGAGAATATCGGTCTCGCCAATCGGCACTGCCCACACGCGGCAGCGACGTTCATCGCCTTCGCCAAGAAACTCATGCCTCAGCCGACCTTGGATCGGAGCACGCGCTTCGATCACGGCATGGATCAATTGCGATTCATAGGCGATGCGATCATTGACCACGTAGGACTTCTGAGCGACCGCATACGGCGACATACGCCAATCGAGAGCCTGATTGAGGATCGCGAGACACAGGCCGGGTTGTCCACGGCAATGCGCGGGCACGCCTTGCAGCGAAAGAGACATCAGCTTTGCGAACTCCATCATTTCGAGCACGCTTGCAAACTTCACGCCGCCGATATTGGCAGTGGTCTCACTGAGAACTTCTGTCCCAAGACGCTGTTCGATCTTGGCTAGGCGGGTGCCGGGTTCGGCCATCGGTGTCTGATTGAGCTGATGCGCAAGAGTGTCTTCGGTCATGTGCTTTTCTCTCCATTTGCGATTTGCGAATTATACAGGGGATCAGTCGGCCGCGATACGCTTGCTGTCGGCGGCGATTTGTTTGGCGGCGCGCTCCATTTCCTCAATGCGGAAGTCGATATCCTTCTGGTCGAATTCCCTCATCTGCATCTGATGCGCGTCACGCTGCTCCCCGGCTGGTCCTGGCCACTTGCCAGTGTCGAGAGCATTAGCGATCAGACGGCGCGCGGCGCGGTTCGCGCGGATGCCTCGCGCGATGTCGTCGGGATTGAGCGCGACGATGGCGATGCAGTGTGGCTCGCTGCTTTCCACAAAGATCAGATTGAAGCTGTTGAGCTTCATCTTGAACAAGACCTCGCAGCCTTCGGCGATCATCCCGGCTTGCTGATAGAGGCCATAGTCGCGGATCGCGTATTGCAGTTTGTGCCACAGCACCGATTCCGCGGTCTTGATGTCGGCGAAGTCGAGCGCATCGTTCGGCATCGCGTCAGGTCGCGCCCGACACCACAGACCCGTCTCTTGATCTTTCCAGATCATTGAATGCTCGATGCGACCGTTAAGGATGCCGGCTTGCACGAGCGGTTCGGCCGCAAGCGATTCCGCCATTCCTCTGATCTTGCCGATCATGTCGCGGGTGATGACGGTTTTTCCTTCCTTGGCGCGATCTGCCAGCCAGACCTTGCATGGGCCTTTGCCGTGCCATTTGACGCCGTTGATCATGTCCGGCCGGATCGCGAACTTCGATTTGAAATTTGCCTCACCCAGAAGCAGGTGGTGCGTCGCCGATCCGAGGATCATCGACGGCGTTGTCTTGCGCTCGATGCGTTTCGGATTGTGCGGATCGTTGGCGCGATAGTGCTTGAGCGATTGAAGCATGACGGTGCGCAGTCCAGAGCTTGATACCGAATATTCGATGCAGGCATTGGGGCCGTGGTAGACCTCGATCGGCATGTGTGAGTAGAGGCCGGGCATCGCGACCGGCTTTCCGTTCCACCGCTTTGCGACAAGGCTCGTCATTGTTGCGCTCCCGATGCCAAAAGCATTTGTAAAAAACGCCGTTCGCTTTTTGCAATTGATCTGAGCTTAGGCGTGGAGGCGACGTAGGGAGCGAACACGCGCCCCATTTTGGATTGTTCGTCCCCCCAGATTTCATAAGGCGTTTCTTTACAATGAATCCTTTTGGTGAATGCCCTCACCGGACATCCGGCGCACAGGTCATCATAGAATTCTTTACACAGGTCGCAGTTATTCGGGCCAAGGTCATGACCGGCCCCAGTCTCAATTTCTTTCCACTTTCGGATCGCGCCTTCGAGAGCCTTAAGCGTCCTATCGTCCATTGCGCCGTTCCTTTGCTCTGCGCCGCGCCAGTTGCGCGGCTCTCTCCAAAAACATCTGCCTGATCTTTTCGTCGATGCCCATGTCGCGTGCGAGGGCGCGCGCCGTCACTCGATCTTCGTCGCGGTGATCATCGGGCCTTGGCCTGCGGGTGCGCTTAGCCATGCGGTCATTTCCTTTGCGTCGAAGATCAGGCGACCCGTCGCGCGTCCGACGCGCAGCGCGCGCAACAGCCTGATCGGATGCCAATCGGGGAACGCGGCAGCGACTTGATCGGCCAGAGCCGGGAGGATCAGGCAGATGCGGCCAAGATCACCATCAACATGGAGGGTGCCGCATCGTCGGCACGATCGCATGCCGTGGCGGTTCTTCTGCGTCTTGCGCGCACCGCACTTCGGGCATGCCGCCATTGCTGGCTCCGAGAGAAGACATCGTTGGC
>FRDC01005058.1_pt1 | contig 63237 bp, 90 predicted proteins | sample 1106171 | NCBI WGS metagenome assembly FRDC01 (sample SAMEA3930566, study PRJEB13176) | freshwater metagenome | biome: Drinking water system; feature: drinking water; material: water | place: Singapore | collected 2014-12-20 | reverse complement strand
TGCGTTATCATACACTTGTGCGTTATCATACACTCGTGCGTTGCCGGACACTCGTGCGTTGTCGGACACTCGTGCGTTGCCGGACACTTGTGCGTTGTCGGACACTCGTGCGTTGTCGGACACTCGTGCGTTGCCGAACACCCAGCACACGCCAAATTGCGATAAATTATCAACGCTTTGCACGTATCCGCCAATATCGCCCGCTTTGACTGACCCAAAATCGATCAAAGCGCGAATGCGGTATAGAGTGATGCCGAATTTTTCAATAGTATTTTCGGTCAATTCGTATTTGTCAGTCATTGTCTTGCCCTCATTTAAGGTTATCGTGAAACGGTCTTATATTGCTGCTTTGTTACGCTTGGTACGCTTGGGTTTAGCCTTAACCCAAACCGCACTGGCCAACTGTTGCGCGTTCTGGCGAATAACAGGGTTATCAGCGGCGTTAAGCGAGGCGTCTGCGCACCAGCGCTGTACGTCGCGACAAGCTTTGATGTCACCATCGTTGACCATACGTGCGAGCTTAATGATAGCATCGAGTCCATAGGCATCGAGCATACCCTTCATATCGTATTCGATACAAAGGACGCGGGTTTTATAAGCGACATGCTTTGGAATGGCCATGTGGGTTAGTCCGTTGTGTTGTGCGTCTATGAGGGAGAATATACGACGCAAAGGTTAAGAAGAGGTTAATGAGGAAGGGGCGAAAATGTGGAACTGTGATCTTTGGTTATCGTGAGACGGCTGAAAGGGTTATGATTGGAATTGCTGCAGTGCAGCATGAAAGATGGGCGAGTAATCGATGAAAAAATACGAAAAGCGTGGATTAGTTGGAATTTGGCGGGTGTGCTATAGTTTGGGACAAGTGCCGATGGTGCGGTGCACACAAGCTAGTGTTGCTGGTTTGCAACGGTTTTCAACGGTGTGGCAAGAATGTGACATACACTGAACGTTGTTCTGTGCACGTCACCTACACAGAGCGAAATGCGCGCGAAAGGCCTGATTTTGCTGGGGTTTTTGGAGGTCGGTAGGGAGGCGTGTGTATGTCGTGCATATCAAATCGCATTGCAAGGGAATTTGGGGGGGGGGACTTTGGGAGCGTATGGTTAATTCCTATATAGTATACAGCGTTCAATTCCCCGTTTCCTACGGGGTTATTATTGATATACACTGATATACACTAGATATAAAAAACACTCAGAAACCCCTGTAAACACTGGGCTTTTCTCAGTGCATGTCACGTTCAACTTTGACATGCAGTGACCAGCATTGAGCGGCGTTCACTAGCATTGAACCGCGTTCAATGTGGCGGAAATGTGGCGGGAATGTGGCAATTGAATGACGTAAACAGGGCGTTTTTGTGGATTATCTTTAATTGTGCAGCGCAGCAAAACGAGATTTAGATTTATCGTAAACCCAAAAGCGTGTTTAGCTTTATTTTTCACATAAAAGCTTTATAAAATCACATTTTCGTGATTAAAAACAGCCGATTATCGTGCTTTCCGAGCAGCGATTAATTTTATTGTTGAGCTATTCCGTGCTTGCATAGCTTGCAATTTTTATGCCAATAAGCGTATTGTTGTATATACAAGCCCCTTAAAATCACTTTTTTGTGATCGCAAGTTGCATATACAACTCATTAACGCTTTGTTAACGAGTGGCGGGCGAGTTGTATATACAACAATCCGCCGCGTTCGCATAATCTATCTTATGGAAAATGTATATAATACCCTGATCACGCGATTGTGATTTGACACTAGTTGTATATGCAACTTAACGCCCTGCTAATGCCTTGCATATACAACAATCATGCTATGCATTTGAGCTATAGCTCGTTTGCATAGCTATAGCTCGGCAAGTATCGTGCCAGTTGTAGCTACAACTCGAGCGACTGTTGTATAAATACAACTGTCAAGTACTATTTTTGCAGTGTGACCTAAATGACACGTCAATTCAAAAAGTGAAATGATAAAAAAATAAAATGGTAGACCCCCATCCCCCCTTAAACCCCCCTATTCCGACGCACAAAATTCCCGTTATACAGCACCCTATAAAATTTTTATCACTCCATTTCACATAATCCCGCGCCTCAACCCCATTTCCCTTATAAATAGTTCAAGTTCCAACCTATCTCTAACACTATTTTCATTCACTCCAGGGTTTCTTTCGGCTATTTCAATTCCATCTCTCAAAAATTCCTGTATCTCGTGAGTACTAAGCTCACTTACTGGTGTTCTTTTTCCAGTTTCATCAACATACACATGGTCTTTCATTTTTATATCCTATGTCTAGCTACAATCTTATAAAATTTTTATCGTCGCCTACATAATTCAATTATACCACTTCTCTAATTCTTTCAGCCATAATTTTAAAATTAATATCTGTCTCCACTTCTTTAAAAGCTCTCACTAAATGCTCAGGCATTCTAAATTCAGGCTCAGCTACATCTTTGCTTCGAGCAACAATCATAGCTGTGATAGCAGCGCAGAAGGTATAAAATTCAGTTTCGCCAAATTTGTTCATAAATTTGTCATAGTCCATCTCGATTGTAACTTTGACTTTCATTTGATATCCTTACATGCACTGAAAAGAAGCTCGCTGTTAAGCTCAGCAGTACCGCCAAGCTCCAAGCATTCTTTAATTTTACGGTCGCGAACACTGCTAGTGAACGGTTTTCGTGCAGGTTTAGTAGTTTGTTTTTCAGGCTCAACTACTATCCGTTTTTCTGTTTGAATTAGTTTGTACACTGTATAAGTACCAGCCGCTACAGCTATCGCTGTGGCCCCTGTGAGTGCTGTGAGTGACGCAATAACAATAACATGTGAAACATTTACGGTTTTACCAAGAATATTCATGCCGTTTCTCCATATTTTGATGGTTTGTGTCCATCATTTTCCGCGTTGTTTATTGTGGTACCCGCTGCGGGACTCGAACCCGCACGCCATAAGGCTCAAGATTTTAAGTCTTGTGTGTCTACCTATTCCACCAAGCGGGTGATTTCAAATATTACTTATATGACCACACCATCTTTATTAGTACGCAATACCAGCCAAGCTGTCCGATATTGCTCAAGTGTGTAGGTATTTCCACTAGGAGCTTGTATATCTCCACCTTGTATGTTTTTAAACGCCTCTACTAACACCATATCACCGTCAAGGTGTACGTCACAGAGTAAATTCATAGCCTCGTTTATTGTCATCGCATCGCTACCCACAGAAAAAAGCACCAAAAACAACATATAGCAGCTAGTTTTAAAACGTCCGCCAATTGTGGCCCTATTTCCATCACACTACCTCTTTCATTCCAATGAATGCCCAATCCCATTCATCGCACAAATACTCCACAGCATTCCATTCCATGTCTGATATTTCAGATTTTTTTCTGTCGCGCGGAGGGTGAATAACAAATCTTATTTCGGTCCAACCTTGTGATTCTAGTATATCCCATGCAATCAAATCTCCAGCACCGTACTCTTTATCCATATCACAGAACATACTATGTAAAATTGGATCTCCGCTTGGCATCACACTACCTCTTTTATTGACCTATTAGTCCTATCAGACCATTTTTCTACCATAGTGGTGCGCTTATAACCTTTTTTGCGCCCTTTGTGATTGAATTCACGCAGATTGCTGAAAGCGATATTCAGGCGATTACCGTCGATAAAATCGAGCGGCTTATCGGGCCATCTACCAGTCTTCAAAAACCATGTAATGTGACTGCCTCTGACATCTTTATTCAGCCACCATCTGCCCCTGCGAGCGTTTGTAGTTCTAGGTATACCAACAAAAGTGACGTTAAAGTAGATATTATCTACTCCATCTTTTATTTTGGCATAGCCCTTATTGTTCTCGCTTGACTTATCTCGCCTTACAGCCCTATCATTTTCGATAGCGAATTGTGCTTGTATAGTATCAAGCATTCGCTCAGTCATTTGCCGGGGCAAATTACTCATGGTTTGATCTCCAGCCCTTGAGTTTTAAGATATTCCACAAGCATCATTGCATCTTCTGTATATTGTTCTACCATAAACTCTTTCCAAGTCTCTCCAGGCTTGTACAGTCCTGGAAATTCATCGGATCGAACGTAAGTACGTGGCGCATCAGGATTCACGTCTTTTGGCATAAATCTATTCGCCATAAACTCAGCTATTAGCTGCGCGGGGGACATACTTAACTCCACAATCTCACTAGCCAATCCCAAACTGATGTAGCAAGCATGCCTGCTACAAAGGCTAGGCCAATTAGACTAATTATTATCTTTTGAAGAGGGTTCATTTTCTCTATCCATTCTTTCTACTTCAGCTACTAGTAGTGATATAGCCTTAATGTAGTTAGATCTTTTATCCTTAGGTCTCCACCATTTTAAATCCCAAGGCCATATATTAGTTTCATCAAGACTGTTGGGATTAACCATCGACTCATAAACTTCATCTGCAGTGTTTACTTTTCCAGTATCTTTGTTTTTGCTTCCTATAATCAGATAGCATATTGCAGCCCTTACAAATTCATCATCTTTATATTTATCATCATGGGTTGCATCAAACCCATGATATTTACGCTGTCTTTCGCGCTTACAGAGTACCTCATGTAAGATATCGATAGCTTTTTCATTTGTAGACATTAACTTTTCTCCTTATTCGTATTTTACACCTTCAATAGTGCAGGAAGTTCTGTCATTATTCCATTCAATTTCAACATTGCCAAGATTGTCAATAACGCTTTGTATGAAACTTAAATCCCCTTCAGCCCAAAGTCTATCACCTTCAGCCCGAAGTTTATTCCCTTCAGCCCAAAGTCTATCACCTTCAGCCAGAAGTTTACACCCTTCAGCCCAAAGTTTACACCCTTCAGCCCAAAGTTTATACCCTTCATCCCAAAGTTTATACCCTTCAGCCCGAAGTTTACACCCTTCAGCCCAAAGTTTATACCCTTCATCCCAAAGTTTATACCCTTCATCCCAAAGTTTATACCCTTCAGCCCGAAGTTTACACCCTTCAGCCCAAAGTTTACACCCTTCAGCCCGAAGTTTACACCCTTCAGCCCGAAGTCTATCACCTTCAGCCCGAAGTTTACACCCTTCAGCCCGAAGTTTACACCCTTCATCCCAAAGTTTATCCCCTTCAGCCCGAAGTTTACTCCATTGATCAAAAAGTTTTTTTCTCTCATTCCAAGCGTTAATAAGCTTCTCTGACATCACTTCTTCTCCCTCATAAATATGTACATACTGGACACATTAGTAGTTACAACGTTTACGAGTTCGTATCCGTCATTACCTAGCGCGTTTAGCGCAGCTAGAATAGTTTTATCTTCCATTGTATTATGTGTAACAGTTTCGGCATAATACTCGAACTTAGGAAGGTTATTCTTTTTTCTAGGTTTCTTTTCAACAGCGTCGCTCATTTTTTCTCGTCCTTTTTGTCTGGTTTGCCTTTTACGTATGATTCTTGCTTAGCTAAGTATTCTTTCAAAGTTATTCTACTTGCTTTTGTTATAGTCGGCTCATACACTAGACCGAAAGGAGATAAAAGTCCCTCATGCGGATCTCTTTTCTCTGGGATAGAATATTGTTCTTTAAAGTATTTAATATGGTCCGTGGAGTATGCCTTATACCCGTAGTAAGGAGTTTCCGTCATTTTTTTAGCTAGTTGACGTTTAACTGCTTCTGCTATTTCTTTAGTGTATGCATCTACTATATATCTGTCCGGGGCAAGCCTTGTGTGCATTTTACTAAATGCATATTTCATGGCTTCTCTAAATTCAGAATCCAGTTCTAGCTCTCTTAGACGGCTTATGAATATATTATTGAGCGTATTTTTTATAGTATTTACTATGTTTCCATAGCCGCCTGTTGCACGTACGCGAAATATATCATCAGTAGTGTGTATAGCCATTATGTCTATAGATATCTTTTGTACGGCGGTTATGGTATCTGCTCGTATAGATACACTATTTCCGTCTTCTTTCGTAAAAGATATCATAAAAGACATTACAGCAATTCCTTCAATTATTACATATACAATTATTACATATAAATTCGTCAGCTACGCTTTGAATTTTTCTGACTATTTCTTCAACGGATTCTGTAACCGTATGCTCAGTACTGCACACTGTAAAAATACAAGTTTCCTTTTCGCCATTTGAATCAAGTCTCACAACTATTCCAGATATTTTATCGATTGGAATATAAATTTGGCCGAAATGTGTCGTAAGCATTATAATTCTCATATTTAGCCCCTTTATGTGGATCCACTAATAAATTTATTCGCAACTAGACTATACTCCAAGACAGTAACAAAGTCAAGGGGAATAGTGCGCGTCGGCGAGCCGCGATTGATGAAAAAAGGCTTGCGCCCTTGGCCCGCTTTCTCTCGCGGCGCTGCTCGGAACTGCCGGGAACTGAGCACGCCGCGCGCACTATTCACCAATTTAATCCATTTTTAATAAAATATACCGCAACAATAAAGAGTACATGCCATAGCACCAAGACGAACTAAACCTACAGAAACTACGCCTCCTAGAAAAACTATAGAGAATCGCGTAGAGGTTAGAAAGGCAAGACGATATAGAAATCATCAACTGTTTAAGCGATTTAAGCTGAAACGGGCTGCTACTGATTTGCTATACGCTAAAATGGTGCATTATGACGATCAGGCGAAGAAAATTTTAAACGCAGTACTGGCTGAACTGCGTAAAGGCGAGAAATCGGACGGCAAGTCTATCGTGCATGCTATGAAGCTCATACAAGATGCGGATAAAATTGCCATTGAATGTGCGGTTAAACTAGCCCCGTTTCAGTCTGCTACACTTAAGAGTGTTGAAGTTAAGTCTAAATCTGAAGTGCGTTATGTTATGCGCACACCAGAGAAGATTAAAGATGGGCAGGATTGGCTCAGTAGAACTGGGCATAAATCAGATGAGGATAATACGGTTAAGCTACCCCCGGTACATGTGCCATCACCGTTAAGTATAAATGACGTCCTAGAAATGGACGAAGAAGACGATATAGAAGATCAACGAGATACTTTGAGGCACTAAAATGGCCGTTAATCAGCTAATCGATAGCGTGAATATGTACATCGAGACGCAGGTGTACCCTTATTTGGGTGCTACTTCGGCTAGTTGTGCATATCAAAATGTAGCTGCTACAGCTACTCAAACTATAAACGGCTCAGATGTGGTAAATACAGTCCAAGAAGGGCTGGCCATAATGGTGAATTTCACGTCGGTGACTGCTACTGTCACTATGGCGATTAATCTACAGGCCAAAGATCCAGCTACAGGGCTATACGCGACAATTGCTAGATGTTCTTTGGATGGTCTGACTACTGGTAATGTTAACTCTCCGTATTTTTGGAGTATTTATCCAGGTATAGCTGCTACAAATGGTGTAAATCAAGGCGCTACGCCTAATAGTTTCTATACATCTGGTATAATACCTCGTGTTTTTAGAGTACAAGCGTCGTTAACTGCTACTGCATCGGCTGGTTCGCCTCTTATGAGCTACACTATGAGCTTGCAGAGGACTTGAATAAATGTCTGATCTTGAAGTCGATTTTGGTAAAGTACTGTTTGAGGGACTAGGCTCTATTATAGGTCTCGGCCCTGTACCTGTTACTATAGGTAAAGTCGTCATAGAGGCTATAGGCGCCCTTGATGAAGCTGAAGAAAAGAAGAAAGCACTTACAAAAAAGATAGAAGATAGCATAAACAACAAAAAGCCTGTAAAAATAACCGAAGATGAAGCACCAATACTTCGTAAAGCAGTAAATAGGACCATAAATATACTATCTTTCGGCAAAATAGAGGATGCACTAGAATGAATTGGGCGTGGTTAATTATTGCAGTGATCTTTTGGCAGCCTATAGCCATGACGGCAATGGTTATATACAAAAAGATTACAGGTGCCAGCATGGACTATGGTGTGTATTTAGGTAATCTCAAAGCATGGTTTCTCCAACTTTGGGATTTAATCAAGTATAGAAATATATATTACTAATATAGGGCGTATAAGATGGTTGATGTATCCCGGCGCGGTTTCTTAGGTATTCTAGCAGGAGCAGTAGCGGTACCTACTGTAGCGACAAGTATAAATGTACCAGTATACAACGGTACGCCAATTATATTTGATAGCATAAACGCTCCAGATTACGTTGTCTGCTCTGAAGAAATGTATGGCTATATTTCAGAGATTATAGTAAATACTATAAATAATAACTCACATCTTATAGCCGATAATGTAAGTATGAATAATGCACTCTTTCTAAAGCTGAAAACTAGAGGTAAAGCACATGTCTAAGACCACTTACGCGCCTATGAAGAACGCAGTTGGCCAGCGAGATCGCGGTAAAAAGGCCCACGACAGTAAAGGCGAAGGTAATGCTAAAATGCGCCTTGGTAAGCCCCATTGCGTTGCGGACCGTAAGGGGCGGTTTAAAGGGGAAGGTTCGGACCTTCGCGATAAAGGCCGTGCATTTAAGTCTGGCTCTTATAGCCTTGCTGGCCCTGTTGATGGTGGAGGCGCTGGTCATTCTAAGCAGCCTAAAGGCCACACTTCTTTGGCTAAGGGTGGTTCTTTTAAGAAGTGAGGTATGATATGCGTAAATATAAACCTAAGCCAGTTAATATGGCTTTTCCTCAAGAGAATTTTGCAGAATATTATTCTTTTGAGAAGGGGCTAAGCCCGCGAGAGCGTATGGTTGGACGTTCTAAATGGGATAAGAACTGTACATATATGCAAGAAAGCAGGCCAAAAGAGGATGCATACCTGAGAGGGAATGCACATAAATTCGGTGGAACTCAAAAAGCCGGAAAACTCAGAGTCAGCGGCACCAAAGGCTCGCACAGAATTGGAAATCGATCTAAATGACGATAAGTGGAAAGATGAACTATTAGTAGTTCAGCGGATAACTGGGCTAGAATACCTTGCCATGCCGACGGAAAAGAGATCTTTCATTGACATGTATCCAAAGGTATTTGTGAAATCTATAAATGAAGATTGTTTTTATAATATGCTACACAGAGACAATAAGCTAAAAACATAGCAATATGTTAGATCAAATAGAAATAACTTACAAAACGGTATGGGAACCGCAGCCAGGACCTCAAACCTGGCTTTTGTCTTGTAATATATTTGAAATATTGTTCGGTGGTGCGCGCGGCGGTGGTAAATCGGACGGCGTATTAGGTGAATGGGCCAGCCACGCAGATCAATATGCAGAAAATGCCATAGGCCTTTGTGTACGCAGAGAACGCACACAGCTAGTCGAGCTAATAGAGCGTTCTCGCGTATTATATGCCCCTTTGGGCGCTAAATTTGAAGGCCAAGATAAAATGTGGCGCTTTCCTAATGGCGCTCGATTAAGGTTTGCATATCTTGAAAACGACAGTGATGCTATGGCTTACCAAGGCCATTCATATTCTCGTGTATATGTTGAGGAGATGGGCACTTTTCCTAATCCTGCTCCTATCTTCCTTCTTATGGGTACTTTGCGCAGTGGCGCTAATGTACCTTGTCAATTCATCGCTACAGCTAACCCTGGTGGTCCTGGGCATAGTTGGATTAAAAGCCGTTATATTGATCCCGCTCCTTCGGGAATGAAGATAATTGAATCTACGTTCATAGATCCACTCACTAAAAAAGCTGCATTAGACCCACATACTGGCAAGCCTATCATAAAGCAGCGAGTGTTTATTCCGTCTAAGATTAGCGATAATAAATACACTAACAACGCAGAATATATCGGCAATCTTTATCTGGCAGGTGGCGCGGAGCTTGTTAAAGCTTGGCTTATGGGGGACTGGAACGTTATGCTTGGGGCGTATTTCCCCGAGTTTAGTATGCATAATCACGTAATTAAGACGTTTAAGATACCAAAGCACTGGACTAGATTTATGTCCATAGATTGGGGTACGGCTAAACCGTTTTCTATAGGATGGTGGGCTGTTGTTCCAGATGAATATGACGTGGAATTAGAAATTCCACAGGATAAATGGCGCTTGTGGCAGAATGAAAAAGAAATTCGCACTTTGCCAAAGGGCGCTATCATACGATATAGAGAGTGGTACGGGTCGAAAGTCAATGAGAATAGAGGAAAAAATTTCACGGAAGCTATGGACATAGCTAATAACGTTGAAAATCATAATATAGGTATAAAGCTTACCGCTGAAGAAGTCGCCGAAGGTATAAATATACGAGAAAAAGATGAGCCGAGAAATAATGCAGGCCGCCCTAATATCTCTTGGCGTGTCGCAGATCCTTCCATTTTCGCTTTTGCTTCTGGTCCTAGCATTGCGGAAAGGATGGCAGCAGAACCGTATTACTTAGATTTGTACCGTGGCGACAATAAACGTGTAGGATCTAAAGGTAATTTAGGTGGATGGGATGCACTAAGGGCAAGACTAAAAGGCGATGGCGTAACGCCTATGATATTCTTTATGGATTGTTGTGTAGATGCTATACGCACTTTGCCTATACTTCAACATGATCCGGATAAGCCAGAAGATGTTGATACAGATGGTGAAGATCATGCTCCGGACGAAATACGATACGCTTGTATGTCTAGGCCATATGCTTCTACACAGGCTGTAGATACGATAAAGACTTTATTTAAAAAACGAGATAATACATCGCTCGTTATTCACGATGATTTAACTGAGCTAGATAGATCTTTCACCGTGTATAATCCTAGGATTATGTGATGGTCCGCCCTTTCTATAAGCCAAGTATTACACAAGATTTAGATGACATACCTGACGATGCCCCGCAAGAGAAAAAGGGGGAAGTTCGTGCTGGTAAGGGTATCGAGAGCTATAAGCTTGCCGCTTTTTGGAAGCAGCAGATTGAAGCGTACGAGCAGTTTAATTCTCGATGGTTTACTCGTGGTAATATGATACTCAAGCGCTATAGGGATGAGCGCGCTAGTACCGGGGGAGTGGAAGGATCTTCACGTAGATATAATATTCTATATACTAACGTATCTATTCTTAAGCCAGCCATTTATTCTCGCATGCCTGATCCTATCGTCGACAGGCGGTTTTTACAGAAGGATGTGGTAGGTAGATTAAGTTCAGTTATTCTTGAGCGTACTATTATAGCTCAATTAGAGTATGATTACCATGTATCTATGAACCAAGCTGTGTATGATAGGTTACTACCCGGTCGTGGTCAAGTATGGCTTAGATACGATAACGAATTAGAAGAGATAGTAGATAAAAATGCATCTATTGCTACGCAGCCATCAAATGGGCTTGAGGACAGTATAGCTCGCATAGCAAAAGAAGTAGATGATCCTGATTTAATAGCGGAGACTTCTAAAGATGAAGCGCTAGAAGATAGCGGTAGCGCTCTTTTAATCGAGAAAGTAGTAACTGACTATATAAATTGGCGTGATTTTTATACATTTCCTACTCGTGCGCGCACTTGGTCAGAAGTGCAGGCGGTCGCCAAGCGCTTATATATGTCTAAGCAGGAGTGTATAGAGCGGTTTGGCGAGGAAATCGGCTCGCAAATGCAAGCCGATACTATGCCAGAGACGTCGGACAATAAACGTGCAAGCGTAAGTGATACGAGCATATTTAGAGATACTAACGAGCGTAGCATCGTAGTTTGGGAGATTTGGAATAAGTCGGATAGGCGGATTTATTGGGTAAGTTCTGGCTATATGTATCTTTGCGACGTAAGGCCAGATTTATATAAACTCAAAGGGTTTTTTCCTTGCCCGCGTCCTCTATCGGCTACACTTACTACTGATAGCTTAACTCCGGTTCCAGATTATATACAGTATCAGGATCAGGCAATACAGCTTGACGAACTTACTCAGCGTATAGCTATGCTGACTAAGGCTTGCAAGGTTGCTGGAGTCTATAACGCCGCTCAGAAGGCTCTATCTCGTATATTCCAAGAGACTTCAGAGAATCAGCTTATCCCCGTAGATCAGTGGGCTATGTTCGCTGAAGCAGGCGGCGTCAAAGGCGCAATGGATTTTGTGCCATTAGATCAAATTAAGGCAACGATAGATACGCTTACTACTGTAAGGCAACAGTGCAAGCAAGATTTAGATGAAATTACTGGTATTTCAGATGTTGTTCGCGGCACTACAGATAGCCGAGAAACTCTTGGAGGTTTGAGGTTAAAGAATAACAATGCCGGGACTAGGTTAACTGAAAGCCAGGAGGAAGTACAAAGATTTGCTAGAGACGCTATCGCTTTAATTGGCGAAATAGCGGCCAAGCACTTTGAAGTTGAGACGTTGGTTGAGGCTTCAGGTATATTATACGACGATGAAATGCAGCCTGACAGCGTTCTGCGTGAATATGAGCCTAATTTACCGGGCTTTATGAATACTAAAAATGACAAACCTCCACAGCAGAGCGTATCAACGCCTAATGCTGGCGCCGGACCTTCTCCGCACTCTGTACCTCCTATAAATACACCTATGCAAAATGCTGGTGCAGCGCAGCCGCAGCAACAGCCAGGTAACGGTAATATAGTGCAATTTCCAGGCGCTTCACAAGGCATGCAAGGCATGGGTGCAATGCCTATGCAGTCGCCTATGCTTGACCCTGATGCACTTATAATGGATAAGCTCGAAAAAGCTATAAAGCTTCTTCGGTCTGATGTCCCTCGCAAATACAGAATAGCTATCGAAACTGATAGCACTATTTTCGGCGATAAAGTACAAGAGCGCCAAGATGCTTCAGATTTTGTGGAAGCAATGGGCGGCTACATGGCTAATTTTGAACGTCTTGGGCAAGAGGTTCCCGAGGCGATGCCATTACTCGCACGTTCTCTGCAGTGGGCCGTTAGAAAATTTCGTATTGGGCGCGACCTGGAAGCGGAAATCAATAGTTTCGTTGCTCGCATGGAGAAAAAAGCAAAGAAACTTATTGAAAATCCGCAGCCTTCCATTGAGCAGCAGAAGCTGCAAGCCGATAAAGAAGGTCGGCAAATGGAAATACAAGCTAAAATGCAAATTCAGCAAATGCAGGGTGAACAGCAAGAGCGTGACGATATACGTCAAGCTCAAATACAGGCTCAAAATGATCAGCGCGATGCTGAAAAAGCTCGTCTTGAGGATGAGCGCACCGCACAGCTTGCTGAAATGGACTTGCAAATTAAGCGTGAGGAGCTTGAATTTAAGCGTCAGGAAAATCAAATGAAGCTGCAAATGATGCAAGCGCAGCTTGAAATTGAAATACAGAAAATGCACATGAAGGCTCAAAGCGAGCAGCAGTCTGCAAATACCGATGCTATGGCTCGTGAGCATGAGCATTCGTTAAATATGGAAGCTAGTGAGAAGCAGCATTCTCAAAATATAGAGCAGTCTAATACTCAACATGCGCATAAGATGCGAGAGAGTGAAGTAGCTGCAAAGGCTACAGAGCAAAAAGCTGAACTTGGAGAAGCTTCATATAATCAGAAGAAAGACCTTAGTGAACAACAACATAAGCAGAAAATGCAAGCCGCCAAGCAAAAGCCTAAACCTAAGGGTGAAAAATAATGCCGGTATATGTGTACAATCCAGACAATCCTTTAGCTAATGAGCGAGGAATGGCTTTAAAAGAAGACGATTTATACTATCGCTCCCTTACATCGGAAGATAAACGTATGATGGTAGGCAATGAGCCTGTGACGATACGGTTTAATACTGATGGCATGGAAGCACGAAGTATGTTTGATGGGCGTATGTATACGTCTAAATCCAAGTACCGCGCTGAAATGCGTGCGCATGGCTGCGTAGAAGTAGGCAATGATACGTCAATACTTAAACCACGCAAAAGAGACATGAAAGGATTAACTAAGAGGGATAGAGTGGAAGATATAAAGAAAGCAATATATCAACATACAGGTAAAGCCTGATAATAATTCTTTCGAATTGACTATTGTACGTACATGAGCAAATAATTCAGCGTGTACAAAGGGCGACAGTAGAGTGAACCAATGGCTGGCGAAACAGAAGATCTTTTAAGTATTGATGGCGATGTGGCTCAAAATGAGCCTAAAGATACCTCTATTAGAGGGTCTATTAAAGCCGCTATTGAAGAAGTAAAAGAGGATAGTGGTGTACAAGTACGTGACGACGATAGGGTACAAGAGAAAGATAAGGGAAGTGCCCCCGATAAACACAAAAAATCCGCACCAGATAAACACGATAGCGATGGTGATAAGCCTGTACAGAAAGCGGATAAAGATAGGCGATCAGATAATTCAGCAAAGGGCGGAAAAACAGAAGAAGAAAATACTGAAGGCGATAAGCCAACTAAGCAAGTTTCTAGACCAGCAGGTACGGACACAAAACCGCCAGTAGGCTGGACTAAGGAAGCAAGATCCGCTTGGGATACTCTCTCACCAGATATTCAAAAGTCTGTCCTCAAACGAGAAGAGGAATTTTCAAGTGGCATTAAGCAGTACGCAGATAAGGCAAAAGCATTCGACGAACTAGATCAGGTCATTGGTCCATACAAGGCGCAAATTGCGCAATTTGGAGTTACTCCTGCTCAGACTATTAGCAAAATGTTTGAGTGGTATAACTTATTGGGCAGTAATGACCCTAATCTGAAGTTACATGGCTTCAAACACCTTGCAGCTTCATTCGGGTTCGACTTGAACTCTCTAGCCCCTTCTCGTGCTGAAATTGTAGACGATAATAATACTTCTCAGTTCGACCCTGCTCATCTTAATCAAATTGTTGGGAATGCTGTTAGGCAACACATACAGCCAATACAGCAGCATATGACAACTGTAGCCCAGCAACAAGAGGAAGAAAGCAGGCGCCAAGCTGCCGCAACTTTGGCAGATTGGGCTAAGGACAAGCCTTACTATGAAGATGTAAAGATGCAAATGCATCAACTCTTTGTGTCAGGTATTGTTCCCGAAGTTAATGGAATGCTAGACTTAGATAAAGCCTACGATATGGCTATTCGCATGAACGCCGATATATTTGAGCAATTCCAACAGAATGAAGCATCTAAAGCAGCTCAAATTAAAGCGGAAAAGGAAGCAGCGGAAGCCGCCGAACGTAAGCGAGTAATCGAGTCAAAGCGTAACTTAACTGTCGGACTTAAGCCTGGATCTCCAATGGCTGTTCGTGCTCCGGCTACTCTTATGCCGGGTAAGAATGGAAGCGGCAAGCCTGTATCAGCTAGAGAAAGCATTATGTCCGCTCTACGCGAAGTTAGAGAGAACCAACAACTTTAATATAGAGGACAGCGATGCCCGCTTTTCCAAATCTGTCGGAAATTGTTACGACTACGATTCGTAACCGTACCGGCGTTTTGCAGGATAACGTATCCCGCAATAATGCACTGCTCGCGCGTTTAAATCGTCGCGGACGTATCAAGACTTTCTCCGGTGGTCGTACCATCGTGCAGGAGCTTGATTACGCGAACAATACCACTTTTACGTGGTATTCTGGATATCAAACGCTTAATATTAACCCCTCGCAGGTCTTTACCGCTGCAGAATATCCAATTCGGCAGGCTGCACTTGCAGTATCGATTTCTGGTCTGGAAGAACTGCAGAATAGCGGTGAGGAAGCCATTATTGACCTTCTCGAAGGTCGAATTGAGAATGGCGAGCGTTCGTTTATGAACGGTCTTTCGAACGGCATCTATGGCGATGGTTCGGTGACTGGCTCTATTAACGGACTCCAGTTGCTTGTTGCCGCGTCTCCTAACAGCGGTACTGTCGGCGGAATTGATCGCTCTCAGTGGGCATTCTGGCGAAATATCGTATATTCAGCGCTTACTAATGGTGGCGCGGCAGCTAGCGCGGCATCCATTCTCCAGTATATGGATAGCCTTTGGGTCCAGCTTATTCGCGGACGTGATTATCCCGACCTTATAGTCGCGGATAATAATATGTTCCGCTATTATTTGCAGGCGCTTCAGGCTATTCAGCGTGTCACCACTGAGAATGGCGCACCTGATCTTGCGGAGTATGGCTTCCAGACGCTTAAGTATATCGGCTCTGATGTTGTTCTGGATGGTGGCTTCCAAGGCTTTGCAAATGATCCTTTGCCGCCTGAAATTTCTGGCAGCGGTACGGCAGTCGGTGGCGTTCCCACTAACTATATGTACTTCCTGAATACTAATTATATTCACTGGCGTCCGCATAGCCAGCGAAACATGGTTCCTCTTGACCCTGACCGCTTCTCGGTCAATCAGGATGCCATGGTCCGCTTGCTTGGTTGGGCCGGTAATATGACTATCTCGAATGCGTTCTTACAGGGCCTTATTTCAACGTGATCTAAAAACGTAGATATATGGTTCTAATCAGGAGTATATAGATATGGCTATCAATACTAATTGGTTTCCACTCGATGGAAAGCCTGGACTGGCTTTAGGCGTAGTTACGCCTTATGCTCAGGCTGGTTCTTCCTCTGCGCCGGAATATACTGGCCCTCCGGCTAAGTTACTCGACCGTGTGCAGGGAAACAACGGCTCTGAGTGGATCTTGGTGCAGGCATCGTCAACAGTCACGCAGTATAATTGCGTGGTCATTGATAATGCTGGCCAAGCTAATAATATGACCTCTGCACTTGTGGCATCTAACGTATACGCATACGGGTTTGCGCAGTTTAATACTACGCAGGCTAATGGTGCTGCATCTGGTCAGGGTGATTATTTTTGGGCACTTCTTAAGGCTAACGGTGGAGTTGGTATTAATATCTCTCCGTCCGCTGGTCGCGGTGTCCAGCTTTATATATCCGCTACCCCCGGATGCTTCACTAGCTCGGTAACTTCCAATGCTATCATGAATATTGCCCTTCAGGCATCGATTGGTACGTCGGCTAGCGGCCCCGGTGAAGCTGTTGTGCGCGGTTATATATTGCCCGCACTGAATATGGCTGTCGCAGGCGCTACTGTCTAAGGAAACTCAGGTGGCAACTCTACGTAATCGCAACAGTGATAGCGGAGAGGCGGGGACCAAAATCCCCGCGCCGCCTGGGCCTTCTTCTTTTATACCATTGGCGTTCGTTAATACCACTGCGGCTACAGCAATTGACGATATGTATAATAATGTCAAGACTAATTTACAAGGCGGATACAAGAGATTTCATGAATTACCTGGGTTTCAGTCGATTAGAGGACCGGATTTCCCTATAGCTTTAGTGGGCGGTGGTCCTTCTATTAAGAATTATGAAGTATTTAAATCTCTTATGACCTTTATAAATGGCGGAACTCCTGTCATGTGTGCTGGGTCTCCACATGACTGGCTTATACAAAACAATGTACATCCTGATATAACTGTTGTGTGCGACGCAGATCCTATAACTGCACTATATCTAAAAGAGAAAAATAAAAATCCAAACGCTATATACCTATTAGCCTCATGTTGCGATCCGGGGATATACAAGTTATTCGATAAAGATCGGATATATATGTGGCACTGCCATAGTGATGAGGTTTTTAAAAGAATAGAGCAAGATAAACTAGAGCAAGAGTATCAAGGCGTAGGTGGCGGCTGCACAGTAGGGCTTAGGTGTATTTCACTTGCTATAATGCTTGGGTACACCAATCAACAGATATTTGGATACGACAGTTGCGTCGCAAGTGAAACTGAACACCACGCATATGAATTTCAAGATGCAGAAAAAGAGAGCTTAGGCGACATACATCGCATACAGTTAGGTATAAATCCCGAATACGGTGGTAGTGGCGCTGATACAAGTAAAACATATCTTGCGGCAGGATACCAAGTAGCTCAAGTGGCGCAATTTAAAGAATTCTATATGGCTCATTACCATATATTTAAACCAGTATTCCATGGCGATGGAATGTTACCGCATTTTATGCGGCTTATACGTCAACAAGAGGCGCTTATAGATAAGGTGGCTTAACATGAATGATTTCGCACGTCCTACTGGAATTGATTGGGGTCCAGGCGGGCATACAGGAATGGTTAAGTTCGGAGAGGATAGCCAAGCTCTCGTCGTATTCTATACTGAAAAAGTACAGAATATGTTTAAGTCCCAGGCTGCAGGCCGTCCTATTTTTGAAAATCAAGTATATATAAGAATACAGCATCCTGGAGAGAATTATAATATTATTCAGCGCCCCGCAACGGATGACGATAAGCGTAGATACGCGCAGCGCTGGTCTCAATTTTTAAATAATCAAGAGCAAGTACCAGAAGGTACTCCAATTGATCTCTTATTTCCAAATAATCCAGCTTTTGCTGCTAATCTTCGTGCGCAAGGTATATACACTATTGACCAGCTTTCTAAGCTCGGTGGCAACGCCATTGATGGCTTGGGTCGCGGTGGGCAGAATTTAGTTGAGCGCGCACAGAAGTATATGGAGTCTGCCAATAAGGGGATTAAATTTCACGAATGGCAGAAAAAAGAAGAAGAACTTAGGCAAGCTATTAAGCTGTTAGATCAACAGAATGCGCAGCTTCGTAAAGAGCTTACCGATTTTATGAAATCTATGCAGATGACGCCTAGAAATAGTCTAAGCCCTCCGTACATACCTGGGTATGACCCACAGACTGAGCGTATAAATGCGAACCATATAACTTCTGATATAGCTAGGCAAAAAGGCATTCCTGGATCGACTATACAGGTTGGTGGTGATGCTGCTGCCGATTTAGTTATAGACGCTATACCTGAAGTGCCACATATCCCAGAGGGATTTGAGTTAAAGTAATGCGCCCGATAAGCGGAGTTATTATAAGTACCGCCACTCCGACTGATAAAATAGTTGAAAATATTATCACGTCCAGGTCACGGGATATTGTACCAGTTTATAATCTTCCGGAATGGCGTGAGGGGAGGGCCATCGCTGTAGTCGGCGGTGGCCCATCTCTCGCAACTCAACTACATAAGCTAAAAGAATTTGACGTAATACTCGCGGCTGGGTCAGTACATGATTATTTAGTGCAAAATGAAATAAGACCAACTTATTGCATTATAGTAGATCCTGACCCTATTGTCACTTCTTATTTGAAAAATATTTATCATGTAGACAATGACTGTAAATATTTGGTAGCATCGCAATGTGATCCAAGTGTTTTTGTACATCTGCAGTATAATTACATATATCAGTTTCATTGCGCTGGAAATGATGAACTTCCATACGATGGCGAGCCGACTGTTGGCGGAGGATGCACTGTAGGAACTAGAGCCATAGTTATGGCTACCTGTATGGGATATAGAAAAATCCATTTGTTCGGAATGGACACCTGTATAGTTGATGATAAGCATCATGCCTATGATTTTGAAAACCCGGAAATTGAAACTATAGGCAAAATACACGAAATCGCAATAGGAAGTGAGAACGGCAGGAAATTTAAAGTAGCTGAATATATGCTAGGTCAATTGCATGATTTTCAACAGATATTAAAAAGTCATGCAAATAGACTTGAAATAACTGTACACGGTGAAGGTCTACTGGCATATGTAATGGAATTAGGACATCAGAAACTCCGGGAGTTAAGTTAGATGGCTACCATTCAGAATTTAATGGCCTTTGGTATGGCCCCTGCTCTTGCGCGTCGAATTGCTTCTCCGCCATTTTCAGTTACTGTAGGCGGCGGCAGTGTAGGCTCTGCAACGGGCATGATCGGTCACAACGGTGTCGCATATGTAGTTGCGTCTAATAGTGGTAGCGGCATGGTTCTCCCGAGCATGGGTGGAGAAGTCAGTAATACTGCCGGTATGCTTGGCGGAGACTCGCTACAAGTTATAAATCTTCTTAGCGCGTCTGTTGTGGTGTATGCGCCTGGAACTATGACATTTACTGGCGATGGCGCTAGTACTGCCGGAAGTGTAGGCATATCCGTTGCCGCAAATCGCGCTGCTCTGTTTACTTTGCTTACTACATCCACATACGCAGTGCTTAAAGGCCTTAGCGCATAATAATACATACAGGAGAGCCAAAATATGGCTCAAAGAACTCTGTTGCAGATTATTCAAACTGCACAGCAAGAACTTGGCTTGCCTGTTGATACGCAAGTGGTCGCGTCTACACAGCCGACCACTGCGCAGATGTATGCGTTTGCAAACTTAGAGATAGAGGAATTAAGCCAAGCGCATGATTGGACTGCGTTGCAAACTGAATATAATCTAACTATAAATGTTCCTACAAGCACTACAGGCAATACGACTGTAAATAGTGCTATAATAACTAATATACCTAGCACTGCTGGCCTTATTGCTGGATATTTTATGGTGAGTGGAGACAATATACAGTCTGCATCTCGTATATTGTCCGTAGATAGTGCGACTCAAGTAACTATGACTATGCCCGCCACAGCTACTGAAGTGGGCGCGTCGCTTTTATTTATGCAGGATACATATCCTGAACCGTCTGATTTCAGATCTTTTATTCCTCGTACTTGGTGGGATAGGACAAACCATTGGGAGTTGTTAGGGCCAGACAGCCCGCAAATGGATCAATGGCATAGATCTGGGATTGTAACTACTGGCCCCAGGCGACACTGGAGGCAAATAGGCTCTCCGTCTAACCAGCTTACTGCAGTAGGTAATACTTATAGGTTATGGCCTCCTCCTGGTACCGATGTAACTAATCCAATCTCTCTTGCTTTTGAATATATAAGTAATGCTCCAGTATTTACATCGTTAGCTAACAATGCGCGAATAATGCGATTTACGGCTGACACTAATGTGCCGGTACTAGATGACCGTGCCGTCATAATGGGTGTTAAGTGGAGATTTTGGTTTCAGAAAGGATTTGATTGGAAGGTTTTAAGATCCGATTACGATGATTATGTAGAGAGATTAAAAGCACGCGATGGCAGTGCACAGACGCTCAATATGGTACAGAAGGTAAATCCAATATTCATATCTCCGGCCAACGTGCAAGATGGATTTTTCCCTGGCCCAATAGGTCCGAATGTGAGCTAAATGCCGCGTAAATACACAAAAAATAAATATATTTCTGGCGGTGCAGACAAAGACAGCTATCTTGATAAAGATGTTGTTATAAAAATAGCGCCTGCTCCAGTTAAAGGATTGGATGCCCTTAGCCCATTAGCGGCTATGGAGCCAGAATATGGCGTAATAGTAGATAATTGGGTACCAAGAACAGGATATTGTGAAATCCGAGGCGGAATGAACCCATGGTGCCAAGGTGTAGGCGTTGGCAGTACAGGGGTAATTAATACACTTATGGCGTATAGGCCTAAATCTGGTAATGAGAAACTATTCGCTGTAGCTGGCACATCTGTATGGGATGTTAGTAATTATGGAGCTCCTAGCGAAGTATCAACTACAGAATATAATCCTGACTCCTATGCTGATAGGTGTCAATTCGTTAATTTTACTGTCGGTGGCGGGGATAGTTGGTTATTATTTGTCAATGGCGGTAGATATCTTTATAGATACAATGGTACGTCATGGACTACTGTAACTAGTACTATAGGTAATTTAACCAATATAAGCGCGTTTAAGCGAAGAATATGGGTGACTGTCAGAGGTTCATCTACTGTTGGGTATTTAAATACTGATGCCGTTGCGGGTACTTTTACTACGCTAAGTTTAGGCCCGTTTCTTACTCTTGGCGGTAGAATAGTAAGTATATGTAATTGGACTTTAGACGGTGGTACAGGACCTGACGATTACGTAGTGTTCATAAGCGATAAAGGTCAAGCTGTAGTATATAAAGGTACTGATCCAACTAATGCAACAGCTTGGGCACAAGTAGGTGTATTTACCTTACCGAGCCCAATTGGTCTTAGAAATAATTATAGCCTTGGGTCGGATAGCTTACTAATAACTGATCAAGGCGTTCTGCCTTTATCACAATCGTTACCGTTCGACCCGGCTTCATCTAGAAGCGCAGCTATTACTAACAGAATACAAAATGCAATGGTGGAGGCTGCGCTTTTAGCCAGAAATAATTTTGGTTGGCAGCTAAAAACATACACTGAGCAGGGATTTTTAATATTAAACGTACCAACTGTAGAAGCCCAAACTAGTATTCAGTACGTAATGAATTTGATTACTGGTGCTTGGTGTAGGTTTACAGGATGGAATGCCACTTGCTTTGAGACTTACAATAAAAGTCTATATTACGCAGGTGTAGACGGTACAGTATATCTAGCTTATACAGGGCCTACTGATAAAGGTGCATCTATAAGCTATCAATTAGCTACAGCGTTTAATTATTTCGATGAGCCGGGGCGTATAAAAAATGCTAATATGGTTCGTCCGTTCATATCCGCTAATGCTAACATCATACCCACAATAGATATAGACCAAGATTTTGTCAGCACTATTCCGACCGCTACAGCTACAGGCCTAGGCGGTAGTTCTTTATGGGATACTGCTATATGGGATACTTCTCTATGGGCAGGACAGACCATATCTGTAATTAATTGGCTTAGCTGTAGTGCGCTAGGAACTGCTTTATCCATAAATATGGCTATAAACCTAGCTACGTCTGGTACAAGCGATCCTAATGGATTTGATTATGGCGAATTTGATGATATGACTTTCGACGGCAATGGCGTAATAACTAGTAGTGGCCAGAAGATACCTATACTTAGAGTAAACACATTTGAGATTGCGCTAGAGAATGGTGGCCCGGTATGATTGAAGTCGGCAATTCTAATAACCCCACTGGTAGGTTTTTATCCCATTTATACTATAAGCAGACTGGTATAAATATAAACACCAATTATACAGCTATGGGATGGTGGAACGAAAAAAATGGGATAAAGAACTGGAATGCTGTAGCCTTGTTTGATAACTACACAGGGAACAATATAGATATACATATATGGGCAGAACGAATGTCTTTAGATAAAATAAGGGCCGTATATAGATATGTGTTCGACCAATTAGGCTGCACAAGGCTTTCCGGTAAAATACCATCAAACAATAAAAAACTTTTGCAGTTGCTTCCAAGGTTTGATTTCGAGTATGAATGTACGCTGAAGGGGTACGTCGGTACAGTTGCCGAGCCTATAGATTTAGATATATATAAAATATCCTCCGATAGAGCTAGAAAATGGATTAGATATAATGGGTGCGCCAAGCCCGCCTCCGCCGCCTGATCCAATCCAGCAGCAAAAAGTAGCCATAGAAGGCTCTAAAGAAGCTGCTAAGATACAAGGCGAATATAACTTAAAGGCTTTACAGCAAAGCCAAGCAGCGTCCATGATAGGCCAAGACTCGCCTATCGGGACGATGAGCTATAGGCAGACTGGTACCGATAAAGACGGAAATCCTCTATATACTTTAAATACTAGGTTTACTCCAGAACAGCAAAGACTGTTCGAAATGCAGCAAGGTGGCCAGACGATAGCTGGCGCCGGCGGATTGGGTCTTATGGCATCTTCTATGCCTATGTACTCAAACGCTAATACTATGATGAGTAATTTATTTACCGGCGCTGATAGTTTAACGGCTGCTCGTGTAAATGCTGCCCTAGGCTTCCAGCAGCCATTTATGCAGCAAGATCGAGCTTGGTTGGATAATCAATTACGCAACCAAGGCATTATGCCAGACGATCCTGCTTATAAAAGGCAGATGGCAGAGCTTAATAAACAGCAGTACGGTAATCAGGCTAACTTTATATCTAGTGTCATTCCGCAATCTATGCAAGATGCGACTAATGCATACATGATGCCGCTTGATACGGCAGCTAAATTAGGCTTATATGGTGCTCCAGCTATTATAAATCAGTATAATACACCTCAATTTACATCTAAGCCGTCTGATTTTACTGGAGCTTACGGTACGTCTATGGGCGCACAAGCTCAAAATTACCAAAATCAAATGTCCGGATATAATGCACAAGTTGGTGCATATGGTAATATGATGGGCGGTTTATTTGGTATAGGCTCGTCGGCGCTTAAAATGCCCGGCATGAATACATTCTTGTTCGGATAAGGTGTAATATGTCTGCAATAGGTGGACTTTTTAATACTCCGTTACGATTTAGGAACCCTCAACTTAGTGGTGCGCCTCAAATGCCGCCACAAGGCTCTACTAGTAGTGGACAAATTATGCCCCCAGGAAGCCCGGCAGGCGATCCTGCTGCTCAGGCTCCACAGAATGCATTTATGCCCCAGGGCATTCCGATGGGGCCTGTACCACAGACACAACAAACACAGACTGGTATAGATCCTAATGCGCCAACCACGCAAGCAGCATATACTCAAAGGGCTCCTATTATGAACCCCAACAATCAATATATGTTGGACACTATGAAGGCTGGAGTACTAAATCCACAGGCGACTATTACTACTCCTGGCGTATCTGATAGCAACAATCCGCAGCAAAATATGCGCGGAATACCATTTTTCATGAACCAATTGTTAGCAGGCGGCTAATATGGCTTTAATACAAGCCCGCAAGGGTAAAGGTATTTTAGACATTATAGATCTAAATAACTATAAATCTGACGCTGATAAGGTGTACTATACACCTGCTCAGCAAGATTACGCACGTTCAATGGCGAAAGACATACTCACTAAGAAAACACCAGAAATTAAACATTGGACGCAAGGCGTAGCACATCTACTTGATACGTTAGCCGGTGTGCAATGGCAAAATATTGCAGGTAAGCAGGGGTATGAAATGCATACTCCCTCTAATGGGCCAAGTGAACCTGTACCTGGGCCTAATGCTCAATCTAACCCATGGACAACTAATGCGATACCTCCTACTCCACAACCTACTCCGCCGCCTAGTGGATTTTCGCTCGGTAATACCCCGGGTGAATTAAAAGAATATAACCCAAGTGCGGCGCCTGCAGCCCCCTCAGATACTAGTTCCGATACTAATAAAGAAACTAAGCCTAATAAATACATTGAGAGAGTTATGCGATGGGAAAATGAGCCGCTATACAATAAAAAAGATGATGCCGTAGATAAGGCTGTGTGGGATTATGCACAGAATAGTGGCGGGTTTGGCACGAAGGCTAAATTTGCAGGAGAAAAAATTACTAGAGCAGAAGCTGTAAAAAGATTTAATGAAGAATGGGCAAAAGCTGGCGAAGAAGTTGATAAGAAGTTTCCAGGCTTGTCTGAAGGTAGAAAAGCTGCGCTTACAGATCTAACTTACAATGCTGGATCTAAGTGGATGGGGCAAAGCTTAGGCAAAGCTGTAAAAGATGGCGATTGGGACAGTGCTAAGAAATACTTCAATGCGTACGTTAACGCCACTGATCGTAGAACCGGGCAAACTACTAGGCTATCTCATTTAGTAAGCCGTAGAAAAGAAGGGAGCACATGGCTTGACGATGCTGGAGAGAATATAGATACGAAAGAACGTGAATTAGTAAGGGTGGCTGAGAATGCGCCACAGCGCGGCGCTGCCCCTACGCCTATGGCTAATACACCAACTGCCGTACCGTTTTCCGCTGGTGTTCCAGGTACAAGCCAACAGGCACCCTTTGTTCAGCCTGGAATGAGCGATCAGGAGTTTAGGCATAGACTTCGCACTACTCCGCCAGAGCAATTAAATCAAGTGTATGAGGCGCGTAGAAAGTCGTTTGAGCCTCAGCATATTGAGGATAAAGCAGGCTTTAGAGTGGCGCCGGGTCAGCCTGGAGAGCCTGGACAAGCACAATATAGACAGCCTGGATTTGGGCAGCAATTTATGCTCAAGGGTGTGCCACATATTATTGTGCAGGGTAAAGATGGTCAACCAGAGGCCGTACCTGTTGCTGGTCAAATACCTACGAATGCAGAAAACGCTCCTACAGGTCAGCCTGCAAGATCTGGCATGGATGCCCTAAGGGATACGACTAATAAACTAGCTGAAATCGAGGCGTCTAACCAGTCAGTTGAATCGCAAGCTAAAAATTCTCAGGAAATGATAAATGAAACTATAAAACGTGCAGATAACGCCACTAAAAAGATGGCTGATTTAGATTTGCTTCGCGCCAATCAGTCTGAGTGGGGCAAGCTAATGACTTCAGGCCCATACCATCAGCTAGAAGCTAATACTAAGAATATATTATCCCGTGTACTCGGTGTTCCAGCACCCGAGTTGGATAAGATATCAGCCGCTGGTGAGCTTAAGCAAAAACTCCTTGAACAGTATACAATAAATGCCAATGAAGCTCTTACAGGCCATGGCACTAATATGAAACTTGGCATGATAGAGCGTGCTAACCCGAACATGTACAATAGCGATGCTGGATTTAAATTAATATCTGGAATTGCTCGGAGCCAAGCAGAATTAGAGAAGAAATTCGGCAAACATATGGAGGCTCTGCCACCAGAGCGACGGGCTAGGTTTCTAGAAGAAAAAGATAAGTGGATGAAAGACAATCCACTTAAAGTAGATTTAGATGGCAAAAATGTGTATATCGGTAATTTTGAAACGGTTGACGATATAAAAAGAGCAGTTCCAGTAGGAAGCTTCTTTGTCGATCCTGATACTGGTAAGATAACTAGACGGGCAAGATGAGTAGATTTAAAGATATATCCGACAATAGCGATGATTTCTTTGGAGGCCAGGGAACTACTGCGCCAAAATCTAGATTTTCTGACATTACCGATGATAAAGAAGATTTTTTTAATAGCGCTGATAAGCCTAAAAAATCTGGATTTACGCCTTCTATCGGCGGTGTAATACCTAAATCAGAAGAGACTTACTCTAACCCAAATTATTGGCTGGCAAAGGGGTTAGGTGGCGCTGTTACTCGCGGTATACCCGGTATTAGGGATTTAATTCCAATAACTGAAACAGATCAGCAAAAAACTTTAGAACATCCAATAGTTGAAAAAGCTGGTAATATAACCGGGGCTGCTTTACCTGGCATGGCTACGGCTGGAGTAGGCGGAGGATTAAGTCTCCCTGCATGGATGGCTGCGCAAGGCGGTATAAATGCAGCAGTTAATACCGCTGATCGTAAAATACATGACCCAAACGTAAGCGGCAAAGACCTCAACAATAAAGCTGTAATAGATTTATTAGCTGGTGCGGCTGGACCTGCCGCGTCGAAAGCAATATCTCCTATTATGTATTCTAGCGGAAGCCCACAAGCGCTACTTGATAACATTAAAAAATCGGATGCTATATCGGCAGCTAGGCGTGGAGCAGATACTGTAGCTGGCTATGCACAATATGTATTACCTAAATTAGCCACAGACGCTAAAGCTGCATTATTTAAGGGGTGGATAGGTAATCAATTAATGCAGCCTGGAGCGAAAGCAGGTCTTAGCGGTGTAATACAAGGCACTGAAAGAACCGCTCTAGATAGCTTAACACCACAAGAACGCATGAAGCTAGAGATGCTTCAGATGGGGAATTAAATGTCTCGTAATTCTTCAGGTACATATACACTCCCTATAGCACCGTATCAACCGGGAACTGTTATAAGTTCCTCGGATATGAATACTAATCTAAATGATATAGCTCTCGCTTTAACGCAGTCTCTTGCAACAACTGGCGTGTCAACTATGACTGGTCCAGTTAGGCTGGCAGACGGTGCAGCAGCTAGCCCATCGTTGACTACAGGTAGCGATAGTGGCACTGGATGGTATTACTCTAATACATATGAGTGGACATTTGTAGCCAATGGTGCAGCTAAATTTACTATAGGATCTAGTGCGTTTAATTTCACCACTGACGGCAATTTCACTGGAAACGTTACATTCCAGGGCACTGTAACAATAACTGGTACACTTGGAATAACTACGTTAAATACTACTTCTCTTATTGTGAGAGCGCAAAGTACACCGACTGCGCCTAGCGGTGGTTCGTCGCCTATTCTTATATATAATGAAGGTATAAATTATAGCGGTCCTAGTTTAGCCCAAAATCTATTCGGCATAGATAGTTCTGGTAATATATCCCCTCTTATGTTTAGAGGGGGCCAGTGCAGATTAACTCTAAATGGAACTTCCTTACGTTTAGACCCGTATATGGGGAATATGCTTACTATAGCAGGTGTTCCCCGTGAGGTTCCTAGCGCGGGCATAACTTTAGCAGCCTCGAATACCGCCGCTACGTTTGTGTATATCTATGCATACATGTCTGCGCCGACTACGATGGCCTTAGAAATGTCCACTACTGTTCCGGTGGACGTAGCTAGGTTTGGCATAAAAGCGAAAACTGGTGATCTTACTCGAACGCTAGTTGGTGCTGCATATACTGATGCGGGTGGTGCCTGGGCAAATACTACAGGAAAATTGTGGGTTTTAAGCTATTTCAATAGAGTTAATCGTATATCAAAGCTTGCGCCCAATATAGGAGCAAGTTGGAATACTTATGTAAGTAACGGAGCCGTAGGGGAACTAAATACACAATATAGAAACCAATTTATAACTTGGTCTGATGAGCCTGTCTTATCTGCGGTAGTTATGAATGCGTACTGTAGCGGCGCGAATTACCAAAATCCATTGATAATTAATGTTGACGGTGTAACATCTAGTAATACGGCAATGATTCAAGCATATTATCCTAATGGTGTAGCTGCGCAGCAAATCATAAATGGAAAAGTATCAAACGTAACAGAGAATGCAAATCATTATGCTAGCATTTACGTCTTAGCCAGCAGTGGAATACAATACGGTGGCGGAGGAGATGCTGGAGCAGGACCAAATACAACTTTTATATTGAATTCAAGAGGATGATATGCCGTTTAGCGGAACTGTATTTGCTAATATAAATGGCGCATCTAACGCTGCTCCGGGGCAGACAGTGCAAAGTACTGTCTGGAATAACATATTTATTGATTATTCAGCGGCCATGACGCAGCTTAATTCACAGTATGCGTCTATAAATACCAATAGAAATCTATTGTGGGCAAATGGTGGATTAGAAGTATGGCAGAGGGGGTCAGGTAGAACAGCATCTATATCTGTTCCTGCCAGTAGTAATGTATACACTGCGGATAGATGGTGCGTAAGCTGCGGTGCAAACCAAGCTATGACAGCACAAGTAGCTACTGGACTATCTACGCAATCTCAAACTGCAGGCAGGTTTGCACGAAATACCGGCCAGACTGGCGTAGGCCAGAGAATAGTTATATCGTACGCCCTAGATTACGATGAAATATATAGGCTTAGAGGTAAGTCTGCAGTAGTATCGGCGCTTATTAAAACTGGCACTACTTTCTCAGGAAGCGACTTTAAGATAGAATTAGTTACAAGCAATAGTGGCCCTGCGCGAAATGTTACAGGAACTACTATTGCAAGCTTAACTACTAGTGCGGCTGTTAACACGCAATATGCTTTAAGCTTTCAAAGCTCGCAAGCGGCTGGAAGTCTTATATTAGGGGCAGAGTTGCAAATTAGCTGGCAACCGTCTGGCACGGCAGGCGGCGACGATAGTCTTACTCTTGACGACGTGTCGGTGGAAGTTATAACAACCTCGTATACTGTTTGGACTCCTATGAACTATGATAGGGTTCCATTTTCAGAGATGCTACTTGCGTGTATGAGGTTCTATCAGAAGACATTTGCATATAATGTTGCGCCAGCGAATGCCATATGTACATATGGCGGTACGTTTTTTACTCCGCAGTCTCCAGGCATAGGTGCTATAGGAAATGCTAATAATGAGCCTATTATAACCTGGCAGTTAGCTCAAGAACTTAGAAGCAGGCCAGTAGAGACTGGCGGTGGTTCGTTTACAACCTATAATCCGGTCAATAATGTGAACGGATCGGCTTTCAGTACAACCAACGAAAATACGACAGCTACCGCGTCTATAGCACAAGACGCTAAAGTGCTAACTGTACAAGCCACTGCTTTGTCGGCAGGTACTGGTGTATATAAGTTATACGCACATTTCACTGTTAGTTGCGATCTGTAAAGAGGGTCCAATGTTAGTTGTCAGCTACAATAAAGATCCCTATCTACCAAATAGGCTTCACGACTATTATAGCGGTATAGTAGGTGGGCAAGGTAATTTTATATATCCTTCTGGCTCAGTGGTTCTTGCCATTAAGAAATTGCCGCCACAATTTGAGGCTAAACTTACATCCGTTGGCGTATACATTTTAACACATTGTCTCGGTACCAGAGATTATTCTATTGAAATAGCTATAAAAGATGGCACTTATAGGCATGAAATAAGCCAAATAAATGAGAATGATTTCACAATATCTATATTTGACGCAGAAGGTTCTCCAGCGTCTATTGAGTGGAAATTCGGAATACGTAGAAATCACTAGCCCGGCAGCTTATTTACTGGCCCGGCCATTCCTGATCCATTTCTGCGGGCAAGATAGTTTGCCTTACTATCGCTAATAGTTAAATCTGGTTGATTTATCTTAGCCTCTACTAATTTAAGCAGTAACTGCTTTATAAATTCGTTAGCGCTGTCTAATTGGCTCCTTACGTGCGCCAGTTCCACGTTTGGCTCATGCGCCGTTAGCGTTTCGGTTTTATCTTTTATTTCTGCAACGTCATCTACTACGATATCTAGCTTATCAGTTATTTTTGATACTTTATATTCTATTTTTTCGATTATAAGTTGCATACATGCAATCTTATTTATGATGTCTTCTAACTCTGCATTTACACCCTTAGAAAACCACATTTTACTCTCCTTAGAAATCCGTCACGTTGAATTTCCACTTCACTTCACCATTTTCGTCTGCCAGAAATTGCTCTGGCGGATTACCGTGAGCTTTTATCCAGTTTTGCCTGCATGTATGTAATGGAGGAAAAACCCATACTACGCCCTTGGCTGCTCTTTTTTTCTCTGCTCCTATGCTTCGTAATGCTTCTCCTCTTGCTTGTGTTTGTGATCTAAGGTATTCAGGATATATCTTTTCTATCAGTGCAGTAATGGCCGACCCCATAGCCATAAGATCAGACGAGCCAGGGAATACCCCATTCTGTAATAGCTCATATATTCCCTTTACCGCGAACGAATGGCCGTGAAAAATCTGTCGTTTAAGTTCTGAAGTTTCAGGCATATATGACCTTGGATGCCATCTTCCCAAATCCATATTTAATAAATCATACAAAAATGCTTGTTTACCACCTCTATCTAACTCTCGGAATATTCTATCGAAATATTCGTTTCTCTGCCCGCATCTAGCTCCATCCATAGCGTACATGTCGTCTACTTGATTTATGAAAAATCTACGTTCGTCCCCTGTAGCCGGGACTACCCAATCATTGTTTGAAGCCATTATTATTTTTAAGCAATTTTTTACATTTTTACCTTTTTTGTGTAGGTCTCGTATGTAAAGTGAAGGCTCTGTGATAATAGATTTAATTACGCCTTCTACTTCTTTATCCCCAGGGTAATACGCTTCATCTGCGAATACAAAACTTGTGTTTTCTAGATGTCCGTTAAATTCTCCAGTCAGTCCTTTTCTACTGGATACTATAGTTCCATGTAGTCCGAAAATATCGACAAGAGTGTTAGCTAATAATCCTTTTCCAGTTCCCTTTTTGCCTTTAAATATTATAGCCACCTGTGCAGGTTTTCCAGGATTTTGCACACACCAAGCCATCCAGCGTATTATATATTTGAATTTAGCCTTATCTCTATTAGATAGTACTAACCATATATGTCGTCGTAGATTTTTCCAACTTCCTTTTTCGGGTTGTATCCCTAGCCCACTCCAGGTATTTAATGAGCCATTTTTAACTAATGCCCCGTATTGGTCTCTTTCTTTATGCTCAGGGTCAAATACAGTTGTATTATATTCTCTACGTCCCACGTTTTTAGCCCACCATTTACCTAGTTCTACGTGCGCTACTTTGCCGCCGCCCATTGTCACAGGTACAGTTTGGTTCATATACCAAAGGTAAAAGTTCTCAACAGATTGAAATGATATTTTCTTTTTACCTATAGTGTCATCGTACAACCATACCATAACGCACGGCTTACCGCCTACGTCACGCATAAAAGCATGCTTTGAATTCATATCATTTAGTATTCGTAATTCATCGTCATTTTGGGTTATTATGTTTTGTTCATCGCTTAGATCAGCCTCTATCATTCTCGCAAGATCGCTCTTGCGTATTGGTATTACATTATCTTCTTCTAACTCAGACATTATTTCGCCTCTTGCAGTATGTCATTCCAATCCATGAGAATACCGTTGTATTCTTTTTTTGGCGGAAGTTTCACACTGACTTTTTTGTTTTGTGCTTTATACGCTTCTATAGCTTTTTGTGTATTAGTCAATCCTGCTGGGTCAGGATCAGGGTAAAGATCTACGTGTGTGACATAGTCTGGAATAGTAAGATTTGCAAAGTTTGTTGCATATACTGTACTAACAGCAAAAGGTGCACCTAATACTCGTATTGTTAAGGCGTTTTCTGGCCCCTCCGCAATAGCTAGTTTTTCATTCGGAGTTCCGAACCATATACCAGCGCCCTTTATGGCGCCTAGCGCCATTTTTGGATTGTCTAAATCAGCTTTTTGGCCGTCTTGTGTAAGAAATATTCTATGTACGGCCACTAATTCCGTAAGCGGCCCAACGCTGACTTTCAACAACAAAGCCGGCATTATTTTTCCAGCTTCTTTATTCATAACTTTTGGGTGGTATCGTAAATTATTCTCGCGAATACGGCATTCTGCGAGACCTCTTGAAATTAGGTATATATCGGCAGGACTGCCCTCAAATTTTATTTTCTTACAGTACCCCCAAGCTTTTTGCGCCCATTCTATATGCTTGCGAGTACGTATAGCTAACTGTTCTGCTCGTTTTTCTGCAGCATCATGCGCTGGCACGGTAAGGTGCGTTCTTTTCGCAATTTCTTGAAGGTCAGATATAATTCTTGCGGCCGCGTCTCTATAGTCGCTAATATTATATACCTTTCGGCATAGTCCAATAATGTCAAATCCCGTATTCGTGTTCTCGGTGGTGGTAAAACCAGCGAAATCCTCTCGGGAAAATCCTTCTCCAATAACTTCGAAATTATACGCGGCAAGGTTGATACCTGCGAAATCGGAACCCCTGCCCTTAAAAGTATTGAATCTAACCGCGCCAAAATTTCCATCTTCTCTCCATTTAGCGATAAGGTCATATTCATATGTATTTATGCGGTTAAACTCTATTCCCCAGAATATTAAAAGTAGCTCAAAATTCGCTAACGCATGCTCTCTAATTTTGTCATATTTATGCATAAACGCCTCGCACACAACATCTAGTGTTTGTATTTTCTCCGGGACACTAGATGTTGTATATCCCCTATGGTACAGGTATCATATACCGCTGGTCTAGCCAGCGTCAAGAGGCCACAGTCTAGACTTGGTTAGTATCTATGTCTTCTGAAAAAGTTTTTCTTGCGCTGTTGCCAGATTGACTTGACATGGCTTTCGTGTTGTGGCATGGTGCGCGTGATCGATTTCGACGCCTCGGTTTCGGTCTCCCTACTGCCCCGCCCGGTGCCCCGTGGCGGGGCTTTTTTTGCCTGGGTGGGCGGGGGGAGCTTGCGCGCCGTTCGGCTGCTGGCGAGCTTCCTACAGCCCTTAAGAAAGCGTTGACGAGCGCGGCCTTGTGTGCGACACTCAGGGCTTGCGAGTGGGCAAGCTCGCCAGTCAGATATACAACCGAGGCACACTATGGATATGCACATTTCCACGGCATCAGAAGCCGTGCGCAATGACGTAGAGCAACAATATTACGACGAACTTCATAAGGAAAAATATAGAGACAGCGCACAGACAAAAAGAGAGCACGCGGCACATATCGCTGTAAATTTAGGCTCTACAGAGTTGCACCAACATGAGCTATACGATAGCTTAGTTAATAATAGGTTTTTACCTGCCGGTCGTGTGCAGGCTGCTATGGGCGCCAAAGAGCGCGAAGTAAGTCCTTTTAATTGTTCCGTCTCACAAGTCATCGAAGATGATATGCGTTCTATAATGAACGCATTAACCAATGCTGCGTTAATTCTTAGACTTGGAACGGGCATAGGGTATAACTTCTCAAGGCTGCGCCCTAAAGGCGCTCTAATCCAGAAGCTTCAAACTGAGGCGTCTGGCCCATTGAGCTTTATGAAAATGTTCGACGTTATGGCTAGCACTATAGCTAGCTCTGGACATCGTCGCGGCGCTCAGATGGGCATTATAAATGTCGATCACCCGGATATCGAGGAGTTCATAGATGCTAAAATGCAGAAAGATGCTTTTAGACAGTTTAATCTATCTGTTGGCATCACCGATGAGTTTATGTCTTCGGTTCAAAACGATGCAGACTTTAGCCTTGTTTTTGCTGGAAAAACGTATAAAACTATACGAGCAAGAGACTTATGGGACAAAATAGTTAAGAATGCATACAACAGCGCAGAGCCTGGAATTATATTCATTGATCGCTTAAACGATCAAAATAATCTATACTACTGCGAAGATATCGAAGCAACTAATCCGTGCGCGGAACAGCCTTTACCTCCATACGGGCTGTGCATGCTTGGCAGCTTTAATTTAGCTGCATATGTGTTTCATTCTCCAAATGGTCAACCTCAATTTAACTTCGGCCAACTTAAAGAGGATATTTATACCTGGGTCGAAGCCTATGATAACATATTCGATAACGCTAACTACGCAATACCCGAACACAAGGAAGAAGCGATTAGTAAACGTCGAATTGGCTTAGGGTATACAGGCATAGCTTCAGCAATCGAATATATTATCGGAAGACCTTGCTACGGTGACGCAGAATTTTGCCAGTGGTTTGGGTACCTTGCAAAGATACTACGAGATACTGCATATGATGCAAGCGCAGAACTAGCAAAAAGGCGCGGAGCATTTTATAAGTACAACGATAAATATCTCGACGGTAATTTTATAAAAACGCTCCCGCAAGATATACAGGATAAAATAGCTACATATGGGATACGTAATAGCCATCTCATTAGTTATGCGCCTTGCGGCACTATCTCGCAATGCACCGGGAACGTATCGTCAGGGGTTGAACCGCTTTTCCACTTGCAAGTTTCCCGTGATGTATACATGCGGAGCGGAAAAATCAACATCACTTTGCAAGACTATAATTGGCGGGAGTATAAATTCCAGGGTAAATCCCTTGAAGAATGCTCCGTTACTGACCACATGGCGGTGGCTCAAATTGCGCAGGAGTATTGCGACAGCGCAGTCAGCAAAACCGTTAATGTTGCATCAAACTGTTCATACGACGACTATAAGAAAATATACGAACAAGCCCACTCGCTTGGCCTTAAAGGCATCACTGTATACCGTCCATCGGAAATTAGAGGCGCAGTTATAGTTAAAGCAGAGACAAAACATGAGGAACCTCAAACAAGCAAAGAAGCTATTGGCTTTCCTACTCTTGGCGGTAATTGCGCAAACGGCCAGTGCTCACTATAAATATCCGTATCCATGTTGCGGTGGGCACGACTGCGGTGTGATTACTAAATTTAATGTATTACCTAATGGGGATAGAGATATAACCATTATAACAGTGTATGGTGTTGAACTTAATGCAATATTTCCTCCCGCCATACAGTCTCAAATTCCTATAGATGATAAAGATCACGCTTGCATTGACAACCGAAACAGACCTCTGTGCCTCTTTCTCAACGGCGGTGTGTGATAAAAATGCCACTTGCAGAGTTTTGCGAAGTATGGTAGATCTTAAAATCTAGACTTGCAGCCTGCGGACTGTAGGTCGGCGGCACGGGCAGATGGTTGTCAGGGTTCTGTCCGTGCCGTTAACAATCGAGGGCTATATGGTTGAGTTAAGTAAACTAAATGAGACTATGCTTCAGCTAGAATTAGCTGTAGGCGAATCTCTTATGTCTGTTTCTACCATACCTGATGGAGAAATTTCTCAATTACTTAAAGCTTTTGGGGAATTGCACGATAATCGTAAAAAATTGAAAGCTATACTAGAATTACTAGATAGCGCTTATAATAAGATGTCAGAACAAACTTTGCCAGAGCTATTAAAACAGCATGACATCCAGAGCCTTAAAGTTGGCGGAAAAAACTTTATTCTGTCAGTACGACTTAATGCATCAATACCAATCTCTAAGTCTGCCGAAGGATTTGCATGGCTTAGAAGCGTTGGATGCTCGGAGCTTATTAGTGAGAGAGTTAATGCTAAGCAACTCTCATCATTTGTTAGTGATTACTTTGAAGAACATGCAAAGCTTCCTCCGCCAGAGGCAGTAACAGTACATATGCAAGAACATATTGCGGTGAGGAAGGCATGAAAATTATAAAATCAGTAGACGAAGCAAAAGAATTTATAGAAACGGCACAGCCGTATTCTAGATGTATATACCATGTAGGGGGTGGCGCTACTGATACTACACTATCTACGTTTATAAAAAACGTAGTATGGAATGCTGCAGTAGCTGGTAAGGTTTATCTAGTCCAAAAAAGGATTGGACCTAGCCAATTTCAATATATCGCAATAAAGTCTAGAGATAGACTTAAAAGTCTGATCCCTAATCCGTCATCATACGATTACGTACCTAGAGAACGTAAGACAAACATATATACGTACGATCCTACAAAGACTATGACTTTACGACAGGCTAAAGCACTAAGGTCTTCATTAGTAGAAAGGGTGCAAGATGAACGAGTTGGTTAAAATTGACGATAAGTCTAAAGCAGTATCACTTCCGGACTATCTTAGTGGCAATGAAGTATCAGGCTTAGAGGATCTTGACTCGTCTGATTTCAAGATCCCAAGGTTATTGCTGCTTCAGGCTCTTAGCCCGGCTGTTACACAAACACATCAAGGCGTGGCTATCCCTGGCCAATTTTGGCATACTGGATTGCAGATTGATCTAGGGGATAAGCTTAATATCGTACCTCTTATTGCTCGTAAGCGTGTAATTCTTTGGCGCCCACAAGAGGATAATGGTGGTGGCATTCTTGCCTTTTCGTATGACGGAAAGGAATGGGCCACTGGTGGTAATCAGAAGTTTACTATTCGCATGAAAGGGGTTCGCGAGCCTATCGTGTGGGACACGAAAGAAAACGTAGCTAAATCTGGATTGCTTACTTGGGGTAGTTCTAATCCCGCCGACCCTGAGAGTTCGCCAGCCGCTGCACTCAGCTACGAATATCTATGCTATTTGCCAGATACTCCAGAGTTAAGTCCTGTTGTGCTTAGTTGCAATAAGACTGCTCTTTCCGGAGCTAAACAGTTTAATACTGGCCTTCTTATGAAGGCTAATGCTAAGCTTCCTTCATATTGCCTTAACGTCGTTCTTTCTGTTGGAAAGCGCACAGAAGGACAACAGTCCTGGTTCGTGCCACAGTTTCAAATTAATGGAACGGTAACAAAAGAAGTGTATGATATGACCAGTGCTCTTTACAACCAGCATAAAGAGTACAAGAGTGATGTAGAAAGCGAGAAAGCTGCTGTTGATGTAAGTGGAGAAACCGCTTTCTGAGATACGGCCAAAGTACGTTCCCCGCGTACCGGACTGCCATTTCCTCCCCGCGTAGGCAGTCCCGCCGTATAGGCCCGTCAGTTCTCCCCCGAACTGACGGGCCGTTTTCTATAGTTAGAGGCTTAACTTTCTAGTAAGTAGGGAGTGCTATAATGGTCTCATTGATCAAACGGCTAAGGATTAAACTCGTCATGGCTAAGAATTCACGTAACCGAAAAGGTGAAACTAAGCGCGGTAAGTCTCAACGTTGGGGTAATGCCCCGTCGCCTTACTCTAAGTATGGTAAGCGCCCGCATGTATACAGCACAGCGCATCAAGTTTGGCAGGCTGCGGCTAAATCTGGACGATTTTCTTCGTCTAAGCCTAATGAGTCCGCTAAGCCTAAGCGCGAATATCACTCTAATGTCTATTTGGAGGCGGCAGAATGACCACGAAAGAAACATATGATTTGATTATTCTCGGCCGCAAGATAGGTACTTGTACTGGCTGGGACGAGTACGAGACAGACGTATTCGGTTTTTACGACGTAAATTGTAAATTACCCAATATGCCTATTGACAATAAAGATATATCAATAGATTACAAGAAAGGTATTCTTGAAATTTGGAGTGATGTTGAAGAAAATATCATCACATATGATCTTGTTTCTGTTCTTAAAGATGTACCAATATACAAAGAATGACTAAATTTGTCCCGTAGCTCAGCGGTTAGAGCCGGCCGCTCATAACGGTCTGGTCGCTGGTTCAAATCCAGCCGGGACAACTTAATTATATGGCAGTATATTATGGCAGTATACGTAGATGATATGTATAAATACCCTATGGGTAGATTTGGCCGCATGAAAATGTCTCATATGATGGCCGATACAGATGAAGAATTACACGCTATGGCGGCTAAAATTAGAATTGCTAGAAAATGGTGCCAGCATGAAGCGGCGGGTAAAGGCTATATTCATTACGATATTTGTATGTCAATGAGGAATAAAGCTATTGCGCTGGGGGCAAAATCTATAACACTTAAGGAAATGAGCGCAATGGCTATGGAATGGAGAAAACGGTAATGTACGCATGAATATCTTCTACGTAGACAAAGACCCTTATATTGCCGCGCAGTCACTTTGCGATAAACACGTCGTAAAGATGATACTCGAAAGCGCGCAAATGCTTAGCACTGCACATAATCTATTAGATGATAGAAAAGGTCCGTATAAATCCACTCATATAAACCATCCTTCTAGTATTTGGTGCAGATCAAGCCATCCTAATTATGCATGGCTTTTAGTGCATTTTTCTTCGCTATTACAAGAATATACATACAGATATGGTAAAATACATAAATGTGAGCAGTATTTAAATTTCTTTTCTGACTATCCAATTGACCTAAAAGGATTTATTTCTAGTCCTCCTCCTCAATGCATGCCCGACGAATATAAAAATCCCGATACTGTAACCGCGTACCGTAACTATTATAAACACGGCAAAGCACATCTTCTTAAATATACAAAGCGCGAGCGTCCAGAGTGGTTAAAATGAAAGAACTTACAAAAGAAGAATTTATTAGGCGTTTAGTGTCAGTGGGGTGGTCTGAAAAAGAAGCCGAAGAAGAATATGAACGTGCGATAAATGGTGAAGATGGCGCAGAAGACGACTGTGATATTTGGTAAATAATTATGCCTGAAATTAGCACCGATCCAGATAAATTTCTAAGAATATTAGAGGGCACTAATGAGCCGGCTTATGACGTCGAAACTAATGGGCTTAACTGGAAAGGTGGATTTATCTGCGGTTACTCTGTCTCGGATGGAAAAGAGGCAGTATACGTGCCCGTGCGGCATGGATTGGGTGGAAATATCTCGCAAGTGGACAAATTCGAAAACCGGGTGGCAAGCATTGTCAATAATCATAAAGGCAAGATCGTCGGTCATAATATCAAGTTTGATGCTCACTTCTCGGAAAACCACGGCATAATTTTAGGTAATAAAGTAATAGATACTATGACAATGGCCTGCCTTCTCGATGAGAACCGCAGGTCTTTTTCTTTGGAGAATGTATGTAAACAATACCCCGAGATTATTCAGAAAGGAGGAAAGGAATTATATGAGCATATTGGACGTTTATTTAACGTCAAACCTACACGTGATTCTCTCGCTCATTTTTGGCGCCTTAGCGGCAACGATGCCCTTGCCATCGAGTACGCAGCAACAGATACTCTTGCTACTAAGCAACTTTGGGAGTGTCAAAAGAAAGAGTTGTATGCACAAGGTTTGGACGTTGTTAGAGACCTTGAAAATGAGTTAGCATATGTATTGCAGAAAATGGAGCGGCGAGGAATTGGTGTAGATCCTGAAGAAAGAGTTAAAGTTGTAGATGAAATTGAAAGGATGTACGCAGAAGCTTATTGTAAGGTGCCTGTAGATGATACAGGTTTTCTGCCTATAAATATCAGATCAGGCAAAGATCTACAATCATATTTTGAAATGTGCGATATTACTGATTGGCCTATGACAGCGCCTTCTGTACGATTTCCAGATGGCCAACCTAGTTTCAACAAGAAATGGCTAGAGACTACTCAGGAAGGTTTGGATATACTAAATGCGCGAAAGCTTGCGCACTTAAAATCATCGTTTCTTGACACGCTTGACACACATATTTATAAAGATAAAATACACACTACTTTTAATCAAGCAAGAGGCGAGACACATGGAACTAGAGGAGGGCGACTTTCTTCTTCCAACCCAAATAAACAGCAAGTACCTAAGCGAGATAAGATTCTCGGAAAGATTTACCGTAGAATGTTCCGTGCACGGCCGGGATATATTATATGTGAGCTTGACTATTCTCAAGCAGAACCAAGGCTTTATACTCACTATTCCGGAGAGCCTGCTCTACTCAAAGGGTATACCTCGACTCCTGTTATCGATATGCATGGAGTCGCAGCGCAATACATGAACGTTAGTCGAGACATAGCAAAAAATTTAAATCTCGGAATCATGTACACAATGGGGGTTAAAAAATTAGCTGCGCAGCTAAATATTCCGTATGAACAAGCACTTGCCATATTCAAGAGATGGCATGCTACATTTCCTCTTGTCAGTGATTTTACTGAATTAGCAGAGCAAGTAGCTATTCAGCGCGGATATGTTAGAACTATTTTAAATAGACGTAGGCGATTTCCTGACGAACGATTTGCATATCGTGCCGCCAATAGCATAGTTCAGGGCGGAAGTGCTGATATAATGAAATACAAGCTAGTTCAGCTTGATAAATACTTAAGGCAAAATAATTTAGAGGATCAAGTATTATTGCTTTTGACAATTCACGACAGCGTTGTGCTTGAAATAGAAGAAACAAACGCAGTACATCACATAGGTGTAATTAGAAAAATTCTAGAGGATGTTCAGACTTCTCCATTTAATTTAAAAATACCGTTCCAAGTGGATCTTGGAGTGGGGTATAACTGGTCCGAGGCAACATATAACGGCGGCGTATTATGGCAAAAGATGAACACATTGGAAAGTCTGAAAAATCGATCCATAGTGGACGAAATAATGGCCCTATAGTCAAACCACAACAGCCAAAAGAAAATAGGTTTTGTACACCTTACATAGGTGATACATACGGTAGGACATTTGTATATGTAGATTTATTCTATGATAAAGACGGCAAACCGCTATCACATGAAGAACATTTAAGGCGTGCAAATTATGATGGATTTATGAATGGCACTAAAAAGGAATAAAAATAATGAAAGACGAGGCATCATTCAAGCGCGTATTTAAGAAATCAGTTAAAGCTCAGGGCGGACATTCTATTAGCCTGTCTGCGCCTATGCTTGCAGGCATTCCAGATTTGTATGTTGTTATGCCAGGATACATGCCTGTATTGATTGAAGCGAAATTTTTTAAAGACTTACCAGAAACACAGTTTAAGCGTAAAATACCGTTTACAGATATGCAAAAAATATGGATACGTGATTGCCATAACGTTGTAAATTATACAGCCATGGGGTTAGTTGGGTATAAAATAGGTAAATCTGTATACGCAACCCTAAAGCCCTACGACTGTGACAAATTTGACACACTAACAGAAAATGATCCATACACAGTACGCTTGACAGACGGCCTGTTTGATGTTAGCATGCTTTTTGAATTTATTCCAATTCCACACATAGACACTAACGTCAAAAATGGATTTAATAGATCAAATACTAGGGCTGGACAGCTTTCCGACAACGGAAGCTAAGGCACGAGTTGACATAGAAGATGCGGCAATCAAGACAGCCAAGCATGAGCTTTGGCCGTTTGAGCATAAGCCGGCTAGAGACGTACAGATAGAAGCTCTAGAGGCTGGAAACGGCAAGCCAGGATTTTGCTATTTTGTACGCCAACGCCTCGGAAAAACCCTTATAGCATATGCGGAATTTTGCAATCTACGAAAGCTAAATTTCGTGGATTGGATGTTTATTATCTGCCCCAATTCGCTAAAAGAACAATGGCGAGATGCAATTGAGGAAGCGGATATATTCGAAAGCATATTCGTATACGATAGCCAAAACAAGAAGAAGATAGATAAATATTTTCACGCTGGACGCACTGGCGGTGTAGTTATCATAAACTACGAAAGTATGAGGAGCTTTCTTGAGCAAAACCTGTTCGACAAAATCGACACACTACGTACATATTGTGTGGCCGATGAAAGCACCAAAATTAAAGATCCTGGAGGGCGAGCTTCGAAGGCATGCCTCGAATTTGCTGCCCTATGCTCATATACTCGTGTACTTGCCGGTAAACCTCGCGCTAATTCTAATGCCGACCTTTGGGCACAGCTTAAATTTGCAAAGGCTACAAGCCGTAATTATCATCAGCATAAATATACTTTCTGCGTTCATGGCGGCTATATGGGCCAACAAGTTATCGACGATATCAATACGGAAATGCTACAAAAAGAAATGGCGCCGTATTGCTATATCGCACCCGATAAATATATCAAAGGGTTCGAGAAGGTATATGAACCATTACGTAGAGTTCAATTACTTCCTGCGCAAATGAAACAATATAAAAAAATGGAGGACGATCTTGTTCTTGCCATTGGAGACGATAAAGAGATTACAGCACCTATCGCCTTGGTTAGATACCTCAGGCTACAGCAAATCAGTTCTGGAATTGCTGGAGATGTTGATGGTGAGCAGCACAATCTTATCGATCCTTTTGATAACCCTAGGATACGTCACGTACGTGACATCCTCGATAATGAAATTGATGGCAAGTGTATTATCGTATGTCGTTTTCGTAAGTCTATTGATAATCTTGTCGAAGTTCTTCGTGTTGATGGCCATCGCGTAACTACTATTGTAGGGGGCATGAGCACGCATCAAGTGGAAGCTAATAAAGCATTATTTAATGGTGTCGGTGCAGACATACTAGTAGCTCAAATACAAGTATTGCAGTTTGGGCATACTTTACCTGGCCCGGACAATTTTCCATGTCTAGATATGATTTTTTACGAGAACGATTTTTCTTTGATTAATCGCTCTCAGTGCGAGAGCCGGCCAGAAAGTTACGAGCGCCGTAAGCCTATCAGTTATTGGGATTTTTACTGCACTAAAATGGATAAATACATCATGGAGAGCCTTCGTAAAAAAGAAGAAGGCTCCATGGCGCTCATGAATTACAATCGGGATAAAGGATTTAGACCTACTATGGAAGTTGAGTAATATTTTTATCAATTGAATAGTACTACGGTATTTGTTATCGTGCTCCTGATTAACAGGGAGCTATATTATGGTTTATACTGTTGCTGGTCTGCGTTCTTATTATCTTTCCAAGTTTAATTCGATGGTTATTACACGCCCTGGCGCAATTAATGCGGCAGCACGTAAGATCGTAGCAAATAAAGCTAGATACCGCGAAATAGAGGATAAAACTGGTGTCCCTTGGAAAGTTATTGGCTGTATACATTTGCGCGAGAGCGATTGTAATTTTAACACTCATTTGCATAACGGCGACCCTCTTACTGCACGCACTTATCATGTACCCGCTGGGCGCCCTTTGCGTGGTCGTGCTCCTTTTAAGTTCGAAGACTCTGCGATCGATGCTTTACAAATGCAGGGCGCCACTAAAATAAAAGAGTGGACCATCGAACAAACCGCTTTCTTCTTTGAGGCTTACAATGGTTGGGGTTATCGCTATCGTGGCATCCCTTCTGCTTATCTTTGGTCTGGCTCCAATCAATATAGTTCCGGTAAGTATATCGCTGATGGCGTGTTTAGCGCTACGACAGTAGATGAACAGCTTGGTGTTATGTGTGTGATTAAAGTAATCATGGACATGACTGGAGAGCCACTTGACAGTACGCCTAATGAAGATATACCGACAATTGCTGTAGATAGCTCATTACCGCCGCACCAAAATGTAGCTATTCCTGGTGGTAAAGCCAGTCCGCCTCCGGTTACGTCCGGGGAATTAGCCGCTACTTCTCGTAAATATTTCTGGACGCAAGTTACGTCTGTAGGTACTAAAATAGGTATAGGATTTTTAGGCTTAGTCCAGGCAATCGACCTTGCTGCAATTCAAGCAACGCAGTCCTTTGTAAGCGCCATTAAAGGTTTCATCTCTGAAAATGGTGTTTATCTAGCTTTGATGGCACTAATTGCATATGCACTTTATACACGAGTTCTTAAAGATTGGATGAAACAGGACGTAGCGGAAGGCCGATCCGTGCCATCCGGTGTTGTGCCGGTAGCCCCTGCAACTGAGGCGCCGTGCGAGGTCGTGCCGGAAGTGGTTCAGCCATTGGCCGCTGGTGCCCCGAATTCGCTCGCTGAAGGCGTTTCAGCGCTCGAAGCTACTCCAACCTAGGGGAGGAGTCGAATGCCCTCCTGGGTCTGGAATATCGCCTTTCTGGTCGTGTCGCACGTGTTCGCCTACGCCTATGGATTTGAGCAGGGGCTTGTAGCAGCCAAAGCAATTTGCAAGTGGCTTCCTTGGAGTTGATATGCTATACTAGCATGTCAACTCATCAAGGGGCTAGCCATGACTAATTTCCTAAAAAATACGTATGAAGGGCTTGAAGGGGAACAAAAAGCTACATATTTAGAAAATGGAATAAAGAGCATAAGAAATAGAATGTACGATGCTCTAGGGAAAAATAAAGAACTTATGGTCGAACTCGATAAGACTATACAGGAAGCTATACGTATAAAGCGTCATTTTAATAAGCTTAGCCGTGAATTTTCGAAAGTAGACGATGATTTTATTCAAATAGAGAAAGATATCTGGCAGATAGAAGATGCAGTAGGAAGAAATATAACTAACACCATATTACCTAAAGAAGTTCTAGATATAGATCCACCTTCTACATTAGAAGATATATTGGCTGAAGTCTCTCCTAAAGTAAGAAACAGTCCGGTTACACCTAAACCGACTAGTGATTCTTTATTGGAGGACCTACTTGATTTAGGATAGCGTTATGGACGTGAGTAATTGGATTGCCATCCTTGGGTTCGGGCTTCAAATATTTACTTTAGCTGTAGGAGGCATATTCGCTCTTGGTAAGATAGACAGTAGGCTAAAGACACTTACGAATGCTCATGAAGGGTTTGTATCCAGGTTAGATAAAGTAGACATAAAGTTAGAAGGGTTTGGCGCGGCTTTAATACAGCTTGCCAAACAAGAAGAACGCATGACTGCGCAAGATGCACGACTACAGGAGCTATCTAATCGTTCAGATAGCAGATATTCTGATCTTATATCAAAAATAGACTCGTTACAAATGTTACTCGCGAGAGCGGCTGACGCAGCTAAACCAAAAGTCAAACGGTCTTAATATAAGTATTTTGAGTTCTAGCGCAACTTATGCTGAAACTTCTATAAAATACAAAACCAGCTTTCTTAAAGAATTCTATAGATTTCTTATTTTTATCATTTATGTTGGCGTATAGCGGGCTGTAGCATGATTTTAAGGTTATTAACCTATTTAACGCTTCTTTACCTATACCCTGCCCCTGATGTTCTTCTAGAATAAATAGACCTATCTCATTATTTTTAGATAAATATGCCGCGCCAACTTTTACGTCGTCGACTACTATTATATACCAATCTCTGTAAGGTTTACTATCTACAAACATTACATGCTGTTCCCATGTAGGCATATCTACGTGGGATAGATTCTCATATTCTTTTCGTTGTTTCAGTAAATTATATAAAAATTTTAGTGCTTCAGCGTAATCTGTTTTTTTATGATGTATATCTATAAACCACATCATAGCCCTGACACTCCAAAGTTGCGCATGTATTGCCAACGCTCTTTGCGAGCGTATCGTTTGACTTTAAAATCTTCTTTTCTGTATGAGTTCATGCGCATTCCTCGATAGCTCTCTTTTGGGCGCCTACCTCTTTTTGGCATATACGCAGATCTTGGAGGCTTACTTACTTTAGTGTAAGCATGCCCAGGCATATTTTTAAGATAGTTCCAGCGTTCTTTAGAGAGTCCCATTATATCACCATAGGTCCATATTCTTTTGCCATTCTATCTTCATCGACAAGATACGGCTTCATTCGATTAATATATATATTTCTATACGTTCCTTATGGATTGTAATATTCTCTTCTAGCTCTTTAATACGTTGCTGGTCTCGCCGTATATTTTCCAAGCAATTTTGTATAACTTCGGCTGAGGATTGGGTTGGTTTATTATTACTACCTATTTCAGGTTGTGGGATGTATCCTGCTGATCCATTTCCCATTTTCTATCCTTTCATTTAATTAATTTTCTCAAACAGCCAATATGTAATATTATCTAGCCCGGTTACTTTTTTCCAACAGAACCCATAGGTAATAAGCCTAAGATTATAATTATCCAGATAATAGGAACCGTAATCATCAAGCCACATAGCATTATTTTCGCCTCTATATGGCTTTGCGGTAGTCTCTGGAGCGAAATATTCAATAGCCAGCACAAATCGCCTACTAGCATTTACGATGTCCCTGGTTATAAATTTTCTGTGCGCCGGATGTATGTGTATAAGTACACCGCTTGTGAATACTAGATCAAATTTATTTCTTTCTTTATTCAAGGCATCGTGCTGAATTATATTTACATCTGGTACGTTTATCTTTAGAGCTTCTTTTGCTCTATCATTTACTTCAGTAGCGTAGTAATTATATGGCCCTTGTGGCATATTTGGCGAGGCGTAGAACGATTTGATCGCCATAAGATTTCTACCTGTACCTGCACCAACTTCTAATATCTGCGTAGGTAGTACTTGACAAGCATAATATATATTCTTAAGTATGTTCTCCCAAAACATGCGGCTACGCGCTATGCTTTCATCGTCTAATACATTTCTATCCGAATAATGATCGCCAAATTGACCTTTCCACAATTCAATCTGTTGTGTATTATTCGTCATGAGATTTATCCTTTATATCTGGTAGTACTATGCCCATTTTATTGTCGTTAGCTTCCCATTTAATTATATTTTGCATATAATCTGCTAATCTTACTACTGGAACTTCTCTTTCTAGACGTTCTATATCTTCTGGAACGTCTACACAGAAATTTTTATGACTTACATCTATGCCTTGAGTTATGCAACCTTTTATCACTTGCGGTGTATTTTGCATCCAAGGCGTTACATGCTCTCTTTCGTAATTAGACTTACCAAGTAAATTTGCCGCCTCTAGAGCGTCAATGGTAAATACTTCACAATCCAGCCCTCTAGGATATGTTCTTGTCGGGTATATATTAGATGCGTAATCTAATTTTCGCCATAGAAGTAGTTGTAAAACCTCAGTACATACATTTGGATCTATGTACGGGCAATCACCTGTTATTCGCATTATTACATCAAATTTGAAAAATTTAGCGGCTTCATACATTCTATTCAGTACATCTAGTTCGCTTCCACAAAAATTATCAATTCCTAGCTGTGAAGCTATCTCTAATATAGGTTCGCTATCGTCTGTATCTGGAACAGCTACTATTACTTTAGCTCTTTTGTGTATTCTTTGGCATCGCTCTAATACCCATTGAATAACAGGTTTACCGTGCAGCAACGCTGTAGATTTGCCTGGAAATCGCTTAGAAGTCATTCTAGCGCATACTATAATACCTAGGCTCAATTCCTTTGACTTGTTCATGTTATATTGTTCTCCACGCACCAATTACGTAAATATTGTGCGTCTACAAGAGCGTTATGTCGTTCATTTGCAGGTATTTCTATGTTTCCTGACTGTATTAATCGCATCGTGCATGGTATCATACAACTTTGTTCATACGTAGACCCAACCATTTCACCTAATAAATATTGAAAATCAGCCGGCCAATCTGCTACTATGGTTAAATGATCATACATCGCACTTTGCGCATGAAGAAAACTAACCAATCTAGCCCTTGGTGAGCTAATTGACATACCTACTCTGTGTAATTTAGGTATTACATTTTCTTCTACCCATGGATGTATTCTAGTTGGTAATGGCCATTCTCCATAAAATACAATATTTCCTGTATCTGGAACTAGAGCCATTGAAATAAGTTCACCGCCATGCCCATTGAACTCACAATCTAAATATAGTGTTCTTTCCATATTACACCCTTACAGCAAAACCTTCGCTGGCTAAGTATTCAGCGCATATACGCGGAGTATTTTCAGTAAAGAGAAACATTGATCCTGCCGCTACTGCATTTGCTCCTGCGTTAAATGCGTGCTTCATATGCTCTGGCTTACCGCATCCGCCATGCGCAATTATAGGTATTGTTACAGCTTTTGAAACTTTCTCGATTGTTTTAAGGTCGTACCCCTCAAAGGACCCCTCATTGTATATTGTAGTCAGAAAAATTTCTCCAGCACCTTTATTTTGTACTTCTTTAGCCACATCCTTAACATAGTAGCTATTTCCAAGAACCATGCGAGAGCGATTATAAATAGCAGTACAATGGTTATCGTAAACGTCCAGCGCAACCGTAATGGCCTGTGAACCATGCTTATTAGCCCCCTCTGTTATAAGGTCGTTTATAACTTCATCCCCATTTTCGCCCTCAAAATTCCAAATACCAGTATTTATAACTACTTTATCCGCTCCCGACCGAATTAAATTCGTTATTTGACTAACAGTTGTAATACCGCCACCGACAGTGATAGGGCAGAACAGATCACTAATATAATCAGAAAGGTTATGAATGGTACAATTATTTTTGGACGCTGTAATATCGGTAATAATAAGTTCATCCACATTTCTTCGCTCCATTGTTTTTGTATACTGTAGCATAGGCCCTAAGAGCCTAAAAGGATAATCATAAGCCCGTGCTTTTACACATTGTCCGCTCTCATTAACTGATAATACAGGAATAATGCGATGTTTAAGCATTCTCTAAATCCTTATGAAACAAAGGTCTTGGCCAGCCTTCGTCACTTATCGCGAATAATTTTTTATTCGTGAACTGGTTTACTATTTTATAAAACTCGTCACACGACATATCAATTTTAGAGAGTATATCAGAAAGTTCAACGCCCAGATAGGTAAGTGGCCATTGGCCGTCATACCATAATATTTGTTTTTTTCCGGTTTCTCTATCGAGTAAACCGCGCCTGATTTTGTTACAAACAATATCGGTAGCGCGTCCAAATCCAAATTTAATGTACTTAAAGTGGTCGTGAATTCCTGTTTGAAGGTTATCAAGGTTTTCATAATCGACACTCGTACCTTCTACTGCTTGCGTATACCGTTTAAATCCATTCTGTTCAGCGATTTTGGCATTTTCTATTCCATCCCATGGAAAAAATTGGCCTAAGAAAATACCGCTTGTAGTGTGAATATTTAAATTCGGGTATGTATATAAGTATAGTTCTCGCTTTAGTGTCTCCTCGCTCATACCAAACTTGCCAGCTACGTCTAATAGGTCTGAAACCCGTAAACCGTTTAATCCGCCAAATTCCTCTAGCCATCTCTGGTCTAGCTTCATAGCAGTCTGCGCTACTTTCGGTCCACCGTATTCGTTTTGTGGGTTTTCTCCCCAAATTATTAAGGGTATGTTGAATTTTATAGCGGCGTGTACTGGAATTGTGAATATTGTTACGTGCTCTGCCCAAGATATATCCCCCACTGTTTCTAGTGTGTATTTGTTTATTTTACGTCTTAGTTGTCTATTTGTAGTTATTTCAATATGATCTACGCCAAGTTTGCTAATGTTATCAAGATTATTGCGACCAATATTGGATAAATCATCAGTACTTGCAGTAATTGCCAATGGTCGTAATCCATATTCAAGTGCTTTTACAACTTGATACGTGCTATCCTTACCGCCAGAAACAGGTATAATGCAATCCCAATTACATCTAAGCGACTTATAGTAATCTACTAATTTTACAAATTCTTTCTCTCTTGCCCGCCAATCTATAGATGCTCTTGCATCAAATGCTAGGCACGCACTGCATACTCCAGCTTCGTTGAACCATAAATCAGGTTTAGTATTTGGATATAGGCAGCGCGTGCAGTATTTCATCTATATTACGCCTTATTTTCTGACTCTACATATTTCATTGCGCTGGCATCAGATTTTTGCCCTAGAGCCGTGCGCTGCGCCTCAAATGCCTTTTGTAAGTTTGCGCCGTGCTGATTAAATAGTTCGAGCATCTTGAAGAAGCCGGAAATAGACATACTTACAGCACAACGAGCATTGCTTTCTGCGCTCATGCCATGGCCGACATCCTCAGCGAATGTAATTCGAACAATCTCATTCTTTTGAGAAATATTAATTCGATCTACGTAAGGTGCAGGTACAGAATTAATTTCTAAAAGCTCACTATAAGTTACGTTCGTTCGTGCTTGAGTATTATCCTGATCAAATTTCATCCTATGAACTCACTCTTTTCATATAGCCATTCTGGCATAGTTACTTCAACTGTACTATTCGGCTTATGCTCTATTTCTACTTGAGACTTAGGAAGCCATACTTTCTTACAGTTGTCTCTTGTCGGATCTTCCTTAGTGACAAGAATAGCTTTGTCAGTCTCATGTAGCTTGATCAGACTTATTGTCACCAGTTCCTGATCTTGCTTGCGCATCGTCTAAATCCTCCGGCAGAGTAACACGCCCAGGTAAAGTAATAGCCCTATTTAGCCACATAAATGCCTGAGTGATATTTATCACGCCTTGATTAAAATAGAACATAGATTCGTCTATTTTACCCGAGGCAGTTTCTAATTTATTCCTAATCATATCATCTATTTTACGAAGTACCCTTTCCTCTAGCTCTTTAAATTCATTCATCTGTGCTTTTTGCGCATCCGTCAGCACATTGTAGCCCTTTATTTGCGTCATCTGTGTCTATCCAATCTATAGGTGATTCTTTAGGAATATTGTGTGATGCTACCCTTGTTAGTAACTGACCATATCGATATATACCGCAACCATTGACCCACGGCCTAGCTGTTCTGACATTTTCCTTTGTGAATCTATCTCCTTTTCTAATGTCTCTGAAAGAATATACACTGCGCATAAACTGTTTATTTCCCTGATCTTCAGGCTCATGTACGTCAACACACTCTACAGCCCTACGTATATTTTTTACGTATAGCTTAAACTGTGCTGTGTTAAGTGAGAATTTTTCATCGTCACCTGAATGACCTAGAGTAATATGCCGCTCAATTATACTTGCGCCAAGCGCAGCGGCAAATGAAGCTGTTAGGCCGCTTTCATTGTGATCAGAGTACCCAACGTTGTCCCATATCTGTCTGTATGCAGTTATTCGTCCTAAATTTGCGTCTGTTCTTTTTGTTGGATAGTTACTTACACAATGCATAGGTATTATGTTTGAATACATAATTAGTTTTGACACCACGCTCGCATCTGTAAATTGATTTATAGATACTAATACAGGCTTTCTCGTCTGTATAGCCTCTCTGATTAATTGTAAATCTTCGCTTTCAAAGCCTGCAATTTTATAAGCGGGGCAATTTAATTTCTCTAGAAATTCGACGCCTTCTCTAGAAAAAACACTAGAAAAAATAGGAATACCAATACGATTAGCATAATCAAATAAACTAGGTATCCAATCGCGAGGGGTTTCATTTTTTTGATAGAGTTCATATAGATTTCGCCCGTTCCATTGACCGCCTTTTATTGTGTAATTTCTATCTAAACACATTTCATTCGCTGTATAGCATTGCAGCTTAACAGCGTCAGCGCCAGATGCTTTAGCAGCGTCTATAAGTTTATAAGCCCTACCAATAGAACCTCCATGATTACCAGATACTTCAGCCACAATTACCGGGGATTTTTCAATGCCGAGAAAATTCACTGTATCAGCCTCGTGTTTACTGAGTAAGTCTCGCAAACTTTCTAAGATCCGGATAGTTTGCTTCAGGTAATGGTTTGTTGTGCTCGGACAGAAACTGCATGTTAGTTAGCCCTAGGGCCGCGCTAGAGGGGGACATATAGCAGTGACGGCCCATTACCACTATGTCATCCTCTGCCACTGGCACGCCCTCTGTACGGCCATCAAAGCGCATTTTTCGAAACCAGCTATCAACACTTGGGTTATCATGTAAAATGCACCCGCCCTGCTCTGTCGATAAATGCTTGCTCCAATGATGCGATGTACACATATAACTTCCTGGAATATACATATTTTTAGTAAGTAATCTAGCACTATCAATTATTACACCGGTTAACCAGTAATAACCTTTATCTTGCCATTTGTAATCTCTAAATTTTATCGGTATTTTTAATCTTACTGACTGTACTGCAATTCCTACATATGTTCTAGTAGGTAATTCTACAAAATCTGTATGTAAATGCTGTTGCTCCAAACATATACCAATTGCATTAGTGCAGCTATTAACTGCGACGCAATAAGGCGCTCCTGTATATTCGCACATGGCAGCTTCGAATTGTCGAACAATATCAAAAGGTTTAGGCGCCATCTTGTATATACCCCATTTGCAACAGTTGCTGTCTCAATTCAGCCACACTCAGCCACGTGTCATTGTCGCACGAATGACGTATGCCGTCAATGGTTTCGTGCAATTTTTCTCCGGGTCGAATGCCAGTTTCGACGTATGGGCCAGCATCAAAAGCCAAAGCCAAATCAGTAACCCTAAAGCTCGGCATAATTGGATAGTATGTTTTTGGAGGATCATTAAATCGCTGGAGTGTAAATTTTACAGCTTGTTCTAGAGTTATCCAATATCTAGTCATGTTTTTATCAGTTATTGTAATCTGTTCACCTTTTTTAATTTTTTCAGCGAAAACAGGAATAACTGAGCCATTAGATCCAGCAACATTTCCATAACGAACAACAGAACACACGGGGCCTGTAGGCCCATGTACATTATTGTATGCAATAGTTAGTTTTTCTGCTGCAAGTTTAGTTGCACCGTATAGATTTATAGGCTGAACAGCTTTGTCAGTGCTCAACATTATAAATTTACGAACATATCCAGAACTAAGATAGCTATGCGAGCTATAGTCTCCTATAGCCTCTAATACATTTTGCGTACCTAATATATTTGTTTTAACAAATTCAAACGGATTGTACTCGCCCGCTGGCACTATTTTAAGAGCCGCAGCATGTAGTATATGCGTAGCTTCGCGCAAAGCAAGTTTTGTGCGTTCCGCGTCTCTTACATCCCCTATGAAAAATCTCAATTTATTCCAATTAAAATGCCGTTCCATTTTTTCTTGTTTTTGCTCGTCACGGCTATAAATTATTATTTTATCAAACCAATCTGGTGTATTTTCTTTTATATATTTTACACACGCTTGTCCGAATGAACCAGTTCCGCCGGTTATCGCTAGTACAAAGCCCATTATGTATACTCACTTATTTTCTGTGTTAGTATCTTTTTTATCTTTATCGTTCTCTCTTTCTGCAATCATTTTTCTTTGCATTCTAACCTGTGCTTGCATAGATAAAATAGTACCAAGCCAAGATCTAGCGGGCACATTACCGTGTGGAACATCTAAAAACATCTGCTCTATTACAGCTATGTCGTTTGGAGTAAATTCTATGATAAAATTAGTCATCGTAAGCTACCCTTTTTTATACTATCTATAATGTCTCGTTGGTCTTTACTCAGACTTTCAATGTTAGTTTCTCCTTTATTTAATTCTAGTTTGCTTACAATTTCCCATAATTTATTTGGAGTCTTACTCACAGCTTCTTTGATATTTTTTATTTCTCTTTCTTTTTTATCTATTGTATTTGCGTGCTTTATATCTTTTTCTTTCAGTTCAGCCTTAAGGCTTTCTATTTTAGAAGTAGCCTCGGCTAATTGTTGATGTATATTATCGTGTAAATCTATCATAAATTTAGAAAAATCTTCTTCTGGCACTTGTTCTGCCGACATTTTAGGAGTGCCAAATATATCTCCATTTTCGTCGATAACTACTTCTTGGTAAGTAGCTGTCCTGCCTACTACTTCTTTTTTATGATTAAATTCTACCGTAATAGAAAATAGAAATTTGTTTGATGTGTAATTCATATCATGCCGCCATCATTATTTTCCAATTTGTTCCATTACTAACCAGACATGCCCATCTGCCTGCTGTAGCTGCTAGAATAGCGGTACCTGCTGCGCCTCCAGCTAATGGAACAACATTTGAACTTGCTGAAACTACAGTATTAGCTGTTATAGTAAGCAGTATAATTATTCTTCCCACCCATGCAGATGCAGTGGGAAGCGTAACAGTAGTTATTCCGGCTTTGTTACATATAAGCCAATTTTCTGTTGCAGCTACTGTAAAATCTGCAGTTTTGGTAACAGGAGCGCCAATTCCAAATGATCCAGTTACATCTAGCTGGTTTGTACCAGTAGTATTAGCTATTAATACTCTGCCAGCATTATCTATTCTTACTCTTTCGGATCTTGATGTAGCGCCATTTGTAGTAGTAAGAAAAGTAATGTACGTACCATTTGCAGTGGAAGTAAAATCTTCTGACGCTCTTGTTTGAATAGCTACTACATTTGCGCTGAATGCACCTGCGCTAGTGTATCCAGCCGAAAAGAAACCGGATAAAACATCATTAGCTAATATTTGAGAAGGCGCTGCAATAGTACCTCTAGCCGAATTAAATACAAAACCGCCTCCTCCGCCTGATCCACCGTACATATACGCAATAAATGGTGAAAGTCCTAAATCAGTTCTTATATCTATAAGCGAGCCTGACGTTGGTGTAAATGTTGACCCTGTACTTCCTAGTGTAAGTTTTTTTCCGTATATGATACCGTCTTGGTCTACATTAAATACACATGTGCCAGTTTCGTCATGCGCCCTTATATAGTTATACCATCCAGCATCGCCTAAAATATAAATTGCTGTATCTTGTCTAACTCCTACTCCAATACTCCATTGATTTATTGTGCAGTCCATACGCAAACCAACGCCTTGGTCTATTGTATTGCCTGCTACTTCGCTTTCTATAGATGATTCTTGCCCCCATGTTCCATTATTAGCGCCGCCTGTAGCTGCGGCACTTCGCAATGTATGGTTTTCTATTGATCTCAATAAAGTCGGAAAAGTTGTTGTTCCACTTATTTGCCGCATAATAGTTCTAAGTGATGCAGTATCCGCATATGCAGCGTTATTTGCTACATCATGTGTAAAATCGGACAGTACATTAGATGCATCAGATTTTCCATATACTCCGCAAAGTATATCACCACTAGTCAAACTATTATTTCCAAGAACTAGGCCTTTTAAGTATGAAAACGTCGAAGCTAATCCAGGCCCATCTGGCCCACCTACTATTCTTCCACCGAATAATGCGTCTCCGCCTTGATTATTAAATCTTATATTCCCATATACTGCGCTGTCTGATAGTACGTCTAGCCCGCCTATATTATTTATCGCATCATATGTATATTGCAGTTTAGTGGATTGAAAATTTCCGCTTGCGTCAGTATATAATAACTCATTATCAGATGCAGGGGGCACGATAACATCAAGCTGCAACCGGACTAATTCCATCCAGTTACGCATTATTTGATTTTGATTTATTGCGGCAGCTTTTGTAGTCTCTATGTCTAAAGCCATGTCGCTACCGATACAATTATGTATTTTTTGATATTTTAACGTCTGCTAATTCTAATTCTCTAATGGTATAATTTAATTTATGTTTAAATATTTCGAATGCTGCGTTAGCTAATTCTTCATAGGATATAATTACAGTAATTTGAAGTGATTTTTCGTTTCTCTTACATATTCTAACCTGAAGCCCGTACTTGGTTAATTGATTAGTTATTGAATATCTAGTTTCTTTCGATCTTGTTTCTGAGTATTCACATATATCGATAATAGTATTTATAGGTATAGAGCTATGCATTATTCTTATCCTCTGGTGGGTACCATCTAGTTCTAGGTACATGCCTATCTGTCATGCGCTCTATGCGCGTGGCCATACTATAGGACGGCCATGCTTTGCCGGTGGCGATCATTCTAGGGTAGGCTACAGAACACGGTAGGCGCCTCGCAAACTCGCTATAGCTGATGCCTGCCGCCTTGCAATATTCGGCTAAGCTTATGCCCGGAAGTAATGGGTCATCAGGGTCGTACCCCTCAATTGGCTCTGGCATTATGCGCCTCTTTGTATATACAATCTTGTAATATTTTTATCATGGTTGCATGTACAAGTAAAGCGCAAAAAGCGGCCGAAGCCGCAGAAAAATTTTATCAGAAAATATTATTTATATGTATAAGATAGCCAATTAAAAACCATACGCTTAACCAGTATACAATAAGAAAAGCCGATGCACTAACCCAAGCTACAGATTTCTTAGTTTCTTTTTGCATTATACCTCCAGATTGAACATAGGGCCATCAAGCCCAACCATATTTTTCTCGCCTTCTGCGATAATCTGATCAAGAATACGCATAATTTCTTCTGTGGGCATACTATTGAGCTTTGCAGCAAGTTTTGCGCGAGCCTTAGTGATATTGCCCGACAGATTAAGCTTAAACCAGTATCCAGCGCACACATACCCCAAATCAAAATCATCCATAAGCGTCGAGCTTATATGAAATACTCGCTTCATATGTGTTTGCTTGCAGCAATCACAAAACGAGTTTTCTTTTACAGTTACCCATACGGGTAACTGATCATTTAGTTCCGGCTTCATTATTATCCCCTATTTTCCCCAATTTAGTTACCCGTGTGGATAACTTTAGCGCTCGCCAATGGTGCCCCCGTCCATAGTGTTTCAACAATGTCGCGAACATCGTCTAGCAGCTAGCTAAGCTGCGCACCTAGGAATATAATGCATCCCACAAGCATATTTTTTCGAGTGGCGAGCGTTAAAATTATCCAAAAGTGGGCTGGCATTTGCGCCAGCCCCGCCCTTGGCCTAACAACCTACTCGCATTAAGCGAGGATTGTATCAAGCGTCGACACCTTTTCCGCCTTCTCCGCATCAGACTTAGAGTTAGCCGCAGCAAGGTCAGCCTTAGCCTTCAGAACAGCGTAGGCAGGACCAATATACGGATCTTGCCGCAGCTTGATCAGGAAGCCGGTACGCTCCTTACCGCTAAGCTCATTCTCGATCTTGTTACGGATCGCGTCAAGCACATCCTGCGAAGCAACAGGCTTGGCCGGGTTCTTCTGGTTGAGCAACTTGGAGCCATTAAGAACGGCCTCAACATACATAGAGGCGTCGAACTTCTTTTCCTTTTTCTCGCTGCCACCCGAGGAAGTAAGCCCATAAAGCTCGCCCTTCAGGAGATCAGCATAAACCTGATCTACAAGCTCGTGCACGTCTTCGCCCTTCTTCGCCTCATCGGCATGGTTATTGGCGAACGCCTTAGCGCGGCTGGCAAGCGCGAACGCAACCAGCATCGTCTGAGCCTCAGCCGGAATTGCGGCGATGTCATACCGCTTGCCGTTCACGTCCACGGCGACAACACCCTTGGGCACACGCTTATGAAGCTCATCGCTGCCGGCGACAACAAAAGCAGTCTTAACGATACCCTCGGCACGCTTAGCCTTCTCAACAGTCTCAGTAGCAGGAGTAGAACCGTCCATTTTTGTCATCCTTCGATTGAAAAGTTGGTTTCAGTTTCGATCGGCCTTGTTTGTTGTGATCGTGATTTGAATATAGCAAATCACTGAAACTGACGCAAGCCCTATGTGCGATTTTCTGTGAAAATTATTCGCGACACGTCCTCACGCTTCATAATCTCGTCAAGCACACGTCCCATATCGCAGGGCGCCTTGTTTGGTTGCTGGCCAGCTAGAAACCAGTGAGCATAGGCGCTCATAAGGTAATGCTCTACCATAACGCGAGCAACACGAGTGAGCGGCGCGCGCTGTGGTGTCAGCATCTTAGCGCTATGATAGTGCAGCCCATAGGCCGAAAATCGGTCATATAGGCCCATCTCGCTCTTTAGGTACAGAAGCAAGTTGGCAATGCGCGGCAGCTTTCCATCAACTAGATGTTTAACGAATTCTTGCTCTCGTGTTAGAGTTACCGGAGGAGCGAAAAAATTATTAAGAAAGTCATCAGCTAGAGAACTGTCAGAAGTTGTATTGACATCGTTAATTTCATTGGACATTGGACAATCCCCTATCGTAAACTTCATGCATGGTTGCATGAGGTTAGTTTTTTGTCAACACGTTGACTGTGATTATTGTGCAACACGTCCCTGATGCACCAGCTTTGGCACAGGAACAAATTTGCGTTTGGTTGCCGCTCTAAAAACGCTGTTGAGGCATGCTCGATCATTGGCCGCAAGCTGTCTAGCGTGCTCTTTATTGAGCCAATAGCGCATGCCACCAGCACCAATAAGCATACTAAATGCGCAAGCCGCGATGATTGCCTTGTACATATAATTACTCCTGTGAACCGGGTTTATTGCAGTTTCAATATAGTAGCACACATATATTGCTAAATAGTTAACTCGCAGCCTCGTAAATCTTATATACAAGTTATAAATAAAAAATAAAGTTAGAGTTGTAGCTCTAACTTTAAAGGTTTGTTAATATTTATATGAATCGGCCTATTTGATCAGCCTCGCAAAAATTCGTCTAGCTCTGGCGGAAATGGCAATCCAGTGAATACATCTTTTTTCGGATCGTATATCTGCAAAAACATGTTTGTCTGTTCTGCGAGCAAGTATGCTGTGCTCAATAAGTCATTGACAGACGTGCTTGTGTCATCTCCTATTTTTGTGCCTCTTACTTGATGTACAGATTGATTATCGTAAATAACAATCAACCATCGATGATACATATATGAATATCCAAACCTAGCGCATCCGGATAACTTGCGGCTTTGCCATATATGCGTAGATGTACGTTTAAGGCTGTCAATTACAGCTTGGCTTGCTGGAGTTGTCATTTTACTTCCCCGTGTTAGAATGCTCGCGCACCATTTTGTTGACCCATGCGATAGGATCGGAAAGCATAAGATTGTCAAACAAATAACCGCCCTTCAAAAATATATCATTATCGTTCATGCCGATCACGTCACGCATAATAGTTGTGTAGTTATCTTGCATAGGCTCAGAATTAAATGGCCATGGCCCTATGGTGGCAAGTTTCCCTGATAGATGACTTACGTCAGGAAACAACAATGCACGTGCAAATCCCGGCTCTGTAAGCATAAATACCGCCCGAGCAAGGTCAAGAGGCGCTGACGCCAGCTTGATAACTTTGCCGTATGTACCTTGTCTATTGTCGCTCTCGATTACTGACACAGTATAAAGCTCAACAGGCCTAAGCGTATTCATGGCCATAACAAAAGCGAGCGTTGCGACGCCTCTATTCATAAGCTGTGCATGCGTTACAGCGCTAGACACTGTAGTCTCAACAAAAATCCGAATAGGAGCGTTTACGTTTGGTTGCTCAGACGTAACGAGATCAAGCATCGCCTCAGGCTGGCCAGCTAAATAGGCTGGCACGTTAGGCGCAAATCCAGCTATACACGTTTCGAGCATAGGCACGTTATCGGTCAAAATATCGCTTACTTCAAGCTTAGAAAGTATTTTCTCAGCCTTAGCTAGATTTCTAGTGTCACCGTCGATAAGCGTCTGAGCATTATCAGAGCTTAATCCCCCGCCCCAACTAATATTATAACTATTGTTATACTTGTCTTGAACATTCGCGCGATGAAACTCCGCATATTCTTCGGGGCTATCAAACACATTAATATGTATTTTATAAGAACTATTGTTCTTATAAGTCTGTGTGTTTTCGTTGGTTATAGTGTACATATCTTTATCGTGCCCCGTGAATATGTCACCCTTAGCAACCACTATAGCCGCTAAGGGTTAATTTTTGATTAAAACCACCCAATGCTTACAAGAATAGGCTTTATTACATCGAAGTATATAAATTTACCAGCAACTGCACAAAGCAAAAATTGCATAGCATATACTATATCTTTCATTGTCATCCCCTATTTAACCATATTCCATTGTGCTTCGGTCATACCGCGCCGCAAAAACAGCTTTTCGGCCGTCTCAAAGCTGATGCCAGCCCTAATACGAGCGGCGCCCTTAATTGCAGCACGAGGCGTAATCATAACGTCTTTGATACCCTTAGTGGCAACCTGCTTACGAACATGCCGCACGCGCGCCAGCCAATCGTTATTGTTGCACAAAGCAGCCTCTAGAGCCTCGTCTATGGGCCATTCCATCATTTCAAAGCGATCAAGGCTAGCCGCATCCTGCTTAAGGCGGCCGACATACTCAATTGTTCCGCCAGATCCAATAGTGTTTGCACCAGCGATCACAATGCAATCGGGATGCCGATTAACCATCGCATCAGGAAACGCACAATAACCATTAGCCAGCGCACCATTGAGCGCAGTCATAGCATTAGGCGACCAACTATCAATTTCGTCCAAAATAATCACTCCGCCGTGCTCATAGATAGTGCGAAAATGAGTAGAGACATATTTACCGGCTGCATCCTGATAGCCGAGCACTTGGTATTCGGTGCTAAGTTTGGAAAGCGCACGGAATGTAAACTCGCGACCAAATACCTTGCTAAGCCCTTCCGCCACATGCTTTGCCGCTGTAGTCTTGCCCGTGCCTGCCGGACCATACAGCCAGACATTCAACGGTTCAGAATGATCATTCACAGCGGCACAAGCAAGCTCAAACAACGATGCAAAGCACATGTGCTGCATGCCGAGGCTGATAGCAGGCTTGTCGATAGGCTTAATCTCGACAGTCGTAACTTTGAGCTTGTTAAGCTCATTGCGAATAACGTCAAATTCATGGTTGACAAACCGCTCAAGCGAGTTAACGTCTGTTTTCGCCTCTTTAATACCATCAAAAGCCTTAATGAAAGCGTTAGCCTGCATATCCTCATGGCGCTGAAATTCAATGCGCGACACATAATCTTTATCGTTGTCAGCCTTCGCGTCGGCTGGCGCCTCATACTCGATGCGCCATTCAGTCTTTACAGGAGCCTTTACAGGAGCATCTAGCAGTTGCTCTAACACGTTCTCGTTATGTCTAGCGTGCTCAATAGCGCTATTGTGCGCAGGAGACGCGCTAGACATAACTTTATCTTTATTGCGCTAGCCCGGAGGCTTGCCACGGCCTTTATACGAGGCCTTGGCGCGCTCATGCGCATCATTGATTTGAAAATCGTTATAATTGGCCAAAATGTAGTTACAAATGGGCTCAATCTCATACTTAAAACGTTCGTCGATATCGAACGTTGCTCCAAGGTTTTGGAGAATAGCGCGCAAATGGCGATACTTGCGCTCGCCGTTACTGCGCAGGTATTCGACACCAGTTCTAGCCGGCTGGCCGTAGTAAGACATTGCAGTGTGCCCCGTTGAGTTGTCTGATAAGAGCACAATACAGCGCTGCGAGTTAAAAAACAATTAAATTCTCAAGTTTAATGTGTTGTATTATTGCAACAATACCTTACGTGAACAGCTTGTATATAACAGACTTGGGTAAAAAACAAGCCCGCTTGCGCGGGCTTAGTCACTGTATGTTGATATAACTGGTGCTCAATGATGCCATAGGCGCCTAGGCATACCAGCATCGTCAAGCCTTTGCTGTCTATATGTGCAATCATATGTACCAGACTTAAGCCTAACGCATCCTCTATTTGGGTTATCGGCTTCTGTCATATGCGCCAACGCTAAAATAAGCGTGGCTATCGCTAAAAATAACGCAATCAATATTCCTTGATGTTGCATAGTTAGTTACTCCTATCGCTTCTAGATTGACGTTGCTCGACACGTTTTACAGCGTCGCGCCTACGCCAATAGTATTCATCCCCCAATATAACCCCATCTCTATCGTAGCATTCTCGCCCATATTTATCGTTCGTGCATGTATAAGCTTCACCATCTTTGATTATTGAGTATCTCTCCGGAGCGTCACCATAGAGCATATTAGTTGTTCCGGCTCTAATCATTACGCCAGCTAGCATTATACATAGGCACGTTACTATTGATATGAAGCCCCTTTTGTTTATTGTTTTGACTGATACGTGAACTAGAAAACAACCTATTATGATTAGCGCTAGGCCATACATTTTAGTTTAGCCTCCAGTGTTTGACGATTATATGCGCGGCTCGCGCGAGCTTGCGCTTGTGGGCAAGCTTGTACAGCATGCGGCAGAACAGCGCAGCCAGAACGGCCTCGATCACAAGCCATGAAATTTCGTCTCTGAGGCGTGGCGTCATGGGGCGCCCCGGTTGTCCCTGCGGACGGCTGGCGGCCGCTGGCGGGCCTTTGCAGGGGCACGGCGAGGCGGTTTGGAGGGCTTGGAGGCAGGGGGCTCGCAGGCAGCGAGAAACCCGCCTCGATCAAAGCCGGGATTGTCCGCCCAAAGCAGGTTGCAGAGCTTGGCGCGCACCAGACAGATGGGGACATGCGCGCTTGGATCTTTGAATGGCTCTAGGCTTTGAATAAATGATGCTAGAGCTTCATAATGTCTTTTGGTGAATTTAGCGGCCATTGTGCTTTCTCCAATAAAGACGAGCTTCATGCATATATGCCATAAACCGCGCAGCTTCTTTGTAATTGAGCTTACCAAGCTCAGCAAAGACGGCGCAGCATTTAAGAATACTCGCACCTATCCAGCGGTCTATAGCTTTATGGTCGCCAGATAGCCAAATATCGGCCGCTCGCGCGGCCTCTAGCTGGCATCTGTCGCGATGGGTTTGCATAGTTGGCTTGCGTAATGGGTGATCGGTCATTTTCTAAACTGGCTCCAGTCGATGGTTACAGGTGGATTATACTTGGCTTTACGCGAAGCAACCGCAATGATTAGCGGCGCACACATAACCATGCCGATAAACGCAATAACCTCTATAATAACGGCTATTTTGATTATCGTAATCACGGCTGATATGAGCGCTGTAATCATTGTGATTGCTCTAGTTATAGGTTTGGTTATGGTTAGGCTGTACGCCAGCCAATAACTACATCGTGCCATCTGGATTGCATTTCAACCATAAGCGAGGCGAAATGATCGGCGCGAAGCAGACAGGCTGTTGCAGAGTGATAGAAATCAAACTCATTTGCATGCACGGTACATGTCTGAATGTGATGATTGGCTGATGAGTGCTCGAAAGCACGCATAGCCGTGTCACGCTTCAGGCGGTAATAGTCGAGAATATGGTTACAATGTAGTGTGTTCATTTTAGTTCACTCCTGCGAGCGTCAGAATAACTTGCTTGTGCTTTTTCCAGAATTTAGACGAATGTATGCCGTCCATAGCGACTATGTGTCTATCACCGAAATTGGACCATTCTTTCTTTGTATGAAGCACGCACCCAATTTGGATATGGTTATCAGTGATAATTACATTATAGTACAATCCGCTTACATAGATTGGAGTAAGAGACACTTGTGCGTTATCATACACTTGTGCCCTATCATACACTTGTGCGTTATTATACACTTGTGCGTTATCATACACTCGTGCGTTGTCGGACACTCGTGCGTTATCATACACTTGTGCGTTATTATACACTTGTGCGTTGCCGGACACTTGTGCGTTG
>FRDC01000521.1_pt1 | contig 63360 bp, 50 predicted proteins | sample 1106171 | NCBI WGS metagenome assembly FRDC01 (sample SAMEA3930566, study PRJEB13176) | freshwater metagenome | biome: Drinking water system; feature: drinking water; material: water | place: Singapore | collected 2014-12-20 | reverse complement strand
ATCGTGAGTGCGGTGAAGCGCGTGACCGACATCATGAGCGAAATTTCCGCCGCTTCGCAGGAACAAAGCTCGGGCATCGAACAAGTCAATCAAGCGGTAACGCAGATGGACGAAGTGACGCAACAAAATGCAGCGCTGGTGGAAGAAGCGGCAGCGGCGGCAGAATCGATGCAAGAGCAGGCGCAATCGCTCACGCAGGCGGTCAGCGTATTCAGACTGGCAAGTGGAAGTGCTGCGTCGGTGCCAGTAACAAGAAGTGGCCGCACCGGTTCAGTAGCGAAGTTACCGAATCGCGGTCCGGCAACGAAGAAAGCAGCCGTAGCACCCAAAGCAATCACAGCCAGTGAACCGGCGCCTCGCAAAGTTGCAGCCGGTGGCGGTGGCGATGATTGGGAAGAGTTCTAGGAAGTAGCAGAAAATCAAAGTGTCCGAGTTCCATCTGAAGCTCGGACATTCTTTTCCAAAGAAATTAAAATGATTTAGATCGCATCAGAGCAAGAAAATAGTCGCCAATCCAAGGAAAATAAAAAAACCGCCACTATCGGTAACCGCGGTGATCATGACACTGGAACCGAGTGCCGGATCGCGGCCAAATTTCCGTAAAGTCAGAGGAATCAATACCCCTAGCGATGCGGCCAAAAGCAAGTTGAGCATCATTGCCAGGGTCATAACCAGCCCTAGTTCCGCATTCTGATAGATCGCGAAGGTAAATATGCCGATGATGGTGCCCCAGACAAAACCGTTGACCAAACTGACACCGATTTCTTTGCCTAGTAATTTCCAGGTGCTACGCGTATTTATCTGATCCAATGCCAATGCTCGCACAATCATGGTAATCGTTTGATTTCCCGAATTGCCGCCGATACCGGCCACGATCGGCATCAAAGCGGCCAATGCCACCAGCTTTTCGATGGAATCCTCGAATAACCCGATAACCCGGGATGCGATAAAGGCGGTAATCAGGTTGATCGCCAGCCATCCCCAGCGATTTCTGACGCTTTTGAGAACCGGCGCAAAGAGGTCTTCGTCTTCGCTTAAACCAGCCAAGTTTAATGCTTCGTTTTCGGCCTTATCACGAATAAAATCAATCACCGTATCGACGGTGACGCGGCCGAGCAATTTGTCGTTTTCATCGACGACCGATGCAGAAACCAAATCATAGCGTTCAAACGCATTTGCGGCTTGCTGGGCAACATCATCAGGGTGCAGCTTGATGATTTCTTTAGTCATCACATCAGCGACCAAGGTATCCGGGTCGCTGACCAGTAAACGATTGATAAGTAATACACCTTTTAACTGTTCATTTCGGTCGACAACGAACAACTGATCGGTGTGATCCGGCATTTCTTCAAGCCAGCGTAAATAGCGCAATACGACTTCCAGCCGCACGTCTTCACGGATGGTGATTACATCAAAATCCATCAGTGCGCCAACGGAATCCTCCGGATAAGACATGGCAGCGCGCAATTGCTCGCGTTCCTCAATGGGCAACGAGCGGAAAACATCTTCCATGACTTCTTGAGGCAAGTTAGGTGCGAGGTCGGCAATCTCGTCGGCATCCAGATACTCTGTCGCGGCAACCAGCTCTTGTGCACCCATGTCAGTGATCAGCGTTGCTCTAACCGCTTCGGAAGTTTCGAGCAATACGTCACCGTCCCGGTCGGATTTGATCATGCTCCAGATCAGTAACCGATCTTCCAGCGGCAATGCTTCAAGGATGTGCGCGATATCCGCGGGGTGCAGTTGATCTAAAAAATCCTGCAGTTCAGAGAGATTTTTTTTCTGGACCTCGGATTCGCTTAATGATAGATCGGGAGAATCTTGTAAATTCACCAAGCCTTCGACTAATTTATACTTGCGCAACAGAAATGTGATCTGTTGAAGTGGCGTCTGCGAGTCTTCTTGATCGTTATTATTGGTTTCGGTCATGGTCGATAGATATCAGCAAGCCAATTTAATCTTGAGTGCTTTTGCTTGAGGTTTATACGCTAAAAAGTTTGCAGTTGGATGACCGAAAAGTATAACCTTCAGCGTTACCTTAGTACCAACTTTATTTAGCTGTGACGATTGGCTGGATAAATTTGGCAACCGATTCATTCTTGACGTATCAAACCGGTTTGCGATGCAAACAGGCATCTCATGAGCTGCAATTGATGGGATATTTCTGCAACAAGATGCTTGAGCGCTGGACGATTACCAATCTAAGTTCTGCTTGTCGATTTCAGCATTGCAATGACCGGTTTTGTTTGTGGTTTCACGTTGCGCCATACAAAAAAAGATTCGGCTGCTTGCTCAACCAGCATACCGATGCCGTCTGCAAGTTGTTGCGCGCCATGCTGTTGCGCGAATTTAAGGAATGGCGTCTGATCATCTAAATTGTACATCATGTCGTAAACCAGTCCGGCATGTTCAAAAGTGCCGGGAGCGATATCAGGTAGTTCGTTATGAAGACTGGCAGAGGTGGCGTTAATGATGATGTCGAATTTTTCTTTGGAGAATTGCAGAAAATCGCCTGCAGCAATATCGCCATATGTCCTGAACTGTTCTTGCAGGTTTTTTGCATTGTTAATCGTACGGTTGGCAATGGCCAGCAGCGCCGGTTTTTTTTGCAGCAACGGCAGAATGACGCCACGCGCAGCGCCACCGGCGCCCAGTAACAAAATGCGTTTTGCTGCAATCGGGACCAATAAATTTAATTCGATATCGGATACCAGCCCGGCGCCGTCAGTGTTGTCGCCCAGAATGTTATGGTTTTCAAATTTGATTGTATTAACAGCTTGTGCGATTTTTGCACGCTCCGTGAGGCAAGTCGACAACTGAAAGGCTTCCAGCTTGAAGGGCACCGTCACATTGAGCCCTTTCCCGCCCTGTTGCCGGAAATTTTCTACAGCCGTTTTAAAGCCGTCGACGGGTGCAAGCAGAGCGTTATACTGCATCGATTGCCCGGTTTGTTGTGCGAAAATGGCATGTATTAAGGGCGATTTGCTATGAGAAACAGGGTTGCCAATTACTGCATACAAGTCGAGCATAAGCGGATTAATGGATGACGTTTAAAAACCGAGATTGAAAAAACGGATAATTTATTGGCTGAGCAGCATATCCGTTGAAGCAAAGACCCAAGTGCGGGTAATGTGCAGGATATCGGTATCCTGGCTGATATCCGGCGGGAAAGGCGCGAACCCGTTTTGGCCGGCAAGTTTAACGATATTGATGGCAGCTTCGTCGAGAATTTTTTTGCCGGAAGAGCGGTTAATTTCGATCGATTCCAAACTACCATCCGCACGGATTCCGACAGTCAATTGCAGGTTGCCATAGAGCTTCTCTTTTCTGGCCGCTTCCGGATAATTCAAATTGCCAATGCGTTCGACTTTCAAGCGCCAATCCTCAACATAGCGCGCAAAGCGGAACTCTTTGGTACGTGCACCAACAAATTTTCGTTTAGGGCGTTTCTGATAGGTCTCATGGTCTTGATCGATTTGCGCTCTTAGCCGTGCAATATCGAGGCTTCGCAGCAATAATTCGGTTGTGTCCGACGGATCGCTCGGTTTGATTTCATCGGTATTATCCGCAGCGCTGGTGAGTTCGATCTGAGGTACTTCACTCACAGCTGCCATCAATTTCTTTGCCTGCTGCTCCAATTCTTTGACTTTTTGCTGTGCGATCTTGTCATCGACAATCGGCTTGCTTTTAGGCAGAACCGGGAAAGGTGTTTTTGCCTTGCGATCGTCGTCGGTGTTGCCGCCGCCATCGAGATTATCCTGCGCGAGCAACTTGCTTTCCTTGGGCGTTGAGGGTGTTTTGCTATTAACCAGCACCACTTCAAGCGACGATGCAATTTTGTCGAAATTGGGTTGTGGAAACTGAAAGGCGATTCCAAAGAGAATAATGCCGTGCAACAGCAACGAAATCGCCATCGCAATCGATAAGCGATTCGCCTGTAAGGAGAGATAGCTGTCCTGGTTTGGGGGTGAAGTTCCAAGTGTTTGGTTGATCACAGCTATTCAGTTAAATCTTGAAAGTTGAATATAACCTGCAAATAAAGATACGTTATTGTAGGCAACTACTTTTTTCTTGTCACATATTCCTGATGGAATGTCCAACTGATATTTTTAAAGATCCTGCTTTTGCAGGAATTCCGCATGAAAAGTACGATCCAGCAGATCGATTTCAGAGAGTTTTAGTTTGACATAAGCGCCTGGTGCCATTTCCGGCAATGATGGCACTCGTGTGACAAGCGGAATATGGTCCAATTTAACCAGATTTTCCTTAATAACCTGTGCATTGATTGTTTGTATTTTTTCCTGCAGCAACCAGCGCAGGCACCAATACCGTTCCATTGATCGTTGAAATTCGCCGTAAATTCCATAAGCGGTATCAAAGTCGCGCATTGCGATCAATAAATTGTTGCTATCCTTGGAGTAGGGTGGAGGTTCGCTGCGCAGCAGCGCAATTAGCTGCCGCTGATTGATCAGATCGACGTAGCGCCTCATCGGGGAACTGCTCCAGGCATACTGGGAGACACCGAGTCCTTGATGGGGAGCGGGCGAAGTGCTCATTTTTACTTTACCATTTGCCTGACTGCGGAAGATACCGGTGATACCCGCGTCCGTTAATTGTTTTCCCCACTCGGTATTGACGTAAATCATTAATTCCGAGACAACTTTGTCAATGGGAGAGCCGCGGCGTCGTTCGATGATTGAAACATGTTCACCGTTGATTTCGAAGCTGTAATCAATTTTGTCATTGTTGGTATCATTTGATTTGCCGCGCAGGTTCTCCAATCTGCAAGCAAAATTCCATAGGAAAGTCAGCTCCTGACTGAGGGGGTGCTGAAAATGGCCCTTGCTTAATGCATTCTCATTAAAATGTTGTTCCAATTCGTTATGACGCAAGTTGGCGGCTATTTTTATCAGCTCAAGTCTGCTTTCTGTGCCGGTAACCGTGTAGTCGTCCGATACCTCGAGATAGAGGGAAACAACCGGACAGATGGCTTGTTCCGCCAAAGTGAATCGGGTAATGACACTGTCAGGCAACATGGTGATTTTATTGCCGGGCAAATAAACCGTCGACAGACGGGTGGCAGCCAACTGATCGAGCGCTGACTCGGGAAGTATCCCCAGCGCAGGTGCAGCGATATGTATGCCGATGCGAAAACTCCCAAAAGATAAAGGGGTTACCGAAAATGCGTCGTCAATTTCGGTCGTGGATGCATCGTCAATGCTGAAAGCGGCGGTATCCGCGTACGGCAAATCGGTGAAGCTGTCTGTGGCTGACTGTGAAGCCAGTTCGCCAAACTCAATACCTTCCGGGAAAAATTCCCAAATGAATTGATTGAAATGGTAATCGTGCGAGGATGGAATGGCGCCGCATTTTTCCATCAGCTTAACCACGGAAAGCTTTTTCTCGGAACAGACGGTTTCAAGCGCTTTCCATTCGGTGGAATTTTTATCCGGTTTGTAAAGTAACTGCGAAAGATAGGGCTTAAATTCTTCAGGTAAAATAAACTGATTCAATTGTTCGGCATAGCGGGTTTGCTGCTCGGCCAACAATCGTTTTTTTTCCTGACCCGCTAATGCTGCCTTGAGTGCATCGGGCGGTGCGGCTTTGTAACGGCCATGCCCTTTTTTATAAAAGTACATGGGCGCATTTTGCAAGAGCAACAATGTTGCTGCAGCTTCTACAGGGCTTGGCGCATGTCCGAAGTAATCTGCGGCAAGGCTGTCGCTCGCGAATTCGGTTTCCTGGGCGCAACATTCCCAAAGAAAATTCGGATCCAGTTCTTCGGCAACTTTCTGCGCATGCCCCATAAATTCAGCCAATGGAGGAGTATCGAACCGGAACAATACCGCAGAAGCTTTAATTTTTGATCGCTTACCATGCACAGCTTCGATTTGCAATGAGGTATTGTTGTCAGTCAGAATGGTACCCACTTTAAAGGTTCCAGCTTCTTCATAAAAAACATTCATGTCGTTTTCGGAGTTAGTCGGATTAAGTCAGAATCAAGAATAGAGAAAGGATGAAGGATCGCCCAAGAATAAATCACATTCGCATACGATTCATTAAGAACGATAATTCTATAGAATCCGATTAGCAGTTTTATATTATATACCGGAGCGCTAAGTGAAAAAATAAGATAAGAAGAGACAGTTATCCGAGTGAATAGTGCCGGTATGATTTGAAAAACTTTTAAAGTTTGCAGACCGCATCCATTCGGCAAGCTGATCACGGAAATGCACGGGGTTACGGGAAAATGAAATACAACAATGCCTTAACAGCGATCTCAACAGTTTTAATGGTTGCATGTCCTTCGACTCAGAATTCATCGATTCGGAATCAGTCATTGAGCGACGGATCCTGACCCGATAAAACCGAGGTGAAGCTACTGAATGATCTAGGTGGGTATCATCATGCAATCACAGCAAGAAATTCCATGGCGCAAAGTTATTTTAATCAGGGGTTGGTGATGAGTTTTGCGTTTAATCACTATGAAGCGATACGTGCATTTCACGCTGAGAATTGCGCCATGTGTTATTGGGGGGGAAGCTTTGGCGCTTGGTCCGAATATCAATGTGACCAATAACGGTCAAGCGGTATTATCTCCCGAAGCGCATTTTCAAGCATTCGCAGCAATGCCATGATGCCGCAGAAGCAAATACCAGCACTGCGGCAGTGGATGAAGCTTGTATGGCAAGTTGTAAAGTGCAAAGCTTTTATACGGCTGCGTATTATCCACATAACCACCATTATTACCCCAAAAATGGATGGGTATTGTTAGGCATGAAGCAAAGTCTGCAAATGCAGGGGGAAGATTATGACGAGATCCAGAAAGCATTTGAGCAGGCATGGTAGTTCGCGGATATTGTTTTAACTGCATCAAGATTTTGATCCATAACATTCTGTGAATAAAGTGCTTATTGTCGGCAGATAAGGATGAAAAAATGAAGAGACTGGTTTGCAACTTAATTTTACTCGGGTTATTTCTTGTAGCTCAGGGATGTGAATCCAGCGGGACGATCAAATCTTTAAGCTGTGGTGGGATTCCTGGAAAGCAATGTCCGGCAATTAACCAATATTGTGATTACGATGTAGGACAATGCAACGTTTCAGGCAGCGAAGGCACGTGCAAAGATAAACCGATGGCTTGTACCAAACAGTACGCCCCGGTTTGCGGTTGCGATGGCAAGACCTATGGCAATGCGTGCGATGCCGCTGCCGCGGGTGTTTCGTTGTTATATAAAGGCGAATGTAACCGATCTTGACTTTCCTGCTTGGAGTGATCATTCAGGAAATGGATGTTCACTGAGCTGGATTGACGCCGACGATCGTCGCGATACGTGTGGCCGTAAAAAACATCAATCAATTAGCTATGAAGATCTCATTCAGTGTGACTGCGGATAGCATTTGGCTGGATTGTTTAAGATCTCTCTTGGTTTTTTAGCAATGAATGAATGGCTTCTTTTAATTCAGAGTCCGGCAAAGTTGCGGCAAGTTGATTGAAGCATTCCTTACCGCTGTGACTTAGTTTTGGTTTTTTTATATCCATTTGTTTTTCAATATATTTTGTGTTTGCAGTCGAGTTTTGTGCTTGCACCAATATTTGAAATGAAGTAACTTCCCATCCGCACTGTTGCAGTTTTCGAAGCAGCGATGGGGATAACTGCTTAAGTTTTGCTGCGATGGCACCATTTTCCGCCAATATGGTTAATTTACCATTGGTAATCCGACTAAGGTGGCAGTATTGCGCCAACTGACGCGGGATTAGTTTGTGGAAGGTTGACTGGTCCTTAAATAATTGACGGGCTACTGATAGCAAGCCCGCATATTCTGGTGATTTGCCAAGTAAATTAAGATAAGAATCAACTTTAAGAGGGGTCATGGTTATTTAAAAAATATCCAATGAAAAGAAGTATGAACATTATTTTGATAGCAAATAATTCCGAACGGGCGCGCAAGCTGACATTAACCAAATCGAATATTATTTTATCAGTTACTCTATTTTCATTCATTGTCATAGCATTGGCATTAGTGATCAATTTTTTTTCTTTGCGTTATGCTGACCGTATCGAATCGCCATTGTTAAGAACAATTTTGGTAAATCCTCAAGAGCAAAGGCATCAAAAAATTCAAATGCATCTACAGGACAATTTAAACATCATGGCCAGTAAGTTGGGTCAGATGCAAGCGCAGTTGTTACGTTTGGATGCACTAGGCGAGCGTATGGCAGAATCAACCGGGATTAAAACGCATGATTTGTTATTTAGAGAAATTCCGGGACAAGGCGGTGCGCGTAACGATGCTTTATCGGAAGATCTGACTTTTGTAGAATTTAATCAGAAACTCCAGGAGCTATCGAACCTGTTGGATGAAAGAGCAGATAAGCTCGGTGCATTGGATTCTTTGCTACGCTACGGCAGGGTCAACAAGTTTGTATTACCTTCTGAAATGCCGGTTGACACCGACTGGTATTCTTCAGGATTCGGTTACCGGATTGATCCTTTTACCGGCAAGAAAGCATTTCACGAAGGCGTCGACTTTGCTGCGGAAATAGGAGCGCCGATAAAAGCTGCGGCTGGCGGCGTGGTGATCTATTCAGATCGCCATCCTGAATATGGTAATATGATCGAAATTGATCACGGCGATGATCTCGTGAGTCGGTATGCACATGCTTCAAAGTTGGAGGTAGCACTCGGGGAAGTCGTATTGCAAGGCCAGAAAATCGGCGAGGTTGGCAATACCGGACGTTCAACGGGAGCGCATTTGCATTTTGAAATCCGGCATAAAGATAAACCGCAGAATCCATCTAAATTTTTAAAAAAACCGAGCTGAATTGAGTTTACAGAATGTACGATAGATTTGGGGTGAGCATTTAACTCACCCTTTGTTTTTTTAATAAATTATTTAATTACACCTAATCCTTTAAGACTTATGCTAGGCAATTTACTCAAGAAAATTTTTGGTAGCCGCAATGATCGAATGATCAAACAGTATACTGAGATCGTGCGCACCATTAATGAGATGGAACCGGCGATGGCAGCTTTATCGGATGCTGACTTGCGTGCCAAGACAGACGAATTTAAGCAACGCGTTCAAGATGGCGAGTCGTTGGATGCGCTATTGCCGGAAGCCTTTGCCGTGGTGCGTGAAACCGGTAAACGGGTTTTGCAGATGCGTCATTTTGACGTTCAGCTGATCGGAGGTATGGTGCTGCACGCGGGCAAGATTGCCGAGATGCGAACCGGGGAAGGTAAAACATTGATGGCGACGTTACCCGCCTATTTGAATGCCTTGTCGGGTCATGGCGTGCATGTTGTCACAGTCAATGACTATTTGGCCAAACGTGATGCCGGATGGATGGGGAAAATTTATCAGGCGTTGGGGATGAGCGTTGGCGTTATTTATGCCCAGATGCCGCATGGCGAGAAGCAAGTGGCCTATGCGGCTGATATTACTTACGGCACCAATAACGAATATGGTTTTGATTATCTGCGTGACAATATGGTGACACATGCCAATGAGCGTGTGCAACGGATGCTGAACTTTGCGATTGTCGACGAAGTGGATTCAATCCTGATAGACGAGGCTCGGACGCCATTGATTATTTCGGGGCAGGCCGAGGGCGATACTGAAATTTACGTGCGCATCAATGCCCTGGTTCCAAAGCTAACGAAACAAGAATCTGAAGATAGTCCCGGCGACTATAGTGTCGATGAGAAATCCCATCAAGTGACGATGAGCGAAGCCGGGTTTGAACATGCCGAGAAATTGCTGGCATCGTCCGGTTTGCTTGCATCAGGCACCAGTCTTTATGATCCTGCAAACATTAATCTGATTCATCATTTAAATGCGGGTTTGCGTGCGCATAATTTGTACTTTAAGGATCAACATTATGTTGTCCAGGACGGTGAAGTCATTATCGTCGATGAGTTTACCGGGCGCTTAATGGCCGGTAGGCGCTGGTCTGATGGATTGCATCAGGCCGTTGAAGCGAAGGAAGGCGTTGCTATTCAGAAAGAAAATCAGACGCTGGCTTCGATAACCTTTCAAAACTATTTCCGCATGTATCACAAATTATCCGGTATGACGGGTACCGCTGATACGGAAGCCGCTGAATTTCAGCAGATCTATGGTTTGGAGACGATTATCATTCCAACGCATAAACCGATGATCCGCGAAGACCGTATGGACTTAGTTTATCGCACCACGAAAGAAAAAAATGAGGCCATCATTCTTGAAATCAAGGATTGTTATGAGCGCGGCCAGCCGGTTTTGGTGGGTACAACTTCGATTGAAAATAATGAATTGTTGTCGAAATTACTCGACCGGGAAAAATTGCCTCATCAAGTTTTGAACGCAAAACAACACGCCAGCGAGGCGCTGATAGTGACCCAGGCAGGTCGTCCCAAAATGATTACGATTGCAACCAATATGGCGGGTCGAGGTACTGACATCGTACTGGGCGGAAATCCCGAGCCAGAAATTGAGCGGATACGTCATGATGACAAGTTAAGTGAAACAGAAAAAGAAAAACGCATACATGAAATCTACGAACAATGGAAAGTTACGCACCAAGAAGTTCTCAGTAAAGGCGGTTTACATATTGTGGGAACGGAGCGTCATGAGTCCCGTCGTGTAGATAATCAGTTACGCGGGCGTTCTGGCAGGCAAGGAGATCCTGGTTCGAGCCGTTTCTTTCTCTCATTGGAAGACCCGTTGTTGCGTATTTTTGCCTCTGATCGCGTAGCCAATATTATGAATCGATTGAAGATGCCGGAAGGGGAAGCTATCGAGCATCCATGGGTCACGCGTGCAATCGAGAACGCGCAACGCAAAGTTGAAGCAAGAAATTTCGATATGCGTAAACAGTTGCTGGAGTACGATGATGTAGCCAACGATCAACGTAATGTCATCTATCAGCAACGAAATGAATTGCTTGAAGCCAGTCATGATATCTCGGAGACCATCACAGCAATTCGGGAAAGTGTGCTAAGTGGTCAATTTTACACCCACATTCCGCCGCAAAGCGTTGAAGAACAATGGGATGTGGCAGGATTGGAGAAAGTGCTTGCGGCAGATTATCAATTACATTTTCCAATTCAGCAGTGGCTTGAAAAAGAACCTGAATTGCACGAAGAGAATTTGCTAGAGCGCATTCTTAATACTGCTGAAGAAAATTATAAAGACAAGATGCAGCTCGTCGGTGCAGAAATTATGCATCATTATGAGCGAGTGGTAATGCTGCAAATTCTTGATTCGCATTGGCGAGAACATTTGGCGGCATTGGATCATTTACGACAGGGTATCCATTTACGCGGTTACGCGCAAAAAAATCCGAAGCAAGAGTACAAACGTGAGGCTTTCGAACTTTTTACCAATATGCTTGAAGAAGTCAAGAATGAGGTTACAAAGGTACTTCTGACGGTGCAAATTAAAAATGAACAACAGGTTGATGCCGCGTCAGAAACGTTGCGATCTCCCGAGAAAATCGAACTTCACCATGATACATCGGGAGCTTTTGGGGAAGATACCGGCAATGAGAAAATCCAAAATGATAAAGTCCAACCATTTGTGCGTTCCAATGAAAAGATTGGTCGCAATCAACCATGTCCATGTGGTTCGGGTAAGAAATATAAACAATGTCATGGAAAGATTAAGTAATCGTTTACAGATATAGTGTATTTTGGGGATTCTGAGAGGAAGAAGAATCTTATTGTCCTTGAAACGATTGTGGTATACTGCGCGCTTTTGTGGTTGGCGCGTTAGGGAAGTTAGAAAAAAACAGTTGGGATTCTTAATATTACCCTTTGTTTTTATATAGTTATTCGAGATAATTACTGATGGAATGATTGAATATGATGGCAGATAGTTTCAGCATCAATGATAAGATGAGCGGCAGGAGAAAGTTTTTAGTCGCTGCGACTTCAGTAGCGGGTGGTATAGCAGGCGCTGCAATTGCAACGCCTTTTTTATTAAGTATGATGCCCAGCGAAAGAGCAAAAGCAGCGGGAGCGCCGGTAGAAGTTGACATTTCCAAGCTTGAGCCGGGTATGCTGATGATGGTTGAATGGCGTGGCAGGGTCGTGTGGGTATTAAATCGCACGCCAGAAATGCTTGAGACACTTGCGAAATTGGAGGATCAATTAGCTGATCCGAATTCAGAAAAGAATCAGCAACCTGAATATGCTAGAAATCGCACGCGTTCTATCAAACCTGAAATATTGGTTACCGAAGGTATTTGTACACATCTGGGTTGTTCGCCTGTATTCAGAAAAGATGTCGCACCTGCAGATTTGGGTCCTGATTGGCTAGGTGGTTTTTTCTGTCCTTGTCATGGCTCTAAATTTGACTTGGCAGGTCGCGTGTATAAAAGTGTACCGGCTCCGACGAATATGGTTGTGCCGCCGCATGCTTATCTGAGTGATAGTCGTCTTTTAATTGGATCTGAGAGTGAGGGATCTGCGTAAATGAGTAATATGTTTAATTCCATGATTGAGTGGATTGATAAGCGTTTTCCATTAACATCGAATTGGAAAGCGCATCTTTCCGAATACTACGCACCGAAAAATTTTAATTTCTGGTACTTTTTTGGTTCCTTGGCCCTATTGGTTTTGGTGAACCAGTTGTTGACCGGTATTTTCCTGACAATGAATTATAAACCTGATGCTAGCCAGGCGTTTGCATCGGTTGAATATATCATGCGCGATGTGGAATACGGTTGGCTGATCAGATATATGCATTCAACAGGCGCCTCCATGTTTTTTGTGGTTGTTTATCTGCATATGTTCCGGGGGATGATGTACGGTTCGTACCGGAAACCGCGAGAACTGCTGTGGCTGGTAGGCATGTGTATATTTTTCGTTCTCATGAGTTTGGCCTTTACTGGCTATATTCTGCCATGGGGACAAATGTCATATTGGGGAGCGCAAGTAATTGTTAGTATGTTTGGTGCGATACCAGCTGTTGGCGATACTCTCCAGCAATGGCTATTGGGTGATTTCACGCTTTCTGATGCAGCACTGAACCGGTTTTTTGCTTATCACGTTGTGACACTACCGCTGGTTTTGCTGGTATTGGTATTTGTACACATCCTGGCATTGCATGAGACTGGATCAAATAATCCAGATGGGATTGAAATAAAAGAAAATAAAAATCCTTCAACAGGCATTCCTGTCGATGGAATACCTTTTCATCCCTATTACACTGTGAAAGATATTGTTGGAGTGGTAGTTTTCTTGTTTGTATTCTGTGGAATTATTTTCTTCGCTCCTGAAATGGGCGGATATTTCTTGGAATATAATAATTTTATTCCTGCAAATACCCTGCAAACGCCGGATCACATTGCGCCTGTCTGGTACTTTACTCCCTACTATTCAATGCTGCGGGCTGTAACCGTCAACTTCCTGGGGATCGATGCTAAATTGTGGGGGGTCATCTTAATGGCGGGTTCGGTGGTCATCTTCTGTTTCTTGCCATGGTTGGATCGAAGCCCGGTTAAATCGATTCGATATAAAGGATCGCTTTTCAAAATAGCTTTAACTTTGTTTGTTATTAGCTTCTTTGTATTGGGTTGGCTTGGAACAAAATCACCCACACCTTTGTATACGTTGTTAGCGCAAATTTTTACCGTGATATATTTTGCTTTCTTTATCTTGATGCCTTGGTATAGCAAGATAGATAAAACAAAACCTGAGCCCAAAAGACTACAAGAGTAAAAAAATGAAGAACTTAACGATCGCTTTATTAATTTTATGCATGGCTCCATTTGGTAATGCTATTGCTGCTGAATCAAATGTTCCTTTAGATAGAGCCCCGGTTAATATTAAAGACAACGCTTCGCTGCAACGTGGCGCGGAGACTTTTGTAAATTATTGCTTAACATGTCATGGTGCAAGTTATATGCGTTATAACCGCCACCGCGATATCGGGTTATCGAATGAAGAAATCCTGGATAAACTGGTGTTCACTGGACAGAAGGTTGGTGATCTAATGTTATCCGCAATGCGTAAAAAAGAAGGCCAAGATTGGTTTGGCGTTGTTCCGCCAGATTTGTCGGTGATTGCTCGTGCGCGAGGAGCGGACTGGTTATATACCTATTTGCGAGCATTCTATAGAGATGATGCTACAAGCACTGGATGGAACAATCTAGTATTTGATCGTGTGGCAATGCCTCATGTTCTGTACCAATTCCAAGGTGAACAGCGATTGGTTGTGAAAGGGGATGAAAAAAGCTTAATGCTCGATAAACCAGGCCAAATGGCTAAAGCCGATTTTGATAAATTAGTCGGTGACTTGGTTAACTATCTGGTTTATTTGGGAGAACCGCACGCGAATGCCCGGATAGAGTTGGGTATTAAAGTGATGATCTTTTTGCTGATCATGTTTGCTTTGTCGTATGTCTTGAAAAAAGAATATTGGAGAGATATTCATTAAGGCTTCGAACTTACTGAATGTGCAGGTGATTTAGTCAGAGATTGAAGCTATGATGACGCTATATTCAACAATCACATGTCCCTATAGTCATCGATGCAGAATTGTTCTGCACGAGAAAGATATGGATTTTCAAGTGATTGATGTTGATCCCAATAATAAATCAGAAGACTTGGCTGTCATGAGTCCTTATGGCAAAGCTCCTGTGCTAGTGGAACGCGATCTGGTTTTGTATGAATCGAATATTATTAATGAATACATCGATGATCGCTTTCCGCATCCACAGCTGATGCCTGCGGATCCAGTGATGCGGGCTCGCGCCAGATTGCTGCTATTTCGTTTCGAGCAGGAACTATTCTGTCATATTGATGCTTTCGAGGGAAACGATCAAAAAGCAATAGATAAAGCCCGCACAGTGATTGCAGAAAATCTAACGATGATATCTCCTGTTTTTGAGAAGCAAAAGTTCATGCTTGGCGACGAGTTTTCTATGCTGGACGTAGCTATTGCTCCATTGTTATGGCGTTTGGAATATTTTGGAATTAAGCTTCCCAAGCAAGCAGCACCTCTATTGAAATATTCCGAAAGATTGTTTAGTCGCCCTTTATTTATTGATGCATTGTCGGCATCGGAAAAAGTAATGCGGAAATGATGAATCAATCTACCAAACCGTATTTAATTCGTTCTATTTATGATTGGTGCAGTGATAACGGCTTTACTCCATATATTTCTGTCACAGTTTTTGATGAACTGGATATTCCAAAAGAATATGTCAGAAATAATGAAATAATATTTAATATCAGTGCGATTGCTGTGCATGAATTGACTATCAATCATGATAGCTTAAGTTTTACAGCCCGATTTAACGGCATTGCTAAGAAACTTAGTATTCCTCTGGATGCGATTAAAGGGATATTTGCTAAGGAGGTTAATCAAGGTATCACTTTCACTTCAGATACCGCAGAGAATGTTGAAGCGATAGATAACTTTGATAATGGAAATTTCGATCGCAGCACTCAAAACTTTCAAGAAAGAAAAGCAAGTAAACCCAAACTTAGAATAATCAAGTAAATCGATCAGATTATTCTTGTCAAACTGCCGGCATAGCTCAGATGGTAGAGCAGCTGATTTGTAATCAGAAGGTCCCGAGTTCGATTCTTGGTGTCGGCACCATTAAAACAATAAGTTAAAAATTAAACATAATAAATTTCAAATGTGTGTAGACACAATGTAGACATGAAAAGTAAACCAACTTAATTTGAATTTTTGCTAAATTAATTTAGTTTGCAACTAAAATAAACTAGTTTTAAATATTAGTAGACTTTTAGTTTTTTTCGTCCGATAGACTCGCCAAAAATTTTTTTGAATTTTCCACCAAAAAAAGAACTCCCCTGGGAATTTCACGAGGTATTTTAAAAGCGCGAGCTGATGCAACTCTTCTCTTGACTTATATGGTTTTACATACAGGGTAAATTACACCCTAGTCTGCTCTTTTTACAACATCTGCAACATAATAATCATCTGTATAAATTTCCCACAAAATACTTTCAGATCCGCCATTTTCTTAAACAAATTCTGACCCAGCAATGCTATTAAACACTCTTGCAATCTCTACCGTGAATTCTTTGAGTTCTCACGCAACATCTTGTACGTGAATTTTATAGCAACTTTTCTGTTCAAACTTATTGAAGTATCGTTTTTTTATCTTTTTTGTCTCTACAACATCTCGTATCCCAACTCACTAAGGATTAATTAGATTCCCAAGGTAAGACCCTGGGAATTGTAAGTTGATCGGGTGGATTATCTACGATATGAAATTATAGCGCCCAAAGATGGTCGTGAATTTCCAGTTTTTTCTACAAAATAAAGACTTTGGCAATTCTCAATAAATACATTAAGATTATTATTAATTTATTTAAATTGGGGAGAATTCATGATCGGCCATATATTTTTTTTATCAGCTGTCTTTCTAATTTCATTTTCACAGTCTGCAATGACACAGTCTACAAAATTATCAGAAGATTTTAGAGAACATATTTTGGAAGCAATTGATAAATTGAAGGATTCTAGAGTAGAAGGTGGATATGACATCCACAAAGCATTTACACAAGATTTATCATATGGAAAAGATTGTTGTATTAAAGCAAGTCGGGATTTAATTAGGAATCCAGGTCCTAATCCAACTATGTGTGTAGCTGCAGTAGCGGAAATAATCATCGAAGCATTAAATATATATGGTAATAAAACAAATGACTATAGTTACTTGGCTGAGCTGCCCATGTCAAGTTGGGTAAAGGGAAATCTAACTAGTATTCGAGCAAATTTGTTTATGTATAGTGGAACTGGTTCAGTAGGTACAGCTTATACCCTTGAGAAACTTGGATTAGGTATACAAAAGCTTTTTTCGGAACTAAAGCCTGGCGATTTTGTTAATTTTAATCGAACTAATAATACAGGTCATGCAGTTGTATTTTTAGGATTTATTACTTCTAGTGGTAATACCAATACTTTTTCGTCAGATGTTATAGGTTTTAGATATTTTTCTGCACAAGGGAAAAATAGAGCAGATGCCGGTTTTGGTGAAAGAAATGCATATTTTCGTTATAACTGTCCCATTCCCAGAGGGGTTAATGATGATTGTAATTTGATTAAAGGTTTTGAAATTGATGCAAATGGGAAAATACTAAAACAAAACATGGCACTATTGAATACAGGTGAACTATTTAATCCAAAAAATTGGACAGTTAAAACTGCTTTACTTAATATTAGAAATAGAATATCCCGAGGATTTGAAGAAACGGGATTAACGCGAGGTAGTGGACTGGAAGAGGCAATAAGGAGCGCTTTGGAAACTGAATTGAGTCAAAACAATCTTTTATACGTAGATGGTTCAAGTAATTAATAAGTTAAATTATATCATGATTAAATATTTTGTGGTAACTAAAATATTATTTATCGCAGCAATAATTCAATATTCGCCAATTGTTTTAAGCGAACAGCAGTTAGATCAAAATCCCAAACGATTTGCGTTATTAATAGGCATTAAGGATTATAGGCCATCTGATTACGTAGAAGATATAAGCCGACCAGTTATGCTTGAAAATTTGAAAACTCCTTGTGATGATTTAGAAAAAATTGATGCACAATTACAAAAAATTGGGTGGAGAGGAAGAGGTGAAAAAGATCCTGAGATAAGTGTTATTTGTGACGCAGATGCAGGTACCATATGGCCTAAATTAGCAAAATTAGTAGATAAATTTGATAGCATAAATGACTTTCTGTTTATTTATATTGCGAGTCATGGAGTTGAAATAAATGATAGAAATTATTTTTTTATGAGACGAGCAGAATTAGATCTAAAATTTGAAAGCAAAAAACTACGAAATGATTACAAAAGCTTATTATTTCAAGGAGAAAGTTTTGAATTAAATCAACATCTATATTCTAACGCTAGTGAATTTTACAATGGAAATATCTTTATTATTCTTGATAGTTGTAGAGATGATCCTTTTGTTTACACCGCGATGAAGTCGGAATTTGCCATCCCTGTATCTGCTCCGCAAGTAAATAGTCGTCGACGAGGAATTATGTTGTTATATGCAACTACACCGGGCAAGAGAATTAGTGACGGTATTGGCTCAAGTTATTTAGTTAACAGTTTTGTCTCAGAACTTTCAAAAGGAGGTACTGTAGATAAAATTGTTACAAATATTGTAAGAAATGTTTCTACCGATACAAGATTCACAGCTTATCCACAATTGCCTGACAGTCATGGAAAATTAAATAATCCTGATATATGTTTCTCTGACTGTACTTTAAAAAGTGATGCTACGTCGATGAGAATAGATTCAGATTCCCAATTAATTGATAAGAATGCTCAGAGTAAATACAAAAATTCAGCTGTAGTTCTAGCAAATGCATCTAAAGGAAGTGATGTCCAACCTGATAAAATAATTCCTCAATCTAATTTTAATAAGGATACCAGTAACTTATATAATCGGAAGTTTACAACTGTTTATTCAGATACCTCGGATTTAACTGCTCGATCTCATGCCGCACTAACTTTGGACATTTTTTGGTGCGAAGGTAATGATCAAGAGGTAAGGGAAAAAGATGCATATGTGCTTGCGGGAAAAATAAAACAGAAAGTAATTGAGAACAAAGATCTATCAATTTCGACAATCCGAGTACGTCCTTTAGGTTCGGAAGAAAATGCACGTCCAGGTTATCGTTTAACTAACAATACTATTAGAATTGATAGGGGACCTGGACAAGAGATGCTTTTGGCAAAAAAAATTAAGCAAATTTCTGATACTAACCCAGAGCTTCAAATCCAAAGAATTCGCACTAGGAGTATTGGAAGCATGAGTGTATTTATTTGTAATGGAATTCCACCTTTCCCTCCTATTCCAAGGATGTGGTTGCAGGCATCTCGAGATAATCAAAAGGGCATTACTTCCCTTATAGGACAATTAGTTTCCGATAAAATTGAGAATATTTGGGTTGCAGATGCAGTAGAGGTCGTTAAGAACTCTCCAAACCTTACGCAAATTCGTTATTTTTACAAAGAAGATGAATCCTTAGCAAAAATGGTTGCTGAGATTGTTGCTTCTAAGTTGGGAAATTTGCCACTTGTTGTATACATGAAAGGATATCAAGACGATGTTGAGCCAGGGCTTTTAGAACTTTGGTTAGGCAAGCTGCAAGATTCTTAAATGACCAAATTATCTTAAGAATTTTTGTGTTGTTTAGAAGTCTTCCAAAAATTCCTTCTTCAAGGGGATTAGAATATTAATAGTTTGATTTTAATTGGCATTCTGTAAAAAAAATCTAAATAATACCTGACAACAAAAAAATTAGTCATACTATTCCTTTATAGGGGAGGGATATATTTCGCGAAATAAATTTCGTGATCGAGCCACTTTCGATCCTAATGATCCTGAACTTTTAACGGCCTTAACTTGCCCTTAATTTCTATACTAAATTTATTTTTCGTACAGTTATTAACAGAACTCCAAGGCGGCTGCGCCGCAAATGCGGCCTCGTGGTTGCTGCCGCTGTCGCTCCCACTCGGGCGCTTTGCGCTTCGCCGCTCAGTTGATTCTATATCAACTGTAATTCTTTGAATCCGCCATTGATGCAAGCGTGTCGGTAGTTGAATAGTGCAGGTTTCAACGCCGCAAATCTTTTTGCCGATAGGGTCTCCGTATTTGCCTGGTTCTTTGGAGTCGATTTTCATCGGTCTAATGGGCTTATCTTTGCGATTGGTTGTTGCGCCACCCATCAATTGGATAAACTGCCACCAGTGCCCCTGATCGGCAGCTTGTCTTGCTTGTTCCAGAATATCTTCAGGTGCATCGTGGATTCTTCGGAGTTCACGCCAAATGCTGACCGGTGCGCCGCCAATCCGTTGGAATTGCCGGATTCCCCAGGTTGATGCCCAGGCTTCTACTCGTTCAGCCGCTTCCTGTATCGGATTGCCGTCGATGTTTTTGGAGATGTATTTCGCAATGTAACCGACGGCGCTGCTTTTGCTTTTATCAATAGAGATTGCCTTGAAGCGGTGTTCCAGTGCGCCGGGTTCGTTGCCGTCGGTTTGCAAGGCATAGTGTCGCATGATTTCTCTGACTTTCTCAGTTTGTTCGGGCGGCATGAATAGCAACATATGCCAATGGGGCGTACCGTCGTGTTGCGGCTCGGCAATACGAAAACCGTACACAGGAATGCACCAACTGCCAGATAGATTTGAAGTCGGGATTATTTCCCACATGCATGAGATCAACCATTTTCAAAGAATTAATTTCAATTGACGGCTTATAACTCGCTCACTTTGGAAGAGAGTTTTTGAAATGGACAGTGAGTATCCATTTCAAAATGAAATTCTTTAAAAAATTTTATAAATATTATCATGCAGTTAATAAATAAATGCTAATTTGTAATTTTTTTGTGAAATAACTGTGAACTTTTTGTGAATACTTACATCTTAAGTTATGTAATTTGTTTATAAGCTATATCCACTAGGAGATTAAAATGAAAGCAAACCATGATGTAATGAGCGCAACCACAAGATTGACATTGGTATTATTTGGAATCGTTCCGGCAATTGGATTTTTATTATTTGGCGATGCCAATTCACTTGTGAGCTGGTTAGAAGTTGATCTCATTTTAGGTGCGGTGTTCTTTTTGAGCTATCTAGTCGTTGCTAGCTTGACCACAAATAAACGCCGTTTACCTATGAAAAAAATTTACGCCTAATCTCTCGTAGGGCTAAAGTAAGGGGCCAATGTTGAATAAACATTGGCCTTTTGCATTTGTTTAAAGGATTTCTGTGAATTCAGAAATTTCTTCCGCCATTAAAAATTGTTCGGTAATTTCCTTCAACACATCAGGGCGGCGCTCAGCAATTGCAATCAAAGTCTTAGCAGCCCCGCTTGGCTGGCGGCGGCCTTGTTCCCGATCTTGTAATGTTCTTACCGAAACGCCGAGCAGTTTTGCAAAATCCGATCGTGACAAGCCCGACTTTATACGCACTGAAACGACTGGCGGGACTTCAACTTTGTGTATCCGGCTCGCACGCCCGGATTTCATTTGTGTGACAGATTCGAGCAATTCCGCTCCTAAATCACGTTTGGCGTCTCGTTTCCTCAGTTCTTTTTCAGTCATGGGCATGATATTTTTTCCTTAATCGCTTTGAGTAAATGAGCGGGGATGTTTTCGTGTTTGTTTTTGGCGTATATCAGCAATAGCCAAATAGCGCCATCCTCAAGCAAGTTGTAGTAGATTGCACGTAAACCACCACTTTTTTCCGTGCCTTTGCGAGATCAACGCACCTTTCTGCAACCGCCTTCCTGGAACAATATCTCCGGTGTCGTAGTGCTCTGCAATCCAGACGGCAAAAGCTGCGCGTTCGTCTTCAGTCCAGTAGTCGCTGACATAACGGCTGAAAACTTCAGTTTCGGCAATGCCGTATTAAGTCAAGATGTTTTATGTGATTTCTTTTCTGATAGATCGGTAACGGTTGCGGAAGACTTATATCCAGCGCATTTAAGGATATAGTCGGTCATTTTCTGTATCGGCTGCCGCAATCGCTCCACATCGGTAGCAATATAGGCAGTAGTAATGTCACTGCTCATTTTATGATTGGCTAAGCGTTATACGGCGCAGGTTATGCACGAAAAAATCCTTTTCCGTGTTGACTGAACGGATTCATGGATGCGTCCCCGCACTTGTTAAATGACATCGAATTGTCATGAAAGTGAAATATTCGCCTTGTAGTATTCACGGCAACGCAAAAGGGGATGTATGCAGATTCAGTTATCAAAAAAAATCGTGGTGATGGGCAGTTGGATGCTGCTTGGTTTTGCATCACCGGTCTTGGCCAGCAATATTGAGAATCTTGCAAAGTCGCTGGCTAAAATCCGTGGAGAAGTGGAAACGCTTCAATCACAGCTCGATATCGAGAAAGAAAAACACAGCAGCAAAATGTCCGCGCTCAATTCGCAATTGGCGGATTTAAGTGTTGAAGAGCGCCGCCAGAAATTGAGTGTCGAGAAGCTGCAACAGTCGATCGATAAACTGGGTGTGACCACCCAACAAGCCGAGCAATCCGGCGAGCATTTGAAACCGGTCTTGCTTTCTGCGCTGGCGGAGTACAAACGCCATATTCAAGGCGGCTTTCCTTTCAAAGTCGACGATCGGATTAAAGCCATTAACGATCTGGAGAATAACCTGGTGAATCAGCAAATTGACCCAAGTAAGGCGGTCAATCAAACCTGGTCATTGATTGAAGATGAAGTAAGGCTGAGCAAGGAAAATGGAATTTACCAGCAAACGATTTTGCTAAACGGCGAGAAGGTGTTGGTTGACATTGCCAAAATCGGCACGGTGTTTATGTTTTTCCAAACTAAGGATAACCAGAGCGGGATGGCAAAACGCTCCAAAGAGGGCGGCTGGATTTTTGAAGCCGTCAGCGACAGTGCCGATCGCGAACGCATCCGCAACTTGTTCGATTCACTGAAAAAACAGATCCGTCAAGGTTATTTCGAATTACCTAACCCATTAAGCAAATGAAAAGACTGTTAATTACTATACTGTTGCTGATGGCGACCTGGGCCGGTTCCGGTTTTTCCCAACAACCCAAGGATGCGGCAGCCGGCGAGAGTGTTACGGTGTCAACGCCGGAAGGAAAGCCCGAAACGACGCCAGCCAAAAAACAACCCGAGGCAAAACAGCAAGCCGTCAGCTTGGAGACCGCTTACAAACGCGAATACGCATTTCTGGAAGCGCAGAAGCGTGAACTCAGTGAGCGTTTAAGGAATTACCAGGCCAGCGCGCAACGTGAAGAACAAGCGCTAAACGCCAAGGTTATCGCACTCGAACGCACAACCGTTGAACGCTCATCAAAAATTGATCAGCTCAATGCGCAACTTGCCGAGTCGGAGCGCAGGGAAGCAGCGGTATCGGAGCGTCATGACGCGCTCGAAACCACTTATTTGCAGGCAGAGCTGACACTCAAAAATCATGGAATTGAAATGCCTCAGGCAATGAAGGATGCAAAAGGTAATGATCCGGAAAAAGTCGATTTCATTTTCAAGCAAGCATTAACGTTGCTGCAGAAGCTTGGCGGCATTCAAACCAAATCAGGTCATTTTTTCCTTGCGAACGGTAAACAAGCCGAAGGATCGCTGATTCATCTGGGCAATATTGCAGCATTTGGTATCAGCGCGGAGGGCAGTGGCAGTTTAGTGCCTGCAGGTGGTGGCGATTTCAAAGTATGGAAAAACGCGGGTGCGGAAAGCGCCGCAGCATTGAGTAAAAACGAACAACCGGCGGTATTGCAGTTGTATTTGTTCGAATCGCGTTCCACTTCGATTGACGAAGCGCCGGAGAAAACGCTGTTAAGTATCATTGATTCGGGTGGTCCGATTGGCTGGGTCATTGTGATACTGGGCGGGCTTGCGGGGATATTGGTGATGATACGGGCGCAATTGTTGCGGACCAATAGCGCCGATAACGTGCAATTGACCGATCAAATCATTCAACAACTGACTGCCGGCGATCTCGAAACGGCCAAGAAGCACTGCGAAAGCAATACCTCTGCAATCGGCCGGGTGTTGCACTATACCTTGCGTCATCTGAAAGACGATCGTGATCACATGGAAGGCATTGTCTATGAAGCGATTCTGCAGGAATCGGGGCCGCTCGACCGGTTTGGTCCGGCGATTCTGGTGATCGCCTCGGTCGCGCCGCTGTTGGGGCTGCTCGGGACGGTCACCGGCATGATCGAAACCTTTGACATGATTACCGAATTCGGCACCGGCGATCCGAAGTTGTTGTCGGACGGCATTTCGATTGCACTGGTTACCACCCAGCTCGGGTTGACCGTCGCTATTCCGACGCTGTTGCTGGGTTCCCTATTAACTGCGTGGGCGAAGAATATCAAGCGCGATATGGAACATTCGGCGCTGCGGATTATTAACATCTTTTTAGGCGGCGGCGTGGATGTTGACGAAGCAATTGAAACGAACACCGGCAACTCTTCGCTCGCGTTAGGTAGTGCCTGATATGGATATCGCAGAGCATTTGTTGATCATCAAAGAAATGTTCGCAGCGGGTGGAATCGTGATGCCACCGCTGGTGCTGTGTACGTTATTGCTCTGGTACGGATTGGGTTATCGCTTCTGGGTGATGAAAGAGCCGAAACGCATGGGTGTGCGCGATCTGTTGCAATACTATCAACAAGATATTGACCGGCCAGCGGTGAATATCGTCGCGCGCGCGATTCGGCAAGGCGTGCGGTTGCAAAAAAAAGGCGTGCGGAATTTGCGCCGCCATCTGGATGCAGCATTTTACGAATATGAACGGGAAATCGGGAAGTTTGCCGTGCTGGTACGCGTCGTGATTCTCATAGCACCGTTGCTCGGATTGCTGGGTACGGTGATCGGCATGATCGAAACTTTCGATTCGCTGGCGACCATGACGCTGCATTCGCAATCCGGCGGTATCGCAGGCGGCATTTCGCAAGCGCTATTTACGACACAAATGGGGTTGACTGTGGCGATCCCGGGGCTGCTGGTGCATAGCATCCTTAGGCGCAAACAGCAGCAGATCGAACTCGATCTGTCGCAAGTCAAGGATTTGCTGTGTCACCAAAGCCATCCTCAATCTTCAAGCGGGAGTCATTCATGATGCGGAATAACGAACCGGCGGAAGCCGAAACCACCATCGACATGGCGCCATTGATCGACATCGTTTTTATCTTGTTGATCTTTTTTATGGTGACCACGACTTTCGTCAAAGACATGAAGCTGGATTTGGAACGGCCCAAGGCCAATAGCGCGGTCGCTGCATCCAGTAAGGCGATCCGGCTGTTTATCGATCGCAATGGCGATACCTATGTCGACGGCGAAGCGGTGCGGTTGTGGTTAATACAAAGCAAACTTCGGGATTTATTGAGTACTTCTTCCAACAAAATCGTGCTGGTTGTCACCGATGAGGGTGTGCCAGCGGGGCGCTTGGTGGAAGTTGTGGATCAGGCGCGCTTGGCCGGTGCCGAGAGCGTGGGTGTGGCAACGAGAAAAGAAGCGGGGTAATGATTATGAGTACGATGACAATGAAACGGCATGTAGCCGGTGTGGTATCCATGTTTTTCGGTGTGGGGATGGTGTTCGCGCTGATTGTGATTCTGAATCACTACATGGGAAAAATCGAACGCACGCCGCCGCAGGAAGTGACGGAAATCGCCATGACGCGGGAAATCAAGCAAGAACCGAAAAAAGAAATCAAGAAAGTGGAACCCAAAAAACAGGTTACCCGGCCGCAAGCGCCGGCGCCTTTCAAGGGACTGGATACCGCTCTGTCCGGTATCGATCTGGGGTCGCTCGGGCTGGATGGCGGTTCGCGGGATGTCGACGACAGCCTGCTTGGAAAAACCGGCAATGTCGTGATGACGGCCGATCTGGTCGATGTGCCGCCCAAACCGATCGCACGCGGATCGTTCAAGTATCCGCCAACAGCGAAAAAGAACGGCATCAAAGGTTATGTGCTGCTGTCGGTGCTGGTTGAAGCTGATGGTTCCATCAATCAAGTGCAGGTTTTGGAATCCAGTCCGTCCGGCATTTTCGAAGCTGCAGCGTTACAAGGTATCCGCGCTTGGCATTTTGAACCGGCTAAATACAAAGGCGATAACGTTCGGGTATGGGCCAAACAAAAAATCCGCTTTGATCTGTCCTAATCCACCAATATGAGAGACCGGTCGTTCTGGCATTTGCATTGCCTCATTTATATTGCGATTGCATTTAGTTGCTTTACGCACACGGTGCAGGCGGCGGATAAAAAAACGGCATCGGCCGATTTTATCGAGCTGGCAGCAGTGATGTTGCGGGATGGTCATCACGACCGGGCGCTGATGGCTTTGCAAAGCGTCGATCTCGGCAACAAGAAAACCGATCTGGCGCGGTTTTATACCTTGCAGGGATTGGCGTATCTGGGATTGAACGACTTGGAAGCCGCCCGGGACAGCTTGCAGCAAGCGATCAAGAACGGTCAGCAGGATCGCTCGATTTTCATCTATCTGGCGCAAGCCCATTTTGGATTGAAAGACTACCGCAATACCGTGAATGCGATCGGCAAAGCGGGCGATTTGGTGAATAAAGACGCGATGCTGATCAGCTTGAAAGCGGAGTCGTATTGGCATTTGCAGCAACCGGATGCGGCGATCGGTGCTTTGAACGACGGCCAACGGGCATTTCCCTCGGATTTTCGCTTTCTGAAACGCAAGGTGTTTTATTTGGTCGAGTTGGGACTCTATCAGGAAGCCGTTCGGCTGGGCCGGGATTTTTTGCAGCGTTCCAAAGCCAGCGCGGCTGATTACGTGGCTTTCGGCAATGCCTTGCGGCTGAGCAGCGAGTTTCAGGAAGCGATCAATATTCTTGAAATTGCTCGTCTGCAATACCCGGATGACGAACTGGTCGCAAAATTGCTGGCGCATACTTATTTGGATCAGGGGCAATTGAATTCCGCAGCGTTTATTCTGGAACAAGCGGCATTGCTCAATCCGGCCTTGCAATCGGAAGCGGCGGAAATTTACCGGCGGGCCGGGCGGCTTCATAAGGCGTTGACGTTGAATGAAAGTATTCTGGATCAAAAGGTAAAGCTCAAACAACGGCTATCGATCTTGCTGGCGCTCAAGCAGTTCGAGCGCGCCGCCAATATGGAAGGCAGTTTGTATCGCACCGGTTTATTGGAAGATCAAAGCGTCCGCTATGCCTTGGCGTACGCGCTTTTTTCAACGCGCCGTTTTGCTGAAGTCGGCAAACATCTCGATCATCTCAAGGATGCTGAATTGTTTCGCAAGGCAACCGAATTGCGCCGGTTGATGGAAGTTTGCAAAACCGAGCCATGGCAATGCACCTGAAGCATCATCAAATGATTATCCCGCCATAACGAACCGCAATACGTTTGCAACATTTAAAAATTAAAATTTTATCTCCATGCGTGATTGCAAGAAATTTGGAGAGGGGCTGGTTACGCCGAATGGATACAGAAATAAAAAAATTTTTCCGGTTATATTGTTTACTCTGGGTTGTTTTGTTTAATAGCTCAGCTTGGGGAAATGAAGAAAAAGCGGAATTCTCGCTGCATTTGTTTCAGAGCGGTTTGCCGGTTGCCGATGCCGAATTGTTGATTACCAGCGAGTCTTTCGAAAAATCCAGCGCCATTCTGATTTTCGAATCCACGCCAACATCCTTTGCATGGAAGCCCCCGGGCGATGCGCCGCTCAAGACCAATGACAGCGGCAGTCTGGCAGGAAAATTACCGCCGGGACACTATCAGTTTACGATCCGCACCACCGATGGCCAGCAGTTTAAATTTGATTTGCCTTTAACAGCTGCTGAGAACGTGCAAATTCTGATCACCTTTTATGAGGGCAGAAAAAAGCCGCTGCTCAATATAGAAAGTTCGGCAGCTGGTACGCTGGCCGGTACCGATGCGGCAGGCGTGGGAACGCGCGATCAGGGTGAAGGCGTGATTTCGGTGCAGGTGCTCTCGGTTGAAACGCAGAAGCCGCTCAAGGATGTGCAGGTATTTTTGAGCGGATTGAAAGAGAAACTCAGAACCGACGATCAGGGACGCGTGACTGCAACCGTTCCGGCCGGAAGCTATAGCGTGTCGTTGCTGCATAGCGCCTACAGCAGCCAGACGCAAGACGGTGTTCAAATTGCTGATAACCAAACTACCGAACTGAGCTTCAAACTGACACCTGCCGGTGTGGAGCTTGCCGAATACGTGGTGTTGGAACCGCATCTGGCGGGCACCATTGCTTCGATCATGGAAGAACAACGCACCGCGACATCCGTCGCAACGGTGCTGGGCGCGGAGCAATTCAGCCGCAGCGGCGATGGCGATGTCGCCAGTGCGCTACGGCGTGCGTCCGGGCTGACGCTGGTCGGCGGCCAGTATATTTTCATTCGTGGTTTGGGTGAGCGCTTTTCGACCACTTTGGTCAACGGCGCGGCGATTCCCAGTCCCGATCCAACCCGGCGCGTGGTGCCGCTGGACTTGTTCCCAACTAATATTCTGGAAAGCGTGCTGGTGCAAAAATCCTATTCGCCCGACCGGCCAGCGGAATTTGCCGGGGGAACTTTGGAGATGCGCACCCGCGGCATACCGGATGCGTTCTTTTTTAACCTCAATTTACAAGCGGGGGTGAATGACAACACCACTTTCCAGGATGGCTTGACGTATAAAGGCGGCGGTCTGGATTTTACCAGTTACGACAACGGTGCGCGGGCGCTGCCGGATTCGATTGCAGATGCGACGGCGGACGGACGGCCGTTGCAGCAACAGACGCCGTTCAATCCGCGAGGATTCACACCGGCGCAAATCGAACGTTTTGGTGAGGATTTATCGGGTGTCTGGAATATTAATAAACGCACGCGCGGACCGGATACCGGGATGCAAGCATCGATGGGTGATCGATTCACTTTTGGTGACTTTACCGTCGGTTATATCGGCGCGCTGGGCTGGAAGCAGGAATTTCGCAATCAAAACGAGATTAATCGCGAATTCGCCATTACCGATGGCGAACTGGTCAAGAAAACCGATTTCGATGTGAAGCGATCGCTCCGTGAAGTGCATGTAACGGCTTACGGCGGCACCGAATTGCAGTTCCGCGATACCCACAAGCTATTCGCAAGAACCATGTTTTTGCGGCAAATGTTCGATGAAGCCCGGATCGACCAAGGTTTTACCGATGCCGAGACTTTCGATATCCGCCGCAGCAAATTGAAGTTTTTCTCGAACGAATTATTGATGACGCAGGTTGGTGGTGAGCATCGCGCCGACTGGTTGAAGGATTTCACGCTGAACTGGTTGTTTACCGATGCCACCGCGAACCGTGTGGAACCGAAAACACGCGATTACCGCTTCGACGATACCGGCGGTGGCGGGCGGTTCTCATTCTCGCGGCAAATCGACAGCAACCGCACCATGTATTCGAACCTGGTCGATCGCGATCAAAGCTGGCGCGTCGATGGCAAGTTACCGCTGGAGCCGAACTACGACCATAAAATCGCGTTGATCGGCGGGATGATCACACAACAAAAAACCCGCGATTCGGAAATACGCAGTTTCAATTTCTTTCCCGCAGGACCCGATGGAAGAAATAATGCGATACTCGGGCAATCGTCGTTGGAAAGCATCCTCAATCGCAACTACATCGGTCCGAATGGATTCCAGTTACGTGAAGGCACGCGCGCTAGCGACAGCTACAATGCTTCGCAGCACTTGCTGTCGTATTATGGCAAGCTGGATTGGACGCTCTACAACCGCTTGAATATTTCCGGCGGTTTACGCTGGGAGGATAACAATCAGAAGGTTAATACTTTTACCGGCTCGGGTAACGCGTTGACGCCGACGGTGGCAGGGCTGAATCGTATCGACATGCTGCCTTCGGTAACCACGACCCTGTTTATTTCGGATAAGCAGCAATTGCGCGCCGGATTCAGCCAATCCCTGTCGCGGCCGGATTTCCGCGAGCTATCCGTGGCGCCGTTCACCGATATGAATATCAATCAGGAAGTGATCGGTAACCCGAATCTGAAACAGACCAGCATTACCAATTGGGATGCCCGCTGGGAATATTACCTATCGCCTAGTGAAAACATTTTTGCGGGTTTCTTCTGGAAAGATTTGACCAATCCGATCGAACTGGTGACGCAGGTCGGTTCCGGCGTGCTCAATACCTATCAGAATACCGACAAAGCCAATCTCTACGGGTTTGAATTTGAGTTATTGAAAAAGCTCGACGATGTGCATCCGCTGCTAAAGAATTTTTACGTCGGCGGCAATTATACCTGGTCGAAGTCAAACGTTAAGCTAAGCCAGGAAAATCTCGCCTCACTGTCCACTCCGGAGCGGCCGCTGCAAGGACATTCGTCGCACATCGTCAATTTCCAGTTCGGCTATGACAATCCGGCGACCAAGACGCAAGCGACGTTGCTTTATAACGTCTCCAGCAAACGCATCGTTTCCGCCGGTTTGCTGGGAACACCGGATAAATACGAACAACCGTTTCATCAGCTCGATTTCGTGATCAGCCAGCATTTATACAAGCGACTGTCCAGTCAACTGACGATGCAAAATCTGCTGGATGATGATGTGTTGATCATGCAAGGCGACGAAATCAGCCGTCAGTTCCGCCGCGGGCGATTCTTCAACTTGAGCGTGCGTTTGGCGTATTGATCAGGAAAGCGCGAGAATGATCTTCATCATTTCCTGGATGGCGGTTATTGCTGCAGGGGAACCTTTAGCGTGAAACAGGTCGGTTTCTTGCGGTGAATGGTCAGTTCCGCCGAAATCTGCTCACTGAGCAATTGAACCAGTTGCAGACCCAGCGAAGTCGTGTTTTCGATATCCAGATCGTCCGGAATGCCAACCCCGTTGTCACTCACGCTTACTAGAAGCTGTTCCGCTGTTTGCTGCTTCAGACATATTTTAATTTGCCCACGGCGATTTTCTGTAAATGCATACTTCATTGCATTGGTGCAAAGCTCATTTAAAATCAATGCAAGCGGAATGCTGATATCAATCGGCAAATGGACCTGATCGGCATCGATCGTAATACTGATTCTTTCAGCATTCAATGCATACGAAATCGACAAGTTATCTGTCAGCAATTGAATGAAACTGGAAAAGTCGATTCGGGAGAAATCAAGCGATTCGTAAAGAATCTGGTGAATCAATGCCATTGACTTCACCCGGTTTTGACTTTCTTTAAAAACAGATACGGACGTTTCGTCCGGCAGTTTCTCAGATTGCATGCCGAGCAGGCTATCGATTATTTGTAAGTTGTTTTTGACGCGATGATGAATTTCCGCTAAAAGCAGCTCCTTTTCTTTAAGCGCTGATTTGAGCAATTCTTCTTGTTGCTTGCGCTCTGTGATATCGATGACCGATGCAAGCACCATCATTCCTCTGGGCGTTTGAATCGGATTCAGACCCACTTCGACCGGAAATTCCTTGCCGCTTTTGTGTAAACCGTACAAATCCCGGCCGTGACCCATCGCTCGCGTACTAGGGTTTTTCAGGTATTCACTGCGCAATACAGGGTGATGCGCGCGGTGCGCGACGGGAATCAATATTTCGATCGATTGCCCGAGCAATTCCTCCCGCTTGTAACCAAAAAGCGCTTCCGCAGTGGAATTGACCAGGATAATTTTTCCCTGCTGATCGGTCATGACCATCCCGTTCGGAGAAGCATCAACCGCTAGCAATATCATTTCTTCTGCATGCTTGCGGTCCGTAATGTCGACGATCGCGGCGAGCACAAACGTGCCATCTCGCTCGGTTTCAACCGGATTCAGTCCGACTTCGATTGGAAACTCTTGGCCATCTTTGTGCAAGCCGTAGAGGTCTCTGCCGTGGCCCATCGGGCGTGTTCTTGATTCGCTAATGTATGCTTCCCGGTAATCTGGGTGACTGTGGCGGAAACGATCGGGTATCAGTTTCTCCACCGAGTGACCGATCAATTCCTGCCGCGAGTAACCAAATAGCTTTTCCGTTGCGGAATTCACCATGACAATCTTGCCATCGCAATCGGCCATAATCATGCCATTGGGTGATGCTTCCACGGCGAGAAGCATGATTTCCTCGGTATTGCTAAAATTTCCGAATCGGGTTGATGACATCGTAACGCACTAGCTCTAAAGGATTGATATTAAAAATTGAAAGCATCGATTCTGTCCGGAAGCTTACTGATCAAATAAGGAATCTGTTCAGCAGGAACCGGTTTGCTGAGCAAGTAACCTTGCAGCTCCTGGCATCCGAGATCGCCGAGAAAATGAGCCTGATCGTATGTTTCGATACCTTCCGCGGTGACTTGCAGATTGAGTTTCTGAGCCAATGCCAAAATTGCAGCGGCAATGGCGCAATCGTTGCTATCGTGAGGGATACCTTTGACAAAACTCTGATCGATTTTTAACCGTCGTATTGGTAGATTTTTCAGCGAACTCAAACACGAGTAGCCGGTGCCAAAGTCGTCGATGGATATCGGTATGCCAAGATTTTCCAGTTGCTCCAAGTTGGAAATATAAATGACTTCGTTCTGCAAGCAGGATTCCGTAACCTCCAGCTCCAGCAGGTGCGCCGGTATTTCGTGCTGTTTTAATAAGTCCGCGATCAATTGTTGCAGATGCATGTCAGCCAATTGGCGAATCGAAATATTCACGGCAATGCGAAGATCGGTGAGACCCCCGGCACGCCATTGCTGGAGCTGCTTGCAAGCTTCCACCAGAATCCAGTTGCCGATTTCGACAATTAACCGGCTGGTCTCCGCGACTGGAATAATTTCAGCCGGAGATAACAAACCTTTGACAGGGTGCTGCCAACGGATCAAGGCCTCGACGCCGGTGATTCGCCGCTGCGAAAAGGAAAATTGCGGCTGATAGTGCAGCACAAACTCATTTTTAATCAGGGCGTGATGCAACTCTCTTTCCCGGGTTAAATAATGTACCGCTTTTTGCGTCAGCGACGGGTGGTAAAAAGCATAATTGTTGCGGCCTTTATTTTTGGCCTCGTACATTGCGGTATCGGCCATTTGCATCAGATCATCGTGATGCTTCGAATGATCGGGATAAACACTAATTCCGATGCTGCATGACAGCATGATCTCCATGTTGTTGATAACAACCGGTTGCGATAAGCAATCGAGGATTTTCTCAGCGACTTTGACTAATGCATCATTCGATTCGATATCCGGCACGATTACGATAAACTCATCGCCACCCAATCTTCCCAGAGTATCGCTCTGACGCAAGATCGAGGCCATGCGATGGGCGACGTAGCACAGCATCGAATCGCCATGTGCATGTCCCAGGGTGTCGTTGATCAGCTTGAAATTATCGAGGTCGATGAATAACACTCCGAGCATCGAAGCATCGCGTGTTACCTTGGAGAGCGCCAGCTGCAGCCGGTCCATGATCAACATCCGGTTAGGAAGCTTGGTCAGGCTATCGTAGTAGGCCAAAGACGATAGCTGTTCTTGGGCTTCGCGAATAACCGTGATATCGGAAATCATGACTACATACTGTTGCTCTTCATTGACTTTTGCCGGGATGAATCCGATGGTTAACCAGGCATACATCGCTTCTTTACTGCGTTTGAAAGTGGAAATTTCACCGCACCAGTGGTCATGCTGGTCGACATTTTGCCAAATTTCTTCATACTTACTGTCACCCAAGGCTTCACTGGTCAGAAACGGTAATTCTTTATTTTTGAGCTGATGGGGCTTGAATTGGGTAATGCTGTAAAAGGCAGTGTTGGCGCAACTGAATTGACGATTCTTATTCAGGATGACGATACCTTCCGCAGCGTACTTAAATACCGTCGCTGCCTGCGCTAGCCGGTCTTTGGTAATCCGGCTTTCAGTCGTTTCTTGCAAGACACCGACAATCTGATTGACTGCCGCATCCCTGGTTGCGAATGCTTTGCCGTATAGCTTAAACCAGTGGATTTTATTGCTATCCGCATGAACGCGAAACTCGATTTCATCTGCAGAGCCTTTATTGTCACGTAGCTTATCGATGAAATCGGTTACGTTTTGTTTATCGTTGTCATCAATGGTGAGAAAGAAGCTTTGCCAATTTGTTATCGGCTCGATATTTCCATTGGGATTCTTGCACATAAAGATCTCGTGCGAATTTTTGACTTCCCAAGTCCCCAATCGCGCGGCTTCTAGTGCTAAGCGGAAATGCTCTTCGTTCTTTTTCAGCTGGAAATCGTTTTCAAAGCGCTTGATACTGACTTGAATAATGATGTGCAACTCTCTGTCGGAAAACGGTTTCAGGATGTAGCCGTAAGGTTTGGTAGTTTTTGCGCGGGTTACGGTTTTTTCCTCGGAATAAGCCGTCAAATAAATGATGGGAATACTATGAATTTTTTGTAATTGGTTGGCGACCTCGATTCCATCCATTGCTCCCTGAATATGAATATCCATCAGCACAATATTGGGGAGTTCCTGATCCACTAGCGCCAATGCTTTCTCACCGCTGGCAGCCATGCCGGTAACTTGATAGCCTAGTTTGGTCAGCCGTCTCTTCAAGTCCAGCGCAACAATTTTCTCATCTTCCACAATCAAGATCTTGATGTTTCCACTCATAGTTGCTGCCCTTTCTTTAGTGATGATTTCTATTGACCGAGTAGCCAATAGCGCAGTGTATTTCTAACTGCTTCATTCGAAGCTGATAAATCAACTGTGAGTGGTCAACAAATTAACAAAAGATAGAATAAATTGATATCAGCAATCTCTTATAGTAATTTTCCTACGCTCAATCGGGTCGTAGCATTCTTAACAGATAACGATGGATATCCAACAAGCGGGGTGCAAAATGTGCATATGGCATGATCAATAACAATGGGCATCGGCGTCTTTTCAGACCGCAATCGCATTCGTCCACTTTTCATGCTTTCGAATAACCTGCACAATCCGGGATTATTGGTAACAGCTTCAATGATCAACTACCTAACTAATTTGATGAATTTTTATGGCGTACCTTAACGAGTTTTTAATATTTGTTTTTTCAAAAAACTTTTTTACCCGCGCTTGCCGGCTTGACGGTGAACGGTCGATCATTGCTGGTTTTCCGCGGGAGCATGCTTGATATGCTGCAAAAACTCACCTTGCTGTTTCCGCTTTGGATGATTTTGCTATGCGCGACAGCATTAATCTGGCCTGAAGGCTGGATGTTTCTGAATCAAGGACCGGTGGTGGTGTCGATACTCGGTTTTGTGATGCTGTGCATGGGATTGACGTTGAGTTTCGACGACTTCCGCAGAATCACATCGATGCCAAGGGCTGTTGCGATAGGCTTTGCTGCCCAGTATTCCATTATGCCGCCGCTCGCTTGGGGGATCGGCTATTTACTGGCGTTACCGGATCATTTTGCGGTCGGATTGATTCTGGTGGGGTGTTGTCCTGGCGGAACGGCTTCGAATTTGGTGTCGTACATCGCCAAGGCGGATGTTGCGCTGTCAGTGGTGATGACGGTATGCTCCACGCTGGCTGCCGTGGTGTTGACGCCGTTGCTGACGCAATTATTTGCGGGCGCATTGGTGCCGGTCGATACCTGGATGCTGTTCAAACAAACCATTCAGGTGGTGATCGTGCCGATCGCGCTGGGGTTGCTATTGAACCGCTGGCTGCCCAGGCTGGTGCAAAGTGTGCTGCCGGTCGCGCCGTTGCTGTCGGTGTTTGGCGTGTGCGTTATCTGCGCCATTGTATTTGCCGCCAACGCGGAATCGATTTTGACCCATGGCGCCGATTTGCTGCTGGCAACGCTGATGCTGCACGGATGTGGCTTTCTGATCGGCTATTATTTCGCAAAATTTTTGGGCTACCCGATACGCAGCGCTCGCACGATCGCAGTCGAGGTCGGCATGCAAAATTCCGGTTTATCGATCGTGCTGGCGAAACAAGCGTTTCCCATGCTGCCTTTGGCGCCGGTGGCGGGCGCGGTATCGGCGGTGATGCATTCGCTAATCGGCAGTTTATTGGCAGTTTTATGGCGATTACGGCCTGCCGTTTCTGATCGAAGTTAACCAGTAAAGAGGAATATTCGACGCTTCTCCCGGAGATACGAACACAATCCTCTGTGAATAACGGACTTCCTTGTTGGTTCAGCGTGTATTAATTGGGTCTGGACTATGTTGTTTGTGCAGCCATGACGCAGCGGCGATGCAACAACATTATCAATCAACAAGGAGCTCATCATGAAAAAGCTTTTCATCATCATTCTCGCTGTCTTACTGTTGTGCGGATTCCGTGCGCCAAACGGCAATATCATTTCCAAAGGCGAGCTGGCCGATAAGCTGATCGCCAACATGGGCGAGCCGCATCAAAAAACCGATCTGGGAATGATTCAAACCAGAGCTTTTGGCGGAATTGCCTATATCAAGCGCGAAGTCTGGTTTTATAAAATCGATGATTACAATTACCGGTTTGTCATTGAGAATGGGAGAATCATTGACGATCATTGGTCGCGGTTCTGATTGAAGGAATTGAAACGCAAGTGTCATATTCCGGTAATGTTCGACTGTTAGATTGTTGCCACCTTATTACAATTATCACTCAAAGGTGGGTACATCATGTTTGAAATAAAGCAGGTAACAAAACGGTTAACCGCAGTGACAGCATTGCTGCTGGGCGGTTTCGTCATCAACAGTCACGCGGCAACTGCGACATACAATCCGTCAACCGGTTTGGTCGAGCTTCCGGTCGTGGAAGTATTAAGCGGCGGATCATCAGCTTTCTACAGCGCGCAATTACAACTGAGCGGCAGCGAATTGCAATTGGTTTCGGCGGCTCCGATCGGCGCAGCCAGTGGGCAACGCAATGTATTTGATTCCGATACAGCGGCAGTGCATATTCCTTCAGTACTGGTGGGATCGGATGATTATTACGTGAAATTGAAATTGGTGCCCGGATCGAATCCGTTGCGCTTTTCACTGGATCAAGTTGTCAGCAATGCTTTCCAAGGTTGTCCAAGTTTCTCGACTAACGGCCCGACAGCCGGTTCTTGTATTCTGAGCGGCACAATTACTTCCAATGTGACCTTGACCAAAAATATTCAGTGGATATTATCGGGCGGGGTGTATATCGGTGGCGATAAAGTGCAGAACGCAACCATCACCATTAATCCGGGCACCAAAATTTTCGGACAAAGCGGCGCGGATTATTTGTGGATCCGCCGCGGTTCCAAAATTATGGCGGAAGGCACACCGGATAATCCGATTGTAATGTCAGGGCCGCTGCAACAAGAACCCGGTGAATGGGCGGGTCTGGTAATCGCCGGTAATGCGCCGGTGAATGGCTGTAACGCCGGTGTAGCGCTTTGCGAAATTCCTTTCGAAGCGATCACGACCGAAAAGTTCGGCGGCAACAATCCCAACGATAACAGTGGTGTGCTCAAATACGTGCAGATCCTGTTCGCCGGCGCGCAAGTCCGCCCGGATGAAGAATTGAATGGGTTAACGCTCAACGGCGTCGGTTCCGGCACCATTATCAGCCATGTGCATGTTCACGCCGGTTTGGATGACGGTATCGAGGTATTCGGCGGTACCGCGCAAATGAAATATATCGTCGTGACCGATACTCGCGACGATTCCCTGGATTGGACGCAAGGCTGGAAAGGGCGCGCGCAATTCGTGCTGATCAAGCAAGCGGCGGATTCGGGCGATCGCGGCATTGAAGCAGATAACAACGAAGTCAACCACGACAGCGCGCCACGCGCACAGCCGATTCTGTCCAATATGACCATCATCGGCCGTAACGGCAGTGCGGTTCAAGGCGTATTGCTGCGCCGCGGCACCGGCGCCAATATTCACAATTCCGTTATTACCGGCGGCTTCAAGGAGTGTGTGAGAATCGATGGTGCCTCAACGTATACGAATGCAGGCTCAGTCAGCAGTTTGAGCGGTAAATTGACCATTGAAAATTCTTTTGTGAAATGCACGAGTAATTTCTCCGATGGCGAAGGTAAAACCTTCACAACCGCGGATTGGTTTGCAGCGCAGCCCGGTAATAAAGCGGTAGATCCGTTATTGAGCGGCTACTTGCCAGCAGCCGGATCGCCATTAACAACAGGCGGATCGGCAGTTGGTGATTCGTTCTTTACGATTGTCGATTATGTCGGTGCGTTCAAGGATGCCGGCAGCGACTGGACCAGAGAATGGACCTTCCCGTTCTGATCGGTTTAATCGGCTCGTTGTAAGAATTTACGATTACACGTTCGATTCTAGCCCTCAACTTAAAAATCGCTGGTTCCGCTGTCCGGGCACCAGCGATTTTTTCATTGAAGCCGTCGATTCAAAGCAATGCTGTCATTCAGCGTTCATCCAGAATTCATTGAGCTGACATCGGTATTTCATGGAGTGCCGGTAAATTAGCAAGCTGTAAAGCAGGTTGCTTTCTAAAACCGTAAGCTGGAAAAACCATCCAAAGCCGAAGCCGCATCGATACCGCTTGAGTGTTACGGTGTTATGGGCACTGGGAATAGGTTTCATGCTCCAGCTTGAACTTTGAACAGGGGTTGTATATGCAAATTGATAATCTGACAGCGCGCGTAGCCGCCTGTATGTGTCTGGTGTTGCTAAGTATTACCACCGGTATTGCATTTTATGAATTGGCGGTCGATTGGGAAAATATCTCAAGCCTTTTTTTAGGACTCTATCTTTATTCTGTGTATGTACTGATAGGCATTATTGTGGACAAGCCCAAGGGCCGATTGCTGAATCATCGGCATAAGTTTGCGCCCCGCACTATCCCACCCATCAAACGTTATCAAGGTAATGAGATTTGATGATCGGAAGATTTATGATGTTTGTTGCTCATAAAAAGCACTACGCTCCCTTCTATGTAAATAGATAACCGCTTGACCCAAGCGCTTTAAATAAAAAAGCGTCACGACGGTCCCGGAGGCCGTGGGCGTGTTGAATTGGGTTTTATGTTTTTTTACTTCCCTTACCGCACCTCCCAGCCAGCTTCTTGCTGGCAGCCGTTGGAGGAATTGCATTGCAATGTGAACGTCATCGGTTTGTCACATCGGCGGGTTACTATTTCATTTCATTCGAATTCCATTCACTGATAGCTCAGAGGAGAAGAAGGTATGAAATTTCCGGTCAATGCCCTATTGTTTGTAACCGGCTTGTTATTTGCGGTTAGCGATGGCTTCTTTACCGTGGTTGACTATGTCGGCGCGTTTAAAGATGCCGGCAGTGACTGGACCAAAGAATGGACATTTCCGTTCTAATGGGCTGGATTGAACCGGTGTAAGAATTTACTGCTACCCGATTCGATTCTACTCATCTACTTAAAAATCGCTGGTTCCCCATTCCGGGCATCAGCGATTTTTTCATGGCATTCATCAATGCGCAAAAGAACCGCCTTCAGTCCCGGGCGAGTCATTGCTCGCATCAGCCAGCGCGGGTTGAACATCTACGGACACCGCTGATCAGGTTACGCCGTTTTTAACACCGCAGCGGCAACGCAGATAGTTTTTCAACGGCCTGCTAGACTTGCGGTTTGGTATAAGGCTTATTTAAGCTTATGATACCTGTTTGAATGAGACCTTTGCACGGTTACTACGCGGCACGATAATTGCGTTAAAAATTCGCGAAAAATGCTCATTTACTCCGTGTAAACTCCGCTTTTTCGCAAATTTTTGCCTTATTCTCGTATCGCTCATGACACCGTGCAAAGGTCTCTGAATGTGTAGCCAATAATAAAAACTGAAGCAAGCAAGTATGAATCATCAATCCCTTTCCGCCTTTATCTGGTCGGTCGCTGATCTTTTGCGTGGCGACTACAAACAATCCGAATACGGCAAGGTAATTCTGCCTTTTACGGTACTGCGCCGGTTGGATTGCGTGCTGGAATCGACCAAAGAAACTGTATTAGCCGAATATTCGAATAAACAGAGTGCTGGCGTAAATCCTGAGCCATTTTTGCTGCGTAAAGCAGGCCAGAGCTTCTACAACATTTCACCGCTGGATATGAGAAAGCTGATGGGCGATCAGGATCACATTAAGGAAAACCTGTTTGCCTATATCCAGGGCTTTTCCGTTGCGGTGCGGGATATATTTGAACATTTCGATTTTTACACGCAAGTTGAGCGCTTGGCTAAAGCCGGATTGCTGTATCAAGTCACCGAGCGTTTTGCCAATGTCGATCTGCACCCGGATAAGGTTAGCAATAGCCAAATGGGGCTGGTGTTTGAAGAACTGATCCGCAAGTTTGCCGAAATTTCCAATGAAACCGCTGGGGAGCATTTCACCCCGCGTGAGGTGATCAAGTTGATGGTCAATCTACTGTTTATCGAAGATGACGACATTTTGGCCAAACCCGGCGTGGTTCGAACCATCTACGATCCAGCAGCGGGTACAGGCGGCATGTTATCGGTGGCCGGTGAATATTTATACGAGCACAACCCAAATGCGCGTTTGACGATGTTTGGCCAGGAGTTGAATCCTGAATCCTACGCCATCTGTAAAGCTGACATGCTGATCAAAGGCCAGGATGTGGCCAATATCGTTTTTGGCAATACTTTTTCCGATGATGGCCACCTGCACAAGAAATTCGACTACATGCTTTCCAATCCTCCCTTTGGCGTGGAATGGAAGAAAGTAGAAAAGGAAGTTCGCAAGGAACATGAAACGCAAGGTTTCAATGGCCGCTTTGGCCCAGGATTACCGCGCGTATCCGATGGTTCGTTACTATTTCTGCTGCATCTGATCAGTAAAATGCGTCCCGCAGTGGATGGCGGCAGCCGTTTTGGTATTGTACTGAATGGTTCTCCGCTCTTTACCGGTGGTGCGGGTTCGGGTGAAAGCGAAATCCGCCGCTATGTGCTGGAAAACGATCTGGTGGAAGCCATCATCGGTTTACCGACCGATATGTTCTATAACACCGGCATTTCCACCTATGTATGGATACTCTCCAACCGCAAACCGGAACACCGCAAGGGATTGGTGCAATTGATCGATGCATCAGGTTACTGGCAAAAGATGCGGAAAAGCTTGGGTTCCAAACGTAAAGAGCTATCCGATGACCATATTGCAGAAATCACCCGCTTGTTTGGGCAATTCATCGAAGCAAACGAAGGCAAGAAACCGATTTCTCGGATTTTCAAGAATACTGACTTTGGCTATCGCACCATTACCGTAGAACGGCCATTGCGCGATGAGCACGGACAGATCGTTTTGGCTTCAAAGGGAAAACAAAAAGGCCAGCCACAGTCCGATAGCAACCTGCGCGACACCGAAAACGTACCGCTCAATGAGAATATCGAGGATTATTTCAAGCGGGAAGTATTGCCGCATGTCCCCGATGCCTGGATTGATCATGAAAAAACCAAGATCGGCTATGAAATACCGTTTAACCGGCATTTTTATGTATTTGAACCACCGCGATCATTGGCTGAAATTGATGCGGATTTGAAACAATGCACTGACCGAATCCTGGCGATGATTAAAGGATTGTCAGCATGAGTTTCCCGCGCTATGAGAAATACAAGGATAGTGGCGTGGAATGGTTGGGGGAGGTGCCGGAGCATTGGGATGTAAGAAGAATTAAATATGTTCTGACAAAAGATGGATATAAAGCAGGTCCATTTGGTAGCAGTCTTATCACTTCCGAACTTTCTGACGAAGGCGACATTCTTGTGCTAACACCCGAACATGTTGCGATTGAAAGCCTTGATCTGCCGTTCAATCAATACCTAAAAGAATCAAGGCGGAATGAAATGGCTGCATTCTTCGTAAATTTAAATGATGTCGTTTTCCCCATTGTTGGCACTTTAGGCAGAGCCATGATTATTTCGGTGCCTAAACCTGGAATACTTAATCAACGATTAGCCAGGATGTCAACTGATATCAAAAAAATACTGCCTGCTTACTTGAAGCTAATGTTGACCGATGTAGATTTCTACAAGAGGTTAGACGAAGTAGAAAGCAAAGGAGCGATCTTAAATCACATTACCAAAGAAAAACTAATAAATCGACCAGTATTGACACCACCGATAAACGAGCAAAACCAAATTTTGTCATTCTTAAGAAGTGAGACCGCCAAAATTGATGAACTGATAGCCGAACAACAACGGCTCCTCGAATTACTGAAAGAAAAACGGCAAGCAGTTATTTCTCATGCTGTTACTAAGGGATTGAATCCTAGTGTGCCGATGAAGGATTCCGGTATTGAATGGTTGGGTGAAGTGCCAGAGCATTGGAATGTTAAACAGTTACGACACATAGCAAAAATAGTCAGGGGTGCATCACCGCGACCTGCGGGAGATCCAAAGTTTTTTTCATCAGGTAATATCGATGGAAGCAATACACCTTGGGTTACGGTGGCAGAGATAACCAAAGATGAAAAAGCTTACCTGAGTGATGTGAATGAATATTTAACCTCAGCCGGGGTAGAAAACAGCCAATTTTTTGAAGCAGGCACGCTAATCTTTACCAATAGTGGCGCTACGTTGGGTGTTCCCAAGATTCTAGCTATTAATTGTTGTGCAAATGACGGTGTATTAGCATTTAAAGACTTAGCAGAAAAAGTGGACGTGCTTTTTGTATACCATTTCTTGTCTACAACAACAGAACGTCTTAGGACAGAAATGAAACAAGGCGGTGGACAGCCGAATCTTAATACTGACATTGTTAAAAATCTTAGTATTGCGGTTCCACCCTTGTCTGAACAGTCGGACATCGTTGCTTTTCTGTCCAACGAAACCGCAAGGTTTTACAATCTCACTGTAGAAGCAAACCGTGCCATCGAGTTGTTACAAGAACGCCGCGCTGCTCTAATTTCAGCTGCCGTTACTGGCAAAATCGACGTGCGCAGTCTGGTAACAGACAAACTGGCAGTAGAATAAGCCGCAAAATGATTTCCGCCCTGAAATCCCTTTGCTATCGTCCGTATTGTCATACTCAACAAAACACCTATAATGGCTGAATTAGCTATTTGGGGGATTTAACCATGAGAATCATGACATCTGTCGAAGCCCAAAATCATTTTGGGGAACTGATCGACGCGGCGCAACGCGAACCGGTCACTATCACCCGGCGCGGCCGTCCGGTGGTTTATGTGGTTTCGCAACAAGAATACGATGAGTTAACCAAGCGGTTAGCCATCAATCAAAGCCAGGTTGACATTGAAAAGGCCAAAGCGGCGGTTGCGGCTTTTCGCGGCAAGGGCAAAGGCGGCGCGGTCGAGCGGCTATTGGAAGATCGCAAGGCTGATCGCGAACGGGAAGAATGAGCGGCTACTTGCTGGATACGTCTGCTTTACTGGCCCTGCGCGATAATGAACCGGGAGCAGACCGGGTCAGTGCGCTGTTGAGCGATGGCTCGCCTTGTTATGGCTCTTTCATGACCTTGATGGAAGTGTTTTACCGGGTTTGGAAAGATGAGGGTGAAGCCGCCGGACGTGAAGCCTATGCGGACTGTTTTGCTTTACCGGTGATCTGGATTCATGAGTCCCCCGATATTTTACAGCGGGCCGCCGCGATTAAAGCAACGCATCCGCTATCGGTCGCCGATGCCTGGATAGCAGCAACGGCATGGGAATTGGAGGCAACATTGGTGCATAAAGACCCGGAATTTGAGCATTTGCCGGAATTGCTGCAAGCGTGTTTGCCCTACAAATAAAGGAGACCGGGTGAGCCTTCATCACGAAATCAGTTTCGAGACTGAAATATGTGACCATCTGGCCGCGAATGGCTGGCTGTACTCAGCAGGCGACGCCAAGGATTACGATCGGTCCCGGGCCTTGTTTCCGGCAGATGTCATCGCCTGGGTTCAGGATACCCAACCCAAGTCATGGGAAACATTACAGAAGAATCACGGAGCACAAGCAACAGACGTATTGCTGACTCGATTGCGCGATTCTATTAATCAACGCGGTACGTTGGATGTCTTGCGGCGTGGCATAGAAATGATCGGTCTGCGCCAATCTCTGGAGTTGGCGCAATTCAAACCCGCCTCAGCCATCAATCCGGAGATTCTCCAGCGCTATAAAGCGAACCGATTACGCGTGATTCGCCAAGTGCGTTATTCGCTGCATAACGAGAATGCGATTGATCTGGTGTTCTTTCTCAATGGCATTCCGGTAGCGACTGTCGAACTCAAAACCGATTTCACCCAATCGGTCGATGATGCCGTCGATCAATACCGTTTTGATCGCTTGCCGCGTCCCAAAGGGCAAAGCGCCAGTGAGCCTTTGCTATCGTTTCCCAATGGTGCGTTGGTGCATTTTGCCGTCAGCAACATGGAAGCGCGCATGACTACCCGGCTGGAAGGCGCAAAAACCCATTTCCTGCCCTTCAATCGCGGAAACGATAGTGCAGCAGGCAATCCGCCGAATGAAAAAGGCGGTCATCGCACGGCGTATTTGTGGGAGAGTGTTTGGGAGCGTGATAGCTGGCTGGAGATTTTGGGCCGCTATCTGGTAACCGAGAAAGATGACAAAAAACAGATCAAGAGCATTATTTTCCCGCGTTACCATCAATTGGATGCTACCCGCAGACTGCTGGCAGCCGTTTTGACGGAAGGCCCCGGCGGCAAATATCTGATTCAGCATTCAGCCGGTTCCGGCAAAACCAATTCGATAGCCTGGTCAGCGCATTTTCTCGCCGATCTACACAAAACCAATCACGAAAAGCTGTTCGATACCGTGCTGGTGGTATCCGACCGGGAAGTATTGGATAGTCAGTTGCAGGATGCCATTTTTGACTTCCAGCGTACAACCGGTGTGGTGGCGACGATCAAGGGTGAAAGTGCCAGTAAAAGTGCAGAATTGGCAAAAGCACTCGCGGGCGGCAAGAAAATTGTGGTTTGCACCATCCAAACCTTTCCTTTTGCGCTGAAAGCCGTAGAAGAACTGGCAGCGACACAAGGCAAGCGCTTTGCCGTCATTGCCGATGAAGCGCATTCATCACAAACCGGCGAAGCAGCGGCCAAGCTCAAGGCGGTTTTATCCGCCGAAGAATTACAGGAATTAAACGACGGCGGTGAAATCAGCACCGAAGATTTACTGGCTGCGCAAATGGCTGCACGTTCGGTTGATGGCGGCATCAGTTATGTCGCTTTTACCGCTACCCCCAAAGCCAAGACTCTGGAACTGTTTGGCCGCCGACCCAATCCAGATTTACCGGCGAGCGACGATAATTTACCGGTACCGTTTCATGTCTACTCGATGCGTCAAGCAATAGAAGAAGGCTTCATCCTGGATGTGTTACAGAATTACACACCGTATAAGCTGGCGTTCAAACTGGCGCATAACGGCCAAGAACTCGACGAAAAGGAAGTGGAACGCAGCGAAGCGCTGAAGGGGATCATGCGCTGGGTCAAACTGCACCCCTACAACATCAGCCAGAAAGTACAGGTCGTCGTGGAACACTTCCGTGACAATGTGGCGCCACTGCTGGATGGACAAGGCAAAGCAATGGTCGTGGTATCGAGCCGTCTTGAAGCCGTGCGCTGGCAACTAGCCATTAATAAGTACATTCAAACGCAAGGCTACAAGATCAGCACGTTGGTGGCTTTTTCGGGTGAAGTCAACGATCCGCAATCCGGCCCCGAACCTTTCACGGAAACCAGCCAAACCTTGAATCCGAACTTAAAGCGGCGCGATATCCGCGATGCGTTTGACACGGATGAGTTTCAAATCCTGCTGGTGGCCAACAAATTCCAGACGGGATTCGATCAACCACTCCTATGCGGCATGTATGTTGATAAACGCTTGGCAGGCATTGCGGCGGTACAAACATTGTCCCGGTTAAACCGCGCTTATCCCGGCAAAGATACCACTTATGTTGTCGATTTCGTCAATGATCCGGAAGAAATACTCAACGCATTCAAAACATACTACGATACCGCCGAGTTATCGGGAGTCACCGACCCGCATCTTGTTTATGATCTGCGCATGAAACTCGATGCCGCCGGTTATTACGACGATTTTGAGGTCGAGCGTGTGGTTGCAGTTGAGTTTAATCCCAATTCTAAGCAAAGCGATTTGGCTGCTGCACTGGAACCGGTAGTATCAAGACTGTTAAACCGGTACAAGGCTGCTCAGGAAAAATTGAAAACAGCTCAAGCCAAAGAGGATGCCAAAACAACTGAAGAAGCCCAGAATGAATTGAATGCGCTGGTGTTGTTCAAGCACGACATGACGGCATTCCAGCGGATGTATGCCTTTTTGTCACAGATATTTGATTATGGAAATACCGCCATTGAAAAACGCTTCTATTTTTACAAGCGGTTACTGCCGCTGCTGGAATTTGGGCGCGAGCGGGAAGGTATCGACCTCTCGAAAGTGATACTCACCCACCATACGCTGAAGCATCAAGGCAAAAGAACGCTGTCACTCAATAATGGCGAGTACCCCAAGCTGCAACCCATTAGCGAATCGGGCAGCGGCTCGGTTCAGGAAAAGGAAAAAGCGCATCTCTACGAAATTATTGCTAGAGTGAATGACTTGTTCGAAGGCGATATTACCGAAGATGACCGGCTGGTTTATGTGAACAATGTGATCAAGGGGAAGCTGCTTGAATCAGAAATCCTCATTCAGCAAGCCTCCAACAATACCAAAGAACAATTCTCAAATTCTCCCGATCTGGCTAAAGAACTGCTGAATGCGATCATGGATGCTTTTGCAGCACATAGCACGATGAGCAAACAGGCACTGGATTCAGAAAAAGTGCGCAACGGGATGCAAGAAATACTGCTTGGCCCGGCGCAGCTTTATGAGAAATTGCGGGAGCGGTCTAAACTTCAACCATAAGTATCGTTATCTCTGCCTGGAAAAGCCACGGGGCGCCAATGAGTGACCTGGTTTCTATTTACCGCTTGTGTGACATTATGGTGGATAAATCCATAAGTCAGACACGGCTTCCTTGTCGCAGATCATCAGACGCTTTAATGAGACAAGCTGCTGCTGATGAAAAGCAATTCCATATAGCGTTTTGTTGCTTATAAAGCACTACGCTCCCTTCTATGTAAATCGATAATCGCTTGACCCAAGCGCTTTGGCAGTAAAAAGCGTCACAACGATCCTGGAGATCGTGGGCGTGTTGAATTGGGTTTTTTTACCTCCCTTACCGCACTTCCCAGCCAGCTTCTTGCTGGCAGCCGTTGAGGGGAATTGCATTGCAATGTGAACGTCATCAATTTGTCACATCAGCGGGTTACTATTTCATTTCATTCGAATTCCATTCACTGATAGCTCAGAGGAGAAGAAGGTATGAAATTTCCGGTCAATGTCCTATTGTTTGCAACCGCTTTGTTATTTGCGTCTGGCGCGGGTGCGGCCGACATTACCGGTGCGGGCGCGACATTTCCTTACCCGGTTTATGCCAAGTGGGCGGATGCCTACCATAAAGCAACCGGCGTCCGGATGAATTATCAATCCATCGGTTCCGGCGGCGGTATCAAGCAAATCAAAGCCGGGACAGTCGACTTCGGCGCATCGGATAAACCGCTGCCGCCGGAAGAACTGGAAAAATCCGGATTGATACAGTTCCCGACGGTTCTCGGCGGTGTTGTGCCGGTCATTAACCTGGAGGGCGTCCAGGCAGGTCAATTGAAATTAACCGGCGCGGTGCTGGCCGATATATTTCTTGGGAAAATCAAGCGCTGGAATGATCCCGCCATTGCGAATCTGAATACCGGGCTCAACCTGCCTGCGAGCAATATTGCCGTGGTGCATCGGGCTGATGGTTCCGGCACGACTTTTTTGTTTACCGATTACTTGAGCAAAGTAAGTCCGGCATGGAAAGAGAAGGTGGGCGCGGATGTTTCCGTGTCGTGGCCGATAGGCACCGGTGGTAAAGGTAATGAAGGCGTCGCTAATTTCGTCAAGCAGATTAAAAATTCGATCGGCTATGTCGAAGCGGCTTATGTTAAGCAAAGCCGCATGAATTTTGTGCAACTGCAGAATCTGGACGGTGCTTTTGTGATCCCCACAGAGGAAAATTTCAGAGCTGCCGCAGCCAATGCGCAATGGGATAACGCCGGGTTTTATGAAATCCTCACGAACAAACCGGGTTTGGAAAGCTGGCCGATCACCGGCGCCACCTTTGTATTAATGCACAAAATTCAGAAAAAACCGGGGCAGGCGCTGGCGGTGCTGAAATTTTTCGAATGGGGATATACCTCTGGCGGTTCCATGGCGCTCGATCTTGATTACATTCCGTTGCCAGACGATGTTGTGAGCCGGATAAAAGAATCCTGGACAGCTAATGTGAAAGGAAAAGATGGGCAGATTATTTACCCCGGTGGACGGTGATAGTCAGTGCGATAGCAGTGGCAAGCGGGTTTGCGATTTTGCTTTGAAGGCTGATACTTATACCAAGATTGCAATGTGAGTATAACGGTAGTTTTAATAATAGATTTTATGCAATGTTAACCAAACAGCGGCTTTGGGATGCGATATTCCGCAAAACGACCTGGTTTTTTACCGTGATCGTATTGGTGTTGCTGGTAGCGCTCATTATTTCCTTGATCATGGGCAGCATGCCGGCACTGAAGGTTTTTGGTCCTGGATTTATCACCAGCTCGGATTGGAATCCTGTCGCTGAGCGTTTCGGAGCATTGGTGCCGATCGTCGGTACCGTAATTACCTCGATTATCGCGCTGGCCATCGGCATTCCGGTAAGCTTCGGGATTGCGTTGTTTCTGACCGAGTTATCGCCGCTGTGGCTGCGGCGTCCGTTGGGCACCGCGATCGAATTGCTGGCCGGCATTCCCAGCATCATTTACGGCATGTGGGGGCTGTTCGTGTTCGCTCCGTTCTTTGCAGCGACGGCCCAGCCATGGCTGCAGGAAACATTGGGGCATTTACCCGGAATTGGATTGTTATTTGAAGGCGCCTTCATGGGAATCGGCATGCTGACTGCGGGAATCATCCTGGCCATTATGGTGATTCCATTTATTGCGGCGGTGATGCGCGACGTCTTCGAAATCGTGCCGCCGATGCTGAAGGAGTCTGCGTATGCATTCGGTGCCACTACTTGGGAAGTGCTGTGGAATATTGTCTTGCCCTATACCAAATCCGGCGTCATCGGCGGCATCATGCTGGGATTGGGGCGGGCCCTGGGTGAAACCATGGCGGTTACATTCGTGATCGGTAACGCTCATCAACTGCATGCTTCATTGTTCATGCCGGGGAACAGTATTGCTTCGGCGCTGGCGAATGAATTTACTGAAGCCGATGGTGAGCTTTATACCTCGGCATTGATTGCGCTCGGATTGATACTGTTTGTCATCACATTTGTGGTGCTGGCGTGTTCTAAATTGATGTTGATGCAACTGAAAAAACGCGAAGGCATCACTGCTTAAAAGAGACTTCATGAAGATTCCCATCTATACCCGGCGGCGCATGATCAATGCGTTTCATCTGACCTGTTCGGTGTTGGCCATGATTTTCGGCTTGTTCTGGTTATCCTGGATTTTAGTAACACTGTTTGGCAAGGGCTTCGATGGCATCAGCACGGTATTGTTTACCGAGATGACACCGGCGCCCGGCAGCAGCGGCGGTTTGCTGAATGCCATTGCCGGCAGTTTGATGATGGTAACGCTGGCTACCATGATCGGCACGCCCATCGGAATACTGGCTGGCACCTACCTGGCCGAATTTGGCCAAAAAGGCTGGCTGGCATCAAGCACGCGGTTTGTAAACGATATTTTGCTATCGGCGCCGTCGATCGTGATCGGGTTGTTCGTTTACACCGTTTATGTGGCGAAAGTGGGGCATTTCTCCGGGTGGGCCGGAGCGCTGGCCTTATCGCTGATCGTTATTCCGGTGGTTGTGCGTACCACCGAGGATATGCTGCGGCTGGTTCCGGATAGCCTGCGCGAAGCCGCCGCCGCGCTGGGCGCGCCACAGTGGAAAGTGGTAACGCTGGTAACCTGGCGGGCATCGCAAGTCGGGATATTGACCGGCGTATTGCTGGCGGTTGCGCGTATTAGCGGGGAAACGGCTCCGCTGCTTTTTACCGCGCTGAATAATCAGTTTTGGAGCGCGGATATGAATCAGCCGATGGCAAATTTGCCGGTGGTGATTTTTCAGTTTGCCATGAGTCCGTATGAATCCTGGCAGGAATTGGCTTGGGCCGGGGCGCTATTGATTACGTTGAGCGTGCTGGGCCTGAATATCATTGCGCGATTCTTTTTGCGCAAACAGGTGCTGCGAGGATAACACCCGGTAATGGGCGTTGCCGGAGTGCCGCAAGACTACTGATTCACTCACTATGAAAGACTTTTATGATGATAAATCAAGAAATCATGTTCGATAGTAAATTGTTCGGATCATCCGATGCTTCGCAGATAAATGCCGCCGCAACATTGAAGCAAGGGATAACGGCTAGTCCTACCGGCGATGCGGATGTCAAAGTGATCATCAACGATTTAAACTTTTTCTATGGCAAGCAGCATGCGCTGAAGTCCATCAAAATGAATATTCTGGAAAAAAAGGTGACCGCTTTCATCGGCCCCTCCGGTTGCGGTAAATCAACGCTGCTAAGGACTTTAAACCGGATGTATCAGTTATATCCCGGGCAAGTCGCGCAAGGCGAAATTATCGTAGACGGGTTGAATATTCTCGACAACAAGCAGGATATCAATATGTTGCGCGCGCGCATGGGGATGGTTTTTCAAAAGCCGACACCTTTTCCGATGTCCATTTACGATAATGTCGCATTCGGCGTCAAGTTGTACGAAAGTCTAAACCGCAACGAAATGATGGAGCGCGTGGAATGGGCATTGCAAAAGGCCGCGCTTTGGGATGAAGTGAAAGACAAGCTGGATCACAGCGGCATCAGCCTTTCCGGCGGCCAGCAGCAACGCTTGTGCATCGCCCGCGCCATTGCCGTGAAACCCGAAGTGGTGCTGCTGGACGAACCAACTTCGGCGCTGGATCCGATTTCGACTGCGCATATCGAAGATCTGATATTCCAGCTTAAGCAAGACTACACCATCGCCATTGTTACCCACAATATGCAACAGGCCGCACGCGTTTCCGACTATACCGCCTATATGTATCTGGGCGAGCTGATCGAATTTGGCGATACCGATACGATTTTTACCACGCCTAAGCAGAAAGCGACGGAAGATTATATTACCGGCAAGTTCGGCTAATGCATCGGGACTGTCACTCGAACTGTCAGTGAAATAATTGATTCATGATCAAGCATCAATCAAGAGCACAAGATCAGGATGATATGGGATTACAGCCGTTTGCCGGCTTGTTGACCGAACTTGAAGCTTTGAAGGATGAGCTGAAAGACATCGAACAACATTATGCGCCGCAATTACGGCAGATCAGTCCGCTGCATCAAAAGGATGCGATCAACCTGATTCATTATCTCGGTTTGAGACGCCGGGATATGCGGGATTTGCAGGCGCGGCTGGCGAAGGTCGGATTGTCATCGCTGGGCCGCATGGAATCGCATGTGTTGTCGCATCTGAACGCCATTATCAATCTGCTCGACTGTCTTCTTGGGAAGCAATCGATCGCCAATATTTGCGCACCTGTTGAAACAACGGAAGATATCACCAAGCTGGAAAGCAATACCAACCAATTATTCGGCAAGCCCCCGGCGCATCGCAGGGTTCGCATTTTGGTGACGTTGCCTGCGGAAACCGCCAACGATTATTCCTTGATCAAGGAAATGCTGGTCAACGGCATGGATTGCGCGCGAATCAATTGTGCGCATGATTCGCCGGAAGTTTGGTTGCGCATGATCGAGAAAATCCATCAGGCGCACCGTGAAACCGGGAAGCCGTGCCGGATTCTGATGGATTTGGGGGGACCCAAGTTACGCACCGGAAGCATTGCCAACGGACCGCCGGTGTTGAAATGGAAGCCGCAGCGCGATATCTACGGAAAAGTTACTTTTCCGGCGAGAATTTGGCTCTATCCGGAAATCGATGGTGATTCGATGCAGGCGGCTGAGGCCGATGCCAGCGTACCCGTGCAGGGTGACTGGCTGGCGAATGTTAAGAAACGCGATGTCATCGAATTAACCGATGCCAGGGGCTCGGTAAGAACCTTGCGGGTAATTGATAAAATTGGCAGGGGGTGCTGGGCGGAATCTTATCAAACGGTGTATCTCAAGCCCGGCACGACACTTAGCTTGTTGCGGCTGTCGGCATCCGGGCATGCGCGCCGTGCAGGATATACCGGTATGGTTGGGGCATTACCGTCTATGCCTGAAACCATTCGCTTGCATACCGGCGATAGCTTGGTCATCACGCGCGAACAATCGCCGGGAAGGCCCGCGCAATTCGATGTTAATGGACATCTGTTGCAACCGGCCAGCATTGCTTGCACGCTGCCGGAAGTATTTCAGACCTTGCAGCCTGGAGAACGTATCTTAATCGATGACGGTAGAATCGGCGGAATCATCCGCAGCGTTTGTATGCAGAAATTGGTAGTGGAAATCACCCAGGCACGAGAAAGTGGAGAGAAACTGCTCGCCGATAAAGGCATTAACCTGCCGGATAGTCAATTAGCGTTAAGCGGATTGACCGCACACGACATCGAGCACCTGGAATTTGTCGCGCAGCATGCGGATATGGTCGGATTGTCATTTGTCAGACAGCCGTCCGATATTTCACAATTGCAAGAACATTTGCAACGGTTGAAAGCCGGCAAAAAACTCGGGATTGTTCTGAAAGTGGAAACACGAGCCGCTTTTGAGAATTTGCCGGGATTATTATTGACATTGCTGCGTTCGGACAATGCCGGTTTGATGATTGCGCGCGGCGACCTGGCGGTGGAATGCGGTTACGAAAGACTGGCGGAGATGCAGGAGGAAATCCTGTGGTTAGCGGAAGGCGCGCATTTGCCGGTAATTTGGGCGACCCAGGTTCTGGAAGGATTATCCAAAACCGGCAAACCCAGCCGCGCGGAAATATCCGATGCGGCCATGGGCGAGCGTTCCGAATGCGTGATGCTGAACAAGGGAGCGCATATCATTAAAGCCATTCAATCGCTGGATGACATCTTGCATCGCATGCAGTCCCATCAACAGAAAAAAAGTTCGCTATTACGGCGCTTGCATTGGTAATCAGCGCTGTCAGTGTTTTTTGCATCGTGCAGCAAGGCTGACACTGATTGGATTGTAATAAAAAAGTCATTCGGCTTTGTTAGTGTTGCCGGCAGGAATTCTTTAATCAGAAGTGTTATGGAATGTGAAGTTAGAAAATCGTCAACGAAAGATATTACTGCGGGCACAGTAATCGAATCCAGCCGAAGTGAGATTTTCTTGCAATTGGTTGGAGTCATTGAGCAGCGTCAGCTTACCGCAAATTTTCAACCGATTATTTCCATGTCTAGCGGCGAAATTTTCGCTTACGAAGGGTTGATACGCGGTCCCTCGAACAGTTCATTGCATTCTCCCCTGAGCCTGTTTAGAGCGGCTAGTCAATTTGGTATGTTGGCCGAGCTGGAACGTTTATGCCGTCAGGTTACGATGGAAGCGTTTGTGCGGTTGCAGCTTCAGGGTAAACTATTTCTGAATGTGAGTCCGGAGTGTTTGCTGGATACGAATTTCCAAAACGGCGAAACTCTCGAGGTGATGCGTTCGATAGGTCTGGAACCGCACCGGATCGTAATCGAATTAACGGAGAATCAGCCGGCCTATGATTATTCTTTGCTGCTGGGAGCAGTGCGGCATTACCGCTCACTTGGGCTGGAAATTGCCATCGACGATCTGGGCGAAGGTTTTTCCAGTCTCCGGTTATGGTTCGAACTTCGTCCGGAATACGTCAAAGTTGATCAGCATTTCATACAGAACATCAACCAGGATCCGATCAAGCTGCAATTTGTCCGTTCCATTCAGCAAATTGCTGAGAACTCGAATACCCAGATCATCGCCGAAGGTATCGAAACGCATGCAGAGTTAATGATCGTTAAGGATCTCGGCATTTTATACGGGCAAGGTTATTACATTGCCAGGCCTAATGCCGATCCGGCCAAGCTTGTGCCGATGGAAGTGGCGCATAGCATTCAACACAATGGTATTTCGGTGTATCCCAGAAAAAATAGCGTGATGCAGAAATCCTTGGCGACCATGAGGTTGCTGCGCATCGTGCTTCCCGCCACCCCGGAAATGGACAACGATGAAGTGTACCGGCGTTTTAGCGATTCATCCTTACTGGAATCATTGCCGGTCGTCAGAGATGGCGTGCCAACGGGTATCATCACCCGCAACCGTTTGATCGATGCTTTTGCGCGACCATACTGGCGTGAGCTTTACGGTAAGAAATCCTGCACGCTTTTCATGGATGAAGCGCCGCTGATAGTGGACAAGAATATTAGCCTGCAGGAACTGAGTGCTGCAATGGTGGCGGCCGGGCAGCGCCATTTATCCAATGGCTTTATTATTACCGATCAAGGGCAGTACCTGGGCATGGGAACCGGCCACGATTTGATGCGCGAGATCACGCAATTGCAAATTACTGCCGCGCGCTACGCCAATCCGCTGACCCTGCTTCCGGGTAACGTGCCGATTGATGAGCACATCGACCGGTTGCTGGAGAATCATGTCAGCTTTTGTGTGTGCTATTGCGATCTGGATGCATTTAAGCCTTTCAATGATATTTACGGTTACCGGAAGGGCGATGAGGTAATCCAGACGACCGGCAGCTTGCTGACACGCGCGTGTGCTTCCGAACGGGATTTTATCGGACATATCGGCGGAGATGATTTTATTATTTTGTTTCAGAGCGATGATTGGGAATTACGATGCCGCGATGTACTGAAGAGTTTTTCCCATGAAATTGAGTATCACTTTAAGCCGATTCATCGTGATCAAGGCGGTTATTATTCAATAGACCGCCGAGGTCAACGCGCGTTTCATCCGTTGATAACGCTTTCTATCGGAGCGCTGCTGGTTACTCCGGGTATTTTTAACTCGCATCATGAAATTTCAACGATTGCCTCAGCCGCCAAGCATCAGGCAAAACAAATTGCAGGAAACAGTTTATTTATCGACCGGCGTGAATACTTTAAAAAGCGCCCGTAGTTTTCTTCTGTAACATTCGTGCCGCAAATTAGCTGTGTGTTGCAAGCATTCTTTCCGGGTTGTTATCCGGTTTTTCCTCTCGTGAATCCGGCGTTAGAAAACATTACCCGGTGAAATGAAGTCATGAAGCGGATTGAAAAGTCATTCGCGTAAGCAAGTCATCATAGCTTCATTAGAATTTAACCGGCTAATCATATCGTTGCAATATCTTCTGGCTAACATCCTGTACGGATATGTTGATGGTATCCACCCATAAAGTTTCTATAAATCGACAACGATGGACAGGAGAAAGCTATGAAACAACAACAAATTATGAGAATTGGCTCAGGGATGATGGGCTCGATCGCGGTTATTATTTCGTTAACAGCACCCGGCTGGGCTGCAAAAAGCGATAACACCCTGATCAGTAACAATCAAAACCGGAACATAACAGTTCAACTGGGACCGCGGCCTTATTTTCTGGTCAACGATATGGATAGCGGACCGCTGAAAGATAAACTGAAAAGTTGTGAGAACGGACCGTTCAAACGCACCGATTTTTCGATTGGGCATCGTGGCGCGGCATTGCAATTCCCGGAACATACTAAAGAATCCTACGAAGCCGCGGCGCGAATGGGTGCTGGAATCTTGGAGTGTGACGTGACTTTCACGCAAGATAAGGAATTGGTTTGCCGGCACTCTCAATGCGATTTGCATACCACTACCAATATCCTCGAAACTGCCCTGGCTGCGAAGTGTTCAGTACCTTTTGAGCCGGCTGTTTACGATAGCGAGGGTAATCTTATCAGTCCGGCGAATGCAAAATGCTGCACCAGCGACATTACGCTGGATGAATTTAAGACACTGAAAGGAAAAATGGATAGCGCCAATCCGTTAGCGACCACCGTCAGTGGATATTTGAACGGAACTGCCGACTGGAGAACCGATTTGTATGCGACGCGAGGCACCTTGTTAACGCATAAAGAAAGTATCGAACTATTCAAGTCACTTGGAACGAAAATGACACCGGAACTTAAATCGCCTAGTGTTCCAATGCCGTTCGATGGGTTTACCCAACAGGACTATGCACAGAAATTGATCGACGAATACCGCGAAGCCGGGGTTTCTGCAAGCCGGGTCTGGCCGCAATCATTCGACCTGAATGATATCTTGTACTGGATTCAGAACGAACCGGAATTCGGCAAGCAAGCTGTTTACCTGGATGGGCGTTATGAGGAATCTTCATTCAACCACCGTGATCCAGCCACTTGGTCTCCATCCATGGAACAATTGGTTGCCGCCGGTGTGAAAATTATTGCACCACCGATGTGGATGCTGCTGGAAGTAGAAAGCGGAGATATTGTTCCCTCGATTTATGCGAAGAAAGCGAAAGAAGCTGGTTTGGATATCATTACATGGTCGTTTGAGCGAGACGGTCCATTAAATAACGGCGGCGGCTGGTATTTCCAAACGCTGAATGGGCTAAATCCTAATCCGCTAAATCCTGAGAGTGTGATCGACAATGACGGCGATATGTACGATGCGTTGCATGTTTTGGCGCAAAAAGTAAGAGTCTTAGGAATCTTTTCCGATTGGCCCGCAACTGTTACATACTACGCCAACTGTATGAAGATGAAGTGATTGTATAGTTTGCAAATTATTAGGGCTGGCCAGAATATTTTTTGGCCAGTCCTTTGGGATTTTCTTTCACCTTAAATTTGCAGTGGATTAAACTGAATTAACCAGTGATAACAATCAATAAATCTATTCTTTAATAAAGAATTCAATGGTCTCGACTGGAAATACGGGTTCTACATGAGTGAGTGAAAAAGATTGCGATGTGCTGCTCTCGCCAATAGTCCGGGCTATAAATGAATTATCGAGTTTGGTAACACTTTTCAGCGTAAATGCCTGTTTTGAGGGTAAGTAATCAAGAAACAGCGTGTACGTACTTGGAAAATTAACGTTGCTCAACAAAATAGGATTGCCAGGCACGATGTCTTTATTTTGTACGATACTACCGTACGAAATGACTAAGTGATTGCCATTAAAATACGCGACTGCTTTTATCTGGGAGAGATCGGTTGAATATTCAAGATCTTTTGAAATTTTGTTTAGCATTTCCAGACAAACTTTATCCTTAAAGACCAGGTAGCCGTCCTCCAGTAGCAATTTGTAATGGCCATTACCCAAGTCTTGTTCGATTAAAAATCTGCTTTGTGCAGGAATGCTTGAAACTGCGGAATCTTCCGTGCATTCAAAACCGTCGTAGACGATCGATAAGGCATAAACGTTGCCGAGATTTAACACTAACAAGATAAAAAAATATTTCACGATTCCTCCCTGTTTGAAGACCGGTCGGTATTAAGGATTCGTTGATTATATAGTGTTATCAGTTTTCTGAATGTAAGTAGTTGCAACCTGAGCTGACAGACCCATCGTAATCGGAAGACTGTCAGGTCAGGTTGCAACTATTCAATTTATTGCTTAGAACTGCTCCCAATCATCACCGTTACTAACCGCGTTTTTACGAGGTAAGGCTAATACTTTAGAGTCTGCCGCATCCGCGTCTGCTTTCTTGGTCGCTAATCCGCGTTTCGGTAACTTTGCAACGGTTGCCGGACGTGTTTTGGCTCGAACTGATTGGGCGGATGCTTCATGGTGGTTCGATAATTTGAAACTGCTGACCGCTTTCATCAAAATGTCGGATTGCTCTTGCATTGATTCCGCCGCGGCGGCGGCTTCTTCTACCAATGCGGCATTTTGTTGCGTCACTTCGTCCATTTGCGTGACAGCCTGATTAACTTGTTCAATACCGGAACTTTGTTCTTGCGATGCCGCGGAGATTTCGCTCATGATGTCTGTTACGCGTTGAACCGCACGGACGATTTCATCCATTGTGGCGCCGGCTTCGTCGACCAATTGGGTTCCTTCATCGACTTTCGTCACTGAGTCGTTGATTAACTCTTTGATTTCTTTTGCTGCCGTAGCGGAACGCTGTGCTAAGGTGCGGACTTCTGTTGCGACTACCGCAAAACCCCGGCCTTGCTCTCCAGCGCGCGCTGCTTCGACCGCGGCGTTCAATGCCAATATGTTGGTTTGGAATGCGATGCCATCGATGACACTGATGATATCGACAATTTTATGTGCGCTTTCGTTAATCGATTTCATGGTTTCTACCACTTGACCGACTACCGTGCCGCCTTTTACCGCGACTTCCGACGCGCCTGCTGCCAATTGATTTGCTTGGCGTGCATTGTCTGCATTCTGCTTGACTGTTGATGTCAGCTCTTCCATTGATGAGGCGGTCTCTTCCAGACTGGATGCCTGTTCTTCGGTGCGCTGACTCAAGTCCGAATTACCGGATGCGATTTCACTGGATGCGGTCGTGATTTGTTCGGTTCCTGTACGGACTTTGCCGACTAAGTCAATCAGGTTGTCATTCATTTCTTTCAGCGCTTGTAATAGTCGGCCGGTCGATGATTTGGTGGAACCGACTACGATATTCGATGTTAAATCGCCAACGGCTACTTTATGAGCGATATCAATTGCTTCGTTCAGAGGGGCAACAATGGAACGCAGCAGCAAGTATCCAAAAATAGCGGACATGATGATTCCAAAGAGGATGGCAGTGGTAACAATCATAAGAATTTGATCAAAGCTGCTTTGAATGCTGCTATATTCCGATGCTGAAGCGGTTTTTTGTAAATCAAGCAATGCAAAAATGGTGTCATGCAGTGCGGTGAATTTAGGTTCAGTATCGGCCGATTCGTGCCGCGCTGCTTCTTCGTATGCGCCACTCGAGGCTAATTGAAATACTCGATTGATCGATTGCACATATTGCACATGCTGCTCGCCCTTGGTTTTACTGAGCACGGCCTCTTCGGGAATCAGTTCTGTTGCCAGATACTCCGCCCAGATACCTTCGTTCTTTTTCACTAGCCTCTGGGCTTCTTCCGCCAATTTACTAGCGGTTATGTTGTCGCGGGTATTGGTCGCGGCTACCACTTTTTGATGGATCACATACCAGGTGTCTAATATGGTTCCTAATTGTATTGCAGGGCTCAAGCGATCTTCATAAAGCGATTTAACGCCGGCATTGGATTGATTAAAACCGTATAAGCCGATAATGCCGATACTGGTCATTAAAATTGCGAGAATACTGATTACAAAATTTAAGCGGAATTTAATCGATGTATTAGTAAACATTAAAATCTCCTCAGTGACTATTTATCCAATAACTAACCGTTAATCTGATGAACAGACGAATCAATCATATTCATACCGTTGTTACTCAAGTACTTCTCGATGTCGACTAAAATCAACATCCGTGCATCCAATGAACCCATGCCCATAATATATTCCGCGTCAATGCTCGAACCCAGCTCAGGTGTGGGGCGGATTTGCTGAGCCGCTAGAGTGATGACATCGGATACGCTGTCTACCACCAAGCCGACTACTCGGTTTGTTAGATTTAGGATGATCACTACTGTGAATTGGTCATATTCCACGTTGCGTAAGTTAAATTTGATTCGCATATCGATAATCGGAACGATGATCCCGCGTAAATTCACAACCCCTTTGATAAACTCCGGCGCGTTGGCGATTTGAGTGATAGCGTCGTAGCCGCGAATCTCTTGGACTTTTAGTATTTCGATTCCATACTCTTCTTGCCCTAGTCGAAAGGTCAGGAATTCATTGTGAGTTGCTCCTGCAAAATGACCGGGCGATTCATTGGTCAGATTTTGGAGATAATCCTTTGACATGCTTTTTCTCCTTTAAAGTACAAAATAGAACTGTGGCAATTAAGCTATTCCAGCGAGTTTTCTGAAAGGAAAATACGCATTTCAGGCGACTCATTCTTCATCAAGCGAGCAGCTTGGCGAAGTGGTGCCAATATAAACTTTTAATGAGATGGGATTGTTGAAGGATTGATAATTGTTTGTAAACAATTAGACACAATGTTGCTGCAGGCTGTATTTTTTCTGGAGTGTTGAGTGATTCGATTGGAAAGTTTAAAAAACGCATGCGCAACAGCGTTAAAAAACATTGGGTTGAATTGCTCCATAGCATAATTCAAAAAAACCTTCTGAATTGAGTGCTGATGTCCGGAGCAACTCGAATATCTGCTGAGATGCGGGGATTGATTGGAAAATCAGTAGAAGAAACTGAGGTTTGTGGTTATCGCTAGAATCGCATTGTATGGAACGGCAGACTGAAACCCTTACATTTTTTGTTGGATGATGAGTTTGAGCAAGCTACATTTTTTAATGGATCTTGAGCTTCTATTGTGATGAATGCTCTTACATAGATCATAAAAGTGCAGCTTCGTCCTCAAACAGAAGTTTGATCTTTTCGTGCTTATCAATGTCGACAGTTACTTTACCGCCATTCACAAGCCGTCCAAATAGCAGCTCGTCAGCTAATGCGCTGCGAATTGTGTCTTGAATCAGCCGTTCCATTGGGCGGGCGCCCATTAACGGATCAAATCCGTGTTTTCCAAGATAGCTGCGCAATTTTTCGGTAAATGTTGCTTCTACTTTTTTCTCATGTAATTGCGATTCGAGCTGGATCAGGAATTTGTCAGTTATGCGAAGAATGATGTCTTCATTTAATGGTGCGAAAGAAATAATCGCGTCGAGTCGATTACGAAACTCGGGAGTGAATAATTTTTTAATGTCTGCGAGCTCATCTCCGGTAGATTTGGTTTTGGTAAAACCGATGGCTGATTTTGTGAGAGACTCTGCGCCGGCATTCGTCGTCATAATGATAATGACATTACGGAAATCCGCTTTTCGTCCATTATTATCGGTGAGGGTTCCATAATCCATGACCTGCAGCAGGATGTTAAAAATATCCGCGTGCGCTTTTTCAATTTCATCCAGTAACAATACTGAATAGGGGTGTTTGATCACAGTTTCCGTTAATAATCCACCTTGATCGAAACCAACATATCCTGGTGGTGCACCGATCAGACGGGAAACGGCATGCCGTTCCATATACTCAGACATGTCGAAACGATGCAAATGGATACCAAGCGCATAGGCTAATTGCTTCGCCACTTCGGTTTTTCCAACACCTGTTGGCCCCGAAAACAAAAAAGAACCAACTGGTTTTTGGGGGTTCCCAAGCCCGCTGCGCGCCATTTTTATCGCGGCTGTCAATGCGTCGATTGCACCATCTTGGCCGAAGACTATCGCTTTCATATCGCGCCCCAAATTTTTTAATCGATTACGATCATTTGTGGATATATTTTGCGGCGGAATCCGTGCGATTTTGGCAACGACGTTTTCGATTTCGTTTTTACCTATCACTTTGCGTTTTTTAGATTTAGGCAGTAGTCGTTGCGCTGCGCCAGCTTCGTCAAGCACATCAATCGCTTTGTCAGGTAAGTGCCTGTCGTTGATGAATCGAGCCGACAGTTCGGCTGCGGAGACAAGCGCGCTAGCGGTGTATTTGACTTTGTGGTGTTGCTCATACCGTGATTTTAAGCCACGCAGTATAGCAACTGTGTCATCCACGCTGGGTTCGTTTACTTCGATTTGTTGGAATCGCCGTGATAGGGCGTGGTCTTTTTCGAAAATTCCACGATATTCATTGTAGGTGGTTGCACCAATACAGCGTAATTGTCCGGAACTTAAAACAGGTTTCAGCAAATTGGATGCGTCCAGAACGCCTCCGGAAGCCGCACCGGCACCGATTAGAGTATGAATTTCATCAATAAACAAGATGGCGGAAGGATTGTCAGTGAGCTGTTTCAACAATGTCTTTAAGCGTTGTTCAAAATCACCGCGATATTTTGTACCTGCTAATAAAGCACCCATATCGAGCGCATAAATTTGATGTTTCAGTAGTAGATCAGGTACATCACCTTCGACAATACGCTTCGCCAGACCTTCTGCAATAGCGGTTTTACCAACACCGGCTTCACCGACCAGCAACGGGTTGTTCTTTCGGCGCCGGCATAAAGTTTGAATGACGCGCTCGATTTCTTTATCGCGTCCGACCAGCGGATCAATTTTGTTAAGTAAAGCTAGGTGATTAAGATTGATCGTGTAATTCTCGGGTAATCCACTGGTGCTGGATTCATTTTCATTTTCTGTTTCACTGCCTGATTTGGTATCGGATTCGTGCGAAACTTTGCGAATATTATGAGAGATGAAATTGACTACATCTAAACGTGTGACACCTCTTTGATGGAGGAAGTAAACGGCGTGAGAATCCTTTTCGCCAAAAATTGATACTAAAACATTGGCGCCCGTTACCTCTTTTTTTCCAGAAGATTGAACATGGAGAATCGCGCGCTGAATCACGCGCTGAAATCCGAGCGTTGGTTGAGTATCAACTTCGTCTGTTCCGTTAATTACGGGAGTATGCCGTGTGATATGGTCTAATAGGGCTGATCGTAAATCTTCAATATCGACCAGGCATGCATTGAGCACTTCTGCTGCGCTGGCATTATCGAGCATAGCCAGTAACAAATGCTCGACTGTAATAAATTCATACCGTTTCTGCCTTGATTCCACAAAAGCCATATGCAGACTGACTTCCAAGTCTGGAGCAATCATCTTAATTTTCCTCCATTACACACCTGAGCGGGTGCTGATTTATTCTTGCAAAATCAATAACCTGCTTTACTTTGGTGTTTGCGATATCACTTGGATAAATTCCACACACACCCACACCTTCAGTATGTACTTTCAACATTATCCGTGTGGCCTGCTCATGATTCATGGAAAAAAACTTTTTTAGCACTTCTATCACAAACTCCATAGGGGTGAAATCATCATTTAATAATAATATTTTATAAAGTGGAGGAGGTTTTTGCTTTACCTTCTCATGCACTTGGGAAATGACTTCTAAATGATTGTCAGACATTACGACTTACCAGCTTTTGAGAACCATACAACTACTGAAATTAATCTGCATTTTGACATCTTTGACGATTACGACAAATTTTTCAAGTATCTTAAGACAATTACATATTCGTTTGCCATAAAAATTTTGTAACCGCTTGACTTTAACGTTAGATTTGCGTAAAACTGCATTTGGCGTTTGATTTCGAGTTTTTTGAGATGTTTTTTTGTTTCTCAAGATACAAGAGTTCAAATAGTGTTAGGGTTTCCGGCCCAGTTTTTATATAGGAAGTAGAAATGGCAACAGGTACAGTTAAATGGTTCAACGATTCCAAAGGTTTTGGTTTTATTACTCCAGATGATGGCAGTGAAGATTTATTTGCTCACTTCTCGGCAATTAATATGTCTGGATTCAAGACTCTTAAAGAAGGTCAAAAAGTAAGTTTTGATGTCACTCAAGGACCGAAAGGAAAGCAAGCCTCTAATATCCAATCCACTTAACTACTATAAATTCTGGCAGAAGAACCCCTATTAATACTTATAGATTGATAGAGTTTAGTTAGATAGCTGGTAAGTCAATAACAATAACAATCCGCGTTTAGTATTTTCCAAATCCCCCTTTCTGAGAATTACTAGTGAGGGGTTCTATTTTTTATTCTTTTGCGCGTTGTACTGGATGAGAATTGAGATGAAATCCAAATTGCTGTGTTAAGGGAAACGCTCACATGGATACGGTCCGTTTTGCAAACATTGATGTATAGAGAACAAGGTTCGACTATACACAGAAGTGGATTCCATTTTTTGGACAGGTATCTTAGGGAAGCGCTGATCAAATAGCATCTTCCAGATTTTTTGGTACTGTCGGTGATTTTTTACCACCGATTTCTGTGGCAATTCATTTGTCAGTGACATTTTGTCACCGAATTTCCTTCGTTCTGTGTCTCGTGGTCCGCCATTTAGGTATTTTAGACGGATTTTCCCCTTAAGCAGTCATCAGTTGACTGCGTAGCAGATACAAATTAGCC
>FRDC01000820.1_pt1 | contig 63376 bp, 55 predicted proteins | sample 1106171 | NCBI WGS metagenome assembly FRDC01 (sample SAMEA3930566, study PRJEB13176) | freshwater metagenome | biome: Drinking water system; feature: drinking water; material: water | place: Singapore | collected 2014-12-20 | reverse complement strand
ACAATATACTATGGATCCATATCTGACCTGATACCACATATCCGACCTGATTAAGATTAGACTGAGATTCGAGGTTGAGACTAGCGTAATTAATTCGAGAGAGATTCGAGAGCAATTCGAGAGAGAGCTTCTGTAAGATGGAGCGAGAGAGGCAGAGCGTAACGACGTAAAGAAATCCGGAGGGCTCCTTAATTACGTCACCAAGTGACAAAAATAAGAGAAAAATTGGAAAAAGTTAATGAAATGACTCCAATATATCGCGCCAAAGGATGGCGCAAAACTTGAAGTTGGTGTTTTAGGTTGGAGCAAAAAATGGCACGTATGTTGATTTGGATTTTTGCAATCTGGGACTAGTGTTTTCAGAATGCAAAACCTAAAGGACCGTCTCAAACTTGAAGACCTTGACGACCGCAGCCTGAAAGCGCACGCGGCAGCGAATCTCATAAATAAAGAATTCGCGGATCTTCTTTATGGCTCGCAAAAGATGACGTTAAATCCCGAGCTTTATGGTTTTGGGACATTTGAAGTTCTCTCGCAGGACTTGAAGCTAAGTGATGAATTTAAACAAATACGTCAATCAATCTCAGAAGATTTAATCCAACTTCTAGAAATTGGAATGAAACGTCAGCAACGCTGTGGGTTTCCAAACTGTGTATGGATAGGAATCGAAAAGCTTGAAGTTAACCCCAACATTCCAGGGCTTGCCGAAACAGCCTTTGACTCGGGATTTTACGAGCTTTCACTTCGTTTGGGATTAGAAAATCACTTCGCGCGCGCGCGCGCCTATATATTACTAGGAAAACAGCTTCCATCGTCTTTAAATCTGTCAGATCTGGAAATCAAAGCGCTGGAGATCATGAGGCTTCGACGCGATGGAAAATATACTCTGGGTATAAAGATTTTTGAAAGTGAAATTATTTCTGTCCTAAATCAAGTTACGGACCAGAACCTTCTGGGAGAAATCTATAATATTGGGGCTTCGTCTTACTTTCTCGCCTCGTCCTTTACCACGGCAATTGAAATTTATACGATGGCTTACGACTGTTTTGAAAAGTCAAAAAACTATTTCCGAATGAGTGTCGTCGCTTACAATGCTGCTATGTCAGCACTTCCCAGCTCTAATAAATATATGCAAAATGAGTGGTTGAGACTAACTCAAAATAGCCTGCGCCACATCCATTTTGATTCATTAAATCTTTCCCTTCGAATACATAGCTGTCGAATTCTAAATCAAAATGAAAATTACAATGAGTCTATGAAAGAGGCAAAACCGCTGCTAGATATGCCCCACCTCACACTTTTTCAACGTATCGAAATTTTGCAAATTTATGCAAGCAGTGCCCTCGAGATCGGGCACATTATCGACGCAAACATTTACAGTAACTTTGCTCGTCAATTGATCTCTAGCAACAAAGCCTACCAATATGAACTCGATCAGCTCACTCTTGAAAACAATATTGAATCATTATGTTACCTGCGCACGGCAAAAATTGCCCTCTCAAACACCCATCGCTACGAGAATAAATCAGGTTATGGCGAGTACCGATTGTCGATGGCTCGCCAGATGTTAAATGAAAATAACGTTTCCGGGCTACGTAAAGTATTAGATGATTTACGCAGTGAACTTTCAGAAAATCTTATGAGACAGCTATATACCCGGGATTTAGAGTTTGCGACAAGCGGCTATAATTTTTTTCCAGAAAAGCGCGCACGCGGCCTTCAAACACAAGTTCTTCAAGCACTTCGCCACCGTAATATTCCTTTTGCGCGACAACTGTTGTCACATTTAGAAGATGATTTAAAAACTAAAGCTAGTCCTTGGAAGCAGGCTTTATTTTTAATTACAAAAGCCTATCTGAAGATTTCACAGGGGCTTCCGGAAGAATCGGCACAGGACCTTGTCAATGCGCTCGAAACTACCTCTGCAAATGGCCTTATGCGCCTGTATTCAATTTCCCTAGGTTTACTCGTAGTGTGTGACAATCATTTTGAACTTCAATGGCTAGAACATCTAAAAGGTCTAGAGGCCAATGATCGCGTAGCCATCCAAGATTTCTTTAAAGCCGCAATTGGAAATCAGCTTTCAACACTATATTTAGTAATTTCAAACAACCGCAGAGAGTTAAGTCTAGAACAAAAAAATTCTGAAGTTGACCTTACCATCAATCAGGAAACAGGCGAAGTCCTTTTCAAGGGGCAATCCTTGCCTCTATCAAGCCAATCTTTATTGTTTTTACTCTTAAATCATTTAGCGCGGGCACAAAAGCAGGGCCTTTCCAAAGAAGAAATTATCCGCCAAGTTTGGGGGTACAATTATGAACCCCATACTCATGATCCTTTGGTTTACATAAATATAAAGCGCCTTAGAGACCTTGTGCCAATAGAAATTCATGCTGGTCGCTACCGCATCTCTCCGCAAATATCCTGGCAATTTGTTGTACCTGCCGAAATCGAAGACCGTAAGCTAAATCTAACTCCTCGCCAAGTATCAATCGTCAATTATATTCAAAGAAATGAAGAAAAATCTATATCACGCGCCGACATCGTGAAATTGCTTGGCATTAGTCCGCGCACGGCTTTGCGCGAACTTACGGAAATGGTTGTTAAAAAGTTTTTAATTCGCCACGGGGCCGGGCGTTCCGCCCGCTATACATCCCCTGCCAATAAAAATTTATTATGAATTCAGTTAAAACGTGAAGGATCCTTCAAAAAAAAGACCGGAATCTTTGCTTTGATTTCGTTACCACGAATATCCTGTAGAAAATACCATCCACGCATGTTTCCAGTAGGCGTAGTCAGCGGACAAAAACTCGTATAAGTATAGGTTTTATCTTTTTCTAACATTGGTTGCTCACCAACAACACCTGCTCCTCTTACCTCTTCTTGTCTTCCTAACCCATCGCGAATTATCCAGTGTCGACTCAATAATTTAAGAGGGATATCACCAAGGTTTGTAATACGTACACGATATGCAAAAAAATAGTACCCTTCTTCAGGCTTGGATTGTTCCTTAACAAACGACGGTTCGACTTCAATGCGAACGTTATTGGATACTTCTGTATAGAGATTTGAATTCATAATAAGATTCCTGCAAGACATGCCATCATAAAGGTCGCTAAATTTCCGCCTATTAACGCCAATAGACCCAGTTTGGCAATTTCAGATTTTTTATTTGGAGCGAGTAACCCAATGCCGCCGATTTGAATTCCGATAGATGAGAAATTCGCAAAGCCACTTAGTGCATACGCCAACATAGTCGCCGTTCTGGCACTTAGATCCTTATTTTCTGCCAAATGTACATAAGCCACAAATTCATTAAACACAGTTTTTTCGCCCAAAAGTACTGCCGCCGCTGGAACTTCATTTAAGGGAATCCCCATGGCGATGGCAAATGGATAAAAGATCCATGAAAATAATTTCTGCAAAGTGATCTGGTAAGGAAAAAGTGAAAATAATCCGTTGATCAATGCCACTAATGCAATAAATGCAAGTAACATTGCCGCAACATTCAAAGCCAAATACAAACCTTCACTCGCGCCACGGGCGGCAGCTTCAAAAATATTAACATCCATTTTTTCTGAGTCGGCTGGCAAACTTCGACAAGTCTCAGGTTCCTGAGTTTCTGGCACCAAAAGTTTCGCTATCACAAATGTTGCTGGAGCCGACAAAACGCTGGCACCCACTAAGTGCCCCGCAATATTGGGAATTATGTCCTTTAAAAAAGTTACGTAGGCCACCAACACTCCACCGGCCGTTGAAGCCATTCCTCCAATCATGACCGCTAAGAGTTCCGATCGAGTCATATTATTTAGATAAGGTTTTACGGTGAGAGGGGCTTCCGTTTGTCCTAAAAAAACATTTGCCGCATTTGATAAACTTTCCGCTCCGCTCACATTCATAGTGCGGTACATGACCCAAGCCATAAGACGTACGACTTTCTGCATGATCCCCAAATGGTACAGTACAGCCATCACTGTCGCCGTAAAAACAATTGTCGGTAAAATTTGAACGGCAAAAATAATTCCTAATTTTTCTGGATCTGCCAAAGATCCAAACAAAAATTTAGTACCTTCGTTTGTAAACGCAATCACGGCGTTGACAGCCCTATTGGCGCCATCAAATAAGAACCGGAGTGGTCCGTCATAACCAATAGCCGGTATGCCGATCACCATAACAAAAGCAATAACCTGAAAAAATACTCCCCAAAGAATTGTACGATAATTTATTTTTTGACGACTAGAGCTCAGAAAAAAACAGAAAATGAGAATTGCAAAAAAACCCAAAAAACTTACCACTCGGGGCGGCAATCAAAACCTACCTGTGATTTCATCGATACCGCCAGCAACGTGGCCTACCTCTCCAATTCCTAATTTTAACAGAGTCATTACCACCACACTTGACTCAATACCACTTTGACTTAAAACAATAATTCTCCCACCAGTGCCAATTCCGATATTTCGCAGTTTATTTACTATTTTAGGATCGGGTCTACCTTGATCATCTATAAATTCTGTCCACTCGATATTAACGATGTCCACATCAGGTGAGAAATTTAAACCGTCCGATAAGTACTCTTTAGAGTCTCGACAATCAATAATTTTAAGCCGGCTCCTTGTCATCTTTTCGGCGCCAATCTCACCTTCTACGACCTTACTAGAATCTTTAGGTTTTAAATCTCTACTTTTCACCAAAAATTTTTTTACTTCTTCTTTAGAAACAAGAAGTGAGGTGTCAAAGCTTGGCTTCCACATCGGCGCCGACTCTTTAGGTGGAGTTTTGACTCTATCATTTACCCAGCGTGCCTGATCAAAATAATCTTTACCGACAAACTCCACATTTTTAATTCCCAGATAACGGAGTGTCCAAGCCAAACGAGCCTCATCGCCTTTTCCACTTTTACCATCACCAATAACCACCACGCTTGACTCAAGACCAATACCCAAGCGCGCCAGCCGTCGTGTCTTAGAAAATAAATCCTTAACCAAAATTCCTTTTCTTTTTAAATTGGTCTCTGTGAACTCCTGCCAACCCAAATTCACTGAACCGGGAATGTGTGACAAAGAATATATAAAAGGGGGACGAGCATCCAAAACGATGGTTTCTGGTTTTATTTCGATGGGGTCAATCGAACCCACTTTATCTGTATTTGCCTTACCGCCGTGGCGATAAACAGGTTGGCTCTCATAGGTTTTTGTGGGTGCCTGGGTACAGGCAAAATTGAAAATCGAAATGGTAACGACGAAATAAAACCTCAAAGTCATTTTTCCTTCTTCATAGTCGGAAATAGAATAATGTCACGGATACTTGGACAATCTGTAAGTAACATCACAATCCGCTCGACGCCAACACCGACGCCTCCTGTGGGCGGCATACCGACATCAATCGCATGCATGAAGTTTTCATCCATAGGCTGAGCCTCTTCGTCTACAACTCTCTTAGCCTCTTGCTCCTTAAGTCGTGCCAACTGATCTTCGGGGTCATTTAATTCCGAAAACGAATTCCCAATTTCCATTCCAGCGCACACAGGTTCAAAGCGCTCCACTAACCCGCGTTTTCCCCCACGATGGACTTTCGTGAGCGGCGAAGTCTCTACTGGAAAATCCGTAATGAACGTCGGCTGCCACAAATGCTCTTCCACTTTCTGATCAAAAAGCTCCATGACCATTTCACCATGTGTCGTGGGTTTTTCGAGATCACTGCCATTATCTTTAATCACTGTAAACAGCGCTTTCACATCCATTTTTTCAACATCGACGCCGGCATATTTTTTAATGGCATCATAAACTGTTAGCCGTGTCCATGGTGGTGTAAAATCAATTTCTTTTCCCTGAAAAATTACCTTCGTACTACCTTTAACCGTTTTCGCCACATACGCGATCAACTCTTCAAACTGCTTCATTTGATAGTTGTAGTCCGTGTAGGCTTCATACCACTCTAGCATACAAAATTCAGGGTTATGAGTTCGATCAATACCTTCGTTACGAAAGTTCTTACCGATTTCATAAACCTTTTCAAAACCACCGACGATCAAGCGTTTCAAGTAAAGCTCAGGACTAATTTTTAAAAATAGTTTCATGTCCAAAGCACGATGGTGCGTGGAAAAGGGATAAGCCGCAGCCCCACCGTAGATCGGTTGGAGAGTGGGGGTTTCAACCTCTAGAAATCCACGTTTATCAAGAAAGCTGCGAATCTCGCGAATAATCTTAGACCGTGTCTCGAAAACTTTTCGTGAGCCTGCATCCATGATCAAATCTAAATGACGATATCGATATTTCTGCTCAATATCCGTCAGCCCGTGAAATTTTTCTGGTAAGGGCTCAAGCGTTTTGCAAAGCATCGTTAACTTTTCAACCCGCACACTGAGCTCGCCTTTTTTTGTTTTAAAAAGGCCACCCTCAATACCAATAATGTCACCGATATCTAGATGATCAAACACCAATTGATCTTCGGGCCTTACTTCTTCTGACTTAAAATAGCCCTGCATTTTTCCAGTTTGATCTTGGAAATGAAAGAACGCCGCCTTGCCCATCAAACGCATGGTCATCAAGCGTCCTGCAACTTTAATTTTTACGCCTTCCGCTCTTTGCTCAGGGCCAAGCTTAGATTCAAAATTTTTAAAAAGCTCAGAAACCGAATGCGTACGCTCAAAACTATAGGGAAATGGATTCACACCTTTTTCGCGCAAGGCGTGCAATTTCTTTCTTTTCTCCGCACGCAGAGGATTTTCACGTTCATTATTTTCCATTAAAAGCATCCATCACATTGTGTAACAACTGAATCGCTTCTTTTTTCGGGCGTTGAAAGGCATTTCTTCCCATAATACTTCCAAACCCCCCACCGGCGGCGATACCTTTAACTTCGGCGATGATATCTTCCGCTGATTTTGCTTCCCCCCCACTAAAAATCACAATTCTTCGTCCGTTAAAACAAGATTGTACAACATGACGAATACGATCTTCCATTGAGGCAACACGAATATGCTGCGATTCATACACTTTTTTTGCTTCTTCAAGTTCAATGTGCGCCGTTGGTGGTTTTACTTTCACGATATGAGCACCCAATTGACACGCAATATGCGCAGCGTACGCTATCACATCAATTCCAGTTTCTCCTGCTTTACTTAAATTTGCGCCACGGGCGTAACTCCAAATTATAACTGCAAGCCCGGCTTTCTTTGCAGAGGCAGCGGCATCAGCAATTTCTTCATACATTTTTTTGCGCACTTCAGACCCGGGGTAAATGGTGAAACCAATTCCCGCACACCCCAAACGAAGCGCATCTTCTACACTACTTGTTAGCGCGCTAATCGGCGCCTTTTCTTTGTAAAGCACATCTGAATTATTCACTTTCAAAATTAATGGGATCTCGCCCGCAAAATCTCGCGCGCAGGCTTCGATAAACCCAAGTGGCGCTGCATAGGCATTACAGCCAGATTCCATCGCCAACTGAAAATGGTAACTTGGATCATACGCATCAGGATTCATGGCAAAACTTCGTGCCGGACCGTGCTCAAAGCCCTGGTCAACAGGAAGTATGACAAGTTTCCCTGTGCCTTTCAAACGGCCATGATTCATAAGTCTCGCTAAATTTGCTAAAGTCCCCGGATTGTCTGAACCATACCAGCTCAGAATTTCTCTTACTCTTGGTGTCATACGCACTCCTTTAAAGCCGAACTCAAAGACATAGCCTTTTTAAAATATTTAGGCAATAATTTTGATATGTTATCCTTTTTTCATACGCGATTTTCTCCTCTCAAATCGCGTCTTTTTGCGACCTTGTTTGTGAGTCAATTTTTTTCCAATACAGGCAGCTGGGCTTTTGAGATTGCACGAACATGGATTATCGTCGATCGCTTAGGAAAAGGGCATGAAGTTGGAGCCGTCATGCTCGCCGGTGGTGTCTCGGCACTTATATTTACACTCTATGGCGGATTTTTAGTGGACCGCTTTAGCTTTCGCCAAGTTTTATGGGCGTCGATTTTTGCCAAATGTCTGCTTTTTCTACTTTCGATTTGGCTATTTTTCATTGTGGAATATAGATCCATTGCCCTATGGCACTTGGTAGTTTTTAGTTTCATCCAAGGAGTCATCGTCGCTTTTGATGCCCCCGCATTTTTTTCTTTTTCAATGAAACTCGTTCCCTCAACGGACCTGCAACAGGCTATTGCTCTCAACTCAATGAATTTTCAAGCTTCACGAACCGTTGGACCATTACTGGCGGGAGTCCTCATGGGGATCGGTGGGCCTGGGCTCGTAATATTATTTGATGGACTATCTTTTCTTGGGCCGGCATTTGCCACAAGCTTAGTTCTTAAGGAAAAAAAATTGCAGGACATGTATTTAGGCACCAATACCTCATCACGAGGCTTCCGTATTTTATTTAAAGATGCGAAAGTAATGGCCCCACTTTTACAATTATTTTTCTGTCTTTCATTTTTTCTTCCCACTTTGCTTGTCACCTTCCGAATTTACATCAAAGATACATTTCAAGTCACACCGGAACAATTTAGTTATATTTTTATGGGACCAGCACTTGGCTCGCTTGTGGGTGCGATGACTTTTGCCCTGATAAAACCCAAAATGCCAATTAAATGGCTACGCCTGGGCATTCCGCTTTTTATTCTGTCGACGACAATAATTCCTGCTTATCACGATCTTCGGTTGACTATATTCAACATGACGATCGCTGGATTTGCAGCATTTTTTTCTTTTTCAGCCCTCACAGTCCATATGCAACTTTATATTCAAGAGGGTTTCCGGGGTCGACTGACCTCAATGATTCTTGTTGGATTTAGTGTGGTAGTGCCCATGGGGGCCTATCCCATCGGAAAGTTAATCGATCATTACTCGGCGGGTTTTTGCTTGATTGCAGTTCCGTGCTTTTTCTTAATTTTTTCTATGCCCCTGTGGTTTATCAACATAAGCCGAAGCACAACATAAGGGATCAATTTCAGGCCCCATGTTTGCAATGCCCGCACTGACATGCTGTGGAACGTTTTATCTCTTATTATTTCGCTATCATTGGCTGATTCCGCCTTTTATCGGCCTTCTCATGCCGAATTTCAGGAAACCAAGAAAATCGCAATAAAGATAGCTAAGGAATATCAAGAGGATAAATGTGAAATCATAGGTATTGGACGAAGTCCAACCGTGCTTATTGCTTTTCTAAAAAACCTTAACCTCAGTAACGTTTCTTACCTACCACTTTCTGAAATGAATGTTTTTGACCGGGTCCAAGATATCAACAAATATAATAAAGTATTTTCTTATTTTGACTCCATGATTCCACATCAGAAAAAGAAAAAACTCGTGTTTGTCGATTTCAGTTTGGGCGGCAAATCTTACCTTGCACAAAAAACTTTGATTGAAGCGTATTTGCAAGCCTATCACCCGGAAATTCAATATGAATTCCTGGCGCTAGTTTCTGAAGTTGACGAAAAACTGATTGCCGACTTTAACTCTAGATCTATCACTGTCATAAAATTAAAATCAAAAGCGCAGTCTCCCTATGGGCCATTACTTTGGGATTCGATGTATAACGCGACTTACGAACCCTTTGCTCCCTATAAAAGCTTTGCTCCTTGGCGTGACGGCGAGCCTAAGAGCAATTCAGAGTTTGAAAAATTTAAGTTGCTCGTCAAAAGTGAAATGACAAAATATAAGTCGCTCGGCTGCGAACTAATTTTTTGAGACTTATTTTACGCAACTGACTTTCTCACTTGCTGAATACAGCCCTAAAAATTCCCGTTGGAATCGCTCCAACAAAACTCGCGCAAATTCATAGGAGTCTATTTTAAAATCGTCTAGTGAGATTGTAGGGACGGGAGTCCCAGCATTTGTTACATCCACGGCAAAATGCATCATCGCTGAGACCGAACTCATGGTAGCAACGCTAACAGAGAGTTTTTTCCTGCCAAACCATAAGTCATCACCTTCTCTTCTCAAGTCCACCACCAAACTCTTCTCTGGACTTAGCGCCGCCACTACGTCCTTTGCAACCGCGGCAAATAATCTCTGAAGGGCCGTGATTCCAAGCAAATTAAAATTGGAAACCTCAACGATAAAATGAATCATGTCGTCGCCACAGATTTTAGCGCCGGCCTCGCGATCTTCACCATCCACCATAAACTCCAAGGTAACATCACAAGCTCCACGCCAGGCGACTATAGAATCACCACTAATTTTAAATTGAGTGTCAGCAAATTGAGAGCGGAGCTGACTGCCGTCGTATTTAAGACGTACGTCACTCCAAAATGTTTTCATATCTCGAGATCGCGAAAGACTTTAAAGGCCTTAGCATCTTTAATTGCACGATCAAAACGCATACAAGACTCACATTGACCGCACCACTTTTCAGTGGACACATAACATGGCCACAACTCTTCAAGATTAATCCCTAATTCCCAAGCACGTCGCACGATTTCAGTTTTGTTTTTTCGAGTCGTAAAGCATTTCATTTTCACGTGATTACCAGTGGAATATGACAACGATTTTTCGACCGCGTCCAGAAACTCTTGAGTGTTGTCAGGAAACGTCTGTGCTTCTTCAACATTAAACCCCACAACAACGTAGTCAACACCCATATTTTCTGCAAATCCAGCGGCGATGTTAATAAAAATCCCATTCCGATTTGGAACCCAAACCTTTTTCGCAGTTTCTACACAATTCTTAAAATCGTTGATGTTAACCAATTTTCCAGTCGGTAATTCAGCCTTTTCATTCACCAAAGACGTTTGCGTGAAGTCCTTAAAAAACGGAACCGTAATCGCCTTATGTTTTAATCCCAATTTATTACAAAGATATTCGGCTGTTCTAATTTCTCGGCGGGCGGCACGCTGACCGTAATCAAAAGTTAAAACCAACTCTACTTTCAAAGCAGTATGCGCCTCGAAAAGGTTCACGGATGAATCAAGGCCACCCGACAATAAAACGATGCATTTTTTGTGTGTATTCATAGGTCTTTTTTTATTTCCTAGGCTACCTTCTGATGTTTGCTTTGCAATCGTTCAAACACCAAAACCAGCGGCGAAGCAACATAAACTGAGGAATAAACGCCAATAACCACACCTATTAACATGATTAATGCAAAATCTTCAACGACCCCGCCAGCAAGGAAATACAGCGCCATAATAGACATGAAAACCGTACCCGAAGTTAGAATGGTACGACTCAACATTTCATTGATGGAAAGATTTATTATGTTCGCAAGAGGGGCATCTCTATGTGTCCCTAAATTCTCTCGTATTCGGTCATAAGTAACAATCGTATCGTTCAAGGAAAATCCAATTAAGGTAAGTACCGCAGCTAAAGTTTGGACATTTACTTCTTTGCCCATCAATACAAATATCCCATAAGCAACAATGGCATCATGAAACACGCACAAAATTGCGCTCGTGGAGTACTTAAAGTCGTAGCGTAAACCCACATAAATTAACAAAACAATAAGACTGTAAAAGCCCGCTAAAAGTGAATTTCGTTTTAGCTCATCACCAATTGTGGGACCAACAGTGTCGACGCGACGGATAAGAGACGTTGTTTCTTCCTGTGGAAATTCTTTAATAATTGCATTTGAGACATTCGCCGCTAGCGTCGACATCGCTTTTTCGACATCAGATTCCGTCGCTCCTTTTTGACTTTCAAAGCGTAAAATAAACTCGGTCTTTCCCTCTAGCGTTTGAATATTTACATCATGATATCCGGCTTTTAAAACAATTTGACGAAGTTGATCTGTACTAACATTGGATTTTGCAAATAAAACTTGTATCTCTGTGCCCCCGGCAAAATCAATACCGTAATTAATTTTTTCTTTCCCTAAAACATAAATCAGCGATGCGACTACTGCCAAAGCTGAAATCCCCGTAAACAGCGGCGCCACTTTCATAAAATCAAATCGGCCCCAAGATTGCTCCTTATTACCAGCTTTCATTTCTCTTCTCCTACATCAGAAGTTTTACGTTGTTAAATTTCATACGGCCAACAAGTAGCTCCACAAACGCGCGAGTTACAAACACCGCTGTGAACATAGAAATAATCAAACCCACAGTCATCGATACGCCAAAACCACGCACTGGACCAGTGCCGTAGTAAATCAGCACTATACATGTGGCAAGCGTGGTCACGTGACCATCAAAAATTGCAGAGAAAGCACGATTATAACCTTCACGAATCGCGGCCTGAATTCCGCTACCTCGCCGTAACTCATCACGAATACGCTCCAAAATCAAAACGTTCGCATCTACTGCCATCCCAGCCGTCAGTGCAAATCCCGCAATACCCGGTAACGTCAGCGTCGCGCCTAGAGAAGCTAAAACCGCTAAGGTTAAAAATAGGTTCATGGTCAATGCGATGTCAGCAATCACGCCCATCACACGATAATAAAGGACCATAAAGATAAGAACCAAAACTGTACCCCAAATTGCGGCAGACTTCCCTTTTTCAATTGAGTCAGCTCCCAGAGTTGGACCAACCGTTCTTTCCTCAAGCTGCTGAAGGCTTGCAGGTAAGGCCCCCGCCCGAAGCGCTGTACTAATTAACTGTGCTTCCTCGTAGCCTTTCTGAGCATCGCGGGAACTTCCCATGGTAATCACCCCGCGACCGTTAGGGATTTTCTCGCGAATCATTGGATAAGACTTAACAACTTTATCTAGAACTATAGCCATGTATTTGCCCTTATTTTCTTCGGTTAATTTCGCAAACCGTCCCGCACCAAGGGCATCAAAAGTAATATGCACAACGATCTCACCGTACTCTCCACGTCCAACATAGGCGTCTTTCAGCGTATCTCCCCCAAGAGCTCCGTCGGTACGAACTGCGATGGGATGCTTTCCAGCTTCCAAGTTTTGTGCGTTCTCATCTTTCATAAAATAGACCAGAGTTTTCTCAGGAAGTTTTCCCTTCAAGTCAGCATTGATCTTATCGATGTAATCACTGTAACGAAGTTTTCCCAGAGAGTAGTCGCCTTTTTTTTCCGCTTCGGCGACCCAAGTTTTTAATTGCTCCGGATCGACATCCTGGTTCAAGAGCATAAAATCAAGCTTTGCAGTCCTATTAATTAAATCCTTCGCCCGCTGCGAGTCTTTGATACCAGGAAGTTGAACTAAAATACGATTTTTACCCTGTGCCGTGATACTTGGTTCGGCCACACCAAATTCATCAATACGATTACGTACAGTTTCAATTGCTTGTCCAACAACCCGCTCTTTGTAATTATTTAAATAATTTTCAAGATAGCGAATTGCGACATGATCACTTTTAGTATCTATGACCTGAAGTTCCGTTGCATAAAAGTCTTCAATATATTTTTTTACTCCAGAAATATCACTCGTCATGACTTTCATTTCACCAGTTTTCGGGTTAGTCACGGTGATCTCGCCAACAGCAATTTTCTTTTCATTTAAATTTTCTTTCAAAGTATCAGTCATGCGCGTCGATGCTTCTTTAACAACTCCATCAACGTCAACCGCCATCACGATGTGAAGTCCGCCTTGAATATCAAGACCGTAAACAAGCTTGTTACTGCCAACCCACCACCTATCCATTTTATCAGGATAAAGCGTTGCGCTCAGCCAATAAAATCCCGTAAGAACCACGGCAATGATAATAAAAAATCGCCCCTTTAAACTTTCCATGACTTCTCCTATTTCGTTTCGCCTGCAAAAGGTGCCGCTAACTGGCTCTTCAACATTTTCACACGAACCCCGTCAGAAATTTCCAACGTTACAAATTTTTCTGTAATACCCTGAATTTTTCCTAAGATCCCGCCGTTCGTGATCACATTGTCACCAACTTTGAGCTTAGAAATAAAATCTTCTTTCACACGAGCGCTCTTAGCCTGCGGACGCAAAATAAAAAAATAAAGTACCGCAAATAAAATTATCATCGGGAACATTTGCTCTAAAAAGCTCGGGCGCGCGGCAGCTTGTTCTCCGGCCGCTGCCTGTGCGTACGCAGTTTCAACAAAAAACAAAATAGCCTCCGTGAGTACAGAAAATATGAGAGAAGATTTAAGGATTGTCGTCAGACTCTAAAAAAATCAATGATTAAGTGGTACTTGCACAGCCTCTTCGCTATTCTTAACAAAGCGTGTTAGACAGTACTTCTTAAACTCAGTCCATGTATTATTGGAAATAGACTCACGTGCTCGCTTCATAAGCGTAGAATAAAAGTGAAGATTGTGGATGCTATTTAATCTAGCAGAGAGAATTTCTCCCGACATAAAGAGGTGACGAAGATAAGCTTTGGAATAATTCGTACAGGTATAACAATCGCATTCGGCGTCAAGAGGTGAACTATCAGAACTATATTCTCGTCTCTTGATAGAAACCCGGCCACTCCAAGTAAACAAGGTCCCGTTTCTCGCCATGCGCGTGGGCATCACACAATCAAACATATCGATACCAGAATCAATCGAAAGGATCAGATCCAAGGGAGTACCAACACCCATCAAATAGCGCGGTTTATTTTTAGGCATGAGCGGACCAAGATCCTTAACAAGGGCATGCATGAACTCGATCGGTTCGCCAACAGAAAATCCACCGAGGGCATATCCTGGAAGATCTACCGAAGTCACTTGTTCAAGAGAATATTTTCTAAGATCAAGCTCAAGCCCTCCTTGGATGATTCCGAAAAGTAAACTATCTTCTTTGGTCATCGCTTCTTTGCTTCGAAGTAACCAGCGGTGGGTGAGATCCATGGATTTTTGAATTTGTTCCCGAGTGGCTGGGTACTGCAAACACTCATCAAACGCCATGATAATGTCCGCGCCAAGATTCATTTGAATCTTCATACTCACTTCGGGAGAAATAAAGTATTTCGCGCCATCAAGGTGCGAACGAAATTCAACTCCGTCTTCAGTCATAGTGCGAAGCTGTGAAAGCGAAAAAACTTGAAAGCCCCCACTGTCGGTAAGAATCGGGCCTTGCCAATTCATAAATTTATGAAGACCACCAAGTTGTTTTATAAGTTCATCACCGGGACGTAGGTGCAAGTGATATGTGTTTCCTAAAAGAATATCAAAACCCATCGTTTTGATTTCTTCTGGAAGCATTGCTTTGACAGTCGCTTTTGTTCCCACGGGCATGAAATGCGGAGTCTCAACGACACCATGAGCAGTGCGCAGACGGGCGCGGCGCGCTTGACCGTCTTGGTTGAGAATTTCGAAAGGTGCCCGACACTTTTTTTCGTCCATACCGCGTCATACAGTAAGGAAGGAGGAATTGCAATCGCCTCGTCATTGCAGTCACGCCATGGTGCTTGAATCAAACTAGCTATTTCAATTTGGGCTCCAAAAAAGTGATTATTTTTTGCTTTTTTTCCGCTTTTTTGTAAGCATTTCAAGTATTGTTGACTCAACCCCAGGAACCCGAGTCCCATAGAATGAAAGTTTTAATTTTTGCCCTAGTTATGTTCTCGTTTACGAATCCCACTAGGGCCAAGGATAAACTTCCGTTTTCAGCGACGCCAACATCTCAACTTGGCAGCAAGATGGTCGACGTCAACCTTCTAAAATTACAGGCAGAAGAAGTCGCCAAGGCAGGCAAAGAAAATAAAGAGATTACGTCAGGCCTGCAAAAACAAAATCATGAGCTTCTCAATGACCTCGCTCAATTTGCCGAAAAACTAAAATTAGAAAATCCCAATATCCAGAGTATCAACAAGGCTAAAGCCGAGAGAATCTTAAAGGCTATGAGAAATCATCCTGTTGTCGGTGTAAAAGCGCTTTCTAAATATGATACCTGGGACAATATGATTGGTTACTGTTTTGGCAGAGCTGCATATGTACATTGGGAATTATTGCGCCAACAAATACCTTCTCATGTCATCGGAAAAATTTTTGCCGTCGGCGACCTGCGTTTGAATAAATCTTCCTTTAAATGGGATTATCACGTTGCCACAACGGTCTTGTCGGAAAATTTTGAATGGTTAATGATTGATCCATTAGTCGAAAAGGTCTTGCCAGTTAAAGAATGGATGGATGATGTGCTACAGTTTTCCTTCGAGCCAAGCCATCCCCGAATTCGTTTTTACTTTACTGACGCTGTTAAATTACATGCCATCCCGGGTGCCTATTCGATGGAAAAGCTTATGTTTGAAGAATATAAGGGATATTTCCGTGACCTATTTAAGTGGTTTCAAAATAACCCTCCTAAAAAAATGAAAAATACCAAATTGTAGCAAGACAGTGCAAAAAATACTTACTTACCTACTAAAAGGGGCATTTTGAGCCCACTGAGCCTGGCCTAAAAATTGAACTAGAGCCAAAGATAAAAAAAGGAGTCAAAATGAAAAAAACGATTAGTGCCATAGCTCTTTTAGCAACATCAAATTCTATGGCAATGCCAGCGCCCCACACGGGTCCTAAACCCGTTTACGTCAAAGTTTGTTTAGCGACCCACGTTTCGCAAAAAGACGGTTCAATTTGGGGTGGTTGCGATGAATCAAGAAACAACGTCGTTGAAAAACGTCAACTTCTTGAAAATGGGTGCGCCGAAGGACAAGTAGCACTTACTTTCAAAGATAAATCACCGATTCAAGCTTGTTTTCCTCCTGGAATGGTACAATTATAAAATTATAATTGTGTACCTCAGAGGTTGACATGAAATCCATCGCGCGAAGATTCTGGCCCTACGATGAACTTTCGCTAACGAGGGAGGGGGCAAACTCTGAGGTAAAAATTGCGACGCCTTGGCTGACCTTCTCGGTCGAGGTGGATCCTTCTCACCTTGACCGGACAGAGAAAATCATCGTAAAAATTAATTCCGGTAATATGGGTACCAACGACATTGGCGAGATGTCGTGGTTTCTCTCTTCGCTTGCTAAGTTTCCCGTTGCTTACATACTTCCTCGTGGCGAAGGGTTCGGGATCGACGTTCACACCGTGACCGAAAAAACTGATTTTTCAAATCCGCAACAGGCGTTTACTAGCATCATGACAGGCAACCAAACTGAGATTCCTGAGAACTGGACGTGGGATCACGATGCCGCCCTTGGCCTTAGTCGTACCCAGAAGGGATTTGATGCAGAAACACTTTTTACAATTGCCCGTCGATATCACCTCCTCAATGACATTGAAAACAATAAAACCGGTGACCTACTGGAATACGTAAAAAATCTGCGCACGAACACGCAAAAGTTTAAGGACGCTTCAGCTTTAATTGTGAGACAAAATCACTACGTAACCGAAAAGTGCGATTCTACTTTGCGGGCCGCGCTCCCCATCTCGCAAAATTCGTACAGCAACGTTATGGAGTTCATTCGTGCCGAATCAGGTCATGACAATATTTTACGAAAGGCGCTAAAATCCCTCGGCGTTGAACCCCCGGAATCGATACCGACTCTGGACGCCGTCATTGCGTTGATGACAGTTTTCAAATTTGCCGCCGAAAGAAATTTTTTGGCATTTGCAATGATTGTTGATATTTTTGAACGGACATCTTATCAAGAAACAGATCCTATGGCTTCTCTTCTGGCAGATGGTGGTGAAGAGAAGGCTAGTCACCAACTCGAAATTCATCGCCAGATCAATGATGAGGGAGAACACGAAAATGTAGCGCTGGGCTTTTTAAGCTCTATGGCCCCCGTCAGTGAAGAGTACAGTCGCCAGGCCCTTTATTTTGCCGAGCTTGCCACTCTTATTGTCCACCAGGTATCAGCACAAACTCTCAACCGACTCAAATCAAAATGACAATTTTTGTTCGGCGCCTTGAATTGATTTCAGACTAAAAACATTACGGTTTCAAATTTTTTCACCGGCCTGTATAACCAATTCGGTTAAAATTTTTTAGGGGGAAATATGAAAATAAAGATTTTAGTTTTAAGTTTAGGTTTTATTTTGTCGGCATGTGGTGGCAAAGGTGGCTCAAGTAGTTCAGCGCCGGCCGCAGACATCGTTGGGATTTGGATTGATGAACCACGCGCTGCCGCTCTCATGAAGCTCGAAAAGGATGGAAATGTTGACGAGGCTTGCCCCGCGTTTTATCAAAAAAGTGAAGAAGATAAAAAAGTGGTTTGGCTCTCTAACTATATGAAGATCGAGTCATCAGGTAAGGCTTTAAACTGCAACATTCATCCCTTGGGCGGAAAAGATGAATGTGCCGACTCAGGAACAGTGAGTGGCAACTCTTTTACGAGCAAAGATGGCAAAGCCTCCGGTAGTGTGACTGTCACTGGAAGCAAGGCAACATTCGTTGTCAACGCCAACGGCCAACAAATGAAAATATCGCAGGAGAAATTGTCGGAAGAACAATTTAACAAAGTCTCTGCACTTCTAAGAGAATGTTTTAATAAAACCATTAAACAGCCGCCTGCGAACTAAAACAAATCATCTACCAAATGCGTAAACGTTTTTCTGCCGGCAAAACCATAGGTGATCCCGCGGGACATTTAAACGTTTGCGCAAACTCTGGTAAATGTTTAAGCTGCTCGTTAACCCGCGCTTCTGGCAACGCATGAGTATCTTCATTCAAATGCGATAATCTATATTCCTCGGACATACTCGTACATCTGAGGCGCGCATAAGAATAAAGAAATTCTTTTTGTTTCTCGAGATCTGGTTTGGAGCCAGTGGCAGCGCGAAACGCCGTAAATAGACCCACATGATCAGCAATGTTTTCCCACAAAGTTTCTTTGCCGTTGTGGCCAATCTGATTAAACTGCTCTACAAACCTGCTGCCAAGCTCTACAAATTTCTTCTGATCTTGAGCTGTAAAAATTGATCTCTTAATACCGACTTCGTTATACTGAGATCCTATCTCATCTAAGGCATGACCAAATTCATGAGCAATCACGGCAGATATTCCACCGAAGTTCTCAAGACGTTTACCGTCGGAGGAAAATTTTAAAACTGACGCGAACGCCATGGGAAAATAGAATCGGTTCTCCGACCACCAATAAAAGGCGTCAAACTCCAACGGGTCGGTAGACCAGGCCTCAATATTTCTTGGACTTTTTATCTCTAATAGAGTTCTTTCATCGATCGCTTGACCAATAAGCCCCAAATTCCCATAAAAATGAACAGATGATAGGTTTTTAGCAGGAGGCAATCTCCAGTCTTTTTCTATTTTAGGATAGAGAAGAGACATGCGTAGAGCTTTAATTTTTTTTATCGCATTTTTTCGACTCTGGGAGGATAGCCAGGTATTTTCACGTATCTCGGCGATCAAAGTCTCACGGAGGCGCTCAACATTCGCCGTAAAATCTTTTGTTGGGAAATTCTTAAAAAAAGTAGAAGCCATCTCTTTTGCTAACGCGACTCCGAGTGAACTTTGCACGTATTGCGTACACTCCTGTTCCAAACCTCGGCGTTTAGGCGCGTATCCCAAACGTTTGTTTTTGAAAGCCCAGTATTGGGCGCTCCAAACAGGTTGCGAAAAATCTAATTTATTGAACAAAAGTCGAACAATAAAAAAATCTTTAAGAGTCTGTAAGTCTCCTTTCGCTAAAGTCTCTTCAACAAATCCGTAGTACGGCGTGGTGTATTGGTGTATGGGAATATTGCTCGGAAAGGATTTGGCACCTATCTGTGCTGCCAAATGAGGGAACTTTTTTATAAACTCGTCCTTTTTCCATGTACCGTCCACACTCCATAAAGTAAATGTTTCTCCCGGGCTCGGCATGACGGAAGCAAGCTTTACTTCTAAATCAATAACTCGCTTGGCACGTAAGGCAGCGTCTTCAAATTTAAGGACACTAAAAAAATTCGTCATCAAACTCCTGAAATCTGATAAAGTTTCAGGCTGTTGATAATATGACTTCTCTGGCAAGGTCTCCCACTCACCCCAAACTTGAATTCGCCATTGCTTTGGGTCTGATGAAACTGGCTGGTTTGAAAAAGAAATCCATTTCAAATCATGGGCTTGATTTCTACGGGATATGTAATCGAGAACTTCACCGCGACTCGTGAGCCCTTGCAAATCAGCAATGGAATTTTTGGCAATTGTGATTTCTTCTTGCATCCGCGAAGTTTTATCCATGCATGAATTATAAAAATTCTTTATCTGAGTCGCCAATGGGGTAAGATCAGAACGCCTATTTAAGTCACTTAAAAACAGCGTCACCTTAGGAAGAAATTCCTCGTAAGCATCAGAAAAGAAAAAAGAATAACGACTTTTATGATCTGGCCGCCGAAAACTTTCAATTTCTTTAGAGCAAACATGTCGGTAAAAGTTGCTACAGGGATCGATATCAGAATTAAGAATATATTTTCGTTCAATTGCTTGGCTTGAAAAACTAAAGCAAAATAAGAACAAACAGAATTTAAAAAAATATCTTAGTTTTCCCACGCCGTTAAATCTCCATAACTAAAGAGGCGAAATTTATTTTCTATTGCCCACTCATAACATTTCTGCCAACGCCCATTTGAAAATGCGCTCACTAGGGCCAACAAGGTGGTTTGGGGCTGATGAAAGTTAGTAAGCAGTCTGGTGACAACTTTAAATTCAAAGCCAGGGATAATGAAGAGGTCCGTGGTAGATTTTTCAATTTGTTTATATGCAAATGATTCGACCGCGCGCACGGACGTAGTACCTAAAGCCCAAATATTTTTTCCGTTGGTTTTTGCAGATTGAATCTCATTCCAGGCTTCTTTAGTAACTTCAAATTCCTCTTCGTGCATTTTGTGATCTTTAAGATTGACTGCTGAAATCGGCAAGAAGGTACCGAGTCCCACATGAAGAGTCACGTAGACAATCTTTACACTTTTCTTTTTCAAAATCTCCAAATGGTGATTTTTAAAATGCAGGCTCGCGGTTGGTGATGCCAAACTTCCTGGCTCTTTAGCCCATGCCGTTTGATACCACTTTTCGTCCTCTGATTTTTGATGACGCTCTTGCCGTGCTTTTTGAATATAAGGTGGTAGCGGCAACTCTCCATATTTTTCAAAATAATTGTCGTCTAAATTTTTGTTTACCTCAACAACTTGAGGCCTTCCACCCTTGACAAACTTTAACTCCACTTGTTCGGGTAATAATAATTTCGCGGATTTCATTCGTGTTGCCGGAAATAAAACTTCCCAGTTATTTTCTTTTAACTCTTTGATGAAAAGAATTTCAAAACCTTCCTGAGAAAAAATTCTTCGTTTTAAAACTCTTGAATTATTTAGAATTAAAACATCCCCACCTGAAAATTTACCAAGCAATTCATCGATAGAAACTTCCGAGGGAATCCCATGAGAATCCACCCACATCACCCGCGAGAAATCACTTGGTTCGGTGGCCACCAAGGTCTCAGGGTACTTAAAGTCTAGGTCTCTTAAATCCATTTAGTCTTTTTGATTCAACCACTTTATAAAGGGTTCAAAGCTCAACGGACGACGTAAATACGCACGCAGTGAAACCTCAGCAGGCCGTGTGGCTCCTGCTTCTAAAATCTGCTCGCGATACCTCTTCGCCGTCACAGGATCATAAAGACCTTTTTTCTCAAACTCTGAAAACATGTCTTTGGCCATAACAAGCGACCACATATATGTATAATAAGTCGCCGAGTACCCCATCAAATGGCCGAAGGTGTAAATAAAATGGGAATCCGGCACATACTTAAACATACTAATACGATTTTGGTGGAGCTTTACAATTGCATCAAGATCTTCGTCTGCGGGCGGCTTATTAAACAATTCGAACGCCATGTTGGCATAGAACATCTGTTTACGCACGAAAACACCCTGACTAAATCTTTCCGACTTATTAAGTTTTTCCACAAGTTCACGCGGGATAACCTCACCGGTCTTATAGTGCCTTGCAAAGCTCGCCAATGTATCGTAGTCCTTTGACCATTCTTCCAAAAACTGTGACGGTGCTTCGATAAAATCCCACTCCGTGTAGTGACCACTCGTCGTTTGCCACTGGTGATGACCAGCTAGCAAATTATGCAGAAGATGACCAAATTCATGCAAAAAAGTCTCAAATTCCGAGTGTGACATGAGTGCCGGGCTTTGGGTACGTGGATTAGGGAAATTGCACATCAAAATCCCTTGCGGAACTGCCCCATTTTTACGGCCAGTTCTAAAAGTCATCTGTGCCGCATGCGAAAACTTACCCTCACGCGGAAAAAGATCTAGAAAAAACCTTCCAATATATTTTTGCCCATCAAAAACATCATACGCTTCCACCTCCGGATGCCAAAGCCTTACCGTGTCGACTTTTTTGTATGTTAGCCCGAAAATTTTACTAGTGATTTCGAAGACACCTTTTTTTACGCTCTCAAATGGCAAGTACTGGCGAAGTACATTCGAATCAAAATTAACTTTTTCTAATTTTAACTTTCGCGTATACAGCCCGGCTTCATAATCTGTAACCTCTACGGCATTAGGTTCGATTTTTTTCTTTTCATTCAAAAGCTCACGATAATCATATTTTGCGCGTTCATCCGCTGCCGATATCATGCGGTCAATAAAAGCACGTACTTTTTCTGGTTTATTTAACATTTTTGTTTCCAAAACATAATGAGCCCAATTGCGGTAACCAAGAGTTTTGGCAAGCTCATAGCGAAACCGCATGACTTTCTTCAGGACCTCACCGTTTTCCGGATAACCTCGACTCTGAAAAAGTAAATACATCTTCTTGCGAAAATCTACATTGGTTGCATATTCAAACACGGGAGTAATATCCGGATACTGGGTTGTAATAACAATTTTTCCTGCCGAGTTTGGCTTATGATTATTCATGAAATCTTCGGGCAAACCTTCAAGTTCCTTAAGGTCTGTCACTTCGTAGCTTTTCTGTCCATCAGCAATATTCTTTTCAAATTTTAAAGTTTGCTCCGTAAGCTCATCTTGAAGCTTGGCGATTTTCTGACGTGTCTTTTCATCTCTATCAACGCCAGAACGTCGAAAATCGAGTAACGACTTCTCTAGAAAAAATCGCGTTTCACTATCTGCGTCCTTAATTTTTATATTTTTTACGATCTCGTAAATTTTGGTGTTTAAACCTAAACTCTCGTTGGCAAATTTATCAATTTTCTGCTCTAAGTCCCGAGCCTCATCACGCCTCTTTGCATCAGTATCCAAGCTTGAAATTAAACTCACGTTGGCACTCGCGGCTGTAAGCGTTACCAAAATATCATTATAAGCATTAATTGCCGCCTTTGAATCGGCGGTTTTTCCCATGTTTTCAAGACTCGTTAACTGCACTTCTGCCAGCTTTAACTTTTGGCGGGCTCCTTCCATCAGAACACCTGGCGACATATCGCTTAATAAACTCTCAGGACCTTCAGAATAATGCGCGGGATTCTGCGTTTCACTTTTAACAGTTACACCTTGTTTGGTACAAGCAAACAGGCCTATACTTATAATGCAAATTATGAAATTAAATCTGTTTTTCAAACGAGACCCCCAATGAGTGACAAAGATAAGATTGAACCTTGGAAGATACTTTCCTCTCAAAAGCTTTGCAAGACTAAATTGTTTCGCCTTAGTAAGACCAATACGAAATGCCGAATAAGCGTATTGTTCCTAGCTAGAAAAACATTTGACCTTGGTCTAGTCTATTGAGTGCGATAATTAAGTTTCCGATTTATAAAAGATGAGTTGGAAAGGCTTTTCTTTTCTAGGACTTCTATGTATTGTTGCTGCCGCTTATTTAATTTGGCAAGGTGCAACCGGCGTGCACTCTGATCCCGCCTTCTATGGAAACCGTGAAGACAGGTCCCTTAATGACTCAGATGAAGATGAAACATCAACTCACTCTAAAAATCAGCATGACCAACGGGCTCGTACTCCCGCCAACGCCATCCTGACTGAAAAAGATTTTCTTAAAACTTACCCGGGAAAATGGCTTTTTAAACGCGTCGAAAAGGGGCAGCTCAATTACATAACGGGAGGTAACATTCCAGAACGAGGACGCTCGCCCCAATCCGTGCGCGAATTCGTCAATGAAATCTCTCCCCTCTTGGAAGTTTCACCAAATGAAATCACAGACCCCAAAATAATTAATCGTACGGACCTCACACGCGTCTATCACTCACAACAAGTCACAGACGGATTTTCAGTCTACCAATCCATACTTTCAATTCATGTACGTGAAAGCGATGGCAGCATTTTTATGGTCAACAATCAGCTCAAAGATGTTGCCGGGTACAACAAAGATCTGCGCTACACCCAAAAACAAGCTGAAACCTATATTCAGAGTCACTATTCAGGAGAGTACGAAAAAATTATTTTTCGCCAAGGCCCAGTGATCTTTAAATCTGTAACTGGTGCGGCAGAATTAGCTTGGGTCTTTATCATGACATACAAGCAACCTAAATTACATCAAGTCGAACTCGTGATTGGTGCCTACTCGGGTGAAGAAATTCACAAGCAGAACGTCAATATTCAGTAAAGCGTGACCCAAAATGGTTTCTAGAGTAAATACATTTAAAGAAAAAGCGATTAGCGTCTACAACCAATATCATCATTGGCAGGATCCGGCATTTTTCATCGGCGGATTTCTCTTTGACATGGTAATGACTGGTCGAATTGATGAGACGTTCGGAATTATACAGCAGGGAACCTACCTTCTTCTTATCGCCATATTTACGTCCCTTGACTGGTATGATCAAATTCAGCCGTTTACTTTCAAGAACCGGCTTGGCCAAGCTTGGTCATATCGACGAGGGTTTATTCATTTTCTACTCGGCTCGCTCTTAAACTGTTACGCAATATTTTATTTTAAAAGCGCTTCTCTACTAACTTCGTTTGCATTTATGTTCGTACTCGCGGCTATTGTTGTCGCCAACGAATTGCCTAAATTTAAAAGTTACGGCGCTGCCATGAAATTCGGAATGTTATCGCTTTGCTCGACTTCATTCCTTGCTTATCTCGTCCCGATTTTCTATGGACGCATTGGGATCGTGCCGTTTTTTATGGCGCTTATCTTATCGCTTGGCTTCCAATTTTTGATTTACAATTACCTCAGGAAAAAACTAAGCAATCATTTTTCGGCAGAAGTTAATATTTATAACCATCCGGTGTTTCAAACGGTCATGGCACCAGCAATTGCAACCCTTCTCATTTTTACGGGGATGTACATACTCAAAATGCTTCCACCCGTACCACTGTCAGCGCAGTATCTCGGTGTTTACCACTCGTTAGAGAAAGAAAATGGGAAATTCAAACTCGGATATACGCGCCCCAGCTATTATTTCTGGCAAAACGGCGATCAGTCATTTAAAGCTCGACCCGGTGACAAAATTTTTATTTTCACTCGCCTTTTCTCGCCAGCCAAATTTAAAGATCAGGTAAACGTACGCTTTGAATTTCTCAATGCAAAGGACAAATGGGAATATCGCGATAGCATTCCGATGACAATTGAAGGTGGCCGCGACGAAGGATTTCGCGGATACGTTTTCAAATCAAATTATCAGCCGGGAAGTTGGCGCGTGAGACTTATGACCAATGACAACCGCGAAATCCGCAGAATTTATTTTTCAATTGAAGTGACGCTTACCGAAGAGACAACGGAATATAAGTTTGAGTTACAATAAACTTTTCTTGTCTGACAAAAACAAAATCATATCGTCACCTTAACTCACTACAGAAGTGAAAATATTTTTGTTTGACCCAAACACCTAAAGACTTTTAACGTATTTCTTCATGCAACATGGAAAACAAAAAGGAGTTGATATGAAGAAAATAATATTTGTCTGTCTAACAGCCATAGGGCTAGGCGCATCTGCCTATGATGGCACTGATGTTAAAGGAAAATGGCAGCATGTAATGCAAGAGAAAGATACTAAAGTAACTTTAGGTTTAGATATTGGCGAAGTTATCACAGTATTTAATAAAACTTGTGAAGCTGCTGGACAAACAGTTAACGTTGTCGTTCAAGTTGCAACTAAAGTAACCGATGGAATTTTTGAAATTCAAGGCCAAGCCTCACAATCGACAAAGGCTGGTGACTTTGAATGTGCCATTAATGTCGTACCTGAAGTCTTAAAATTTCAAGTTGATCAAGATCACTTGTCTCTCACTTCGCAAGGTAATACGACAACTGTTTACGATCGTGTAAAATAAAAAAATGCCAGGTTAAACTTCGTTAAGATCGAGCTTAACCTTACTCAGGATAAATTGTGTTGCATGCATGAGGGGCTAGGATGGCCCCTTTTTTTAGATCTCTATCTGAATCCCCACTTCAATTACCGAGCTTGCGGGTATACCAAAAAAGGCCGTCGGTCGTTGGGCGTTTCGCGCCATGACTGCAAAAATTTTCTCGCGCCAGGCTGACATTCCGCGCATACCTTTAGCTAAAATTGTTTCGCGACCAAGGACAAAAGTGGTGTCTTCAATTTTAAATTCCACACCTTGCGCGTGACAGAGATCTAAAATCTCGCGAATTTTTGGAGTCTCCATAAAACCATAAATCGCAAATACACGATAAAAGTTGGGGGCGAGTTCTCTTATAAGCAGCCCACCATCACGCTTTACAAATGGAACCTGTTCCGTTGCGATCGTCAATACCGCAATTTTTTCATGAAGCACTTTAAAGTGCTTCATATTTTGGAGTAGCGGCAGTGGCACACCAAATGGATCCCCGGTCATGTAAATAGCGCCACCGGGAACACGTTTGGGTGGTTCCACTGTAATATTTCTCACAAACTCTTCCAGGGACACACTGCGCTCGATCAAATAATTGGAAAGAATTTCTCGGCCCTTCTTCCACGTCGACATCAACAAGAAAATTCCCGCGCAAATCAAAAGCGGAATCCACGCGCCATCCATAATTTTAGTCATACAAGAAAACACGAATACAAAATCAATCACCAAAAAGAAGAGTGCAAAACAAATGACCTTCCACAATTGCCACTTCCAAATAATTCGTGCGACCGTCGCAGTTAACAACGTTGTAATTGCCATTGTCATCGAAACCGCAATACCATAAGCACTTGCTAAATTACTCGATGTTTTAAATGTAATTACGAGCCATAGTACGCCGGTCAACAATACCCAGTTTACGACCGGCACATAAATTTGCCCGATTTCTTCACGCGACGTGTGTTTGATTTGAATCCTCGGGTAAAACCCAAGTTGTACTGCTTGCTTACAAACCGAAAAGACGCCAGAGATCAAAGCCTGTGAAGCCGTCACGGTTGCCATTGTTGACAAAAGCACAAGTGGCAGAACAAATCCCTCTGGTGCCAATTTAAAAAATGGGTTTGTGGCGTTCTCCACGTCTTTTAATATTACAGCACCCTGACCTAAATAATTTAAAACCAAGGCTGGAAAAACAAAGTAAAACCAAGCCAAGCGAATCGGCCTCTTTCCAAAGTGCCCCATATCCGCATAGAGAGCTTCACCACCCGTCACCACCAGAAATACAGAGGCTAGAATTACGACAGAAGCGGAGCCATGGACTAAATAAAATTGCCATGCATAACTTGGGCTCAAAGATTTCAATATCAACGGATTCTGCGAAATTCCATAAACGCCAAGGCCCGCCATCGTTAGCATCCACAGGAGGATAACAGGTCCAAATAATTTCCCAATCGCTCCAGTCCCGCGACTTTGTATGAAAAATAACGCAAACAAAACCGCAATTGTAATAGGCATCACCCAATGTTCAACGCCAGGAAGCGCGACTGTTAACCCCTCGATTGCAGACAACACGGAAATTGCAGGTGTGATAAATCCATCTCCCACTAACAGAGCCGTTCCCAGCAATCCAATTGGAAAGAAAAACTTTTCCACATAGAATCGCCCGGTTGCCCCTTGGATCAAGGCCATCAAAGAAAGAATTCCACCTTCACCGTTATTATCGGCCCGCAAAACAAATACCATATACTTAACAGTTACAATCGAAATTAAGGTCCAAAAAATCAACGAAAGAATACCAAAAACATTTTCTGGGGTGGGAGGTAAATTATGACTGGGGTTAAAGCACTCGCGAAGCGCATAAAGCGGACTAGTACCAATATCACCAAAAGTCACACCCAGCGCGGCGATCACTAAAGTCCAAAGCTTGCCATTATTTTGTGAATTTTGTGAATGCTGACCGGCTTCGATGTTTTAACTCCAGGGTTCAATTATAGTGAGAAGTAACTACGAATCAAGCCAAACAGTGCGCACGCCGCGTTCGCGGGCAATGTTTTTCGCGTCTTCGTAGCCTGCGTCCACATGGCGCATAACCCCCAACCCGGGATCATTTATCAAAACACGCTGTAAACGTCGCGCTGCACTTTCAGTCCCATCGGCAACGATGACTTGACCAGCGTGAAGACTATAGCCCATGCCGACACCACCACCGTGATGAAAACTCACCCATGTCGCACCCGATGCTGTATTCGTCAACGCATTTAAAATTGGCCAGTCCGCAACACAATCAGACCCATCTTTCATCGCCTCTGTTTCTCGATTTGGACTCGCAACACTTCCGCAATCCAAATGGTCACGACCAATAACTATGGGAGCTTTTACCTTTTTGTTCTTCACCAAATCATTAAATAAAAGTCCAGCGCGATGTCTTTCGCCATACTCCAACCAACAAATGCGCGCCGGCAAACCTTGAAAGTGAATTCTTTCTCCCGCCATTTTGATCCAATTATGTAAGTGCTTTTTATCAGGAAATAATTCTAACAAAGCTTGGTCGGTAACTTTAATATCACTAGGATCTCCTGATAAAGCGACCCAGCGGAAAGGACCGCTGCCTTTGCAAAACAGCGGACGGATATATTCAGGAACAAATCCAGGGAAATCAAAAGCGTTTTGACAGCCATAATTTTTAGCCTCAGCCCGAATATTATTTCCGTAATCAAAAGTGATCGCACCAAGTTTTTTCATTTGCAACATGCCTTCGACATGTCTCGCAACGCTCTTTCCTGCTTTCTCAACATAGCCCTTCGGATCTTTTCTTCTCAACTCATTTGCTCGTTCTACATCGAAACCCTCGGGCACATACCCATTCAATAGATCGTGCGCGGAAGTCTGGTCTGTTAAAATATCGGGTTGAAAACCTTTTTTGATCAGCTCGTGAATCACGCTCGCCATGTTTCCAAAAAGAGCAATGGATTTGGCTTTACCTTCGTTTTGATACACCCGCACACGTTTGATTGCATCATCAATATTATCGGTGACTTCATCAACATAGCCCGATTTTAAGCGCTTCTCAATTCTTTCGCGGTCAACTTCCACACCTAATACAACAGCTCCGGCGAAAACTCCTGCCAGAGGTTGCGCCCCACCCATTCCGCCAAGTCCTGCAGTTAGAATTGCTTTACCCCGTAAATTTCCTCCGAAATATTTTCTTCCGCACTCGGCAAACGTCTCATAGGTCCCTTGAACAATTCCTTGGGAGCCGATGTAAATCCAACTACCCGCTGTCATTTGGCCATACATCATCAGACCCTTACGATCTAATTCGTTAAACACTTCCCAGCTCGCCCATTTCGGAACTAAATTTGAATTTGCGAGTAAGACACGAGGGGCGTCTTCATGGGTGTTGATAATCCCAACAGGTTTTCCCGATTGTACTAACAATGTTTCGTGATTTTCTAACTTCGTAAGACATTTTAAAATCTGATCAAAGCATTCCCAGTTACGCGCAGCTTTTCCCAACCCACCATAGACAATGAGTTGGTCAGGACGTTCCGCAACATCGGGGTCTAAATTATTTTGAATCATGCGGAACGCCGCTTCTTGAAGCCAACCTTTACAAGAAAGTTTTGTACCCACCGGTGCTTTGATGTTTTTCACAATTTTATCTCCACGTTCAAGGTTTACTTTGCTATAGAAAAAGCTTGCCAACCTCTTTTTCAACCGCATCTAACAGCGACCCATCTGAAATCAACTCAGCAATTTTCTTAATATCATTGCTAAAAATTCGATCTTCCCCCGCAAACTCGACATGTCTACGAATAAATTTATAAGCCCCGAGAACGCCGGCTGTAGGCTTTAGCGGCTTCAATAAATCCATTGCCTGTGTGGCACACAATAACTCCATCGCAATGATATTTTTTACGTTCTCTACAATATTTCCACATTTGCGTGCCGCAATTGTTCCCATACTAACATGATCCTCTTTATTGGCGGAAGTTGGAATAGAGCCAACGCTTGCAGGGTGCGATAAAACCTGGTTTTCGCTCACCAAACTTGCTGCCGCATACTGGACAATCATCATCCCAGAATTCAAACCCGACTTTGGCGCTAAAAATGCGGGTAGACCACTGGTCACAGTGTTCGTCATTTTCTCGATACGTCGCTCACTGATGGCTCCTAACGCCGTCATTGCTACCGCTAAATAATCCATAGCAAACGCTACGGGCTCGCCATGAAAGTTTCCGCAAGATAAAATTTTATCTTCTTCGGCGAATACCAATGGATTATCCGTACTCGAATTCGCTTCAATCTCGAGTGTCTTTAGCGTATTTCGAATCGTATTTTTAACAGCCCCATGCACCGCAGGCATGCAGCGAATCGAGTAAGCGTCCTGAACTTTCTTACAGTTGGCATGACTATCACCAATTTCACTGCGCTCACCTAAAATTTTACGAATGTTCGCAGCTGTTTCGGATTCTCCGGGGTGGGGGCGAGTCGGCGCAATCACGGCGTCAAAAGCTTTTCTAGAGCCTTGTACGGCTTCGACAGTCATGGCGCCAGCGACATCGGCGAGTAAAACAATATCTTTTGCCAAGAGGGTTTTTAAAATTCCAACACCGGTCATAACTTGACAGCCATTAATCAATGAAAGTCCTTCTTTGCTCTCAAGCCTAAGGGGAGGAATTTTCAATTCTTTTAAAACGCCAGCTGTATCTTTAATATTGCCTTTGTGCCAACACTGTCCTTCGCCAATCACTCCTAAAGCAAGGTGCGAAAGCGGCGCCAAATCTCCGCTAGCTCCAACACTTCCCTGCTGTGGAATCACCGGAAGAATATCCGCGTTCAAAAGCTCCAAAATTTTATCTACCACTTCAGGCCGGGTCGCCGAATGCGGACGTGCCAAAGCATTGGCACGCAAAAACATAATTGCTCTGGTTTCTTCGGGAGAAAAATAATTCCCTACGCCACTACTATGCGAACGCAGAATATTCACTTGAAGTTTGGCAATGTCTTCGGGGTTTATCCTGACATCAGATAGCGCCCCGAATCCCGTGTTAACTCCATAAATAGTTTCTTTAGAATTTAGTCTTTTTTCTAAGTAAGCGCGTGACTTTTTCACAATCTCCCGCGCTTTCTTACCGAACTTAACCTCCGCTTTTTCAAAAGCTACGGAATACACGTCATCACAGGCTACGTCGGAGCCAGTCAACTCAATCACGTGAGCTCCTTTAAACTTCTTATCATTTGTTCATAATTATTTTTGAAAATATAATTTCCGGCCACAAACACGTCGGCATGGATACATTGTTTTGCCGTTTCCGCGGTAATTCCGCCATCAACTTCAATAAGAGCCTTCGAGCGAATTTTATCTAGACTTTTCCTAACTTCGCGAATTTTTTCAGCCTGCTTCGGCATAAAAGCTTGTCCACTAAAGCCAGGGTTCACCGTCATTATGAGTACCAAATCTACCAGCGGAAAAAAATCTGTGATTTTTTCTATCGGCGTTTCGGGTTTTAAGGTAATCCCGGGACGACAACCCAAATTCTTAATTTCTTTTAATACCGCCGCCGGATCTTGAGTCGATTCGACGTGAATTGTAATATTATTTGAGCCCGCTTCGGCAAAATCTTTTATATATTTTTCGGGTCTTTCAATCATGAGATGGACATCTAACGGGACGTCCGTGACTTTGCGAATGGATTTTACCACTGGGGGACCTATGGTAATGTTAGGAACAAAATGTCCATCCATCACATCAACATGAATCCAATCCGCCCCAGCATCCACCACGGCCTGAATTTCACTGCCTAATCGCGCAAAATCCGCCGATAAAATACTCGGGGCCACTTTTTTACCCAATTTTATCTCCCTTTTTTAAAGGATTTCCCTTTAAAAATTCCGCTACCGGCATCTTCCCTTTGGATTCTGGCTGAACCTCTAAAAGCTCAACACTACCCTCACCACAACCCACGACCACAATCTTGGAATTGACTTCCAAAATAATCCCTGGCTGGTGTTTACCTGTCAAAGATTTCACATTTAACTTAGTAATTTTTAGTCTCTTACCTGATAGCACTGTCGTCGACCCAGGCCCCATAGTCATAGCTCTTACATGATTAAAAATATAGCGAGAGGAATGACGCCAATCAATTATACCTTCAGACTTTTCAATTTTTTTTGCGTAAGTGACCAGACTCTCATCTTGAGCTGCCCCTGCCAAATTCCCGCGCAAGTAATCCATAAATTCAATATGTAAAAGTTCGCCAGCTAATGGTTTACACTTTTCAAGGACATCAAGCGCGCTCAGATCATCACTCAACACTAATTTTCGAACTCCTAAAACATCGCCAGCATCAAGTTTTTTTATAACTTTTTGCAAAGCAACTCCGGTCTCCCTGTCATCGGCTAAAATAGCTCTTTGTATTGGCGCAGCTCCCCGCCACCGCGGTAAAATACTGACGTGCACGTTTACAACTTTTTCCTCAAACATGTTCAAAAATTTTTGCGACAAGATTTGGCCATAAGCTACCACCACAGCAGCTTCACCATTCCAACTTTCAATTTCCCTTAACGCTTCATCAGTATTTATATTTTCCGGAGTCAAAACTCTAAGCCCCCTATCAAGGGCAAATTTTTTCACTGGACTTGGAGTCAGCGCCATTTTTCTTCCCGCCGGCTTATCGGGCTGAGTTACAACGCCTACGACTTCAAAATGATTGTCACCATACAAAGACTCTAAACAATATTCAGAAAAATCAGGTGTACCTAAAAAGACAACGCGGATAGTGCTCACAAAGCCTCTGGATCGCTATCTGAACCCCTAAGTGGCTCTTTTCTTTTTGGATAACCATATTTTTTTATTTTTGCCTTAAGCCTTTCACTCTTAATAACACTTAAGCGCTCTACAAAAACAAAACCATCGAGATGATCAATTTCGTGTTGCAAACACACTGCCAAAATACCGTCGGTCCTAATCACCTGCGGATTTCCATCCTTATCCAAATATTCAACTTCCACATATTTTGCACGCGTCACGTCTTCATAATATCCTGGCACACTCAAACAACCTTCGCCAAATGTTTCCTTGCCGTCTTTCTTTTTAATGACCGGATTAAAGAGCACGAGGGGCTGCTGATATTGTTTTTCTAAATCTGAGAGTGGATTCCTTTCATCGTCTTCGGCGCTTCGATGCCAAACCGTATCGACCACAAGTAGACGCACGTGTTGATCCACCTGAGGAGCCGCTAACCCAATCCCTTTGCAATGATACATCGTATGCAACATATTATTGGCGAGTTTACGCAACTCATCAGTGACGATCTCTACAGTTTTACTCTTCTGTTTTAAACGCGGATCAGGATAAACTAATATATCTAAAAGTTTCATCGCTTCACTCGTAACAAAAAGATCAGCGCAACGCCAATAGTGATTAAATTTGGCAGCCACGCGCCAATCATAGCTGGCACATAAGAATAACGGCCCATGGTAATAAATGAGTTATAGAGCGTCCAATAAAAGAACACGACACCAATACAGATTCCAAAATTTAAAACTCTCCCTCCAGATCGAACTCGCGATAAGCTAAAGGGGATTCCTAAAAGCGACATCACCAAGCTTGCAAAAGCAAAACTAAATTTAGAATGCAGATCAATCTCGTACCGCGTCGTGTCTAGGCCGGCTTCTTTATTCTTTTTAATGAAGCTGTTAAGTTGCGAAACAGACAGTTGTTCGGAAGAGTTCGTACTGCTACTTAAATCGCCAGTATCCTCATCCATATGGATGATTTTTTCGTCAAAACTCTTTGTGAATGGAAAACTCGACTCTTCAGCAAAAACGGTGACGGTACCGTTTTTTAATTTCCACTCTCTTCCCAGAATTTCCACGCCGTCAGCCCGGACCAACTGAATTAACTTCCAGGCATTGTCGAAATAATACATCGACAAGCCCTGGGCTCTTTTGGCCTCCGGATTTAAAGTCTGAATATTAAAAAGCACATTTTTTGAGCGATACCAAATGCGGTCAGTTTTTACCGTACTGTAAAGCCCCGGTCGATTCTTCATTTGCACGTAGTAAACGAAGTTTTTTTTCTGAGCGAAACTTGGTAGCACTTGATCGCTGAGCCAATAAGAAACACAAGAAATAAATGCCACAACAACAAGGATGGGCAAACTAATACGCGCCAGACTTAGCCCACAACTGTAGAGGGCTACTAATTCATTGTTACGGTTTAAAGCTGAAATTGTAAAAACTGTCCCAATAATCGCCGCCACGGGAATCATTTGATAGACAATAGAAGGAAAGGAATATCGATAGAAGTCGACTATTATAGGAACAGCGACGTTACTGTAGCTGTTCATCGTTGTCATAAAATCTATAGACACGAAAAGCGATGTAAAAGTAACGAGCGCTAGTAAAAAATTGACTGTAAATGCCTTACCGATATAGCGATCGATCAAAGAAATCATTGAAATATCTTATCAGAATTCTTGACTGCCCCGTCCAAAAATCGTTTACTTTGAATATGGCGTTACGCGTCTTGTTAGCTGATGAAAGTAACACGATCAAACGAGTGATTGAATTATCGCTTCAAGATTATGCGGTAGAAGTTCGTCCAGTTCATATCGGCACTGATGTTTTACAGATTGCAAAGAGTTTTCACCCCGATATTATTTTTGTTGATATCCTCTTACAGAAGCTGAGTGGTTATGAAGTTAGTCGGCTTGTGAAATCAGATCCACAACTTCAGCGCGTTCCCGTAATTTTAATGTGGAGTGGCTTTATGGATTTTGATGAACAAAAATTCAAGTCTAGCGGCGCCGACGCTAAGCTTGAAAAGCCATTCAATAGTGATACGCTAAGAAACGTTGTCCAAAATGCGGTAGCCAAAACAAAGACCCAGAACCTATCGCAATTCATTAAGCTGCCTGAGTTCGTTGAAGAGCCGCAGGCTACCCCCGCACCAATTCAAATTGATAATGTAGAAGCTTTAGAAATTGATACGGGCACAACAAATAAACCTCAACCAAGCTGGAACATGGAAAGTTTTGAAAACATCGAATCATTTGCGCAAAAGATGCAGCAGAGTGAACCCGCCGGCGAACACCCTGACGACTTCGCACAGGTTCGTTTAAGTAAAAAAACTCAAAACCAAAAAAACCAGAGCACTTTTTCACCTGCAGATTACCCGTCAGCAGACTCCTGGATTCAGCAAAACATCAATAAGTTTCGCGCGCCTGAACCCGTTGATGAAGAAAAGTCTTTGATGGATAGCTTGCGAAAGAACGAAGACGATGCTTACGAGTTCACGAAGTCGTCCGTGCCCTCAAATACGGGCAAACAAAAAAAACTTGTCTTAGAAGAGATTGCTTCCATAGCTAAGCCGGCTCCTTATCAGCCTCTTTCGCCATCGCAATCGTCCGTTTCTGCTCTTGACGAGGAACGGCTGGCTACCCAAACAAGAGAAATTATCGAACAAGTTGTGTGGAAGGTTGTTCCTGAAATCGCAGAAAGACTTATTCGCGAAGAATTAGAACGCCTGTTAAAAGCTAAAGATACCGAAATCGGCATCGAATAGATCATGGAATTGAAGCAAATAGTTGATGCGGCATTAAATGAAGACATGCCCAATGGCGATATAACAACGGATTCACTGGGCATTGAGGTTAAGCACGGAAGAGCACGACTTCTTGCTAAAGAAGATTTAGTGCTTTCCGGAAGCATGCCATTTGAAAAAACGCTCAAAACTGTGGAGCCCAACTGTCAAATTCAATGGTATTTCAGAGATGGCGACCTCGTATTGAGAGCACAAACAATTGCTGTTATCGAAGGTAATTTGGTACAGATTTTAAAAGGTGAAAGAGTGGCACTTAATTTTCTTGGACACCTTTCAGGAATTGCGACATTTACAAAATGTTTTGTTAATGAATTGGGAAAATCTAAAACAAAACTTTTGGACACTCGTAAAACCCTCCCTCTTTTTCGCGATCTTGAAAAGCAGGCAGTTGTTCATGGTGGAGGAAACAATCATCGCAAAAATTTGTCAGACGCTATCATGATAAAAAATAATCATATCGCCATGATTGGAGGAATGGGCAAGGCGGTCAGTGCCATTCGCCAAAGAACTTCAAAACCTATTGAGGTTGAAGCAAGAACATTAGAAGAAGTGAAACAAGCAATAAACCTAAATATAGATCGCATCTTACTCGACAATATGCCAGATCCTTTACTTAAAGAAGCCCTACAATTAATTCCAAAAAGTATTTCGACTGAAGCTTCAGGAAATATGACACTTGCCCGCATAAAAACCATTGCGTCTTTAGGATTAAATTATATAAGTGTAGGGGCAATTACACATTCAGCACCCGTCGCTGACGTCAGTTTACACTTTGATTGGGAGAAGTCTTAAAAAATGGAATCAATAAATCAGTGGACAAAAAAGTGGGCCGATTCCAAGGGTCTGAAAGTGTGGTTTGAAAAGGAAACAACGAGTACTAATTCCATTGCTAAACAGAACGGTGGAGATTTTGAAATCTATCTCGCTGATCGCCAAACCCAGGGTCGAGGACGCAGCGGTGCTCATTGGAGCGAAGGTGAAAATTACGGCACACTTCTCTCCAGTTGGACCTTCATACTCAATTCCCCGCCACAACCAATCGCCAGCCCTTTATTTGGTTTAGCGGTTTACACAGCGCTAAAGTCCACTTGGCCAAATGAAAGTTTTAGTTTGAAGGCACCCAATGATATTTACCTTGGCCAGAAAAAATTGGCGGGTTTACTTATTGAAGGAATTTCGAGAGGAGACGAAAGCCTGTTAATCGTTGGGCTCGGTCTCAATGTACATTCCTTTCCACTCGAAATCACCACCGCAACTCATTTAGAAAGCCGGGTTTCTGTCGCCTATGAAAATTGGGTTCAATTCCTCGACCCACTTTATTCTTATTTTAGTGAGATGGCGATCTTAGCTACAGATACAGAAATGCCAGAGTCATTTTGTCGCCAACTCAAAGAGGCCCTGAATTATTTTCCACTAAAAGACGAATCCGTGATCGAAGTAGATGCTCACGGGAATATTATTACCGAAGATTCAGTGATAAAATGGTTTGATTTGTAAGTAAAGGATTCTATGGCTCTCACACATACCCCAACACCCGATTTAAATTTTCATTGTCCTGATTTTTCGTTACCTGCAGTAGATGGAAAAACATATTCGCTTGCCGACTTTAGAAAATCTGAAGTCTTAGTCGTTATGTTTATTTGCAACCATTGTCCCTACGTAAAAGCCATTGAAGATCGCTTAATAAATCTTGGAAATCATTTTAAATCCCAATCTGTTCAATTTGTCGCTATCTGCTCAAACGACGCTGAAGGATATCCCGAAGATAGTTTTGAAAATCTGAAAAAACGGTGGACCGAGAAAAAATATCCCTTTCCTTACTTGCACGACCAGGATCAGAGAGTCGCAAAAAATTTTGGCGCTGTTTGCACTCCCGACTTTTTTGTCTTTAACAAAAATAGGGGGCTTCAATATCGCGGACGACTTGATGATTCCTGGAAGGACCCATCGCAAGTTACTAGACAAGAGTTAAAAGGTGCGATTGAAACAATTTTAAATGGAAAGACTATGCCAAAAGAACAAAATCCTTCTATGGGTTGTTCGATAAAATGGAAAGATTAATAATTAGACAAAAAACAAAGGAGCAACCATGCTAAAGGTCGGCGACAAGGCGCCCAATTTTTCTATTGAAAATGACTCTGGCGAAAAAATTTCTCTAAAAAACTTCAAAGGTAAAACCGTTGTTCTTTATTTCTATCCCAAGGATATGACCTCCGGCTGTACAATTGAAGCCTGCGATTTTCGCGATTTGCAAAAGAAATTTCAAAAGAAAGAGGCGGTAATTCTTGGAGTTAGCAAAGACTCTATTGAGCGCCACAAAAAATTTAAGGGCAAATACGACTTAAATTTCCAACTTCTAGCCGACACCGAAGGTGAAGTTTGTGACCTTTTTGATGTGATCAAAGAGAAGTCTATGTACGGCAGAAAATTTATGGGAATTGAACGTACTACTTACATTATTGGCCCGGATGGAAAAATTCAAAAGATTTATAATAAAGTTAAAGTAAAGGATCATGCAAAATCGGTATTAGAGGAAATCTAAGGAGAGAAAATGTATTTCTTAATTCTACTTGCATCTATCGGGTTGGCGACGGAGGTCTGTAAAAATTCTGGCCAAGTCATCGAAAATACCAAAGACCTCACAGGAAAACTCATCTGCCGCGATGAAAATGAAAAACTTACGCGAGAAGAAAATTATACCGAGGGAAAGCAGATTGGGATTGCAAAAAAATACTACGAAAGTGGTAAAGTTAAAGAAGCTTACTTCACAAATGACGAAGGCAAGAAAACCACCTTCATTTCCTTTGATGAGAATGGAAAAATGACTTCACTCAAATGCGCCCGAGAGTCCGTAGTGCCACAAGACCGAGAATACTGTGGGTACAATGGAAAAATCAGTGAAACGTCGCTTTACAGTGGTGACAAAGTCATCGAAAAAGTAACACATTTTAAAGGCGAACCCAAAATCCGCATAAAATATTTTGACGATGGAACAGTTGCTAGCGAAGAAAAATACAATGGCAAAAAATCTACTATCAAAACCTACTTTCAAGGCGGTAAATTAAAGTCGCAGTCGGGAACAGATAATGAAGTTACCGATGGAAAGGAAATCGAATATTTTGAGAACGGTAACAAGGCCAGAGAAGCTGTCTGGGCAAAAGGCAAGGAGCTCCGTCGCACTACGTTTTTCACGAATGGAAAAAGGCAGAAAGTTATTAATTTTAAAAATGAATCGGGAAAATTTTTTGCAACCGTAGAAGAGTTTTTTGACAAAGGAACAATTCGTTCCAGCGGCAAATTTTTACTAAAAACGATCACCGCATGGTGGGCGCCTGACGAAGGTAAAAAATTTGATATGGTTCCGGTTGGCCTTCATAAAATTTTCTATGAAAAAGGTAAATTAAATTTCGAAACTAACTATGACAACAAGGGCACAACTATTCACCACAAAGAATATGACATTTTGGGAAAAGTTGTTAAGGACGAAAAGAAATAAATTGCCCCCCCTCGCTAACCACGCAGTCCATGCACTTTGGATGGGAAAGCAATTACACTTAAAATTGGAGGAGTTATGAGAAAAACATTCTTTGCAGTCTTAATTTCATCCACCATAGTATATGCCGAAGACGCACAGACCTACTGCGATAAATTAAAAAAAGGCGCACCTTTCCGCATTGAAAAAGAAGAAATGGAACTCTTAACCAAAGGTTTTAATGTGGAAACTTCGGTAAAAGAAAAATCTGGCCATGACTCACGTGTTGTTACTATTAGTTACCGAAAAAAGAAAAGTAATAAGAAATGTGAAATCATCATCGACGACGGAAAGATTTCGGAGATTCGCCGATAATTACACCTACTTGCTCCTTATCAAGTTCAGAGCTGAACCGGCTTTAAACCATTTGATCTGTTCGGTGTTGAAACTGTGAACGGCTTCGATGGATTCTTCCGAGCCATCTTTGTGAGTGATAACTACAGTTAAAGATTTACCAGGGGCAAAATTGTCGAGCCCAGTAATGGCTAAGCGATCATCTTCTAAAATTTTATCGTAGTCAGACGATTTCGCAAACTTAAGAGCAAGCACACCCTGCTTTTTTAAATTTGTTTCGTGAATACGTGCAAAACTTTTCACCATCACTGCCACACATCCGAGATGTCGCGGAGACATAGCTGCATGTTCACGCGAACTTCCTTCGCCATAGTTTTCATCGCCGATAATCAACCACGCCCGGCCCTGTTTTTTATAATTGCGCGCGACTTTTGCGTAGAGAATTGATTTCTCGCCATTAGAAACATCTGTTCCTTTACCGAGCTCACCCGAGAACGCATTTGTTGCGCCCTCCAGTAAATTATCAGAGATATTGTCTAAGTGACCGCGAAATTTTAACCATTTTCCTGCCGGAGAAATATGATCAGTTGTACATTTCCCTTTCACTTTCGCCAGCACTGTTAGGTTTTTCATATCCTTTCCATCCCAAGCCGGAAATGGAGTGAGAAGTTGCAAGCGATTTGAAGTTGGAGCTACTAACACTTCGGCATTTTTACCTTGTGGCTTCTGATAGCCTTCGGCATCTTTAATAAAACCTTGGGACGGGAATTCAGGTGCTTCAGGTGGTGCAAGCTTAATGGACTTTCCATCTTTAGTTTTTAATTCGTCTGTGATGGGATTAAAATCAAGTTTGCCCGCAATACCCATTGCCATCACAAGTTCAGGGCTACCAATAAACCCTAAAGTTTCATTGTTACCATCATTTCTTCCTCTGAAATTTCGGTTGAAACTTGTAACAATCGTATTCACTTCACCTTTTTTAATATCATCACGCTGCCATTGACCGATACAAGGTCCGCACGCATTCGCTAGGACCGTTGCCCCGGTATCAAGTAACACTTTCATTTGGCCGTCGCGCTCAATGGTTTTGTAAATTTGGTTTGAGCCAGGGCTTACTAAAAACATTTGCGGCATTCTCATTCCGAAACTCAAAGCTTGACGCGCCACGCTTGTGGCTCTTCCAATATCTTCGTACGAAGAATTTGTACACGAACCAATAAGCGCCGCCGAAAGTTTTGTCGGCCAGTTATTAGCTTTCGCTTCGTCTTTAATTTTACTGATCGGGCGCGCGACGTCCGGAGAGTGTGGTCCAACGAGATAAGGCTCTAAGCGGTTCAAATCGATTTCAATCACTTCGTCAAAATATTTTGCCGGATTCTTAAAAACCTCATCATCTGCCTTTAAAATATCAAGATTTTGTTGAGCGATTCTTCCGAGTTCTTCGCGACTGGTAATTTTCAAATAATCTACCATCCGTTGATCAAATGGAAAAACCGAGCAGGTTGCACCAAGCTCCGCGCCCATATTCGTAATCGTTGCCTTCCCGGTACACGAAATACTCTGGCAACCTTCGCCAAAATATTCAACGATTTTGTCGGTCCCGCCTTTAACAGTCATGATTTCTAATAGTTTTAAAATTACATCTTTAGGAGACGTCCAGCCGTTAAGTTTCCCTTTTAAATGTACGCCCACAAGTTTTGGATTTTTTACCTCCCAGGGAAGCCCGCTCATGACGTCACTGGCATCTGCACCACCCACGCCAACGGCAAGCATACCAAGTCCACCGGCATTAGGAGTATGTGAATCCGTTCCAATCATCAATCCACCGGGAAACGCATAATTTTCTAAAACCACCTGGTGAATGATCCCTGCACCGGGTTTCCAGAAACCCATATTGTAGCGACTTGCCGCCGAAGAAAGAAAATTAAAAACTTCTTCATTCTCCGTCATCGCCACTTTCATGTCCTCCTTCACACCCATGCGCGCACGGATTAAGTGATCACAATGGATTGTACTGGGAACTGCGGCTTCGTCTTTTCCGGCGAGCATAAATTGCAGAACTGCCATTTGCGCAGTTGCGTCTTGCATCGCCACGCGATCAGGATTTAGGAGTAAAAAACTTCTGCCGCGCTCTAACTCTTGGTTTTGCGGCTCGTACAAGTGACCATAAAGGATTTTTTCAGCTAATGTCAGTGGGCGATTGAGTTTCGCTTTTATTATTTTCAAATTATTTCGCGAGCGCTCGTAGGTCTTTTTAACTAACTCGGGTGTGGTTTCAATCGATGCCATGAAAAATTCCTTTCTACACGTAAGAGCCTGATTCAATTTTTTGCAAAATAATCTTCTCAGGCATCAACGGATCTTTTGGATCAACCATAAAAAACGCTTGTTGCTCACAACGCAGCTTATTCTTTACTAACCAATGCAAAATATCCGCCAATTTTCTATTTTTCTTATCTTGGAAAAATGGGTCGTTCTCGAGCGCGTCTTTGGCTTTCTTTAACGATCGCGCTTCCGCCACATCATTTTCCTTCACAGGATAACAATGAAGGTCATATTTTTTCACATCCTCGGGCAAAACACCCAAGAAACGCACGGTCGGGGCAGAGAAATCTTTATTACGAATCAAGCTCGCCGCGGATCCCGCTTTGAGGGTACGGAAAATATTTTGCATTGTATAAGCGTCCAGGTCGCCAAAGAAGTAAATCGGTACATCCAGTTGCTCGGCAATCAATTTACACCAACCGCGCACACCGTTACTGGGTACACCCTGTGCACCCATAACGATACAGTTATTTCGTTTTGTAAACCCGTTAGATACAAGCGTGTTTGCCGTACCTTCTGACTCTACCACGAGGCAAAATCTAATTTTTTTCTTAGCTTTGAGTTTTAGAGCTTGTGGTTTATTTTTCGGCTGAAACGGTGTTGTTCCAAGCGTACTCAAATCCACCACCGCCTTTTCCCCATCAGGAAGCGATTCTGTCACCACAAGTTCTTTGGAATACGTTTGTCCACCACGATCGTTGGCAAAACAATTTAGCTCTTCACGATAAACTTCCAGCAAGTCGCCAATAAAATCGATAATATCATCGCTCTCGGCTTGCTCTTCAAAATCCAGTGGCTTTAGATTTGGCGATGATTTCACCATACCCTTGGCAATATAATATAATTCACGCTTTGTATTGACGTTTCCATGCTCCAAATTCCTGAGGAGAACTTCTAACATATAGACAACCCGCGCTAGCTTCTGTACCGAAGAAACATTAAGCTCCGTGCGAACTTTCTTATTTCCCGGAGTTAAATAACCGACTTTTGGATTATAAAACGAGTTATCAAGCGCACACTTCACGGCCTCAAGGACCGGTCGCTTTGCAAGTTCAAGATCTTTTAACATCTCCTCACAGAGAACTCTCGACATCTTGGGAATGTCTTTTCCACTATCACGAATTTTTAATAAGCCTTTACTCATTTTTCTCTTCCTATTTTACTTCTTTTTTTTCGTTGTTCGCGGTGCCGTCTTCTTTGTTGTCATAACCACTTGTGCACTATCTCCGCCATTTGGTGAAGGCGTTTCGCCTTCCCCAGAAGCAACATTCCCATCTGTACCTTCTTCTGCCGACGTCACCTCTACTTTTTTCATCGAAAATATATGTGTGTGCTTTTCTTTATAGGCCTTTAATTTATCCTCGGCTTCCGCAAGTTCTGATTTTGCGTCTCGTGTATCGCGCCCTAAAATCTTCTCTAGTCCTTTTTCTGCGCGATCCTTACGATCTTTGCCTGCCCCCACCATACGTGCAAGTCCCTCAATTAAAATAGGTCCAAATTTCTCGATATGCGCAATTTTTCTTTCTAAGTCCGCCTCACGCATCTCCTTCTTAATATGACGAGAGAGTCGCTGACCAGCTTGAATCAAGGCCAACCGAATTTCTTCAACTAATTCATCGCTTGAATCGATCGTTTCTTTAGAGGCGTTTTTAAATTTAATAAAAGGCGACACTACGGAAATGGCAAACACGTAAGGACCATAGGGAATGCTATCTTTGGGCTGGTTAAGACCATAGGGTTTCCAGTTTACAGTTTCAACGGCCTTCGTGATCGCGCATGCCGATTTATCAAATTGGAGAGGAACACGATTTGCAAAACGTAACAATTGTACCTGTTCTTCTTCACTTCCACGACTTTTAAAACGCGCAATAGCGACTTCTACAACAACTGGTTTGAAATCACAAATTTTGGGTTTGCGAGTGACCACAGAAAAGAAGTCCACCTCACCAAGACGATGAATACTCTTTGCCATCGACTCTTCGCCAATCGTCAAAACCGATTTGGTGCTGGGATTTTGAATCTCTGTTTCTTGAATAATTTGGAAAGCTTTTTTAAACTCCTCTTCGCTAATTTTTGTTAAAGACATTCCTAACACTTTGTCTTTTAAGCCCGCCTTCTTAAAATCTTTGATCGTTTGATCGGTAATCCGAGAAAAAGCCTTACGCAAAAAACTCTTGAGCGGAATATTTCCATATAGACGCGCATGCGTAATAAATTCTCCGAGTTTCATCGTATGTGGATGAGGAAGCGTGGCTTGTGGGATATCCGGCGTAACATCACTAACTCTTGGAATATCAACCCAGTCGTTTTCCAAAAGTTTGTATTTCATTTGAAGATGGGGATTAACAAGTGTCGTGCCATCAAGATATGTCAATAGCCCACCTTCTCCGTTTAATTGAACTCGGCCATCGATCGCAAACGTTACTTTAACTCCGTGTTTTTTCTTGTCCCAATCAATGGTTTCTTTTTTGCGGATCAAACCTTTATTTTGCTTGATGTCGACATCAATAAGAGCTTGGACGGCCTTACGCATATTTTCAGTTTTGCTTGTAACCCAAACGCCTTTGGCATTTGTCAATTGCGCCCACGTCACAGCAGCTGAAATACCAATTCCTTGTTGACCTCGTGTGCATTGGCCACGTCCAAATTTTGACGAGGCCAAATATTCCCCAAAAACTTTTGGCAAAAGATCGGGTTCAATTCCCGGCCCGTTGTCTTCGACTTCGATTTCAATAAGATCATTATTTTTTGAAGCGCCCTTACCGACACGTTCAATTTTAATACTCAGCTCGGGAAGGATTCCATTTTGTTCACAAGCATCGAGCGAATTATCGACAGATTCCTTAAGCGTAGTTAATACCGCCTTCACGGGCGATGAAAAGCCGACCTGTTGCAAATTTTTAGCAAAGTACTCGGCAGTACTGCTAGAAGTAATTTTAGCCAAAGCGTATGACTCCTTAATATGATTGGAAAATTCTAAGCTTTAATAAAAATATCAGGGGAAGCGAGTGTTATTGGCAAGTTGAAACCCTTATGCTGAGCGTTACTAGCAGAAAATACAGCTAGAACTAGACCATAAAATGTTTTAACTGATGAACTTTACATCATAAGGAGACTTGAGAATGCGCAGTTTAATTTTATCTTCCCTGCTTTTTTCACAAATACTTTTTGCTCACGATGAACCAAAAACCAAGGAAATTAAAAAGTGTAAAATGCAAACGGTGAAGGAAGAACGATATCTGAGCACTTGTCCTGAGGGTTGGGTCATGGTCGGCGGCCGATCGATCGACGGCAGTATACTTCTCGACGTGTTGTGCGCTCAGGTAGAACTTGTGTGTGAATAAGTTTCTATTTTTCTTCTCGGGTTTATTTTTTTTCCTTTTTAGAATTTCAAATGCCGCCGACGTAGCTCGTCTTGAAAAGAAAACCATTTCGGTGGGTACCGGAAGTGTTATTCAAGCCAACGACGAAGTAGAAATTAGTTACACGCTCTGGATCAATGACAAAAAGATCGAAACGAAAAAGAATTTTCGCCTTAAACTTGAAGAGAAAAAAATTATTCCCGGGCTTTACCAGGCTATTGTAGGCTCAAAAAAAGGCGACAAAATCATTTTCAACGTGCCTCCAGAGTTAGGATATGGAGCCCGTGCCGAAGGCGAAGTCCCTCCAAATTCGAATCTTAAGTATGAGTTGGAAATAAAATAAAGGTTCCAGGTTCTTTTTTATTTCCCGGCCTGACATGTCAGTTTTTGGACGAGGTTGTCACTGACTTTAGATTCGACGGTTGTGGGGCTTCCGTCTGCATTTAATATAATCGTATCTCTAAATCCAGCTTGCCTCTTAGTAACAGAATCTTTTGCAAAGCTGACAATTATATTTTCGTTGGGCCCTCGTTTAAGTATAACAGTTTCAGCAGCCGCCGATATTCCATCAACCGCCGAATTTTTTATGCCAACAATCAGTCCCCCTTTGGTCGTAGATTGATCATCGATATCTCCCGCTAGGGCCAATATTTTATAAGTCATGCCATTGGGATCTGAACTCACACAGGTGCCAACAGAGGCGTAAAAATTCGCATTTGCATGTAAAGAAATTGTAGATACTAAAGTTATAATAAAATTTTTCAAAGTTACTCCTTGGATTAATTACCATGAATCAATATGCAATATCATGCCAAGGCAAAAACGAAATAAGACGACATGACCTCGACATAAATGGAAAAAAGCGTTTTATTGCCAACACTGTAAATCTTTTGAACATAACATTGTTCCAATAGTTCTAAGTTTTTTGGTAGGACGGGTCCAGGGCTTCATACATCTGACGTTGGGTTTTCGTACTAAGCAATGGCAGCCAGAGCTTCACGGACCTCACCAATACAGATGTCGAGCTCTGCTTTATGTGTGCGAAACGACAAAATACAAATGCGAATAATATGTTTTCCGCGCACATTCGTGGTGCTTAAATAGACTTTCCCGCGCCGTAGAATTTCTTTATGCAGTTTTTGAGTGACGTCATTGTTGATGGCATGAAAACCTAAAACCGATAACTCTGGTTCATCGACAATTAATTTTAACCCTGGAGTCCTTAGAATCCCCTCACGCGCAATCTTGGTGAGTTCAAGTTTTTCATTTAGAGTAAATTCGAAAGCCTTTTCACTAAAAATTTTTAACGAAAGCCATACCCGCAACGCCCGAAAATGCCGAGTTAATTCTAATGAGTAATCACTCTGTGAGATTTCGCTAGAATTTGTCTCTGCCAGATAACTCGCCGATTGACTGACAGCTTTGCGCAAATTTTCTCTGTCTTTTACAATTACTGCTCCTACGCCATAGGGTTGAAAAAGTCCTTTATGAGGGTCTAAGGTGATCGAGTCAGCAAATTCAATTCCCCGCAATTTCCTTTTGCCTCTGTTTGTCAGGATAAAAAATCCGCCGTAAGCAGCATCCACATGAAACCAAATTCCATGGCGTTGACAAAGTCTTCCAATTTCCTCTAATGGATCGATACTTCCAAGATTCGTCGCACCTGCATTCGCACAAATCATCCACGGACGAAGACCCTCGCGTGCATCGCGGCTCATTTGGTCCTCGAGCGCGTTCAGGTCCATTCTAAAATTAAGGTCCACTGGAATTTTTCGCGTCGCTATAAATTCTAACCCCGCAACCTTTAACGCTCTATCGATCGTCATATGACATTCTGAACTTAGATAAATCACATGATTCGTCCAAAGAGGAAATGGAACCTTTTCTCTGGCCGCAAGAATCGCTGTTAGGTTTGCGATCGCCCCGCCGCTTGTCAGTGTTCCCCAAGCGGTTTCAGGATAACCAAATAGCTCACACATCCACTTTATCAAATCGTTTTCAATTTTCTGTGCGCCTGGAGAGGTATAAAACATTCCCGAAAAACGATTGGTCAGCGCTGCCAAAAAATCTCCGATAGCAGCTGTTGGCACACCCCCACCCGGAATATAGCCCATAAATTTTCCTGAAGCGGTATTCACACCGCCTGCTTCTAATAAACTTTTGAATTCACTGAGCACATCACGGAACGCATGGGGCTCCAAAAATGGCGACTTTTTCTCAAGCAAAAACTTTTCTTGATTTTTATAAGCCCACTTCTTCGGAAGCTCTCTTAGAAATTCCTCGCTGAAAACTCGGACCTCGTCTAACCAATCATTAAATTGTTTTTCATTGATATCGAGAGAGTACATAGCCGATATCAAACTAAAGATATAGAGACTTGGTCAACATATATTGGCCTATTGGCGAACCGGAGTGTAAAGAAATTTAACAGGCGCCAAACTCAAATCGGCACTTTTTTTAAAAGAACTCATAGCAAGAGAGATACCAAACTGATATCTTAGTTTCTTATGGCCGGTAAAAAACCAAAAATAAAATTTATCGATAAGGATCTTTCCCCGCCAAAATCATATCCACGGGAGAAAAATATTTTTTCTCGGAATTACATTTCTTACAGGCACAAACGACATTAGATTTTTCTGACTTCCCACCTTGTGCCAACGGAGTTTTATGGTCCATCGTAAGTTCAATTGGGGAAAATTTCTGCCCACAGTAATAGCATAACCCACCGGCTAATTTTTCCTTCCACCATGGACTGGCCCGTAATTCTCGAGCCTTGTTGCGCTCACGTTTTATATGCTCACCTGATACCGCAAAAAATGTGTCCATGTGCTTTAAATAACATGACTTTTTTCTCATTGCCATATAAATTGCCACCAATCTTATGACATTAATTGAAATCAAAGCGAGAATCGTTAAAGCTTACCCAGACGCACTCGTTGAAGTGTCTGATCTCACGGGTACTATGGACCACATACAAGTCCATGTAGAAACTTCCCACTTTAAGGGAGTGTCACTACTTGACCGCCACCGCAACATTATGGGGTTATTTGATTCCGAACTTAAAAGCGGAGAGCTCCACGCCCTAACGATTAAAGCCAAAGTAAAGGAGTAAAAATTATGGGAAACATCAACCAACGTATCGAACAGCTTTTAAACAGTTCACCAATTTTTCTTTTTATGAAAGGTACACCTGAAGAGCCCCAATGTGGCTTTTCTGCTCGCGCGGTTCATTGCTTGATGGCCGTCGATGCTCCTTTTAAATCCTTTAATATTTTTGAGGACGAAGAAATTCGCCAGGGATTAAAATCCTACGCCAACTTTCAGACTTTCCCACAACTCTATATCAATAAAAAATTAGTGGGCGGAAGCGATATCGTACTTGAACTTTATGAGAGCGGCGAACTTGAAAAAATGGTGAAAGAAGCAAAGTGACCCCAAATATCACGCGCTTTGATAGAATATTGCGCTGGATTCTCGGAACACTTTTTCTAGGCTACGCTTTCGCCGGCGGGCCGCCGTGGGCGTATTTCTCAATTTATTTTATCGTAACTTCCGTTTTTGGAATTTGTCCTGTCTATCTCACCTTTAGAAGAAAAAAAATGAGCCGGTAAATGTCCATTGAAAAAGAACTAAAAAACATTCTAAAAGACGATCAAGTTTTAGCCGACTCTGAGTCCCTCAAACACTACGGTCAGGATTGGACTCGCTACTATGAACCAAAACCCTCGGCAATCGCTTTTCCGAAAACAACTGAAGACATTGTCGCGCTGGTAAACTTCGCGCGGACAACAAAAATTGCCCTGGTCCCAAGTGGCGGAAGAACAGGTTTAAGTTCCGCAGCAGTGGCTACCAATAATGAAATTGTCGTATCATTTGAAAAGATGAACCAAATATTGGATTTTGATTCGATGGACCAAGTTGTCAGAGTTCAACCCGGTGTTATCACACAAACGATTCAAGAGTTCGCCGTGGAAAAAGGTTTGTATTTCCCCGTTGATTTTGCCTCCAAAGGAAGTAGTCAAATTGGCGGAAATATCGCTACAAATGCCGGTGGCGTGAAAGTTCTTCGTTATGGGCTCACACGAAATTGGGTTGGAGGATTAAAAGTCGTCACCGGTAAAGGCGAAGTTCTCAACCTTAACAAATCTCTTGTTAAAAATGCTTCGGGATATGATCTAATGCAATTATTTATCGGCAGCGAAGGCACTCTCGGCTTCATTGCCGAAGCGGAGATTAAAATGTGTCGCCCGCCCTACCCCCTTCAAGTCATGCTCTTTGCTGTACCAAACCTCAAATGCATTATGAAAATTTACGAGATGGCAAAAAAGCAATTAAGCCTTACTGCCTTTGAAATGTTCTCTGAAGTTGCTTTAAAATATGTACTCGAACATAGTCGGATCGCAAGACCACTTCCAGAAGGATCGCCTTATTATGTCTTGGTGGAGGGCGAGCTAATTGCGGAAAGCACAACGGAAGATTTCGTAAAATTATTTGAAGATGGCGTCAATCACGGCTGGATCGATGACGGCATTATAGCCCAAACCGAAACGCAGTTTAAAGAAATCTGGTCGATGCGGGAGAACGTTGCGGAAAGCGTTGCGAAATTTACTCCTTATAAAAATGACATTTCAGTAAGGCTTTCAAGAGTTCCAGATTTTATCACCGAAGTTGATAATCTCTTAAAAAACGATTACCCAAATTTTGAAATTGTTTGGTTTGGCCATATCGGTGACGGCAATCTCCATATCAGTATTTTAAAACCCGACGATTGGAAAAAAGAAAAATTTTTTGAAGCTTGCCGCAAAGTCGACGAGCACCTCTACGCCACAATTCAAAAATTTGAAGGTAGCATTTCCGCTGAACACGGCGTCGGACTCGCCAAGAAAGCTTTCCTTCACTTTACACGATCAAACCAAGAGGTCGAGTATATGCGTTTGATAAAAAAGCAGTTTGACCCCGATAATATCATGAATCCAGGGAAGATCTTTTAAGGTGCCTGAGACTTTTTCCAGTCCATAGTGCGTCAAAAATGTCTTCCACTTAATACCAAAAGCCAATATCGTGGACAAATTGAGGACCGAAATCAATACGCCAAAAAATGCCAGCCTGTCAAAGTCTTTTACACGTCTCAATTCAATCAGAATATCTCAAAGTATCTTGAGTGCATTTTCGTGGGCACGATATTTGGCATAGATAGTGCTCTAATAATTTAATAGTGGCTATACCAAAATAAATTCAGGAGTTATTGGCAATGGCCAAGTATATCTATTTTCTAGCTACATTAGTTCTTTGCAACTCAAACGCTCTTGCTTTCCAATGTGGAGATTTATTTAGTCCGGCATCAGCACTAAGTAACCTATTCTCCAACCAAGAACTCACTGATATTTTTGGTAAGTTCGCGACAAGCAATTATGGAAGATTCGTCGAAGCCATAGGTTCTGTCCAAACGCCAGATGGACCTGCCGTAGTGTTTAAACGGGTCAGCTACCGCCCGAACTCTCGGTATCGGCCCACGACACTGACTATTAAAGGAAACCCAATTGCCGCGGTCGCCATATTGGGCCCAAAGCTCGCAAGAATTTTCGGCTACAGAAAAATTTCTGAGACAGAATTTTATGTGCCTACACCCGAAAGAATTAATTTCGTGATTAGGGAAATTAATTCTTTGCTCGTAAAAAAAGGACTTGAGCCGATTGAATTTAATTTCTATGACGACGGACGCCCCGAAACTCCCGTCGATGATTTAATTTCGCGTTTTGCTGACACTTTAGGTTTTCCGCTAACGACAAATTCTCCTCTGACGGTCCATGATTATGCTTTTCATGTTGTCGCTTTCTTAATACCAAATAAAGTTTTTGCTCTGGCGCGAAGACAGTCGCAGATGGTAAAAAAATTCATCGATTTTTTAGAAAAAAAACGACAAAATATTAACAACGATAAAGAACTGGATTTTTTTATAACTGAAGTAAAGGCCGCTCGGGCTATTGACACGGATATCGGTACCGGAAATTTAACACCGCTTTTGCTAAGAAAAAATTATGATAAGGATTACTGGTCGATCTTATCTGAAATTTACTACCACCTCGTTCATCGTGGTGCTTCTCCCAAAAAATACTTGGTGGACGTGGTTAAGTCTTCGCTACCATGGTCTAAAATTCGCGAACTCCTCAAATTAAAAAAAACATTTCGCTCCACGATATTAGAGCTGTTAGAAGAATTTAATGAAAGTCAGGAAAGCTCCCAGTTCGAACAATCCCTTACCAATGCCGACGGTTCAAAATATGTTGAAAAAGATTATTTAAGAGATATAGAGCAGCGCTTGAAAGACATTCAGGATTTATTTCCGTAATAAATGTAAATACTTACAGTCAGCTGTCTGAAGCCTAGTCGTTTTCAATTTAAAACGCCCCTCACAAGTAATTGAAGTAAATAGATTTTTCGGTCTCGGTGTGGAGCTCATTTTGGCCCCTCAATTGCTCATTAATACTTTATGGAGGAATCTCATAATGAAACTTCAGAAGCACCTTTTCTCTGCCGCTATAGCGTTTAGTTCAATTCTAGCAATAGCCCTACTTTTTGCTGCTCTCGACAAAAACGCCTCCAACGACATTCGTGAACTCTTTCGTAGTGACGGCCGCGAAGTATTAGCAACTGTCAGTGGCGCCTTTCTTGGTAAAGATTCGGCGGTTACCGCCGTAAAAGTAAAAACACCCGACGGCATTCGCCTAGAAATCTACGATAACAAGGGTGGAGACTATAAGCTTTTGAAAAAAATTGAGATCGGTAGCCGTGACGCATTTTTTAATTTCGCTGGCCGTGTTTCTAACCTCGCCGCTGACGACGTTGACGGCGACAATATTCAAGAAATTTTAATCCCAATGTATGATGAGAATTTAGTAGCTCATCTTGCCATTCTTAAATACGATCCCCAGTCCCAGGATTTCGAGCGGCTCTAGTTTCCACTACTAAAAATATTGCCGGTTTGCCGATTGTGAAAGGTTGCTCTTTCCGAAAAGTACATTCCTTTAGCAGTTTCTGACAAATAAGGTGGTCTATAAGTCTTCCCTAGTATCATTTGAAAAACCAGAAGTGATTTTCTGTTTTTGTCTAGCTCATACCGGCTCTGAACTGCCAACTCAAACGCTTTCATTTGTTCATCTTCCTTCTTAATGGCTTCCTTTAATGCAAGCCCAATCGAGCTTTTAGCACTTCTTACAAAAGGATACACAAATTTTGCATCGCTGTAATGCCATAGAAAATACTCTTTGGCCCGCTTAAGCAACGGCAAAAGTTCTTTCGGAGGCTCACAAGGCATGCCTTGTTCACCGCAAGAATACATTCGCGGATCACCGTAAGAGCTTAAGTAGTCAGAATATAACCAACCATAAATTGAATCTAAATATCCTTTAGGTTCACCGGCTTTAATCCCCAAGATGGCTCCAACCTTTACATCATTAAATCGAGACGCCAAACCAACCATTTTAAAAAATGAGGCATCGGCATCACCAATGGAAATTAATTTAAACATTTCTAATGGAGTGTTCACCAATTCCGAAGGATCAGAAATTTCTCCCATGCGATAGAGAATGGCAATAGCGTTGAGCCAATTTCTCCAAGTACCGCCGTTGATATACCCGCTTTCAAACCAATTTTTAACGCCCGTCGCGAGCATCGCGCGCAAGCCATCAGCGACAAAAATATTTTCATCGTCGTTGTAGTAAACTGTGAAACCATGAGGGTCTATATAAGGCAGCCACTCCTTAATATTTTCTGGCACCACCACCTCTAAATTGGGATAGGCCTTTTTAAAAAACTCTCTCACTCGCAACATGAAGTCGATGGGAAAATATCTGAGAGATTCTTTATCAAAGGAATTATAGCCCTTAAAGTCTTCTGGTAAATTATGAAAAGAATACTTCCTATTGAGTGTTGGTGCAATTGTCGAGTTACTACGCACGGCAGCCATATCTTTATGAACTCGTTTTAGGTATTGGATTTCAGATTCAATAATTTTTGACTGCATATCAAGGTCATAGTGCGTGAGCGTCAAATAGCATTTTGAATACTGCGTGTGTCGTAAGCTAAATTTATCTATGAAAGCCTGCTTTAGTTGACTCATCGGCACAAGCTGGTCATCAACAATTTTTATTTTTCCAGCAACAATTTCCTCCGAGACACCCGACTTTTTAAGAGAAAGCTCATAAAGTTTCTTCATCGTTTCTAAATACTGTAGCGTCGGGTTAATGTGTATTCTAATATATTCCAAAAGATCAACAAAACCCAAATCGTAGAGATTATAAGCCCCAGAAACCACGAGCCGCGAAGACGACTCGATAGCCTTATTCCAGCCCTCTGAACCTTCATTATAAGACTTCAACGCAGCCATGCTCGAACCCAAAGAAGGACTGTCTATCATGTGTTCTATGGGATAGGTAAAAGTAAACTGCCTTCCCGACCTTATACTTTGGCAGACATCATAAAGTTTTGCCCATTCGGTACCAGTTTCGTATTTTCTTATAATTCTCTCGATCTGGTTTTTTACGAGATTTAATTTCGGCGTCAAAAGTTGATCCGCAACAACACGCAAGAAATCAGTGACATCAATTTTAAAAATCGAAAATATATCCGTTGTAAGTGCAAATTGAAAGGCGTCAAGTATTTCATAGCGACTCAATGGCGCCCTATCCGTTCCATATTCGAACCACGCCTCCCCTTCGCCATTAAAAAACTTTCCGACAGGAACTGTTGAGCCCCGAGTGTTGTTTGAGTAGTAATCAAAATTCTTGCCAAAGTCTCTTTTTCCCATGTGATAAACCAGCATCATCATTTGCGGATAAACAACTGCGTACTTTATGGTTCGTCGAATACTGACAAAAGCTTTATATAAATCTGAAGATGTATCTTTTGAAAAATCAAAAATCTGATTCGCAAAGACATTTACGTTTTCCGTATTTTTTAAAAACTCTCTCCATGGATTTCTTAGGACTTCGCCAAACTTGATCACATCGTCATAGAGAGTCTGACTATTGACCTTCTCGGGATCTTGAAAATATAAGCTTAACTGTTCGTGTGAAGACTTAATCATATAGGCTAATTCGGTTTGGATATAACCTTCAATCACTTTTGCCATCACATCTTTTTTCTTTTGGGTACTTTGCCAAATGACAAACGCATCGCTCGCCGAAATATGATCGCCATAAACGCGATCCACGAGGTAAAAATATTCGTTGTAGTCAGAAACCTTTTTTAATTCTAAATTCACAAAAAGTTTATGATGTCGATTGAATAGTTCATTTTGGTGAGCCGTAAAACTTCTTGGCTCCTTCTGAGCTTCAGAAATAAATTTTACGAGACCTGCATTTAAATTCCCGCCTTCATAAAGCGATGTTTTTGCCGTTAGTTTAAGAAAATCCTCCGAGCTACCCCCTACTGACTGGCTATTTACTCTTGAAACAGCCCAAGGAGAAAAAGTGCTCAATAGCGGTGCCAGGCGTTGGGCATCGGTATCCGTCGCGGATTTTAATATGAGTGCAAGTATTTTTTCGTGCAGTAAAATTCTGTCTTTACTCGTGTTAGGATCTTTCTGAAGCAAATTCCTGTACTCTTTAGATTTACTCAAATAGAGGCCATTTAACTCTGGGTCGGGATTTCTGTTTCTAATCGAGAATGCGACTGTCAACCTTTGATAGAATTCATCTAACTGATTTTGTCTTTGAGCCAAAATCTGGGCAACCTTAGAACTTCGCGGATCCATAGAGAAATAAGAGAGATTTACACATTTTTGAAGATTTATTTTACAACCCTCAAGCAATAGCTCTTCATATTTATCAAGAACTCGGGTCAACTCAGAGTTTTTATTTTTACTGAGCTCCAGAAGACCTGAATTAAAACAGCGTAGCATTTCCTGAGTCTTCGGCCTGGTCGCATAGTTTTTATTATGAACAACCTCAGGGTCTAAAACAAATTTTTCTAGAGGTTGGATTACCATTTTATAAATATCGGCATCAGGAGTACGAAGTGCTTTATCGGCGGATCTCAAATCGTAATCTTCGATACTTTTTAACTTTGGATCCTTTTCATCTTTCAGCGGCTGTAAAACTTGCTCTTTCTCTTTTTCATTTGGATTTATAGGTGCCGCTCTTTCCGTACAGCCACTCAATAAAAACATTGCACTTAAGATGATCCAAATCTTAAAAAGCATAAGCCAACCTAAAGGTGACCATTTTTTGATACTGGTTAATAAGCCAGAGATCGATTTGACCCTGTGGTAAATCCGGTCCATTTGTGTAGGCGAGCGAAGCCGTCCACTTTTTATAATCGTAGGATAACGAAGTAATATTACCTGAAGCCAAAGTACTCGCTCCATCGGTGAAAGTAGTTGCGGTTGCGAACAAGCTAAAACTAAACGTTAGGCCTTTTGCAATAAGAACCGAATTCGTTAAAACATACCTGGCGAGCCATTCTGCATTATATTGCCGGGTGCTTGGAGAAAATTCATTTATATTAAAAATATGTCCAAGACTTAAAAAATTCGTAACGGAATAGATGTCTTTATAGACTTTTGCTTTTAAGGCCGAGCTTAAATCAAGCACGGACTGATATCCTTCAATCCGGCTTTTTTCACTCGTCGGGAAGGTATTCATAACTTTAGTTAACAACGAAAAGGTCGACGAGAGAATGTAGTCACGAGAAAGTCCCAAATAAAAATCACCCAGGCCTGGATTATCAGGCTCATTGGGAATGGCGTTACCTAAGGCCACGTAGTTAAAATTGAGTCCCCCTAAGAGGTCGAACCAATTTCTGAATTTCACGGAGGCACTTAAACTTATGACGTTATTATAAGTGGGGGGAGAGGTCTGTTCCATAAGGTCAGTAGTTACTCTATAAGCAAGACCAAATGAATAATTTGAAAAAACGGACGGTTGGTCGTTGGATCGCTGATTAGAATGGGACACAGTTTTAAGGGATTGCTTACCGAATCCTATTGTTGGCAACAATAAAATAAGTGCAAACCACTTTTTCATTTCTTGAGCTTCTCCTGGCAACTAAGTATTGTTTTATCTTTACATTCAGGATCTCCCAGCTTTTTTAGGTAGTATTCTCCCGTCTCTTTCCAATGAAAGTTGAATATCGCCGACTCCACATTTTTACGCTTGTTGTCTGAAATTAAAAATGGATGGCCTTGAACATTTAAGTCAGGCTGATAGATTTCAGGAGAACCATCTGATCGTAAGGCATAAATAATTTTTAAATTTTCTAAATTTTGACTTGAATATTTTGTCTCTAATTCTGAAACTGCAGCTTTAAAACTATTAATTCCAGCCTCATAGCGCAGAACAATAGGCCGATAATTATCACGCATAATTTGGTCAATCTTTGGATTTGGGGCAAACAAGAAGTATCCCCAAGAACTTACCGTCTTAGAAAACTGTTGCGCATCCAAAAGGGCTTCTTGGTCATTGGCGATGCGAAGAAAAAACCAATCTAATAACCCAACAGTATAACCGGTATTAGAATTAAAGAGTTTATCATTTATTTCTTTACGCTGAACCTTAGATGATAGACTGAGTTGTTTTAGCATAATCGCGTCCTCAGCGGTGATATTTATCAATTTGTGAAGTTGAAAGACCTCTTCGATAATTTCTTGAGGTTGAATCAGCTGTTCCGGTGGAAGCCCTAGGTCCCGACCCAACTTGTACAATTCAATCAGCGTCGTAATTTTTTCTTCTTGGGGACTCAAACTATGATTTACTTCAGTCCAATTAATGTAGGCCGATTTGTCCACACCGTTCCATAATTTCATGGCATTCGCAACAAAGACCTCGGGTTTGACGTACGTGCCGTCATCTTCGACAAATTTAATCGCCTTCTTTTCTTTATAGGAATCAAGTCTGGTTAGAAACTCTTCGTTAATTTCAATATCGATTCCCGGTTTCATTTTAGACATTTTATCATAAAGCCGTAAGTAGAGTCCTAACTGAGAATATTTAAATTCCGTCGGCGACACTACATCCAGATTCTTTTGGAAATTAAAACTCCTATGGATTTCAGCTATTTTTTTATTCAGAGCATCACCCTGAAGACCTTTTAACAAAAGCATCGAATTATAAACAGCTTTTAGAAATTCGATTTCCTCACCAATAATTACGCGCTCCCGCTCCCGCTCAAAGTCAGTCAGCTCCCGTAGACACTTTGAAACGAGCCGATGCTGGTCAACCACTTCTCTATAATAAGACCGCTTAAGTTCTTCGATTTGATTAAGCTCGCTATCGATATAGCTTAGGGCTTCGCGTTTAGATTGTTGTTCGACGCCAGAGTTGTTGTTTTTAAGAATATCGACCATAGTGCGGATGGGGCGAATCTTACTTTCAAAATCTGTACGAATTCGTCTTAAACCAATTTCAATATCACTACTATAAATCTTTTGCGCGAACGCGCTAATACCAAACTTTCCGCCACCAACATAAGCATAATATTGCAAAGAAGAAATACCTCCAACGATAGGCACTCTTCGATCTTTTGATGCACAAATCCGCAAAAATGACCCGTACTCTGAACTACCCGAAATAAATTTGCGGAATTCCCGCAGCTCCGTTTCAACCCTTGTTTTTTCCTCGTACAGGTACTGTTTCATGACAAGACTAAAAAATTTCTTATAATCAACCGCCGCTGTTGACATCTCTTCGGATCCGTAAATTTCAAAAATATTTGTGGCCAAGGTAAAGTAAAAAGCATAAATGAGTTCAATTTTATTAAGTGCTGTCGGGTCTGTATTTACGAATCTTAGCCACGGCGGTAACTCGCCACCAAAGAAGAGTTTAATGACGGTGTTCGGGTCGACTTTAATTTGCCCGAAGTAGGTGTTAATCTCGAACGAAGATTCGTGAAGAGCCGAGTAGTAAACCATCATCATTTTGTTGGGGTAAGCCGAGATATACTTGATATTTCGTCGTAGGCTGTCAAACATCCTCATTTTTTCATCATATTTTTTCTGAATTTCTCCCTGCTTCTTGATGTTTCTTCCCAGGAACAAAGCAATTCTATCAAAACGAACAAGAACATCGGTCCATCGATCAGAGATTTCCTTACTTTTTTGAATGGTGTCGTAAATTAACGACTGAGTGTTGATGTTCTTGTCGGCGTACTTAACACTCATATCCGTACTCGTCTTAACAACCATTTTTAAGACTTCCATCTTTAAATAGTATTCTAGAACCGAATACAATTTATCTTCACTACGTTCAGAACCCATCCAAATCTGAGAAACTTCTTCCACATTAAGATGACCGCGGTAAAGTCGATCAATAATAAAAAAATACTCGTTTAAAAATGTAGGCTCCTCTATCTTTTTTGGATCTAAAGAAAATGACCCTAACATCGTCGGATTCAAAGCTCTAACGTTACTAAAAAAACTGTCTCCAGCCACTTGTGAGATTTTTAGAGCTTGAATGAAATCTGAACTCAGTGCCTTATTGCCGTTCTTATTTTCATACAAAAAATTACTGGCGGCGTAAGAAAACATTTTTTGTGTTCCAAACGGAAAAGGATCCGCCTCGAGTTTAGAGTAAGTCCAGGGTTTAAAATTTACAATAAATTCACGAAATTTGGGATCATTGGGGTTTGCCGAGTAATTAGAAATTATGTTCTCAAATTTAGCAACGTGACGACGTATGGCCTCCCCGTCTCTTGAGTTCATAGGCAGAGAGTTGAAATAGTCCACATAGTCTCGTGCCCTCTTCATATACATAAAGTCAACTTCGTCATCTTTATTTCTGTTTTTTAAAATATGACAAAGCCGAATTAAGTCATAATATTCACTGATGGATTTAAAGCACTCCTCACTCAAACACTTTTTAGTTCCCTCTTTTTCGGTCTTACTCGAATCAATTTTAGAATCAAGAATGAGGGCCATAGACCTAATAACAATAGCTGATCGAAAATCCGAACTAAAGAAAGAAAAATTGAGACAACGATCTATTTGTTCATTGCACCCCGATTTCACGACCAAGAGATATTGTTCAAAAAGTTTTTCCATTTTTACCGTTTCTGGTGAAACTTCGTAAAGGCTGAGAAGGGCCTGATTGTAATGTCCAAGTAGCGTTTTAAGTTTTATTGAATTGGAGTATTTTGGATTCTCGATATAGTTTTTGTTAGTTATGAACTCGCCAAGTTCTTTTACTACAGACAGCAGTTCGATGGGAGTCTTAGCTGCCGCAATTTTCTTTTCAATTTTTTCAAGATTAACGGCCTCAAGTTTAGAACCCGAAGCCGGCGTCACTTCAAGTTCTACAAAAACCGGTGGCGTAACCTCTTTTTCGTGTCTAGCCTTATCAATTTGGCGCACGGTACAGCCGAGGGTGAGAAACACTATTAGTAGTATTCCCACCTTACTGGTACTGCCAAAATTGAAAGGTACCAAATCCATCGACTGCTCCTAATTCTGTAAATAAAATCTAATTTCGGGTATCCAGTTTCCACTCACAACCGCTGCAGAAGAAATAATAAGACCTAAACCGCGTATTGCTTCGCTGCAAACTTCATGGCTAACACCCTTACTTTTTCTGTACTCTTCGAATGCCGAATTTATGGATTCCCTAAAGAGTTTCCCTTTTTCAACCGAGTCTTTTAACAAATCCGTCGGCATATAAAATCCTTCAAATTTTGGCTCTGTCTTATTAAAAAAACTACTCAGGCCATTTTTCTTTTCGTCGATACAATTACTAAGCAATTGATCGTAAAGGTCTTTGAGTTCTGTTTTTACGCTGACCTTCGAAAGCTGGTTATCGTCTTTGTAATAATCAATTTTGTAGGCCACAACATAACCGCTGGTATCCGAGAAAAGCTGGAAATTAGTAATTGGAAATAAAAACATGTCTTCGCTTTTTGCGATAACTTGTCCCTCGGGCAAAAGATAAACGTCAGAAGAAAGAGGAATGCTCTTATCCGCTTGAAAGTCAAAAACCTGACCAGAAAATCTGTCGACGCGATCTACTTTTCCATCTTTTTTATAACCGTTTAGAATGATCGCCACAATACTCAAGTTAAATTTCGTCTGACTATTTATCTTTTCAAGATACTGGGTACCGAAAAAGTTTTTATCATTGTTGTATTGGCCGAGTTGCAATAATCCCGAAAGCGCAAACGCCGCTTGCCCCATACGGGTTCTTTCATTTGGGTTTAAAGTCGCAAAGTGAAGGTTACGTTTAATGACATTTGAAATGGCTTTGGTATATTCAACCGGATAAAGTGAACTATACACATACCTTTCATCAGGGGTGTTATAAGTGGGAATTCCCATCATACTGTTTCCCAGCTGAACCCAAGGAAAAGGTGTAACCAAAGCAAGCGTTGAAGCAAGTTTAATAATCAACCCGTTAAGCTCAACCCAGGTACCATAAGCTCTACCAAAATCTCGGCCGGCGTCACCGCCGCTAATTCCCCCCGGCACGTAGCGATTGTCAGAATCCATCTTTGTGTAATCCGAAGTGTTGAGGCCAACGTTTTTAATAATTTCATTGAGCACGGCCCTATTGACCGCACAAAGCTCTTTTAACTCTGGTTCTTCTGCGAAGATCTCATCCCACTCTGAGACTTCTCTTTCAGAAGAACAGGCCTTTGAAAAGGCATATAACGCCTTTTCATTCTTCTTAACCCTATCAAATTGTTTTTTAAATTTGTGGCGCATGTAATCGTAAAACACCCTAACTCGGCCAAAAGTACCGATGCTTTTTTTCCAAAGTTGCGCCTCGGCTGCATCAGCATTTCCACCACGCACATCAGTTAAAGAAAATAGTGTTGGCGTAAGATCCCGCAGCTCGACCAAATAATTCTCGACAATTTGCCTTGCCGTATTTCCAGTATCCCAGCGATTGCAGTAAGGATCTAATGAAAGTGAGGCATCAATATCATTACACTGCGGGAAATAGCTCGTTTTATATTCAGGATCTTTTGGATCATTCTCGGGTATTATGCCAGTTCCCTCTGCGGGCATATTCACAAAACGGAAATCCGTGTCGCCCTTTTTGAAAGTTGCATATTTTTGGCCGTATAAGAAGGCGACGACTAAGCGGTCTTGGGGGCCTGGTTTAATATTTTTATAATCGTCAGCAATTTCAGTTCTAGGATTTCGATATCCCATCACTGAAGTAAAATTTGTGAAATGACCTTCAGGGGTTGCTTTTCTAGCAAGGCTTTCGTAAATCTCATGGGGTACTTTATCAGGATGAGGTAAAATATTTTCTTTAAATTGATGCCCTAGGCCCATGATATGGCCGTACTCATGCGTAATGAGTTCCTTAACGATGGATCTAACAGCTAGGTTATGATCTTTTTTCAACGCCGATATAGCGGAAGCCCATCCCGGCGCTACATCTTGAACAGTTCTATCAATATCAAATGTCTTTGGATGGAGCAAATGCAGAAATGAGTTATTACTGTACTCATTTTCACTCTTTTCATCTTTAGCTTTTAAATTACTTTTTGGTAACATTTCGACGAGCCGCTTACGATAAGAATCAGACGCAAAAAAAGAATTGGTTTCAAAAGATTTTTTTGCGATTTCCGCCTGCAAACCAGACATTATATGTTTAACCATATTTTCTGGCAAAAACCGACTTTGCAACTCACTTCTTATCGTATTTAGAACGGAGGCTTTATCGATTTTCTCAACTGATTTCTCAGCTTCTGCCAATTTACTATTGTAGAGAGCAGTATCAACAAAAGGTCGTAGTTTTTCCGCGAAATTTTGTAAACTCGTTTCGCCAGTAGCCAAGGAAAATGGAAGCACGCCTGATGGTAAGCTTAACGAGGATGGAATAAGTTTTGAGTTAAAAATAAAATCAGCAAAATTATTATTGTTGGTAAATCCGGTTGAACTCACTGGACTGACTGCCTTGATCGAATTTATGAGGGTGCCGCCATAAAGATTAATACTCGCCCAAAGAATTTCGCCGTTTCTAACGTCGGCAACAACCTCTCCAATTCCAAGAGGAGAAGCAGGGGCGCCAGAAATCTTTACATCGGAAGTCCAAGTGATCGCCGTTTTACGTAAATCAAAAATATGTTTTGATTTTGATTTGTTTAGCACAAAAGGTTTGTGACCTTTCGGCATTAGACCAGGAACTGAGGCAAAGAGTTCATTCCACTCATCGACAACTTCCGCTGCGATGTCTACATACTCCGGTGGAAAACCATTTAAATAGACTTCGTGAGTTTTACTAAGGTCCCAATGGGCGGCATACAATAGCGGATAAACACCGTCAACTTTCTCACCCATAATATGAAGGGCATTGAAATAGGTATAGTTTCGATCGTTTGTGCGGGTTTTCTTAAATCTGGTATTGTGTTCGAATTCGAGAAAGTTTATACGGAAGAGACCTTGATTTTCAGATCCATACTTTGGAGCCGACGCTTGCACTGTGAATCCTAAAAATCCGTTTTTGGTATCCCACTCAATGTCATCGACGGCGTTAATTTGCTGAGCGACAGCTCCGCCTTGCTCGGGGTCGAATCCCAATAAGCCAAAATCAGATTTCAAAATGCTAATTCCGGCCAAATCAAGTTTTATGTACGGACGTGCCGACCAATGACTACGGGATGAATTCTCGACGAATCTAGTCGTATCACGTCCATTTTGATCTTTTTCTCTTTCGAAATAATAATGAGATTTAATAGGAATCTTGACGGCGGTCTGCCAACGACCGGGATCATTTGGAAATGAGGGATTAATCATTTTTCCAAGAAGGTTAGTTTCTGTAATAAAAAACTGAATATTGCAGTGGTTTGTAATTGCCGCGTTATGGATCTGGTTATATTCAGAAACTACACCAACTTCGTTAATTGAAGCCCATCCACACATAAACGTTTTTGGTTTGCCAGATGAGTTTACGAAGAACGATTTTTCGATATTTTGTTGGTCAGGCTTTGGAACGTCGGTAGCTGGAATTCGAAATGTACAATGGCTTAAAGTCAGTAGTGATCCAACGAGAAGACTATACTTAAAAATTAAAGAAATCCTGGCCACCAAGCCGCTCCTATTTATCGTCATATATATGTGATACAAGATGCAGGCCAATAGCTTAAGCCATTGGGTAAAGGCTAAGGATTGAATTAAATTGAGAAATTACACATTTTGCAGGATTCGCAAAGGTTCTCTATAGACTCTATTGGGCGATCCGACGATAAAAGGCAGCTTTTTGTCAAAAGTTTTGACAGCTTTGTGGGTCTTTCTTTAATTTGTTGCCAGCAAATAAT
>FRDC01001190.1_pt1 | contig 63512 bp, 65 predicted proteins | sample 1106171 | NCBI WGS metagenome assembly FRDC01 (sample SAMEA3930566, study PRJEB13176) | freshwater metagenome | biome: Drinking water system; feature: drinking water; material: water | place: Singapore | collected 2014-12-20 | reverse complement strand
TCGGGCGCCGTGGCGTCGGGGGCGGTGGCGTCGGGGGCGGTCTCGGTCGCTGCGGCCGGCGCGGCCGGCGCGGCGTCGGGATCGACGCACGACGCCGGCGCGGTCTCCCCCGTCAGATCGTTCACGGGTCGGTCGTCGACGGCGAGTGGCTTCGGCATCGCGAGCTCGATCTCGGTGAGAACGTGCGACGACGCGTCCGCAGGTGCCGTCTCACCGTCGGCGACCTGCCGATCCTCTTCCGGCTGCTCGCCCGGACCGTTCTTCAGGAACGTCGAGTCGGCGCGCGCGTCGAGGACCTCGAGCCCGTGCGCGAGCACGATCGCGCTCTGCATCACGCCGCCCTTGCCGGGATACTGAAGCTGCACTCGCTCGCCGGTCTGGCGGATGACTCGCGCGACCGTACCGTCCGGCATCTTCACCTTCGCGCCGTGCTGCAACATCGTTCGACCCTCGGGGCGATTCCGCGCGCGCTCTTCGCCGCGGTCTCTCGACCTGGCGCATGAAGATACAAGCGACCTCGCGAACGTCACTGCGAAAAGAGACAGGGCCCCAACCGCTCGGCAACGGTCGAGGCCCTGCGCTGGTCTCCGGTCGCTCGCCTCGTTCGCACCAAACAACTCAACGACAGGTGGTCTGCCGCAGAGCGGATGATATCAGGCGGGGAACGATCCGACAGCGGATCCGGTCGGCGTCTTCGTCCGATCCCAGATCACGAACCCGTTCGCGGCGCCGCTCGCGCCGACGACGACGTCGAGTCCCTCACCGTCGGGCAGCGTGAAGATCGGATACTCGCCGGGCGGCATCGCGTCGATGAACTCACCGCTCGCGATCGTCACCGGACCCTCGAGGTCGGTCGCGTTGTACCGCCACTTCGCCGAGACCTTGATCTGCCGACGCCAGCCCCAGACATTGATTCGCGTGCCGGCTTGGCCGGCGACGATCTCGGTCGTCGCGCCTGCGGATGGAGCCATCGGTGTCGTCGTGCGTGCCATCGTCTCGATCTCCGCGTCGTGACAGTTTTGGTGTCTGAACCGCGAGCGATCCTAGCGGCGATCGCGTCGCTTCGACTTCGCGAACTTCTTCAGCTCGCGCACCATGCCCGCCTTCATCTTCGAATCGACTTCGATATCGCGACCATACAAAGGACGCCCATCAGCGCGCACGGCATCGATCACGGCGCGACCGTACCCGTTGTTCTCGCCTTCGTCGTTACCGCCGCCAATCATCTTCTCGACGACCGCCTCGGGCGGTCCGATGCGCGCGACCTCGAGCCCGCGCTCGCCGCTCGGCCCGGCCTTGCGCATATCGATCACCGCGAACCACTCGCCAACCTGCGCGCGCGCGAGGTACGCGCGCAGGTTCGCGCGCAGGTCGTCGATGCCGACCGATGTCGCGCCGCGCACCTTCGGCAGCGGTCGCGCGGGTTCGTTCGTCGTCGCACTCTTCACCTTCGTCGTCACGATTCACCCCCGTCGATCTTCGGCGCATCGCACCACGAACACGCAAGCGGATCAGTCGAGCGCGAGTCGAGACGACCAGCGCCAGGAACGAAGTTGTGCGAACGGCATCCATTCGGCGCGCGCGCGCAGAAGTTGGGATTCGCCGAAGCGAGTTCGGCTTCGCGCTTGCGCATGTTCGCTTGCGCGATGATGCGATCGAAGCGCCACTGCTCGGGCGCCCCTTCTGGCGGACCGATCGACAGCTTGCCCTCGATCGCGATGAAGCCACCGCGCTCGATGTCGGCGATCAGCTTCTCGATCAGCAGCTCGCCCGTAGGACCTCGCTCGGGAAACGCACGGCGCCACTCGCCGCGCATCGTGCCACCCGACCAGTACCAGACGGCGTCCATCTGGAACACCTTCGTCGCGCGCGTCGTCGTCTTCAGCATCGCAGCACCCTCTCACTTTCGACCGCGGTCGCCGGCGACTTGCCGTCGTGTCTCGCGATGCGCCCGATTATAGCCATTCAGTACGGAATGGAATAGCCGCTTCGGATTTTCTTTCAGATCGATCATGCGGTTCCCGAAAGCGGCTTGCGTCCGTTCGCGTATTGCTCGCGCGAGCGACCTCGCGTCTTCCCGGTTCGTAGTCCGCGAGCACGATCACGAGCACGCGCGTCGATGACGTGCGCGGTGCAGTACTGCGAACTTTCGGGATGCCGCGGATTCACGCAGTTCACGCACAGCCCTTAGCGCAGACGTCGGTCTCGGGCTTCGCGGTAATACGCGGTGCGATCGTTTCGCTTGAAGAACTCCTTCTGGTTCGCGCGCTGTATTTCGAAGCACGTCGAGCAGAAGACGCGGCTTGGCGAATCGCCTCGAGGATGCTTGCACCGAAGGCAGACTCCGGTCGCCAACAGTTCCGCGCGACGTGATCCTCTCTCGTTCCTCGGCTTTGCCCGAGTCGGCATGTGCCGGCTCGCGATCGCGAGCTCGGTCACGGTCGCCGGACCGTGGATGAACTTCTTCGCCGGCGCGCTCGACCACCGACCGCGACTTCGCTCGCGCGCGAGGACCGCAGCGAAGTCGCTGCAGTCACCCATGAACTCGCGAAGACGCGCGATCGCTCGCGCCTCGATCTGCCGCGCGCGCTGACTCGTCTTCCATCCCAAACGCTTGCCGATCGATTCCAGAGTCTCGCTTCGAAGGAATCTTCCGCGCAGCACTTCCGCATCGACGTCCATGATCCCGGCCAACTCGAGGACGTCGTCGAATCGATTCGCGACATCGTCATCGGTCTCGGCCTCGTGCTCGAGATCCTCGCGCCCGATGTCGTGCATTCCCTCTTCGCCGTCCGGCCCTTCGAAGTGAATCGACATCGGTCGCGATACAAGCAGCTTCCTTCGGATCAGATCATCCCCCTTCGGTCCGTATCCGCTCGCGATTGTCCGCAGCGCATAGTCGATCGCCCACTTGATTGAATTGATCGCGAGCGTCGCCGCGCTCGCGCCACGCGTCGGGTCGTAGCTCGGGTCCGTCTTCTCGATCCACCACAGGATGATCGTCGAAGCGAAGTCGTCGGGCTCGAACCCGTACTCCGTCCAAACCCTCTCGTACCGCTTCCATCGCCAAGGAATCGTGCCGACCACGCGACACGGGATGTGCTTGCAACCAGGTAGCGGCGATTCAGGCGGCAGCTTCTTCAATTGCTCGACGATCTCGAATCTCATGCTTCACCACCCGGAGACATCACTCGAGCTCGGCGCAGTCGGGGCCGATGCCCGACTCGATCGATGCGGGAACGGTAAGAGTTCGATTGCAGCGTCGGCAGAGCGTCGCCGCCATAACCCGAAACCCGCGAACCCGCAGAACCCCGTCGGGCGAGTCAAGGTCGGCGAGGGTCGCGGCGTGGCGCTGCCACTGCGAAACCAAACCACGACCCACGAACGATCCTTCGAACCACTCGCGTCGCTGCTCTGGGGGTGACGTCGTCGGCATGCAGCACGCCGGCAGCAGGACGATCGCATGCCCGACGTGAGTCGAGTAGATCCTCGAGTGAATGACCGCGAACGATGCCCAGGACGATTCGTTGTCGGGCCCGACCAGGAGAGAGACCCGACGACCGAGATCCTTGTCGGTGCGGATCCTGTAAGTGTGATGCACCCCCGTTGTCGATTGCACCGTGAAGGTTCCGTTGAACCGCAGCATGCCGCGCGGATCGTCGAGATCGCGGGCGTTCATTAGACCATCGCCTTGACATCGCGAACGAACGTCACGCCAGGCGCGATGTCGGTCGAGATATTCGTCACCGAACCGAAGTCGATCGCAACGATCGAGGTCGCGATGATCGAGTCGAACGAAAAGCCGGGCTTGCGGCATGCGTCGCATGCCACGATCAGAAGCACGCCGTTCGCAACGTCGACCTCGATCGTCATCGAACCCTTGCCGCCGATCGACTTCGCGCACGCCGAGCAGGTGTTCAGGCCGTTCTTCATCGTCGAACCCTTTCGCTTTCGGTCGCCGCTCGCTTCGTGCTCGCGGTCGACAGGTCGCATTATAGCGATTCCGTACGGAATGGAAGAGTCGCTTCGGATTTTCTTTCAGGCTTCGCGGATTGCGGCGCCGTCGTAGTTCACCCACGAGTTTCCGTGCTGAACCAGCAGACCGCTCTTGCGAGCCTGAACTTGACCGCGCGCGAGGACGCCCTTCGTGATCTTCGTCGCGCGCAGCATTGTCGCGAGGTAGCAGGAACCATCACGCGCGACGAGCGACTCGATCAGCTTCAGCTTCGCGCGCGCGATCGCCCACTTCGCAAAACGACCAGACTTCATTTCGTTGTTCGTCATCGCTCGGCCCTTTCGCTTTCGGTTGCGCGTCGCGAATCGCGTCGCGTCAACAGGGTCGCATTATAGCCATTCCGTACGGAATGGAAGGGTCGCTTCGGATTTTATTTCAATCCCCGAGAACGAGTCTCGAATGCCGAACCGCTTCGACCTCAAGCTCGGCTTGCGTTAGCAGCCTATGTTCCCACGGCTTCGGCAACGGGTCGCACGCATCGAGAACTGCACGCCGCGCGGCTTCGTACTGCTCGACATCGCCGAGCTGAAACGGGCGCGACATCAGTCGGAAGATGCGCCCCATACCAAACCTGAAGATCTGCTCGGCTTCCGGCGAACTCACCACGGCAGCCCCGACCACGGAACCGCCGTGAAGATGAAGCGATCGCGATCACCAAGCCACCACGCTCGCGCGCGCACACCGCAAGCGCGGCATTCGACGTCCGCGCGCCCGAGCTGCTCGAGTCCAAAGAACTCGCCGCCAGTGATCTCCGCGCCGGTCCCGTTGTCGTGAGAGAAGTCCGCGCGGCAGACCGGACATTCGTGCGGCATCAGGAATCCGCAGATCCGCAACTCGCTTTCGCCGACATCGATCAGCGCGCGCGCATCGTGCGCACGGTTGAGGACCTCGAGCACGTTGCGACGCGTCTCGCGAAGCTCGTCGCGCAGCTCGGCGACGTCCACGCGCACAATCGCCAGATGAACCAGGACTGCGACCGCGATCGCGATCGGCGCGAGGGTCGACGGTTTCAGAGAGATCGGTTCGGGACGCATCACGCACCGCCCTTCGCAGCGTCGCGCCGCGCAATCGCCGCCAGGATCAGCCGACGCGCCTCGGCCTTGCGGATGCCGTTCACGTTGCGGCCGATCCACGCGGCAGCGCGCTCGACGTCGCCGTGTTCCGAGTCGAGGATCTGAAAGCAGAACGTATCGGCCCCCGACATCTTCTCGGGTGCGGTCGTCGGCGTATTCGACGTGGTCTCGGTCGCCATCACGCACCCGCCTTCGCGGCGAGGAGTTCGGCCTCGAGCTTCGCGATCTGCGCCGCTTGCTTCGCGACGTGTTCGCCGAGAATCATCAGCGCCATACCAGCAGCCTCGACGTCGCGATCGCTGCCGCCGTTGTGATTGATCGAAACCACAACCGAGCCGTAGCACGGCGCCGCGACCACTTCGAAGTCGAAGTGCGACTGACCCTTCAGGGCCGCGTTCATCGCGTCCTCGATCGCCTTACCGTGATCCTTGCCGCAGGTCGTGAATTGAAGAACCGAGAGATCGTCGACCATGATTCGCACCCTTTCGCTTTCGACCGCGCTCGGCGTCGTGCCTCGCTTCGGTGCGCGTATCTTAGCCATTCCGTACAGAATGGAAGGGGCTATTCCGAAAAAATCCGAAGCGACTACCAGACCAAACCCGATCAGATCGGGGGTGCGTTCGGGTCGGCGAACAACGGTCCGGCGTCCGCAGGTCGGGCCTTCACGCCCGCGCGCGGCCCCCCGCGCGCGGGCGTGGTCGCGTTCGTCCACGCGTTCTCGAGCCCGGCCAGGTGCGCGTCGAGGGCCCCGCCAGCAGCGGACGCGCGCGTCGGATCGACCGGAGCAAGCAACACCGCAACATCACCGCCAGCGTTCGCGATCGCTCCACCGAGGACGCCACCGCCTTCGTTCTTCGCCGGCGCCAACGCCTTCGAGATCTCGACAAACGACTGGTCGAGTACCAGCAACGACCTATCGATCTTCCCGCGCACGTCGTCGAGTTCATCACGACCTTCGATCACTTCGATCGTGCGGTCATCACTCGAGGGGAGCGCGAACCGCACGCGATCGAGCAGCTCGGCAGCTTCGGACATACACGCGCGCGCGGCCTCGACCTGGTCGACGAGCGCGATCGCGGCGCGCTCGAGCTTCGCGAACCCCTCGACGACCTCGAGGGCCTCGACCTTCTTCCCGCTCGAGCGCGAGTACTGAACGCGCGTCGCTGCGATCAGACCGAGCAGCGCGCGGATGCCGGGCTTCAGGAGAGTGCTCACGACGCGAACCTCGCCCACAACCCGACCGCGATCGCCGCGACCACGATCGCGAACGCGATCTCGACGAAACCGATGCGCCCGGTGTTGCGCATGATCGCGGCCTCGCGCTCGCGGCGTTCGCGTTCATCACGTTCGTCTGCGATCTCACGCGCAGTGCGCACGCGGGCATCGCGAGCTTCCGCGCGCGTGAGCCTCGGGCCGATGAACGGCGGAATCGGTGGAACTCCGTGCCCCATTATGACGCCACCGGCAGCAGCTTCGTTGCCGAACCGTCGAGCAGCATCGACAGCCGCGGCACCGCGACCTCGCCGAACGTGCGACCATCCTTCCCGACCAGCCACGGCAGGAAGATCGCCTCGGGCTTCACGAGCCCCGCCTCGACCGCATTCAGCGCAGCCTTGATCCAGAGCACGAGCACGCGATGCTCGCGCCGGCCGCGCGCGTCGCGGAGCTGCGCGAGCTTGCGATCGCTCGGGCGTCCGGTGCGACCATCGATCGCGCGCTCGCGCAGCGCGGCATCTTTCTCGAGTTCGACGTCGAAGCGCGCGAGGTAGATCGCCGGGGATCCAGTCTCGTGCGCTTTCGTCCAGGTGAACTCGAGACGCGATCGGCCTTCGTGCCAGTGATCCGACCAGCGGATCGCATCGCACTGCCAGTCGCGCAGCAGCTTCTCGAGCTCGGCGCGCGACTTCGCGATCGGAACGGACGTGTCTTCGGCGAATCGCTTCATCGGTCAAACCCCAGAATGCCCGTCGGCTTCCCGCGCAGCGCGCGCCGAGCTGCGGTCAACAGACGGCGGAAAATGAATCGACGCGTGCACAGCTCTTCTCTTGCCTGCTCTGACAGCCCTTCGCGCATGCGGTACGTCAACCACCCACAGTTCGATTGTGTTGCTCGCTTGCGCACTCCGCTCAACACGCGCAGCTCGTCATTCGAGAGTTCGTGGATCGCGCGCGCGAGCTTCGACGTGATGTCCGACGCCACGGCCGACCACGGGCGCGATCGCGATCGCTGCATGCGCTTCGGGTTCTTCGCGCGCTTCACTTGCGGCGCCTCGTCTTCACGGATCGCGGCGCGGGACTCACGTCGTGAGGTCTCGCTCGCTTGTAGAAACCGAACCCGTTCGCCGCGCTCGGCGCCTCGGTGCCGGTCTTGTCCGCGCATACCGAACAGAGATCGACGCCAGGTCCGATCCAGTGGCACCCGATGTTGCCGATCGCGCACGCGTCGAGTTCGTGGCACCCGCAGCGGATGCATACGCGCAGCGTGCCGGTGAGCTCGGCCTCGAGGTCGGCGATAGCGCGAGCGACTTCGCAGCCGGCACGATGTCGTCGAGGCTCTCGACTCTTCTGCGGTTCACCGCACTGCGCGCAGCGTCCGAACTTCCCGCCGGGGAATCGCGTCTCGAAACCGCGCAGCAGCTCGAGCAGTCGTTCTTTTCGCATCACCACACCCTTTCGCTTTCACGCTTCAGCACAACCTTCGACATCGATTAGAGCACGCGCCGCAAGAATGCGAAGTGCCACCGCGCCCACGATCGGAACGATCGAATTGCCGAGCCCTCGAATGCGGTCCACCCGATCGGCAATCCCATGAGCGCCTCGACGAACGAGGGGTTGAGGACCCCCGGCGCCGATGTAGTCGCGCCATGCGTCGAGGTCTTCGGGTCCGGGCGGGAAGATGCCGTGGTGTTCGACGATGTCGGCAGCTCGCTCGAGCTGCTCGTCGGATCCTTCATCATTGCCGGGCCCGTCGACAGCACCGCCTGTAGCTTCTGCGCTTCGCCTTGCAGGAAGTCTTCGCCGTAGCGATCGCCCCCCTCGTCGTGTGCCCGCCGTTCACGTCGGCCGCCGTCGGTGCGGTCCATAGCTTCCGCGCTTGGATCCCGAGCGGCGTGCCCGCGCCGTTTCCGTTGTAGCCCTTCGCCTTCATTCGAGCCTGCCGCGCTTCGAAGGTCTCGATCGGTTCGTCGTAGTTCGCCATCGACGCCGACGGGCTCGCCCACTTCGCAGCTTCCTCGTTCAGATTTCGATAACGAAGACCTTCCCGATTGCGACGATCCATCCCTTTCGCGGTTCGGTTCGGGCTCTTCGCATCGTGCGCCAGAACCGTCGACCACTTTGCCGCTTCCGTCCGCAGCAGCACCGCCGTTGAGTTCCCGCGCGGCTTCGTGATCGTCCCCGCCGTCGCGTCGATCACGCTCGGCGTCGCCCACTTCCGCGCCGCGTCCGTCAAACTCACGCCGGGATGCATCGCGCCTGCGACGGTCGTCGATCGCGCGGACGACGCGCAATCCGTCCGAACCACGGTGGGCCAAACACCAGAGCCTCTTTCGCTCTTGAGTTCCGCCGAGGTCGCCCGCGGCGAGCACAATCCATTCCGCATCGAACCCGAGCGCGGCAAGATCAGCGAGCACGTTCGCGAATCCGCGTCGGACGTGACCGGGGACGTTTTCGATGAAGAGCGCCGGCGCATCGCACTCGTCAACGATGCGTCGAACGTGAGGCCATAGGTGGCGCGGGTCGGCTTCGCCGAGTCGCTTGCCGGCATCGCTGAACGGCTGGCAGGGGTATCCCGCAGCGACGAGATCCACCGCGCCACGCCACGGTCGAGCATCGAATCGGGCAAGGTCGGACCAGAGAGGAGCTTCAGCAACGCGCGCTTCCGTGGCGCGAGTGACGAGACGCGCCGCGCTTTCCCACTCCCGCTCGACGTAACAGACGGTTCGCGATCCGCTGGCAAGACGGACTGCAAGATCCATTGCGCCGATTCCGGCGCAGAGAGAAAGGACTCGGGGACGAAAAGCCACAACGGAAAGCTCCGATCAGGTCGGTGGATCAGCTCCACGCGAGAGGAATCGGTCGGATCTGCGGGCAGTGTGCCGCGCACTTGCCCGGAACGCACGCGGTCGCGTGACCGCTGCGCGCGTCGGGCAACATCACGAACGGGCCGGGCGGCTCGCGCGCCCACGCGAGGATCATCGGATCGGGCAAACGCGACTCGATCATGCACGGCCGCTCTTCGAACTTCCACGCGCACGGGTTCGCGTCGAGCCACGTCTCGAGCGCGGCGACCGCAGCGGCAGTGCGCTGCGGGTCGATCGGTCTGTGCGGCGTGAAGTACTCCTCGTCGTCGTCGATCGTCATGGCGTCACCACCTGCAGAAGCAGTCGCGCGTGCTCGCTCGGATGCATCACGATCGCCATCACGCAAAAGCCCGGCGCACACCACTCGCCGGCATAGAGATAGGAAACGGTCACCCTCGCAATGCGTCCGGTGTATCCGGTCTCTTGCGACCACTCGCGCAAGAACAAGTAGTCGCCGACCTCGAAACCACGATCGTTGCGCCTCACTTCGAAGGTCTTCGTGCCGTCAACGATCGCTTGGAAATACTGCGGCAGGGTCTTCAGATCGTGGACCTTCACGGCTTCCGCCCCGTTGCTTCGCACGCGCGCCGCCACGAACCGCGCAGCATGTCGATCACGCTCGCGATCGCGGCGATCTCGGGCGTTGCTGCCCACCGAGAGTCTGCGCGATCGATCGCGTCGACTTGATTGAAGAACGTGCCGACGTCGTCGAGGAGATCGACGAGATGCACGCTGCCCTTCTCTTCGCGCGGGATGAACTCGATCGACCCGAGGTCCGAAGGATCGAACTTCTCGCCTTGCTGCACACCAGCGATGTCGACGCCGATCTCCTCGAGGAGTGCGGCGACTTGGATCACGCGGACGCGCGCGATCGCGCGCGCGTCTTGCTCGACTGCGAGCGCCAGGTTTCGCGCCTTCACTTCGGGCGACGCGCCACCCATCTCGCTCGTGTACTCGACCTCGACGCCAGTGAACCGCGCGAGGACATCATCACCGGCATCGAGAACCTTCTCGATCGACGACGACGGGATCGGAAGCGCGAGTAGCTTCAGGACGATGTCGGCGAACTCGAAATCGCGGATTTTGAATCGCGGCAACTTCACGGCTTGGACTCCCGAACGGTTCCATCGACCTCGACACGATCGACGACGCGACCGTGATCGCGCAGCTCGACGGCGAACGGTTCGCCCGGCTCTGGCGCCTCGTGATCGGCGAGGCACGCCGCGCATTCGTGGAAGAGATCCGCGAGCGCCATCGACGAGCCGTCGCGAACTTCGACCATGCGCGCGAACTCCTCGGTCGACGACTGCACGATGATTCGGAAGTGACCGGGACTAGGTCGATTCGACTGCGGAACATGGAGCCGATACGGTTCGGGCCTTGGTACGGCCGGCGGTGCCGGCGGTGGCGGTGGCGCGGTCTCTCCTCGCGCCTTCATCTTCCCGAGCTCGAGCCGCATGGTTTCAGCTCGAGACAATCCGCGAGGTCCGCAACCGAACCAGAAGTAGAGCCCCGCCAGCGCGAGGACGACCGCGAACGCGATCGCGAGTCGGATCGGTTCGCTTTGCGACCACCCGTCATCGTTCGCGAGCAGCAGCGCGACGAGCGGCCACGCGTGCGCGCGAAGTGAATTGAACCGCAAGACCTTCACCGATCGCGCTCGCGCATCTTCTACAGACGGATCCGCATTCGCAGAGAGATCGACGAGCCACGGCTTGTTCGCCGGTCCGTACAGAGCGCGCACGAACGGCCGCGCAGATCGAAGGAACTTGATCCGCCGCGCGCGGCGCCACGCGACGATCGGCTTCACGATCAGCGCCCACGCGATGACGAGCGCGAACAGCGTGATACACCAGACGAACATGCTTCGCATGCGATTCCCTTTCACTATCGGACGACGGGCGGGATGCCCGCGACGCGCGCGACCATACCCACCCGCCGTCCTTGTCGCTTCGGATTTCTTGCGAGAATCAGCTTGAGGTCGGCGTGGGTGAGGGGGTGCCGATTCCGGCAATCATCATGCCCTCACGCGATCGTTCAAGCGCCGCCATGCCCCATACGTCGAGCAGGTCGCCGACGTACTGCGCGAACGTCTGCGCCCCGAGCTTGCCGATGTGCCCGACCGCGATCGCGATCGACACGGGATCGAGGCCCGTCTCGAGCGACTCGCGCGCGATCACCATCAGCGCGTTCGTCGGCAGATCAATCACCGCCTTCGCTTCTTCGTTGAGCAGGACGTGCCGCGCGACGATGCGCAGCGCAACGCGGTGCGACGGCGACAGGCCGACCGACCGCGCGATCCCGTCGCTCTGCGATTCGATCTCGGCATCGAGCTCCCACCCCGCTCTGCGCTCGGCCTTCACCGCGTTGTCGCGCGCGCAGTCCGGGCATGCGCAGTCCGCTTCGTAACCAGGGTGCGGCAGGAACGAGGGCGTGCGCGGCGGTGCCGGCAGGAACTCCGCGATCGCGCGCTCTGGTTCGGTGATGCCGGCGCGGCGCAGGACCTCGCGCCACGGCGCCGCAGCAGCTCGACGTCGCGCTTCCTCTTCTTTCGCACGCTCGTCGGCGCGCTGGTAGTCGCTCGAGTCCGGTTCGACCTCGCCCGCGGGCGGATCTTCGCGCGCCTCGCGCTTGGCATCAGCTCGATCGAGTGCCAGCTCGTCTTCGCGCGCAACGTGCTCGAGATAGCGCGACATTCGCACGGCGCGCTCGTTCGGCGATTCGCACGCCAGGACGCACCCGCAGATCCCCGCTCCGATCGCAGCGAGGAACACGACCACCGCGCGAAACACGGGCGGATCGATCGCGAGCGCGAACACCGCGGCACCGCAGATCATCGCCACCATCAGGAAGAGCGCCACGACTCGAAATCGTTCCACGATGAACCCCTCTCGCTTTGGTTCGGTGTGTTGAGGAAAGAGAACGCGCCCGGTTTCATACCACGCGCCGCTTGCGATCCCGAGCGCGAGCTTCGCGTCGGTCGCGTTGTTCGTTGTATGCGGAGTAGTACGCGGCAGCAGCGCGCGCTTTCTCCTCGGGCGTCGACTCGCGGTAGCCCGTGCGGAACCACCGCGCGCCGGTGCCGACGTCGAGGCAGTGCCGGATCAGTGCGCGCAGCTCGCGGTCGTCGAGCTTGCGCACGAACGAGTCGAGCGACGCGTCGATCATGCGCAGCGTGTTGAATCCGTTGCGGCAGCGCGGGCGCGGGCCCGGTCTCTCGCGCGCGGGCGCGGGCGCGGGCCCCGAAGACGAATCGATCGACGACATCGACGGACCCCTTTCGCTTCGCGAGACGCGCGCGCCGTGCCCGATGAAGAGCACGGCGCGCGCTCGAGTACTTCAGCTCGCGATCAGAACGCCCACGCTCCGAGCTGCGCGACGGGCTTGCCCGTCTTCTTCACGATCGCTTCGCACGCCGCGAGGTAGCACGGCGACCCGATGCGACCCGCGGCCTGGAACCCGTAGATGATCCATTCGAACGTTCCGGCACCCACGCCGGACGCGGCGTACACGTTCGCCAGCTCGAGGTTTCCATCGGCCGGCAGATCGAGGATCCAGATCGGCGGGGTCGTCGCCGTGCCGGGGATCCAGAGCTTCTGCTCGATGAACTCGAGCGTGCGGTCGCGCAGCTTCACCGCCTTCGCGTGCGCCTTCGTGCCGGGCGACGTGACGTTCGACGCGAGACCGGACGCGAACGCGAGCAGGAAGATGAAGTACGCGCAGTCGTTCGGCACGAGCAGATGACGATCGTCGAGAGATCCGGTCGACCCGCTCGGCGTGATCCACGGCGTCGCGCCTGCGGGGAGATCTCCGGGGTGCAGGATGTCGGCCTTCTTCGTCGGCGGGAACTGCGCGGGGTTCAGGTCCCAGAGATCGAGCACGCGCTCGCAGAAGATCTCGAGCAGCCACTCGCAGATGATGAACGTGTCGACGTCGCCGGCGATCTTCGCGGCGATCGCCATGCGGGCGATGCCCTCGATCGCGCGCGCCTTGTTCCTCGTGTTGTCGCCGAAGTCGAAGCCACCGCCAGCGAGAATGCCGACGTCCCACGTCCAGAACGCGTGCGTGAAGACCGCACGACGAGCCTGGTCGTACGCCATCGGGTGACGCGTGACGAACCAGCCGCCGAGGAGCTCACCAATTTCGAAGTGCGTCGACGCCATCGCCTGGATCGACTGCTGATGCGGCGACGCGCCGGTCTTCGGATCGACGATCGTGATGGACTCTGCGGGCCAGTACTTCGCGCCGGGGACGGTTCGGCTGATGGATCGAGGAAGACCGATGCGCTCGAGGGCCTTCTCGATCGCGGGCGTGATCTTCGACTGCGCGATCGAGGGGAGATTCAACTGCGAGATCCACGAGACGGACTGGTCCGAATGGAACGCGCAGAGGTCGAAGGATCCCGAGAGCGTCGAGATCGACGCCTTTCCGGGCGCGTGCTGGTAGCGGCGTCGGGTCTGGAACCCGACATAGCGCACCCACGCGGCGAGGTTCTGCAGACCCTGCGGCGTGTTGAGGGTCTCGGGCGACAGCGCCGCGAGGAACTTCGGGTTGAAGCAATTGCGCGGTGAGCCGGGGCTCGCGACATACGCCTGGTCGGGGCCGCGGAGACCGCCGAGGTAGACGTCGTGCGCGACGGGCGGGACGATCGGCGTCGGGGTGTACGCGGCGTCGGCGCCGAGCATGAGGGGGATGCCAGCGCCGGGATGGATCATGGTCGGCAGCAGGATCCCTGGGATCTCGAGGGTGAGGGACACGCCGTCGTTGCGGGTGTTGAAGGCAGTGCCGGGGATCCACGGCAGGGACGGACGCGCCCAGAACTCGAGGAGCACGGTGCGGGCGGTGGCGTCGCCGGTGTTCGGCCCGAGGTCGGCCGACAGCTTCACGCGCTTGACGAACCAGTCGGGCGCCCACGGTTCCGTCGCCAACGGCAGCTCTTCGACGTGAGCGGGGAACCCGTCGATGAAAGCCTTCGGGATGGACGTGCCCTTCGGGGGCAAGGCACCGGCCGCGGCCTGCGCGAGTTCGTCGAGCGCGACGCCGACGGGTTCGGGGGTGGCGTGAAGGTCTGCGGCCAGCAGCACGAGCTGCGGAGTCGTGGCGAGGGGTGGCACGAAGGGGTCGGCCGACATGGCCTTCATCGACCGATCGCCGTCGGAGACGGTTTCGGTGTTGGCGAGCATTCGAGACTGCGACATTTTGGACTCTCCTACCTTCGAACTACGAACGAAACCAGATCACCAGCACTTAACATCGGTGCGGGTGTGGAGTTGCTTCGATGCTGGTCTTCGGGAAACAGCCGAAAAAGACCATCACCAGCACTTAAGTCGTTAATTGACAAGGGGTACATGTCTGCAGGTGTTGTTTCCCGAAAATCAGCCCCCCCTTGCAGGGCCCCGCGCAGACATTTCCGGGCGGTCGACAGGGCGGTCGAGAGGACCGAAAACTTGCGCGCGGGGCCTTGCGTGCGGGGCGACGTTTTCAGCACCTGCAACACCTGCATCTCTCTATCTCTTTCTATTTTAAGATGATAAGTGCTGGTGATGTTCGCGCATGGGTTCGGTGAAAACGCGAACCCATGCGCGGGCGATGCCAGGAGAGGCCGGTTGGTGTTACCATCCGGTGATGCGGAAGACGATGAAGACGACGTGCAGGTGCGGTGCGCCGAACCGACCGAACCAGCGGAACTGCGCGGGGTGTCACCGTGCCGCCCAGAAGAAGCACCGAGCGACGCACCCCCTCGTCGGCGAGGCGCGACGCCGCGCGAACGCCCGCGCCTACGCGAAGGTGTATCTGCGGCGCGGGGTGCTGAAGCGCGAGCCCTGCGAGATCTGCGGGGCTCGCGCCGAGATGCACCACGACGACTACACGAAGCCCCTCGCAGTCCGGTGGCTCTGCCGCGCGGATCACTTGGCGCATCACCGAGCCCACGATTCCGGGGCGGGCTCGGTCAATCGTGAAACATCGCTCGCGTCCACGAACTGAACGGATCACGCACCGACCTCGGGGGGTGCGGGGGGATCTGTCGGCTTCGACTGCCCGGCCTCGGGCGGACCGGCCTCGGGCGACTTCGCCTTCCGATCGCGCTCGCGCCGCTCGGCGTCCTCGCGATTGCCCGGTTTCGCCGGTTTCGACCACGCGCGCACCGTACGCAGCGCCGCAACCGACGCGCGCGCCACTGCCGCGCCACGATCCTCGGCGCGCGCCGCGATCCCGGCGCGGAGTTTGACGTAGCACCTGCCGGCGAGCCGACGTGCGCCCTTCCCGACGACGAGGTCGAAATCGACGCCCTGGTCGGCGAGGTTTTCGGGATCAGGGACGGGGTCGGCGATGAACCGAACCTCGTGCTCGTTGCCGACCTCTCGTTCTTGGAGCCGGAACACGAGCCCGGTCGCCTTCACGAGCGCGGCGCCCGCGGTCGTCGCGGCATGGTTCGGGATCCGCGACCACGGAATCGGCGGGATCAGCTTGCAGCGTCCGCACGGCAGCGGGGACTCCTCGAGGAGCTGCTCTTCGGTGAGACCACGGCCCCACGACCCGAGCGCGGGCCGACGACAGGAACAGACCGAGCCGGGCGACTCGATCGCGATGCCCGTCGCACAGATCTCGAACGCGAACGCCCGGTCGAGATCGACGCCGGCGTAGGTCGGTGTCGCCAAGGGTTGCGGAATGGCGCGGGTCGGTCGCTTCCTCACGACGCACCGCCAGCCGCGAGCAGCTCGCCATCAGTCGCGAGTCGCTTCGCCGAGTCGGTGATCTGCTCGAGTGCGTTCAGACGTGAGGTCGCGAGGTCGAGCGACCCGACCACGAGCGAAGCCTCGACGGTCACCGCGAGGCAGTGCGCATTCAGGACGGCCGACCGCAGCCGGTCGATCAGATTGCGATCGACTGGACCCTTGATCTCGGCCGAGATCTTCCCGGCGAGTTCGACAGCGGCGAGCAGTCCGACGACGATCGCACCGACGGGGCTCGTCACTCGGTTGCGCTCGTTCCCACCGACGACGCACGGATCGAGGTTGCATCGCGGGTCGCCATCGACCGCGAGCGCACAAGCTGCCGCAGCGACTCGAGACGCGACGTGCCGAACCTCGGCCGCGCTCGCGTGATTGTTCGTCCGAGCTTGCGCGACCTGTTCGACGCGCGACACCATTTCGATCAGATCCGCGAGACGACCGCGCTCGCTCGCTTTGGCGTGTGACAGGTTCAGGGTCGCAAGAGCGAACGCGGCGCGCGGATCGGATTCGATCGCATGCCAGTCGCGCTTGTCGCTTTTCGGCCTCTCTTCGGTGTTCGATCCCATTGCCTTCCTTCTTTTCGACCGCCGAGACTTTGACGCCGCGCGCAGCTCGGCGAATCCACTGCGCGCTACCAGATGATTCACCAGCCCGACCCGAACTGCCGCTCGAGTGCTTCTGCGGCAGCGTTGTCGCTCAGGTCTTCACGTTCATCGACATCAGCATCGGGCGAACTTGAGAACTCGAGATCTCCCTGCTCGGCGACATGCTGCCCTCGTTCGCGCGGTGGAGCGATCGAGTAGAGCCTCGTGCCTGCTCGGTTCTTCGAAATGTCGACCGAGAACCCGCTCGACTTGAGCAGATCGATCGCGGCCGACAGCCGCTTCGCGAACTGCGTCGGGTTGCGGTAACCGAACGGAACGTTCCGATCGCGTGAGATCTTGCGCAGCGCGAGGAAGATCTCGCGCGCGGTCGCGTTGACGATGCCGTCGGAAACCGAGTCGATGCGAAGACCGCATTCCTTGCGCGCATCGTCCTCAGACCTGAACGACGTGAAGAGGGCCTCGAGCGGCAGCACGATCGGCGACGCCTCTCGCGCGATCGCCGACGTCGCCGCGTTCATCAGCTCGATCGCGCGCGCGAAGTCGGGGTCGATCGAGTCGAGCATCGCCTCACGTTCGGACTCGGGTGCCGACGCGACGCGCTGCAGATACATGAGCGCGAGAAAGTCGTCGCATCGCCGCTTGCCGTGCTCTTCGCCCATGCGACGTTTGATCGCCGCCATCACTCGAGCCTGCCCGTCGTGATCGCGAATCAGCTTCAGCACGATCGAACACCGCTTCAGGATCGCGGAGAGGATCCTCGGTCGTTCCGCTGCGAGCAGACCGAGTTCGCGCGACTCGACCATTCCGCCATCACGCTGCAGACGCGCTTCGAAGTCGATCACGATCGCACGCGAAAGAATCTCTTCGAGCTCGGCGCCGAGAGGCTCGATCCCGGTCGAGAGGATGAGGGCCTGCGGCCTCTCTTCGATCAGCGCCGTGTCGGATCCGCTCGCGCGCTTTTGCTTCACGATGCCGGTGATCGCGGTCAGTAGGAAGTCGCGAAGCTGCGGAGTGACGTTCTCGGTCTCGATGTTGTCGAGCGAGACCAGCGGATTTCGTGATGCGTCCGAATAGTTCGCGGCATCGGTCGCCTTCTTCTCTCGCGTGGATCCGAAGACCATCGTCGTGATGAACTTCGCGGCGAGGGTCTTTCCCGATCCTGCGGGGCCCTCGAGGCGAACCATCGGACGCGTGCCGGCAAACAGCAGCAGCGGGAAGCAACAGGTCCAGTCGAGCAGGATGCGCCGCTCGATCGGCGAGCACGCCATATGCCGACCCATGTACTTTTCGAGATCGGCGTCGAGCGTGTCGACGTTCGCATCACGATCGAACTCGAATCCAGTGAACGCCGAGTCGCATCGAAGAATGACCTGGTCGCGATTGATTCCGTTCGGCATCACGTCGACGCCATCAGGAGAGACGCGCAGGATTTCGTGACGATCGTTCCCGGTTGCCATCCAAACGACGCACTTCGCGAAGTCGGCATGGATCCACGAGAACTCGTCGACGGTCTTTCCGTGATCGGTCGCGAGCGCAGCGAGAACCATCACCGCGGTTTTCATTCCGGTCGTTAACGGCACCTTGTGCGTCTCGCGATACAGCATCGCGATGAACTCGTTCTTCGCGATCTGGTCGGATGAGTTCAGCCTGAAGAGCTGATTGCGCCAGAAGAGGCACGGTTCGCCGGCGCGCGTTTTGAAGAACCGTCCACCGTGCTCGACGAACCATCGGTAGATCGTCTCTCCGACTTCTTCCCATTCGATCGGTGACTGCCGCGATCTGAATGTCGCGATCGCTCGCTTGACCGCTGCCGCGCACGTTCCTTCTTCAGCGGTCGGTGGCGGAATCGATACCGGCTTCGCGCCAGGGTTTTCGCGTTGCTCGCGCCTGGTCTGGTTCGTCTCTTTCTCGAGGAGACGAAGCGGGATCTTCAGCCGATCCTTCAACGCGCGAAGGGCGATCTGCCGCTCGAGCGGTTTCGTGGTAGCGATCAGATCGAGCACTTGGCGCGCTGCTGCGATGCGCATTTCTTCGGTCGCCGAATCCGGCAGTTCCAAAGATCGAGCAGCGAAGATTGCGGGGTGCGCGGCAGAGTTCGCGATCGCGGCCAGTTGTTCGGCGGTTCCACCATCGCGCACCCATTCGGCCACGTCGATCTTCGACTCTTTCAGCAGAGTCTCAGCTCGAGCGAGGGCCTGGGGGTCGGCCTCGAGCTTCGCCAGCGCGATCTTCTTTCGCTGCGCGGCCGGCGCGGCATGCGCCTCAATGACAGCCTGCTCGCCGATCAGCGCAGCGAGTTCTGCGCGCGCCCTCTTCTGGCGATCACCGAGAGGAAGAGAGGCGACCGAGCATGCGACGCCGGCGTCGCAGAGCAGCATCGCGTTCGCGACGCCGGCGGACTCTCCGATGCCAGACCACTCGTTGTCGAGCAGCATCACGACGCGCTTCACGTTGCGCGTCTTTCGGACGATGCGATCGATGTCGTCCTTTCGCAGCTTCACCGTGACGGGCGAGATCGTCGGGAAGTCGAGGAACTGCGCCGATATCGCGTCCGTCACGCCTTCCATGAAGAGGACGAGATCTGGCTTCCCTAGAAGGATGTCCTCGCCCCAGAGCGCGCCGTGATCGATCGCCGGCGAAACAAGCGGATGCGCCTTCTCGTCGTGGCGAGGGAGTTTCTTGTACTTCGCGCGCTCGAGGACCTCGTCGGGCGTGCGCGGACACTGCCGCCCGATCATGTAGACGACGCGCCCCCCGCTGAAATAGGGGAACATGACGCGCCCGCGGAAGAAGGGGACCAGCGACGATCGACCTTCGTAGTAGGCGCCGCATGCCACGATCGCGCCGAGCTCGTGCCCTGCCTTCTCGAGCAGGTCGAGTTCGCCATCGGATCCAGATAGGCCGATCTGGAATCGCTTGAGTACTTCGGGCGTGAACCCCCACTGCGCGCGAGTCCACTCGACGATCTCGGGATCGCGCATCAGCGCGTCGTGTTGGATCCGCGCCAGGTCGGTCAACGCACCGAAGACAGCTTCATCGCGAGCACGCGACTGCTCGAGATTGACGGCATCCAGACCAGCAACCTCGGCGAGCGTCGGCAGACCTGCGCGCTGCGCAAGCCAGTCGCGCGCGGCCCGATGCGTGTCCGGCATCGGCGACGTGCGGCCAGAGGTAACGACGTGGAACTGCACGAACTCGACGAGCTGAAGCACGTCGCCGCCGACGCGACATCCGAAGCACGTCCAGAGCCCTTCATGGAGCGAGACGCGTAGCGAAGCCTTCGATGCCGAAGGGTGATGCGGACAATCGACCTGCAGCTCGGTTCGACTCTCGGACGTGATTCGCTGCGCGAACAGTTCGCGCGCGATCATTCCGATGTCGACCGCCTTCAGGCAGTCGTAGTAGTGACGCACTTCGTCTTTGCGCACGCACAGCCCCCGCTCGACACCAGCCCGGAATCGAAGCTGCTAGATGATCCTTCAGACCGAACCGAGGGGCGGTGGTCTCGGGGATCGCGGGGCCTTCGGCGGGATCGGTGGCGGTGGCGGGAACGGATCCGCATCGGCGTCGAAGTCGTCGGCCTTCAGCTCGTGCTTTCGACACCACCGCGCCGGCGCGAGTGTCGCAAGGGTGCGGCGCAGGTCTTTCACTTCACGACCGGCAGCGCCTCGAATCGATGCGTCGTCGCCGAGCACCATGCAGGAGAACTTCGCACGCGAGACGGCGGTGTAGAAGAGCGATCGGAACAGCATCCGACCGTGCGATCGCGACGCCAGGAAGAGAACGACGTTGTATTCGCTGCCTTGGGATCGGTGAACCGTCATCGCGTAGGACAGCATCATTTCGCGGGCGTCTTCGCTCGGGACGACGATCGGCTTCTCTTCGCCGTCGACCGCGATCGTGATGTCGCCCGACTTCGTGTCGATCGACATCACGCGGCCCGTGGTTCCATTCATCAGCCCGAGGTCGTAGCGATTGCGCGTCCAGACGATCTTGTCGCCGACCTGCGGCCGGCCGAGCTTCTCGGGCGGGATGTCGACGCCGCGCTTTTTCGCAGCGATGGACTGCAACTGCTTGTTCAGCTCTTCCAGTCCGACGATCCCCTTCTTCATGGGAACGAGGACTTGGCAATCGTTAAACGGATCGAGCGGTCGCAGGGTGCCGTCTCGTTCGCGAAGCTGATACTCCGCGAGTCGTTCGTTGAAGAGGAATCCGACCATATCGCGCACCGCCTCGGGCGAGCGCATGTTGTTCGCGACGTACCACGGCTTCACTTCGGGATCGTCGGCGGTCGCCTTCGTTGCGCCCGGCAGGATCTTGCCCTGAAGCACCGCGACGGTGGCTTCCTTCAGGTATCCCGCGTTGCGCTGAACGATCGTCAGCCGAGCGATCGGAACCGTGTTGCGATCGATCGCGTCGCGCAGGAAGGAACCAGCGCCGACGGGCGGAAGCTGGTTCGGGTCGCCGATCAGGACGATCGACGTGCGCGGGCCAACCGCCCGCAGCAGATCGCGCAAGAGCTCGGTGTCGACCATCGAAACCTCGTCGACCACCAGAAGATCGAGATCGAGGAATCCGGCCGTGTCTGGATGCGCGAACGAGAACCTGCGGCGTGACTTGTCGTCGCCGGAAAAGACGGGGATCAGCAGCATGTGAATCGTCTTCGCCGTGACCTTCGTCGATTCTTCGAGTCGACGCGCGGCCTTACCAGTCGGAGCGCACAGCGCGACTTGCTCGAGCCCCATCTGCATCGCCAGCTCTCGCAGCGTCGTGACCGTCCACGTCTTTCCGGTGCCGGCGCCGCCAGTGATGATCGAGATTCGAGACGACAACGCGTTCGCGATCGCGCTGCACTGTTCTTCGGTCGCGAGCTTGTAGCGATCGGAGACCTCTGCCTGCGTCAGCTTCAGCCCGTGCGCCGGTGGGGTCGTGGTCGCGTTCGCAATCCATTGCGACACGAACTGCTCGGCCTCGGCGATGCGCGCCGGCATCACGAACCAGTTCTGCAAGTTGTCGGGGAAGTCTGCCGTGTTGCGCGCGAGCGCGATCGCGCCGCGGTCCTTCGGGATCGAAACCAGACCGCTGCAGAGATCGTCGGGATTGAATGGGCCCGAGCACGCATCGCGCAGCTCGCGTGTGATGATTCCTCGAGCGCCGATCACGTCGAGCGCGAGCAGCTTCTCAGCGGCATCGAGAACGACACTCGCCTGCGACCATGTACTTCCGTCGCTTTCGGTCAGCTCGTCGATCGTGAAGAGCAGACCCTCTCGAATGCGACTCGGGTGTTCCTTCGGAATCCCGACGTTCCTCGCGATTGCGTCGACGGTGAGGAACGCGAACCCCTGAACTCGGCCGATCAGCCAGTAGGGGTCCTTGCGAATCATCGCGGCCCCGTTCGTCCCGTGAGCTTCCCAGATCTTCTTCGCCTTCGCGCCACCGATGCCGAGCGAGACGAGATCGGCGATCGCTCGGTGCATTGCGGCGTGGTTCTTCCACTCGAGCGCCATCGCTTGAATCGTCGCGAGCGGGATGGATGAGACCTCGGCCACGCGCTCGGGTTCCTCGGCGATGACGCGCTCGAAGTCGGCACCGAAGAACTGCGCGAGGAAGTGCGCCCGCTTGTCGCCGATGCCCTTGAACGCATCGCAGTGCGATAGCCATCGCGCGAGGCCCTCGGCCGACAGATCCTTGATCGGCTCGAACTCGGCAACCTTGAACTGGTCGCCCCACTTCTCGTGCGTCGTCCACTTCCCACGGATGCGAACAGCATCGCCTTCCTTCGCGGCGATCGCGCCCGAGTACTCGACTCGGGTTCCATCCTTTGCGCGCAGCGTGCCTGCGGTCCAGTCGCCGCGATCAGACTTCACGCGCGTAACGGTTCCCTCGATCTCGATGTGCGCGGGGTTCTGCCCGCGATTCGAACCAGCCCCACGCCCGCCATTATCCACCCGGCCCATTTGCACCCTCTCGCTTTCGTGCGCACCATGCGCGTCGTAGTAGAGCGAGCGACCACGCTGCCGCTGCCGCTCGGGACTCTAGGAACATCACCGGAACCTGCCAGTCCACGGAAACCGATGCCGCTGCAGCGATCACGGCTGCGGGCGCCGCCTTACTCGTGAACTGCCCGAGCATGATCGGCTCGAATGCCGACTCGACTACGACCGCGCGAAAGCGGTACGAAGCGAGCTTCGCGAGCTCTGCCGCGAAGCGATCACGATCGAAGATCAGCGTGCGAACGAGATCGTCGCGACTCTTGCGCTCGATCGCGACCTGCTGCTCCAAACCGTCGAGCGAATAGTCACCAGCGCACAGAGTGCGACGCGCGACAGCGACGCCGGCACCGAATGACCACGGATCCTTCTCGCGCGTGTCGACCACGATCGAGAACCCCGTGAAGTCCGGTGCCGACGTCGCCGTGCGCATCAGGTCAGACCGCGCCCATCGACGAGGGGTCGAAGCTCGTGTCGTCGCCTTCCGAATGGAGCGCATGTTCGATCGACGGCAGCCACTCGTCGTAGTTCGTGGCGCCCGGAGCCGTCACGAGGGCGTCGATGTAGCACGACTGGTAGCCGCGCGCCGGGGTCCCGTCCGCGTTCGGCGGGGTTCCGGGGCGCGGCGATCCCGTGCGCAGCGTGCAGTTGACGACGCGGCCACGGAACTCGCGCAGCTTCGTCGGCAGCTCGCGCGGCGTGCCGATCTCGATCCCGCACGTCCGCAATTCGGCCTTCAGATACGAGAGGGCGTCGCCAGCCTCGATCTTGGAGTCCTTGAACACGACGCGCCGCGAGTGATCGGTCGGCATCAAGACGCGGAAGCGCCAGGCGACCTTGAAACCGATGTTGTCCTTGCCCGGCACGACCTTCGCCGATTCGCCGACGAGGGTGTACTTGCCGTCGGGGAGTCGATCGCCGCGCTTCGGCGGTTCCTTCGCTTCGCCCCACGCCTGCTCGAGCGCGGGGTCGGCGAGGTAGGACGCCGCGGGATCGACTTCGTTTTCGTTTTGATCGGACATTTCACTATCTCCGTTTGACGTTGTTGGTTTCGAACTACAGACCAGGACCTTCGACTTCGCTTCAGCTCTCGGCCTTCGCGGCCTCGACTTCTCGCAGCTTGCGCGCGACTCCGTCGTCGTACGCTTGCTTGAAGACCGACCAGACCATCGGGATCGAGTCGGGCAGATAACCATTCCGCTCGCCGGCATCCCATCGGATGTTCGGCTTCGTCCGCAGGATCGGCTTCGATTCGATGTTGCCGGTCTTCGGATCGATCTCCTCGGACACGTCGACGAAGAGGATCATGTCGCAGAGCCCGTGGATGAATTGACGGGTCTTCGCGCGCAGCGACGAGCTCGCTTTCGAGATCACGCCCTTCGCCGTGACGATCTCCTCTTCGCTGATGTGCGACATCAGCACGACGCCCTGCTGATGCTTCGTGATGTTGCGGATCGCGCGCTCGACGCGCGCATTGACGAGCGTGTATCCGGCCTTCTCGGGGATCTCGGAGACGTGCTTCACGCGCCGCTGCTCGCAGATCTCCTGCTCGGCCAACGCGACCAGCGAGTCGATGGTGTCGATCACGATCGTCTTCACGTCTTCGGCCTTCGGATCGTGATGCTGAATCGCAGCGACCGCGGCGTCGAACTCAGCGAACGACGCGACCGCTTCCTGGTCCTCGGGGATCTTGCGAACCGACAAGTGCTTCAGCCCCGGCTCGGTCGGAATGAAGACCGCACGCGGGAACTGCGACGCGAACGTCGACTTGCCCGACTTCGGACGTCCGTAGATGAGAACGATCTGCTGCTGGAATCCGGTTCGCATCGGACTCGGCGACTTCGGGATTGAGAACCTCGGCGCGGCCTGCGGCGATCCGGGCGGAAGGGGGGGCGGCTTCTGCGCGCTCGGCGGTGCGGCCGGCGCGACCTTGGCTGCACCCTTCGGCGGATCGCTCGGGGTCGGCTTCGATTCGCTCGGGGTGCCGCTCTGATTCACGGATGCCGCGGGCGTTGCGGGCGCCGACGGGATCGCCGGGGGTTTCGTCTCGTTCGTCATGGGATCTCCTGATGTTGCGTGGTTGTGGATGGTTCAGATCATCGACGTCGAAGCGGGAACAGCCCCGTCGACCTCTGGCAACGGATCGGCGGACGCGTCGCGCAGCTCTTCGTGCGGCGGAACGCGGGCCAGCAGCGAAACCGACTGCGGCGTCAGTTCGCCATCGCCAGACTTGCAGACGCCGACGAACGCGCACGGTCGGTTGAACGCGTAGCAGCTTCCGGTGTGACGCGCGAAGTGCCCGCGTTGACGAGCCTCGAGAATCGACTTTGTTGCGTCCCACTGGTCGTAGGCGACTCGCGAGAACGCACCGGAGTCGAACGGAACGAGCAAGCGAACGAACGCGTCCTGGCGTGCGTACCACTCGTCGACCCTGCTCTCGAACGACTCGATCGTTTCCTCGAGCCGCTCGATGCGCTGCAGAGTCTTCAGACCACCCGACTCGACCGGACCGATCGCCGCATCGCATTCCGCGCGCGCGCGCGCCTCGATCGACTCGGCGGTTCCGAGTTCCTGCTCGAGCTGCGCCTCGAAATCGGCATCGGTGCCGAGCTCGGCGAGGATTCGATCGGCGAACTGCGCGTCGGTCTCTTCGGGTTCTCCCTTCTTCGGCTTCTTCTTCCCCTTGGCGACCAGCTTCTCGCGCTTCGACTCACGCGCCACGCGCAGCTTTTCTTCCCGCGCGATCCTCGCCTCGGAGTACTTCGCGATGAGCCGCGGCAGCCGCTCGGCTCGATCGGCCTCGATGCGGCGTTCGTACTCCTCGCCAGGTTCCAGGTAGTACTGCGCGCGCTTCAGACCGCACTTCGCGATCACGTCGTAAACCGCTCCGACGATCGACTCGCCACCAGCGCGCTCGACCGCTTGCCCGTACAGCAAGAGCTGCCGATCGACCCAGAGCCGTTCGATGTAGGTCGAGTCGATTCGACTCGCCGTCTTCGTTTCTCCGATCCATCGCTGCCCGGTCGCTCGATTGCGCCGGCGTTCGTCGGTGCGCAGACCGAGCGCGAACGTCTTCGACGACGCGCCCGTCTCGGGATTGACGATCGGAACGATGGTTCGCTCTTCGACAGATTCGATGATCCACTCGGACTCGATGTGGACCTCGTCACCGGGGAACATCGGGACCGAACGGAACCACCGCCACGCGTAGCGACGGATCGCCACGCGCAGCTTCACGAGTTCATCGGCGATGACCGGATCGTTCGCGGCGCCGGGGAGCAGTCGCGTCTCGAGCATGAGCACGCTCTGCTCGGCAGCGTCGCGCGGATCCATACCGTCTGCGACGTGCCGCAGCATCAGCTCTTTGGCGTCGTGGAACTGCCGGCCGAACCAGAGCGGACCTTCGACGCGCGGCGCCGCGAGACCGTGCTGATAGCGCAGGTCGAACTTGCGCGGACACGCTTGGAGCGTGCCGATTGCCGTTTGCGTGAGGACCTCGAGCGACGCGAGCTTGCCTTCGCCGAAGATCTGAAGCACGGTCGGCAGCATCCCACGCGTCGGAACATCGACGTCGCCCCACGTTGCGGGGAGATCGTTCGCGATCGCTTCGTCGTTGAAGTCGTCGGGATTCATTGGACCTTCCTTCGCTGCAGCCCGACCGCCTTGTGCGGAGTTCCGGCACCGACCATGCGCTGCGCGATCGCTTTGCGCACGGTGTCGAGATCCTTTCGACGCACGAGCAGACGCCGCTTTCCGCCCTTGCCTTGGAACGGAACCGTCGTCACGTCGCCGCGCTTCATCGCCTTCTCGACTGCCGGTCGACACACGCGCAGCAATTCCGCGACGCGTTCCGCGTTGAGCAGATCGATCTCCTCGAGATCGTCGGGCGGTGGGGTGGATTTCGAACGCATCTTGACCCTCTCACTTTCTTGGTTGTCGAACACCTGCTGCGATCGCCTTCGCAATCGCGGGAATCGCCAGACGCCACGTTGCCGGCTGGCATGGATCGAAACGGCCGCGCACAACTCGCTCGACGCGCAGTCCGGTGCGCGACGATGCACCGACATCGGCTCGAGCCTCACGCGGGAACCACGACAGGAACAGGACGATCTTCTTCCCGAACTTCCACCGCCTCGACACGACGAAGATTCGCCGATGGACGATCAGGGTTCGGATTGCGGCCTTCACGCCCTCGCGTTCCGCTTGCGGAATCGAAAGCGGCGGAAGGATCTCGGCTGCCTTCGGCGCGGTCTTCTTCACCGCCCACGGCGGAAGCGATTCGGTTATGCGGCGAGACATGCGAGAACCACGAGGATCACCGCGGTCTCGCCGATGTCGGCTCGAAAGAGCTTGAAGAGCGCCGCGATCGCGGCGAGCGGGGATAGACGCATGGAGCGACCTCACTTTCGGACGGCGGGGATTGCCGAACCCCGACCGACGCGCGGATCCTCTCGATCCGCTTCGGAAAGTCAACGGTCGATGTCAAAAAAAAAACGAAGCGACCTAGACGACTTCGATCGCGTTGTTCGCAACAGCTTGAAGTGCCACCCCAAACAGGGTGTGCAGCGAATCGAGATCTTTGCGCGCGGCGATCTCTTCGCCGATGCCAGCCTGCGACACGATCAGGCGCGCGGTCCACGGATTTCGCCCGGCCCCACCACCCTCGAGTTCACCCCGCAGTCGCCATCGTTGCGCCCAGATCGGGCAGCGGATCCCACCAGTGCGCGCCGCCAGGAGTCTCCGCGCGATCGCGCCGAGCTGCCGTTCGTCTTGCGGCAGTTGAAACGGAACCGCAACGGTGATGCCTTCGGGAACATGAAGACCTCGAGCGACTCCGACGAGCAGAGACAGCTTCGGGGATTCTTCGACCAGCATCATCGGGAAGAAGTCGAGGTCGCCGAGTGCGGTCGAAATCGCAACACGACCGAACTCGTTCTCGTCGCTCTTCACGAACAGAGCAGCTCGAGGAGTTCCGACCGGATCGATCGACTCGCTGAAACCGAACTGCATCGGCCCGATCTGCGAAACGAATCCGTAGGCGGCAGCCGCTTCGATGCGGTAGACGGTGAGGATCGGCGGGTTCGGATCATCACCTTCAGAAGATGCCCCCGCCGATGCCGTGGCGGCTTCGGCGTTCGGCGGGGGCCGGTTGGCCTGGTCGATGGTGGAAGAACTCGGATCGGTCAGCGATTCGCGCTCGGTCGCTGATGCGGGTGGCGCGATCGAATCGAGCTGGTCGCGCCGTGAATCGATCCGAGTGTTCTTCCGTGACATCGTCCAGATCTCCGTCAGCTCTTCGCGCTCTTCGGCTTCTTCTCGACCGACTGCGTCGACGGCTTGTTCTTCGCCTTGCCATCGATCTCTTCGCGCTTCGTCCTCGCGATCGCTTCGAAGTCCTCTCCGATCAGAACGGCGAGGTCCTGCGCTGCGGTGATCGCGTACTTGATCTGCTGCGAATCGCGTCGCTTCGTGATCCGCTCGGCCTGGTCGATCGCATCGCGCCAGAGCGCGAGGCACGCATCGGCGAGACCGCCTTGCGCTTCCTGCCCCTTGCTCGACATCGCCTTCAGAACCGTCGGCCGCGCTTTCGCGTCCTTGTCGTGCGGCCGATGGTACGCGCCCTCGTCGCACCCGTGCGTTCGACCACCGAACAGGAACGCCGCGGCGATCGCCTGCGATTGATCCGGTTCGGCAACCTCACGCGCGAGCGCGATGATCGTCTCGAGCGACGCCGATCGAGCGCGCTGCATCGCGCGCTCTTCACGAGCCGCCTTCGCTTCGGCCGGCTTCATGTCGGAGATCTTCTTCTTCGGCTTCTGCCCTCGAGGCAGCTTCGCCGACGTGCTCGAGGAGTCGGAGACGAAGACCTTCGCCGCTCGCACCCCCGTCGGACCGACGATCGCGACGTCGATCGCTTTCTTGTGAAACTGGTCCTTCTTCGGGGAGAACTCGTGGGGTTGGTATTTCCTTCGATCGCTGTTCATCACCTTCAGCGAGTTGTCGGCGTCGCGGTGGATCGCCAGCGGTAGAGGTTTGCCTTCGACCGCCTCGATCCTCGCGAGCTCGCTGTTCATGTGAGCGTCGAGCTTCTCGTTCCAGCAGTCTCCGTTCATGCAGAGCGCCGACACGTTGCCCTTCGCATCGCGCTCTTCGTCGTGGAACAGCGCGCCCATGCTTGCCGAAGTCTTGGGGCAGCCCGAGCACGCACCGGCCTTCGGGCAGAGAGTCGCGTCGTCGAGCTTCCACGGTGCCAGCGATAGGCGCCGCTTGTCCTGCATCACCGCATCGCGGACGGTTTGATGATGAGGGGATCCGTATCGGTAACCATCGACGATCATCTGCTGCCGCTTCTCGTCCGGTTCGTGCGCGAGCTCCTCGAGCGCGAGCAACGACCACGGGTCGCCGTTCTTCGGCCGCAACGTGGCGGTCAGGATGCGCGTCGGCAGCCGCGACAGGGCGATGCGCGTCGACACCCATCGCGGCGACTTGCCGGTGAGGCGAGCGATCTCGGCCTCGGGCGTGCCGCGCTTCGCGAGTTGACCGACCACGTTCGCTTCGGCGATCGGATCCGGCGCGACGTGCTGCGCGTTGTCGGCCAACATCGCAGCCTCGGCGATGTCGGCGGTGGTCTCGGAATCGAAAACGACGCATTCGGAGCTGGTCTTGCCTGCGACTCGCAGGGCCACGAGACGACGATGCCCGTAGAGGCACTGGAACTTGTCGCCCTTCAGGCGGATCACGCCGATCGGCGACAGCAGTCCGAGCTGCCGAATGCTTTCGGCCAGCTCGACGACATCGGCCTCGGTGATCTTCCCTCGCGGGTTGTCCGGGTGCGGCTCGATCGACTTCAGCTCGATCGAGACCAGTTCTCGATCACGCTTCGGCGGCTTCGGCGCAATGGATTGATCTGCGACAGCCGCAGCACTTCCGGCAGACGAGCCTGCCGGCCCTTTCGAGATCGCCTTCATACTCTCTCCCTTTCACTCTCAGCCCGAAGCGCCGACCCTCTTCGACGGACACAAGCGCCGTTCGCGGTATCGAGACGTTCGGGCGTCGAACACGAGGACCCGAGCGGATCCCCAGACATGGACTGCGACGCAAAGAAGCACGGACACGAGAATCGAGTGCCCGGTGTGAACGATGAAGTCGGCGTCGGGGTCGAAACCGCTTTCGCGCAGACGCGTCTCGAACGCGGCCCATAGAGAGTCGAGCTGCATCGGATGGATCTCGCGGGCGCCGCAGAGCGGAAGCAATTCGCCGAACTCGGCGACGCCCCGCATGTCGTGTCGATCGCTCGATTCCGCGACGAACGCCCTCGGCTTGGGCGAACCCGAACTGCAGTCGGTCATGGATCAAAACCCCTCTCACTGCTGCCGCGCGATTGCGCAGCGGCCAGATACTACGACGGCTCGAAGAGCTTTCAACAGTTCAGGAGATCGCGCCTGCCAGACGAAGCGCCGCGAGCAGCACGTTGAACTCGGTCTTCAGTTGCGCGACCGTGGTCGCAGCCGAGTCGGCGATCGTAACGCCAGAGTATCGACCGAGACGAACCCACTGCGCGCCATCGCTGAAGAACAAAGCCGGGCCCGTCTGCGTGTCGTTCATCCATCGCAGCAAGCCGCCGTCGTTCTGGGTTGCGTTGGCATCTGGCGAAGCGCCGACTCCGAGATCGGTGAACAGCGGCCACGCGCCGTCATGGATCAGCGCGCGCAGGTTCTCGAAGTTGGTCTGGATGTCGGCATCCCACCCGCCAGTTTTCCCGACGATCGAAAGCGGATCGAATGTGCGCGCCGTCATGTGAGCCTTTCAGACTGCGGTCAGAACTCGAGAGGTCTCTCGCTGAACACCCGCAAAGACCGTAGCAACTCGCACGCGAATCTCGTCGGGTGGATCGCCGGCGAAGTCCTCGATCGCCATCGCTGCGGTGTAGGTGAACGTCGTGGTCTCGATCGCGATTCCGATCGCTGCTCGCTTTTCGGTCCACCCACCGAGACCATCCGGCTCGTCGACGAAAACGTTCGCGTGACCAGTCAGCTTCTCGGGTGAATACGGGGTTCCCGCGGGGAACGATCCGGCGCCGCCCTGCCCGTCATCGAGCAATCGGAGAGACCACGAGATCGGAGTGTCCTCGCCGAAATCGATCATGTTGTCGGCGGTGTCGACCATCGGCGTGCGAATCTCGAGGGGCGTCGGTGGGGCATTCGAGTGCCCGACGATCGGAACCTCGATCGCAGGGAGTTCATCGAGGGGGATTCCATCGTTGCCTGCCGGCGACACCTTCACGAACACCGAGGACCCGTTGACCGCCTTCTTCTCGTACCACTGAAAGAGCTGGTCTGGTGTCGCGATCACGACCATCGTCGTTTCGTGATCGTGCGCGATCGCATCGGTTCCCTTGCGAGCTCGCATCAGTCCGATCATGCGCCAGGTGTCACCCGACACGAACTCGATCGCGCGCAGGTAACAGACCTCGACCACGCCAGGGACGGCGGGATCGAAGAAGATCGCGAGCTGCTTGCCGTTGCGCCATCCGTCGTCATCTCCGGTCAGATCCAGAGCGAGCGAAATGTCGGGGCCTAGCGCGGTGAACGTCGGTCCGTCCTCGAGGATCAGGGGGCCATCCGCGGCCATGTCATCGAGCACAGCGCCGCCAGGTGATGCCGTGTACATTTCTCCGACAGGATCGAACCCGGCCGAATCTTGCTCGCTCGAGTAGATCGTTGCCGATCCGACCTTGTTGTTTCCGCGAACGCGAGCGACCGAGACGATGCCTTCCTTCTTTCCGGTGTGCTGCGTCGACTCGGCGACAGCGACCGCAAGGTCTGGATCGGTGTCCTCGTTCTCGTCCTGATTGAAACCAGAATCAGAGTCAACGGCCGAAGACGGCGGATGTCCGTAGAAGTCGTTCGTGGCGTCGATGCGCGCCGACGAGTTGTCGAAGGACTCGTCAACGCGCGCTGCTCGCATCAGGAACGGAACGCCTTCAGCGGTGAATCGCTGCCCTGGGAACACGAGCGCGGCCTCACGGTTGACCGTCAGTCGAACGGGGATCACACGCGCGAGCTTCTCGACCTTGCGCCGCTCTGCGACCTTCTCGCCGGTGAGCGAGTCGACGACCGTGCGCATCTGGATCTCGTTCGGTTGCCGGTACTCCTGAAGGTCCGCAACTCCGTCATTGTCCTTCGGGACCGTCTTCTTCGCGAACTTGCGCTTCTTGTCGGTGAACCAGAAGACAGCTCGATCGACACGAGGAAGGTTCACCGCCGACGCGATCTCTGGAAGAGGGTCGTCGATCAGGTGCGCGGGAATGTTCGGGAACGGTCCCGCATCGTCTCGCACGGGGAAGAAGCGCCAGGCGCCATCGACGAACGGGATCAAGATGCCGGTGTCCTCGAGGATCGCGGTCATCACCGAATCGATCTGCTCGCCGTCGCGGATAGAGATCCGCATCGGAAGCGATTCGCCCGAGGTCGACATCAGCGTCGCCCATTCCTCGAACGACTTGAAGTCGAAGAGACCAGGATCGAACGAACCGCCGTGCGGAAAGCGACCGAACAGAAGTTGGCAGAACGCGTGCGCGATGTTGACGCCGCCGACATCGACCTTCGCCAGCGGTTCGATCTTGCCGTCGTTCGTCGCTCCCTGAATCTCTTCGTTTACATAGATGTTCGTTTTGTTCGGGCCTTGGGAGTAGGCGGATTTCGAGATCTCGACCTGGATGTTTTCACCGATCCCGGTGTTATTCGACAGAAGCGCCTGCCCGCCAGGTTTGAAGTACTTCTTGTTTTGACCCTTGATCCGAATGATCGGGTTCTCGGACGTGTCGTCGCTTTCGATCCCATCGATCACGTCGGTTACGTTGAACTCTTTCCCAGTTCCTTCCCAAACGTCCTCGAGCCACGACTCGGATTCGGTGAGCTGCGAGAACTCGCATCGCGTCTCGATGTCGTACTCGATCGCAGGGTGCGCGCGCTGCTGCCCGAGCTCAAGCGGCTTCCACTTGACTCCGCAGATGTAGGGCCAGACGGACTCTGGAACGCCGAGCTCGGTGTTCCAGTGCGCGGGTTGGTTGTACTCGCCCCAATAGATCTCAATCGAACCGTACTTCCCCAGATCGACCGTCGAACCGCTCGGGTGCGATGTCGAATCGATCTCACCCTCGAAAACGTTCTTCTCGTTAATCCAGATCCGGTGCAGTCGGAAAGCCGGGCCGACGCATAGCAGGTGGATGACCTCTTCCGAGTAGGTGGTGATCGTGGTCTCGGGAACCTCGCCGCCACCACCGCCCTTCCCGCCAGCAGATCCACCGCCACCGACGACCTTCTTCTTCGTCTTCAGGTTCCCGGTCCACGCGACGATCGGCTCGATTCGATCGCGTCCGATGATGAGCGGAAGAATGGACCCGCGCCGAGAGAGGGGCGCGCGCTTGTCGCCGCCGGCGAGACTTCCCGTCGACTTCGGCTTCTCGGGCCCCTTCGAAAGAAGAGACGCCCCGAATCCGAGCGCGGTCGCCACCCCTGCGGTGATTACGGTCTCGACGCCCATGCTCGCCTCGTTGAATCCGGTCGTCTGTAGATGCGAACGACCGTCGCATCTGGATCCAGAGACCACCCTAGCATTCGAACGCCACCGCGATCGACGCCGCCGCCAGACTCCCAGATCGTGTTCGGTATGGGACCGATCGTCATGCCGTGACCGGGCCCCTCTCCGGGCCTAGCGATCACGACGATGTCGCCCGGCTCTGCGCTGCCATCGCGGACAGCGCGACCATCGTAAGCGCGAATGAACTGCCGAACGACCAGCATCGCGCGCGCGGGGTCGCGCATCGCGAGATCTTGCGGCAGTCGCTCGGGTGGCAAGAGGGGAACGCGATCGAGATCGTTCTGAAGACCGGACACGAACCGAAGGCAGTCGACTCCGCCCCTCGGCCCTCGGGCTTGAGCCCCCTTCATGTACGGGGTGTCGCGCCACGATTCGAAGACCTCGAGCATGCGAACCATAGCAGCGGCGCCGCCAGCCGATTCGGGAAGCGGGCGCCAGCGCGCCGGGAATGGAGCGAGCTCAACAGCCCCTCGTCTCACTTGCTGCCTCGGTACACCGGCGACTCGGTCGGCATGTTCGCCCCGGCGCCGCCGTACCGCTTTCGATTGTTGAACGGGAAATCGCAGTTCTCGGGGACCTTGAGACATCCGGCGACGACATCGATTTCAGCGCCAAGCCAGTCTGCAGGTGGTTCGCGATCGACGAGGAAGAGGTCGGCTGTATCGATCCCTGCCTTCCATTCGCGGATCATCAGGCGAACGCCGTCGTCGCTTTCGAGCCATCCGTGCTTCCAGTAGAAACCAGTCCACGGCGAACCGTGAATCACGGTCGACGTCGTCAGGTTCGGAATCGTGAGGATTGTTCGATTCACAACGGTCACGATTCCGCGCTCGGTGAAGGTCGCGCGCGGCACGCCGCAGTTCTTGTCGTAGAGGGTCCACGGACAATTGAGGTCGATCGGCAGACCGAGCGCGTAGTTAAGCTTCGACTTCCAAGTTTTGCAGGTGAACTTCACGATGCCAGCGACACCGCCAGCATTGCGGGTTGCGACCTCGACCTCGCCGCGGAATCGCGTGCGCACGTCCGAACTCGGACCCTCGTCGACGACGCGCATGATCTGAACCTGGCAGATCATCGGGTTCGGTTCACCAGACGAGATTCGATCGACGAACGAGTCGACATCGCCGGCGTCGTTCTTCAGCGGCAGGGTGATCGACAGCTCGCCCTCAGTGAGACCGCCTTCACGCGTCCATCTGCTGATTCCGAGCTTCGTCGTCGGGATGTAAACCCTGCCGAACAACGTCTCGGGCTCGGTCGAATCCGTGTAGCCACGGAACGACTCGCTGCCCTTTTTTCCGTACTTGAAGAGAACGAAGTTGCGAACTCGCTTATTCGTGTCCTGAAGCGGAGTCGTCACGGAAGGGCCTTCCACTTCACCGGGTATGTCTTTTTGAAGTACGCGGCCACGGTATTGATCTCAGAGTTCGAAAGAGCCTTCTTGAAGATCACGAACGCGTCGGCGTGAGAGTTGACGCCAACATGCCCAACATCCCCAGGGGTGTTCACCGATGCCTCGAGCTGCATGATCTTCGTCTCTGCGCCAGGATCATCACCGGCCAGGTGCGTCGCTACGTTGCTCGTCTTCGACGAGACCAGCTTGCCAGCGCGCCAGAGCCGAACGTCGGATCCGGGGATCCACCTAAGCACCGACATGCGCAGTTGCTTCGTGCGAAGATCGCCGTGGTTGAACCAGATCGCGGCATTCACGACACCGAGAGATTCGTAGAACTCGACTCGATCGTGACGCCAGCGGAACACGCCTGGACGATCGACGATCCAGTGCTCTTCGGACTGGCGAAACCGGCCGATGAAGAAGATCGTAAGCCCTTCGGTGTCACTCCAAAACTTCTCGGTCGGCGACTCCTGCTGCAGCACGAAATGCGGGGCGTCGGTTCCGCAAAACTCGACGATGTCGCGACCCTTGTTCGGCTTCCACTTTTTGAAGTTGACGAGGTATGGATTCCGCTCGCCATCGGACGATAGTCCGAACCACTTCGCGCGAAGGTACGGGGGCGGGAACGGAAGACCTTCAGAGAACAGAAGACCGGCCTGAACGCGGACGTCGAACCAGAAGTCGACCTCGTCGTTCCCCGGAGTGTCCGCCTTGCATGGCTTCACCGGCTTCGTCGGCTGCCCGGTGGCTTCTCCCATGTAGAGATTCTTCGTCGACTCGAGCCACAAATAGATCAGAGAGTTGTCGACATCAGCCGGGGGCGGTCCCTTTGCAACACCCTTCGGCCCTTGAGGCGGACCGAAGACTTCAATGTGCTCGACCTCGATCGGATCCTCGGCGAGTAGATCGATCAGCTTCGCGGACGTAGCGACGTCGTCGCTCGTGTCCCACTCTTCCTTCAGCGCATCATCATCGAAGCGAACCAGGTGCGCGATGTTCGTGAACGCAACGTCCTCGATCGAGAACGCGGGCGGTGCCGACTCGAGTGCTGCGCGCCATGCGCCGCCGCCAGTGAGAGACCATCCGTTCACCTTGCGAACGAATCCGCCACCAGTACGGAACACGACTCCGATACCGCGCACGAACGACTGAACGTCGGCCAGGTTCCCATTCGGAACGATGTCGATCGACGACGCGCCGACGGCGATGATCTCGAAAAGATGCTCGGGCGGAACCAGCCAGAGCGCCTTTCGCATTCCTTGACGTCCGTCGAAGATGCGAAGGAAGTCCCAGAACGTCGCACGCGAAGTCGCGCGCAGATCGATGCCGTGAACCAGCCGCGGAACTGCACCGCTCGCAGCAAAGTGCGACGATCGTCCGGCATCGGATCGGTTGCCTTCGCGCACGATCTCGAGGGTCATGCCACCCGAGAACTCGTGCGGTGGGATCCAGATCGGAGCGCCGAGATACGGGCGACCGAGCGCGGCCGGCCACGTCTGCGCCGAAGGTGGCAGGGCAGATGCGCCGGGGATCTCTGCGAACGTCATGCGAAAGTCGGCAGCTCGAGGGCCTACAAAGCGACCAGTCGATCGAGCGACGAGTTCGGCATCCATCACCGGGAACGCGGCACCCATCGCGTACGACTCGCCAAGAGCGGACTTCAATTTCAGGTGGTCGGGCAGGACCTCGAGTACTTCGGCCAGCTCGTACGGTCCGGGGTGAGTGTTGCCCGGCGTCCAAGAGTGAACGAGCACACGCGCGCCAGGCGCGAATCGACGCCAGCGCGTATCGCACGGAACAACGGTTCCGCCAGCTTCCTCGGTCAGCGGCGAAACGTCGCAGTAGATCGGCACCGGCTGCCGGCCTTGCGCATGTCGCAGTGCGTTCATCACGATTCGCGCAGATACCACGCGATCGCCTTCGCGACCGATGCCCGAGAACCGAACCGTCATCGTCCGCGCGGGTCTTCCCCATTGCGCGACGCGTTCCTCGGCGCACGGCTCGAATCCCGAGAACAGCGACGTGCGCCACGAAGTCTCGAGTGAGACCCCACCGCCCTGCCAGTTCGCGAGGAGCTGCGAAGCGAGAACGGCCGGCAGCGACAGCGGCGTGACCGGCATCGGAGCGGCGAGCGCAGCGGCTTCGATGGTGTGACGCGTGACACGCGGTCGCGCGATCGCGGGCGACTCTCCTGCCAGCTCGATCGCATGCTTCGTCACTCTCCGCTTCACGATCACGATGCCTGCGTAGGGCACGAACGTCGTGAATGCCATCGCGAGCGTGGTCGGAGTTACGACGCGCGGAGCGAGAATCGTCGGCGCGAAGGTCGCGATCGCGAGCGCGAGCGTGCTCGGAGTGACAACGCGCGGAGAAAGAACAGTAGGCGCGAACGTCGCCAGCGTGAGCGCGAGCGTGGTCGCAGTTGCGACTCGCGGGGTGAGGACCGTCGGCGCGAACGTGGCGATCGCGAGCGATGCGGTGGGAACGGTGATCGTCTTCGGAGCCCCAACACTTGGCGCGAAGGTCGTCAGCGCGAGCGCGAGCGTGGTCGGAGTCGCTACGCGCGGGGCGAGAACCGTCGGCGCGAAGGTCGCGATCGCGAGCGCCGCAGTCGTCGGCACCACGCCACCGCCGACTTTCGGCGCGAAGGTCGTCAACGTGAGCGCCGCCGCAGGAACGACGATCTTCAGCGCGATCACCGGCGCGAACGTCGTCAGCGCGAGCGCCAGTACTCCTGGGGTCACGAGTCGAGGCGCGAGCACGGTCGGCGCGAATGTGGTGATCGTATGCGCCAGGGTTGTCGGCGTGACGATCACGTTCTCGCCGACTTCGATCCATGCCATGCACTCGTCACGCGATGCGGGATATGTCGGGTTGTAGGTCTGCGTCCCCGTGCCCGTCACGATCTTGCGCTGCGTGCAGATCTGCGATCCTGCCGTCGTTGTACCGCGTCGAGCTGCCTGCGCAGTCGACCACGAACCGTTGCTCGAATCAGTGTCCTCGGTCGACTCGACGTCTGCGCCTTCGCGGCCAACAGCGCCGACCACTGCGTGTCCCGAGAGGATCGATCCGGTCGTGATCGACGGACTTGCCGACGTGTCGAACGAGTCCCCGCCCGTGATGTAGATCGCCTTGCCTAAGTCGCTCGTGAACTCTTGCAGCGTCCACGATCGCGCGACGGTCGTAGTGCCGCCGAACGAGATCGTGATCGTGTCGCTAGTTGTGAGCGCGCCAACATCCTGCGGTGACGTGAAGATGCGCAACACGATGCCGGCGTTTGCGGCGCCGGGATCATTCAGCGGATTGCGGCGCGAGGTCCAAGTGTTGCCCTTCGAGTCGACGATCGAGGAGAACGGATCCGCGCCGTTCGTCCCCGAGTTGTCGTAGGCAACGCAAAGCACGGCGAGTGCGCCCGCCGTGAGATTCGACCCTGGCGTTACGACGAGCGTGTTTTCGCCCGCCGTGTTCGTGGATCCTTGTCCTCTGCTGGTTCCCGTGAGGGTCATTCAGCCCTCGACGATCAGGCGAGAGTGAAGACCCCCGACGCATGCGCTGCCACGGTCAGCGTATTGCCGTCCGTCGCGGTCACGTCGGCCGGCGTCGAGTCGAGCAAGCAATAGCAGAGCACGTCACCACCGACCTCGTAGATCGCGGCGAAGCGCGCCGTGATCGGACCGCCCGACGCCGTCCAGACCGGATCCGTCGCGATGTCGACCGTAACCGTGGTCGTGCCGGCAAGCTGCAGCGTGATTGCGATGCCGCCCGTCGTGTAGCCGTTCGCGTTCGCGACCTCGTTCGTTACGCCGGCGTATGACGTCGACGCCGCTCCGATGTTCGAAGACGACGTGAAAAGCGCCATCTTGTACGAATCGGAATCGATGTCGAACGTGCCGTTCAGGAGCTTCGTACGCCCTGCGTTCGTGAATACCCATGCACCCGCGGCCATTCGAAGTCCTCCGTGATCTCGGTTTGCGATCTAACCTAGCGAGAGTCAGACCGAAGTGAATCCAGTCTTGACGTCGTTCTCGATTCGCTCCTTCTGCCAGCGACCACCGATCGAAGGGTCGGTGTCCATCACGAGTTCGCGTCGCTTGTATCCCATCGAGTTCACCGGATAGGACACGTTGCCGTAAGCGGATCCGTCGACGCGAACGACCTGCGCCATGTTCTTCGTTCCCGTCACGTTCAAGCGCGCAACGGTCTGAACCTTGATCGCATAGATCTCGTCGCCGATCTCGTCGGACACTGGTTCGCGAGTGAAGTACTCCTCGTCGGAATCGGTCTCGGCCTCGAGGTAGGTCGTGTCGCCATCGTGATCGGGCGGATCGTCGACGAGCAGCGCATGATCGGATCCGCCGTGCGGGGTCCATTCATTCAGAACGGCCTCGGCCGCGACGCGGTTCTCTCGCAACACCGGAGCGCCAAGGAAGTCGGCGACCTCGTCACCAGGTGACGCCGGAACGTCGGCGATGTAGATGTCGTCGATCGCCATGAACGACGGCTCGTCGCCCGTCCAGTCCGAGTCCGCATGCGCGCGGAACTCGACACGGTTCACGACCGCGGCAGAACCTTGCGCGATGGTGTTCACGTCGCTCTCGCTCGCGACGGTTGCGCGATCGATGCGCAGCTCGAACTCTCCGGGTGGGGCGCCGAGCGCGGCGCCGATGATCGCTCGGAGCTCGACAGCCGCCCACGCCCAAGGTTCTCCCTTGATCGTCGGCGTCGATGCGATCGGGTCGGGGTCTCCGTTTCGAAGCTCGAGGACGTAGTCGGGGGACACCGGCGAAATCCTGCGGACCTGGATCCACAGCTTCGCTTCGCCTGCAAGGTCTTTCCAAAGGATCGCGGCCTGCGTTCCGTCTTTTGGAGCAACGGCCAGCACGCGCATCCCGAGAATGATCTGATTGTGATTCGCACCGAGCGAGATCGTGATGCGTGAATGCCGTTCGCCGGTCTCCGACAGAAGAGCCGAGCCGCCGCGGTATCCATCGACGAACGCATCGCCATCGTCGAACTCGACGGCTTCGTAAACGTCGAGCAGAGCCGACGTCGATCCGTTGACTTCGAATCCCTCGATTGCGCGAACGGCCATCTGAACCTCGTTCCAGATCCTACGACGCGTCGAGCAGCATTTTGATCGACTTCGAATGCGTCCCGATGAAGTCGAGCAGGGATCGCTCGCCACCCTTGAAGATCGCAGCCGCAGCTTCTTCGCTCGGAGCGACGACCGCCTTGACGACTTGACCGTCACCTTCTTCGCGCCGACCAGCGCCCGCGCGCGTGACCGGTCCACCTGCGTCGAACCCCGACATAGCAACCGCAGCGCCGGCACCACGACGCATCCACGGCGCGAGAAGCTCGCGCGGAACGAGTTGACGATTGATCGCGTCCATCGCTGCGAGTCCGTAGTAACGGGTTGCCTTCGCCCGGTGAACGTACTCCTCGCCACCCACGCCGATGATCCGATCATCCTTCCCCGTCCACGGTCCGGGGATCGGCCCACCATCGGCCAACAGCAGCAGCGGGGCGAACGACAGCAGGGTCTCGAAGAGACCGCCGAACCCGCCACCGCCGAGCAACGCCGGAAGGAACGACGTGATCGATCCGAGCAACGGGCCGAGCAGTTGCGGAAGGAACGACATGATCCCAGACATCAGCGGCTCGATCAGCCCCGACAGCATCGGCATGATCGCCGGCAGCAGTGCCGAGAGACCTCCAGTTAGCGGAGCGAGCGCCGGGCCGAGCACGGACAATGCGCCGGTTCCGAGAGATCCGAGCCCCGAAAGTGCGGACGATCCCAGACCACCGAGACCGCCGAGTAGCGAAGAACCGCCCGAAAGAAGAGAAGACCCGAGCGTTCCGAGGAACGACAGAGGACCGCCGCCAGTGAAGAGTCCGGTGATCGAGCTCGTGATGCTCGACAGGAACGAACCCTCTTCACCGACCCCGAAGAAGGATCCGAGCTTCGAGAGGAACCCCGCCTCTTCGGCAGCATTCGGATCGGTCGCCGCCGCGGCTTTGTCACCGCTACCGAAACCAAAGAATCCAGCGAGAGACGAGAGGAACCCGCCCTCGGTCTTGTCGGTGAGGACCTCGCCGGCGACGTCGACCGCGCTGCTCGCTGCGGTCGACGTCGTTCCGCCGTTCACGGTCACGGTGCCGGCTGCGACGTTCACGTTCGCGGCGACTCCGTCGTTCAGTCCGTTGCCCGACAGATTGAGCACGGACGACAGCGCCTTGAATGCCGCGAACTTCGCGAGCAGTTCCGCGACACCGAACAGCACGTCGGAAAGCCATTCGCGGAACGTCTTCCGGCCCCGAACGAAGACGTCGATCACGCCCTCGCCAAGAGAATCAGCTAGGTCAGAACCGACTTCGCGCCCGAGATCCCGCAGATCGTCGAGCTGCGAAGAGCCCTGGCGAAGACCTTCCTTGAATCCACCGACGAAGTCGTCCGACGTGTCGGCCAGGGTTTTGATGCCGGTCCCAAGATCGTCGATCTTCTTCCGAGCGCGCTCGATCTCGGGCGTCAGCTCTGGGAACTTCGAAGCGATCGCATCGAGCTCTGCGCGAATGCCGACGAGGACGGCGCGGAACTTCTCGAGCGCGGCCTTCTGCTGCTCGACCGCAGCAGTCCCCGAAAGCGCGCCAGTCTTCGCAAGATCGGCAGACCGTTGAAGCGCGTCGTCGAGCTCGCGACGCGCGGCCTCGGCTCGATCGACCACGCCGCCAGACGCCTTCGTCGTCGCCGCCGCGAACTTCTCCTGCGCCTTCGCCGCCTCGCTTGCTGCGGTCGACAGCTCCTGCTCGGCCTCGAGGAGTGCCGCGGCCTTTTCGTTTGCGGTCGCCAGCGCATCGCCTTGCTTGCGCAGATGATCCGCGATCTCGGCCGCGCTCTTGCCCTGCAGCAGCATGATCGACGCCTGCTCGGTCGCCTGCTCGAGCAAGGTTCGCGACTGCTCGACTTCGGCGCGAAGAGTGTCGACGAGGATCTGCGCCGACTTCACGCGCTGCTCTGCGCGAGCGAGCTCGATCTCACGCACGACCTCGAGCGCGCGCGAGGCTTCGATCGTCCCGCTTGAGATCGCGCGGTCGAGTCGTGACCGGATGATCTCGGCGAGTGCGTTACCACTCGCGGCGTCGACCGTCTGCAGCAGCTTGCGGATTTTCGCGGGGTCGAGGTTCCCCGGCTGGTCGAGGCTCGCGATCGTCTCGCGCAGTTGCCGCAGCGCGGAGATCTGAGCGAACACCGCTTCGCGCTCGGAGTCCAAACCAGCGAGCCGCTTGATCTGCCCTTGAAGAGCTGCGACATCAGCTCGATCTCGAGCGCGCCCGATCTCGTCGAGGCTCTCCTGCAGTTCGATCCCGGTCGTTGCGAGATCTCGACGGAACTGCTCGACAGCACGAGACATCGTTCCGATCGCGCTCGGGAACGCCGACTTGATCTTCTCGAGGTCCTCGGTGATCGCCTTTCGGGCATCGGCCGATGACGTCCCGAGCGCCGACGAGATCGCGCCAGAAATCGCACCGCGGGCGACGCCGAACCCCTTCAGCTTCGGCAGCGCCAGCTCGAGACCGGCTTCGATGCCCTCGGTGACTGCCAGCTTGAACGTGTCGCGGATCAGAGCGCCAGTAGCCTCGACAACCGATCCGAGCGCGCCGAAGAGCTCGAGCACGGGCGTCGAAACGAACGCCGTGAATGCCGCGCCAGCGACCTTGAACCCCGCCTCGAGGTAGGCGCCGACGAGCGGCGCGTTCTTCACCATGCGCCCAAGGAAGTCGACGACGACCGCGGCCAGGTCCTTCACCTTCGACCAGCCACGAGAGATCAGACCGCCACCTTGCGCCAGCTCTTCGGACGTGAAGAGCATGCCGTCGAGCAACTTCACCGCGACCGTGAGCAGAGCGATCCACGGGAAGAACCGCAGCACGAGACCGCCGGCGATCTTCACGATGCCGCCGATGCCGCTAAGGATCGAGCCGACGAATGACAGCACCGACCCGAGCACTGCGACGACGGGCTTTCCGACCGTCGCCCATGCAATCGTTCCGGTCACGATTGCACCGATCGCGACCGCTGCCTGCGTCAACGACGGCGCCGCCGAAGCGATCAGCTCGACGATCGTCGAACCTGCCGGCGAAGTGACCGCATCGGCAATGCGCTCGACGATCGCAAGAGTTCCCTGAAGAACACCGGCTTGAACCTTCGCGATCTCGGCACCGATGCGCTCGACCTGGTCGCCGATCTTGTTCGTCGTCTGCGCGATCTTCCCGAAGTCGTTGTTCGCCTGCGCGGCAGCCGCACCACCGAACAGCGTGAGCAGCTCGCGCACGCCATCTGCAGCGAGTCGCCCCTCTTCTTTCAGCTTTTGAAGCTGCGGAACCTTCGTTCCAAGTCGACCAAACTCGCCCGTGCGGAACAGACCGATCGCGCGCACGACCTCGGCGACCTCGAGTCCGAGCGCCGCGGCAGTATCGACCGCAGCTTGAAGTTGCTCTGGAATCCGCGCCGCCGCGTTCCCCATGTTGACGAGAGTCGCCGCCTGCGCGATCAGCTCGTCGCCTTCGAACAGCGTGGTCGACTGGATGTCATCGGCCGCGACCTTGATTCGCTCGAGCTCTTCGCGGCGACCCTTCAGCGCCGCGAGCAAACGAGCTTCAGCATCCACGGCTTCGCGCGCAGCCGCGATCGACGCGCGGAATCCCGCCACCGTCGCGACTGCCGCGAAGCCCGCAGCGAACCTGCTCGCAATCGGATCGACGTCGGCGCCGAGCTTGCGCAACGAATCGCGCACGCCGAGCAGCCGAACCCGAACGCCCTCAAGGCCCTTCGACAGTTCGTCACGAAGGACCGCTCGGATCGTTAGGGTGCCGGCTGTTTTCTCAGTCATCGCGCCGCAGCTCCGTCACGGTTTGCGACACGATTCGACGTGCCGCTTCTTTGCCGATCGTTCCGGCGATCCCGAGCAGAACCGCGTCGATCGCATCGGCGCGCTGCCCGTTCAGGAATCGGGTTGCTTGTCGCCCCCAGAACTCGAACTCGGGGAAACTCCAACCGGGGTAGGGCCAGCCGTCTCGTTGCCGGTGAAGAATGTCTTCAACGCGGTGGCCGCAAACGACGAGAACCTGGAGTAGAGCGCCGAGACCGCGCCCGCCTTCCCGGTTAGATGCGTCACCGTTGCGTCGGCCGCCGCGATCCAAGGGCGGATGCGACCATGCGAGAACGACTGCTGCACGAACGATCGAGTGATGATCGGAAGAACATCGTGCGGGAAGTCGTCGATCGTCCTCGATACGCCGTCGCTCGACGTGATCTTGCAGCACGAAGCCAGGAGATCGATGCCGTCGGTCGTGAGGAGAGGCAGAAAGAACTCGATCATCGACAGGTGCGCAGCCCGTTGGCGCAAGCGCGCCGCCCGCGCGCGCGCGATTGCCTCGCCGAGAGTCTCCTTGTCGTTCATCGGCTCTTCGGAAAGCTCTGCGGCACTCGGCCCCAGATCGACGTTCTGCAACTGAACCAGCGAAAGAAGTCGCCCGATCGCCGCGGGAAACTTGCGCATGTGAGAGACGCCGAGAGGAAACACGGCGATCTCACAATCGACACCGTCGAGCGCCTTGATCCGCAGCCTCTCGCCGGGCATCAGCACGCAGACGACATCGTCGTCTTCCGTCCGTTCCGGTTGCTCTTCGTTCTTCGTTTCGATCGACATGAACCCCTCTCTCTTTCAACTTGGAACGCGAGCGCGAGTCGAGACCATCCCGACCCGCGCTCGCGATCGTCTTCAGCTCGCGATCAGGTGAGGACCGGCAGATCGCCCTTGATCTGGTCGAGGTAGCCGGCCGGCACCGTCGCCGACAGGTCGGACAGCACGTCGAGCGTGAGCGAGATCGACGAGAACCCGCCCGAGTTCTGGAACGTCGTCCCGCTCGCCGTGATCGAGACGAGAGGCGCGTACCGCACGAGCAGCTTGTCGTTGTTGTCTTCGGCGAACGTGATGATCGCCTCGCCCTCGATCACGCCCTTCACGTCCTGCGGCTTCAGCCGGCGATTGCCCGACAGCGCCTTCAGTCCGCAGACGACGACGACCGTGTCGCCGTCGGTGACGGCCGACGCCTCGTCGATCAGGAACGTGCCGTCGTCGATCGACCGCACGGTGAGATCGTCGGCGTCGTAGATCGTGCCAGCATCGGCCACGACCGCTTCGCCGGTGATCGCCGTCTCGTCGGCCTCGGGCTCTTCGTTCACGACTACGGTCCACGGCCCGGTTCCCGTGCTCGCGCCCGCGCTCGTGTAGGTCTTCGCGTTGCCGATATTGGCGAGACCCTTCGGCGTGATGATGACCTCTTCGCCGGCCCCGGCGATCGCGGGATCGACGACCGTGAACGTGATCGTCTTCGTCGACTTCACGATCGTCGTCACGGTCGGCTTGAAGACCGTGCCCTTGTAGAAGCCCGCGATCGCGGTCGCCATGTGAACGGGCAGCCCGTTCTCCTCGAGCTGGTTCAGCGCGCCCTTCTTCACGACCTGCGTCAGATACTTGTTCCCGAGCGCCGATCGCGTCAACGCCTCGGGGGCGTTCGACCCGAACAGGATCGCAAGGTTCTCGAGGTTCAGGTTCAGGATGTTGAGGGGGTAGCTTTCCGAGATCTTCGTCGTCGCCTTGTCGACGAGCTGCCGGATCCCGGTGCGACCGTCCTCGAGCTCGATCGTTTCCGGTTCGATCGCCGGGCTCGTCGTTTCCATCGTGCCGAAGTCGATCCACGGATAGACCACGCCACCCGCCGCCTTGCGACGGAAACGAACCGAGCTGCCGATCAGTCGGTAGTGCTGGTAGTTCTTGACGCCCATAGAAGTCCGCTCCCGTCAGAAGAAGACGTTGAAGTTAACGATCACGCCCTGCACGCGAAAGTCCGCGTCCGCAACGTCGTCTACCGTCACGGTCTCCTGCTCGATGCCGAGCACGGCCGACTCACTGCCGACCTTCATGGATTGCAGAAGCACTAGGAACTCGCCCGCATCGCGAGCGATCGCATCGGAGAGTTCAAGGTCGAGTTCTCTCCGCTCGCTTTCGAATCGACCGAGGAAGTACGCCAGGCACTTCGCATTGCGATCGCCATCGCGAGCAAACGGTTCGCTCGCGACGATCATCAGACCGCAGGCGAAGTCCTTTCCTTCCCACGTCTCCGCACCCCACGGCAGCTTGCCGCGTCGAACGTGATACCGACCGCCGGCGATCAGCCGAGCGGCGTTTACCATGCCAACCGACAGCCTCTCGCGTGGGTTCAGCGCATCCAGATTCATGCGATGTCCCCCAGAGCCCCGCGACCAAGCGCGTTCAGGATGAAGTCGCGCAGGTCTCTCACGAACTGCGGAAGGAAGATCTCGCCGAACCCGTGCCGAAGGAAGAAGTGAGGCGGGATCGAAGCTCGTCGCAACAGCATGTACACGAGCAGCGCGTTCTTCAGATTGATCGGCCGCTTTTCCTTCTGCGCCTTCTTCACTTCTTTCCGCATCGACGCGTCGTCATACAGACCGCCGACCGCGTTCGCTCGAAACCACGGTGCGAAAACCAGCGGCTTCGGATAGTCGCGAGGTCCGACGTAGCGAGGTACTCCCGCGGGCGTGAGTGCAGGGCCGACCGGAACCGCGAGCGTTTTCGCGTTCTTCGGAACGATGTCTGGGAACGGCGACTCGGGGTTCTTCCCTTGCGTGCCGAACTCCTGCACCGCGGCGTACTTCGTGGACGGACCTCGGACGATGCCAGCCTGAATCGCGGGGAGTCCCTGGTAAAGACCAGCGAATGCCGAGAGGTCGCGAACGAGCGATCCGGTTCGTCGCTCGAGTCGGGGGTGACCGGGCGCCCCTTCCTTCGTCGCCTTCGCAACAGCACGAACGGCCTTCGGTGCCTGCCGCGCGAAGAACGCCAGGATCGCGCGATAGAGCGCATCTTTCCCGAAGACCCGCGAAGCGCGCGCGAGCAGCTCTTCGAAGTCAGCGCCGGCTTCGATCTTCATCGGCGTCGCCATGCTTCACCGCCTTGCTTTCGCCGCGGCGGTCGCACGGAACAACGGATGCAGGTCCGGCGCCAGATAGGAAGTCGATCCACCTTCGGAGTTCGACACTTGAGCGACCGCGATCGAATCGACACGGTTTCGCGCGAGCATGAACTGCACCTGCGTGATGATCGCCTGCGCGACATCGGCCGGCGCAGAACCGATCGGACAACCGCCCGAGTAGGTCGCTTCGATCAGACCGCGCCATTTGCCGGCAAGCGACTGAAGACCACGACGACCGTCGAGCCTGTAGTCGTCCTCGTCGACGATCTCGAACGTTGCGCCAGGAAAGAGATCGCGCCGGCGCACTTGCGAGATCTCCGCGACGTGAACATGCGGCAGCAGCAGCGTGACCTCACCGTTCGCACGCACTGCATAGACCTCGCCGTCTTCGGGCGTCTCGCTCCACTTCATCCCGGTCGCTTGATCCCAAAGCGCGAGCGCGGCAGCAAGCGTGGCCTCGAGCACCGGCTCTTTCGATGCGTCGATCTGAATGCGTTGGCGCAGGATCGGCAGCGAAATCACGGTGGGTTCACCTTCGTCGCGCCCGAGGCGCGAATGTCCATGCGGACCGGCTTCATCGGCTTCCACTGGTCGGCACCGAACCGCAAGTTTCCGAGCCCGAGGTAGCCGCCCGCGACGAGCGCGTCGGCCTTCACCTGCGAGACCTCGATCGTGATCGAGCTCGGATCGGTGTTCGCATTCGTGCCGTTGTGATGCGTGATCTCGTTCGCCGCCATGCTGAACGACACGATGAGATCAGCGGGCCCGGCACCCTCGGTCGGCGCGACAACGAACGTAGCGGCATCGAGACCAGACAGGTCTTCGCACGCGCCGTTCTCGTCGAACAGGTAGATCGTCCAGTCGGCGGTCGAGCCGACGATCACGATCATGTCGTCCGATTCCTTGGGCAGATTCAGCGGCATCAGTCACTTCTTCCCGATGTCACGATGAACGATCTTCCCGCGCGCGCGCGGGCGCACGATGCGCGATCGGGCCCTCGGCCCCTCGGCCGACGGTGGCGTCGGCTTGGGGGTCGAGGGCCCATCGGGGAACCCGGTGTACGGACTGCCCGTCATGTCACCGGATCCCTTCGATCACGTCGGCAGCGCGAACTGCGCGATCACCTTCGCGATCAGGTCGTCGGTGACCTGGTCGGCCTGCGTCTCGCGCAGGTTGCAGAGCACGCCGACCGCCGCGACGTTCATCGCCGCGTTGCCGGACTCCTGCACGGTGATGCGGACGCCGTCGTAGTCGGCGTCCAGAAACGCCAGCGGATACGTTCCGCAGACGATGCCCGAGGTCTCGAGCGTGCCGCCGTCGTCGAGCAGCGTCGCCGTGAACCGAAGCGGGTTGCCGTCCTTGTCGGTGATGTTCGCGAACGTTCCGTCCGACTTCTTCCGGCCCTGCAGCGTGATCGTTCCGTCGGCGACCGCCGCGAACGTGCCGCCGAGCAAGATCACCAACAGATGATCCGGGCCGGGGACCTTCAGGTCGACCGTCGCGCCGTTGACCGTCGTGTTCGTGACGGCCTGCGGTCGCAGCATCAGGACGGGCTTCATGTGCTTCAGAGGAAGCGGGGATCGCATTTCGTTTTCTCCTTCGCCGTTGGCGGAAAGGTGAGGATCCGCAACAGACCCGCCCGCTACACCGCGAGCGGGTCTGTCTGCGGCGACGGATCAGTCGAGGGCTTGTGCGTCCGGGCAGACGATCAGCTCGTCGGGCCGACGGACGCCCACGTCCGCACGCATGCGCGCGCGCACGAGGGTCACTTCCGACGGGAACCCGAGGCCCTTGCCGTCGTCCGTGGCGATCTCGAGACCGCCCCAGAGCGCGACCATGACCTGCTGCAGGTTCCCGTACAAGACGTCGGTGAACTTCGTGACGACCGACGTCGTCGCGCCGCCGATGCTCGCGCCGGGCTTGTTCTGGTACGGCACGAACGGCGTCTCGGCGAAGTCACCGATCAGACTGCGCAGCGTCTCGTCCCGCAGGAACGGGCCGAGCTGGAACGCCTTCTCGTCGGTCTGCCCCGTGAACTGCTTGAGCTGCCGCGCCTTCGTCCGGGTGATGAAGTCCGGCGACGAGATCCACGCCGCGTTCGCGGTGCGGACCTTCGCGCGCTTCAGCGCGAGCTGCATCTGCATCATCTTGCGCAGCTCGAGCTCGCCGCCCGCCCAGTCCGTGATCGTCGAGTTCGCCGTCGCCACGTCGGCGTAGTCGAGCCCCGTTCCGGCCGAGAACACGCGCAGCCCTGCCGTCTTCAGGATGCCGCGGGGTTGGTGTTCCGACCCCATGCCGTACATGACGGCCTCGTCGAGCAGATCCGCGAGCGCATGTCGCAGATCCATCTCGAGCAGGTTCGTGAACCCGTACGCGGCACCGCGGATGATCTCCTCGGTCATCGGCAACCAGCAGCCGGCCTTGCGCGGACGCATGACCTTCATGCCGGTCTTCACCTGCGTCTGCGCGCCGATCTGCTGCTCGCCGAGCCAGCCCGCCGCCGACCCGCCGACGAAGTGCGGGATCGAGATCTCGCCGAGCGTGGCGATGTTGTCGAGCACGGTCACGCGCGTCTGCCCGTTCTCGAGCCCGATCAGGACCGAGTCACGGTACAGCGGCAGGATGAGCTGGTTCTCGAGGACCTGCCCCGGAACGAACGCACCGCCGAGCTCGTCGTCGGCGATGTTCTGCGCCTTCGCGCCGAGCCACTGATGCCCGTGCTTCTTCTGCACCTGCATCAGCGTCTCGAACTCTTCCGACGCGTCGCATTGCTTGAAGAGGCCTTCGTCGAGCTTGCGGCCGGCCTTCGTGCCGCACGCGAGCGCGAAGATCACCTTCGCCAGATTGACCTTCCGGTCTTCCAGACCGGCGACGTAGAGACCGTCCTGCCGGTTGCGGATGATCCGCGCCATCTTCTCGTTCGCGGCGTGGTTCGATTCCACGCGCTCGAGCAGCTTGCGATGATCGTCGACCGCGAGGTCGAGCTTTTTCGCGATCGCCTCGACCTGCTGCCGCAGCGTCGGCAGATGCTTGAGCTCTTCCTTGTGCTCGTCGAGCACCTGCAACGTGGCACGCGCGGCCTCGGCGATCGCCGCCTCGTCCTTCTCGCCAGGCTTCATATTCAGAACCTCCGAACCCGCTTTTCAGCCGGCCGCGGAGATCCCCGGATCAGGTGCGCAGTTTCGAGCGCGGCCATTTCGCGAGGGTCCGCAACAGCTCGTCGCCCTTGGGTTGACCGGGCGACGCGTTGTCTCGATCGACCTCGGCACCGTTGCCGTTGTCGTCGCCGGCATCGCCGGCACCCTCTCGCTTTTCGGTGCCGTCGGCATCGCCGGCGCCCGCCGCTCTCACCATGCGGTCGCACGCGTTGCGAACGTCGTCCGCAATCGCGCGAACCGATTGAATCTCGCCCACGATCGCAGCGCGCGCGTCCGCGATTTCGCCGCGCAGTTGTGCGATCTCGGCGCGCAACGAAGCGACCTCGTCGCCCCACGCCGGCGCAGGATCCGCAGCCGGATCGTTCGCCGACGGATCGGAATCGATCCCGTTCGCCGTCGCCGACTTCGGGAACAGCAGTCGCTCGACGCCAGCCCACGCGAGATCGGTCTCTCGACGAGCTGCCTTCGCAGACGATCGCATCTGGAAACCAGCGAGCTCGCGCAGCAGAGCCACGTCGACCGCCTTGATCGCGCCCGACTCGACCGCCTTCGCCAGCTCGGCGATCGCGTGCGCGCCGGGGTTCGCCGGCAGCGACACGGGCGAGAGTTCCATCAGGTGATTGCCCTGAAGGATCCATCCCCACTGCCCGAGACCGAGCGCGAGTCGCTCGTCGGGATCCTGCACGTCGACGACGCGTTCGGACCAGAACCCGACCGAGCAGCTTCGCATGATCCCGGCCTTCACCAGTCGCAGCACCGAATCGGCGCGCGCCGACGCATCGGCAGACGCGAACAGGTGCAGCATCCACAACGCCGGCCCGGTGTAGTCGGACTCGGCGCGATGCTTGACCTTCCAGTCCAGGGCCGCACCGATCGGGTCACCATTCCATTCGTGCTGCGCGAGCAGCACCGGGTTCTTCGCGTACTCGTCGAAGCTCCAGTCCTGCTCGACGATGTCACCGTGACCATCGACTCGCTCGTCGCTCGCCCAATACTGAACGACGCGATCACGCGCACCGTCTTCGAACTTGAGTCCGCGCGATGCGGCAAGAGCCGCGAGGGCCTCGTCGTCGGGAAGAGCTGCCTTCGCTTCGCTCGACGCAACATCGCCAGCCGCGTCGAGAATCGTGCTGGCCTTGCTTCCTCTGATGAAGATCGGGAACCCCGCTTTCGTCTTTCGCTTCGGGTCGAACCCATCCTTCACGACGGCCGCGACGGCAACGCCATTACGCTTTGCCATCGCCTCGATCGCCTTCGCGGTCGCGTCGACTCCCGAGAACACGGTCGCCGACTTCAGATTGTCGAGCTTCATCACGACCTCGAATCAGGACTCGGGAAGATGGAAGCAGCGGCAGTTGACAACTTCGCCAGCCGGAGCTTCGCCGTCGCCGGGGAATCGTAGAACTCCGTCGGTGCGCCCCACAAGCTCTAAGAAGTTGAACCCGATCGCCTGCGGGCCAGCTTCACCGTAGACGACGTGCGTATCCCGAACGTGCTCGTCGTCGGCCGAGTCCCATGTCGCCTTGCCCCAACCGTCGGCGACGAACATCTCGTTTCGCATGCCGTTCGCGAAGCCAGCCGTTTCGGTACGGGCAACCTGCAAGGTTTTGTAGCTGCTCGCCGCCGTGTCGAAAACGTGACCGATCCGCAGCCGCATTTCCTGAATCGTCTCACCCGCCTGCATGCCGCGCGTCAGCGAATCCCGAACGCGAGAGATCACCCCCTGCGTCGTCATGCCAGCGAATCGCTCGATCCGGTTGTCGAAGTAACGAACGATCCTGGCGTCGTCGATCTCGAACACCGGAACGCCACCGATGTCGTCGAGAGTGAACTCGTAGATCTCCCCGAGCGCGTCGTTGAAAGTCGGACGCGTCGTCGCGCGCAGCGAAGACTTCGTCTCGCCGACGTCGGGGAGTACCGCGGAGAGTTCGAACTGCGCGACGTCGTCTTCGGCCTTCAGGATTGCTGCGATCACCGCGGGCGTGAGTCCCTTCGCAGCTCGATCGAACTTCTTCAGCGTGATCTCGCGAACCTCGCGCACCCACGCCCGATACTTCGGCGACACCCGATCCTCGAGATCGCCCTGCATCTTCAGGAACTCGACGTGTCGCTTAGCCGCCGCTGCCTTGCGCGCTTGACCTTGCAGCCTGAACCAGGGGGACTGCCGACGCGAATACGCTCGCAGCTCTCGCTCGGCTTCTTTCTCTTCGATGTTGAACGACTTGGCGATCGCCTTGCGAAGCGGAGATCGACCGCGATCACCGCCGAACTGCCGGCAGATCACGATCGCCTTCCCGATCAGATCCGAACGTTCGGCAGAACGAACCTCGTCATCACCTGCGCCGGACCCGCCATCGTTGTCGGTGTCGTCCACGCCGTCGCCGGTTCCTGGCGTCGGATTGTCTTCCGACTCGGGTGCCGGATTGTTACCGCCTGCGGGTGATGCGCCTGGTTCCGTTGGCGGTTTCGCGGCGCCCGACGCAACGTCTTCGGCCGGCGCCAGCATCGGCGAGATCATGGCGATGTCGTCGGTTTCGTAGTCCTCGACATCGAGTCCGACCATCTTGAAGGCTTGCTTCGGTGGCATTCGAAGCTCGACGCCAGCGAGAACTTTCGCGGTCTGCGCCTTCTGCTCGGTGCCAGCGCGCAGCGCCTCGATCCTCGATCGGTCGAACATTCCGAACACCGTATCGGCCTCGAGTTCGAAGAGCGTTCCGTCGAGCGTTTCCTCGATCAGCCCGAGGATCGGAAGCACCGTGCGATCGTAGAAGTTGAGTCGCTGCGCCAGGTCGGTTGCGTAGTTCGCGCCTTCCGAGAGACCGACCGACGACGGCATGACGCCGAGCGCCGCCAGTGTCGCGATGCGGTCGAGCTCGTACACGTCCTTGAACCCCATCTCTTGTGGGGTCAGCCCTACGGGCAGGTACTTCGTGCCGCCCGACATGAACGCCGTCCGTCCGCCGCCGCCGTCTTTCGCTCTGTGCCGCTCTTCCCAGGCTTGCTTGAACTCGGTCTCTTGCTCGGGCGAAAGCGGCAGGTCCGTCATCACGACGCCACGCGGGGTGCAGTCGTTCTGCATCAGGTCGCGGTTCGAAGTGTCGGCGAGCATGTCGCGCTCGATCGCCGACGCCGCAGCCGCGATCGGCGCGATCGCAGAGAGATAGTCGTCGGGATCGGCGAAGTGAAACCGGATGACTTCATGCGGCAGCAGATTCACCTTCCGACCGCCGCCGCCGCCAGGAAGACCGTTCGGAATCGTCCATTCCCAACCGACGAGCTCGCCCGATCCACCGCTCTGAATCGCCTTCATCGACTTCGGCGTCGTCGGCCAGATCTCGGTCGGAATGCCATTGATCGGCGCGGGTCCGAAATCGCCACCGCGCAGAACCCACCGTGCATCGCCCTTCGCGGCGATCATCATCAGCGTCGACATCCAGAACTGCCGCGACATCTGCAAGCGGTTCGGCCGCTTGAAGAGCAGGGCGAGGGGGTGTTCCGCATCGATCTCGATCGACTTACTCGACCAGTTCCGCCATGCCGCAAGTTTCGCGGACGGAAGCGAAAGCCAACGGTCGACAGCGGTGCGGTGCGCCCCGCACTTCGGCGTCCAGTTGCGGTCGCCGCGGGCGAGCGCCTTCGCGCGGCGCCGCTCGACCTCGGCACCCGTCTCGGTGAAGACCGCGAACGGTGGAGCTGCCTTCGCGATCGCGAACGCGGCGATGAACGACCACGCGTGGTTCTTCATCGGATCGCGCGCGCGTTGCGCCGGCGTCATCGTCTCGAGTTCGCCGAGCGATCGCACGAGGGCGTCGATCATCCCGCCCTTCACGCTGGTCGATGACGAACCGTTCTTGCCGGCGCGACCGTTCTGATGCGCCTTCGCTTCGGACTCGATCGGTCGCGAGAACTGGTCGAGGATGCGATTCAAGTGCTGGTCGCCTTCGCCGAAACCGGAGCGACACCATCACCGAAGATGATCGCGTCGACCGTATCGGGGTCGATCACGAACACGGTCGGGATACCTTGACCACCGTTCGCCGCTCGCTCGAGCGCAGGAACCGCCGCCTCGTCGAGACTGCAGTCGCGCAGCTTTCGCAGCACCTCGCCGTCGGACAATCCATTGAATCCCGCGATGCCGTTGCCGTTCATGCGTCCTCCTGCGAAGAGGATCATTGCGCACTCAAGCGCCGGAAACAAGCGGTCTCACTGTTCGGGATCGATCGGATAGGTCTCGGCCGCGTCTCGAATCTCTTCCTTCAACCGATCCATCAGCTCGTCGATCGTCTCCCCCGACCGTTGTGTCACCGTGACCGGCTCGGGGATCAGAACGCCGCCACTCTTCCATCGAGCAGTTAGAACGACTGGCATCGTATTCACTCCTCACGCGCGTTAGGGAACTCGCCTTTGACGTCGTCGACGATACCCCGAACCTCTTTGGAATACCGATCTTCGTCCGGCCCCCTCGGCACGGTGACGGTGATCTCGATTCCGTCGACGGTCTGCCATCTTGCGCTTGTCGCCGGCGCCTGCTGAATCGCTTCGTGAGCAGCGGCAGCAGCACTGTCTCGCTCGGCGATGCGATAGAGCATCAGAGCGATCACGAGGCAAAGCGCGAACGTTCCACCGCAGAGCCATTCGAGAACCGAACGACTCGACCCGTTGCCAGACACGGTCGCCATCATTTGCCTTTGTCAGTTGTTCCGGCATCACGCAGCTCGATCCGCAGCAGCCGCTCGTTCATTTCGTCGAGACGTTTCGTTGTGCGCTCGGTGGCACCTTCGAACCTCTCGCCCTGCGCACGTTGCTCCGCGCGAACTTCTTTCATCTGCTCGCGGTACTCGTCTCGGGCTTGCTTCAGTTGCTCGGTTTGCGCTTCCTGCCGAACGTCCATCCGAATCACGAACACGAGCACGGGGATCATCACGAGGAACACGCTAATCGCGCTTCCGATCGTGATCTTGTTCGACGACGACAGCGTCGCCTCTTCGGTCGATCGTCTCGCGGTGTCTGGCGCATCGCTTGACATTCGCACCCCCATGCACGAGGAACACTAGCGAACCTCGATCGTCGTTCAAAGACTTCCGGGCAGTACGAAGATCGACGGCCGAGCCTTGCGCACTCGCAACATCTGCCCGGCGATCGCCCACTTCGCGAGCGCGTCGTCGTGGTCTTTACCGCCAGCGGCAAACTTGCCGTCCTTCTGCAGCTTGAACGTGAAGCACTCGCGGAGCATCAGCGGGTCGCGGATCAGAATGCCGCCGTGCTCGATCCACGCCGAGAGATCGTGGAACATCACGTCGCGCGTCGATCCATTCGTCGACCACCCCGCTCGCGCGACTCGCTCGTGAGTGACTCCGCGCGCCGCCGCGATGTTCGCGTGGTAGTAGAGCGCACCGCCCTCTTGCGTGCTGCGACCATATCCAAGGTCGATCACCTTCTGCAGCACCGCATGCCCTTGGTCCTCTCGCTCAATCCCGAGGATCGCGTCGAAGTACTTCTTCGCCATTCGAACCGCATGCTCGGCCTGGTCGGGGATCGAGAACAGTCCATGCGTCCACGCAACCTGCTCGCGTGCGGTCCGATCGATCACGCCGAGCCCGTTCGGGTCACCGCCAGCGATTCCGGTCGAGCAGTCCGCGCCGATGACGTACTCGTGACCTGCGATCGGTTCCTTGCAGATCACTTCGTGCCCGCCTGGTAGCGGGCGCCGCTTGTAGTCCGGGCAGAGCTTTCGCCACGCGGCGAGATCTTCCTCGAGAGGAAGCGCATCGAGCAACCGCTGCACGTTGTCGAGGGGTTCGAAGTAGCACGATCCCGTCGCGATGAACGCCGACTGGTCGTCCTCGGGGAACTCTTGCCGGAATCGCTTTCCGAACTGCCGGATCTTCGATCGCCGCCATGCGATCTGCCCTGGGTCCAGACCATGCTTCGCGACGAGCGCCTTCTCCTCGTCGGTCATCGTCTGAACGATCTCTTCGGGATCGAACTGCCCGGCATGGAAGCGGTTCGCCGGGTTGCGGAACCACGCGAGGAAGATCGGGAAGAACCCGTCGTTGTGCCCCCGCTTGATGAGGTCCTTCGCTTCGTCCCACTTCCGTTTGAACCAGTCGAATCCTTGCGCCGTGGTCTCGAGCACGCACTCGCCGGCGAGCGCGCCGAGAACGCCGGCCATCAGCTCTTCGATGTCCTCGTCTTGCGTCTTCGACTTCTTGCACCACTTCGCGATCTCGGATCCGTGGAACCGTCGAAGACCGGAACCACGCGCGAAGCCAGAAGCACCAGCGGTGCCAACGAAGAACTTCGAACCGTTCGCCAGCTCGAGCGCGCGCTTCGAATCTCCGACAGCAACGACGGCTTCGGGGTCGTTGCGATGGAACGTCTTCACCGCTTCGAAGATCAGGCGCGCATCCTCGTCGCGATGCGCGATCGTCGCCACCCACGACTGCGGCGATTGCGAAACGAGCTGATAGCTTTCGGCCTGCTCGATCGTCGTCACACCGACGCGACGATCCTTCAGAACCAGAAACTTGTTGAACCCCATCGCCCGCGCGCGTCGCTTCGTCGCCATGTAGCGCCGCTGCGCCGGCGACAGATCGAGCCGCACGAGCGGTGTTCCGAACTTGCCAGGTCGCCACGATGCCCCGAGCTGCTGCCGGGCTTCGTCGACCTGCACCTGCGACAGTGCTTCGGCGACTCGTTCCGTTCGCACGCGCAAGCGCCGACGCGCGAAGATCTGAATCGGCTCGACCGTGATCTGCTGCGCGCTCGACTTGTCTTCGACCTTCTGTTCTGGTTCGGGCTCGAGCAGCATCAGCCGCGCGTGACCTGGTTTCCCCACTTCGATCACGCGCGATGCCTGGTCGGGGAACGCCTCGAGGATCTGCGCCGCGGGGATCTTCACGATCGAAGCGCGACGATCTTCGACGAAGTCCGCCCACCAGGTGGTCGCTTCAGGGGGCCACCCCGCGACGAACAGATCGCGCCGCGGGTCCGCAAGTTTCGAAACGGGCGACCGCACGATGCGATCTGCGTCGGTGATGTAGAGACCGTCGAGATCCTTGAACGGCAAGTCCTCGAGATCGTGATCGCGCGGCATCACCCAGATCTCGCGATTGCGCGCGATACGGATTCCGAACGCACGGTGCCACGACTCGAAGCGCGCGCGTGATCCGACGATCCCCTCGATCGTCGCTCGAGCCACGCTAGGCGAACTTGTGAGAACGACGTTCACGCCACCGCGCACGATCGCCAGCGCAGAGAACAGCTCGACCGCACGCCAGTCGAGCGCGGCATGAACGAACGCGATGCGACCAGTTCGTTCGCTTTGCGCCTTGTGAAGATTGCAGAGCCGAACCGTACGGACTGCCATCAGGCACCTACGACCCGTCTCGGCTCGACCGCCCCTCGATCCTCGCCATCCATTGCGACATTGAATCGACGCGTGCCTCGAGACGGGTAACACGCTCGCGCAGCTCGTTCAGCGCGGCGCCAGTCTCGACGTCGGCCGCAAGGATCCTCGGCGTGATCTTGTTTCGGATCTCGTGAACCTGCGCCCATAGAGTCGTCAGTCGCTCCGAAATCGCGGCGAGTGCTTTCGAACGATCCGACTCTGATGCGAACGATCGACTTGCTTCGTGCTCAATCGCTACAGCGAGTCGCTCCTGCTGCCGTTCGATTTCGCGCTCGAGTCGATCGCAGCGGTTTCGAGTCTCTGCGGTTCGCGCGTTTATCTTCCCGAGAACCCACGTCACGGAGACCGCATTCGACAGCGTCGAGAACGCGAATCCGCAGATCGCTATCAGAACCTCGATCGACATCGCTGCCCCCCGATGCGGCAACGAGAGATCGAGTTGCTGCGGTCAGTGACCGCCGGCGTGCTCGTGTCCGATGCCGGTGAAACCAGGTCGCATTCCGCCGCAGATCGCCGGCGTCCACGTTCCGAGCTCTTCGCGAGTTCCCTCGAGGAACGGTCCCACGATAGCCCACTCGGCGCGCGCCTCGTCGAATGCTGCGATCATCCACCCGAGCTTCCCGACCTTGCGCACGAGGATCCCCGCCCTCTCTTCGCTCGCGCTTTCCGTTCCGCGCAGCGTGACCGGCATTCCGACCTGCGGCCCGGTCGAGGCGATCATCAGGTGCCAGGTCCCGACCTTCGAGTCGTCCTTCGCCTCGTTCGCGATCTCGATCGCCTCGTTCGCGAGTCGATCGGATCTCGACTCCCGCAGCGCCGAGATCGATATGAACATGACGCCGCACACGATCGAGACGAATGCGGCGATCGCCGCAGCTTGCTTGTTCGTAGTCATCGGAACCCTTTCGCTCTTGCGCTGCGATCGCATCGTGCGCTCGCTCGCGCGCGCGACCCTTCTACGAAAAAGATGCGGCGCGTCCAAGGTCTGGTACCCCAGGGACACGCCGCATTCCGCCGAGAGGCGGGAACCACACCCCGTTACTCAGCCGTTGTTCAGGTTCAGGTTCGTCGTGAGTTGCTCCGCGGTGTCCGCACTCTCGGGGGTCAACGACGTGTCGCCGCCACCGTCCGCGGTGATCTCCTGCAGACCGTTCGGGAACCAGTAGTTTCCCGTCACCGATCCGCTGATGAAGACCGGATCGCCGACATAGGAGTTCGCGCTCATGCCGACTCGATTCGCGACACCGTTCGGAAAGATGAACACGCCGGTCGGATTGATCGCGGAGTTCTCGAAGAAGCTGAATGCGTTCGCCAAGAACGAGAGGTCCATGCACGACGCCGTGTCGACGCGAACGATCTTCTTTCCTCGCTGCAAGTTGACGTGATTCGCGAGCACGTTCACCTTCACACAATGCTCGAGCCAGATCGCGCAACCGTCCGACCCGGATCCTGCCGAGTTGTGGATGTCGTTACCCTCGATCGTGATGCCCTCGGTTCGACGAGGTCCAGCGCTGCCCGAAGTCGCGACATATGCGACCCCCGTGATCGCGGTTTCGTCGGCAGCGGGCGACTCGACCGAGACCACGGTCCACGGTCCCGATCCAGTTGAAGCGGATGCCGCCGTGAAGACCCTCGCGTTCGCGGTATTCGCGAGACCCGTCGTCGCCAGGAAGAACGTCTCTCCGGTCGAAAGCGCGGGATTCGTTCCCGTGAACGTGAACGTCTTCGTCGATTGAACGATCGTCGTAACGGTCGTCGCCGTTGCGTTCGACCCGATCAGCTTGATCGCGGCTTCACCATCCGTGCTTACCGCTGCGAAGTTGGGGCCGATCAGGTTCCCCGTGATCGAGCCCCACTGCATTCCGATCCCGTAGATCGGTCGCGGCGTGTTGACGTTCTCGATGATGCAGTTCGAAATCACGATGTGACCGAACTCTTCGTTCCCCGTCGTCGAACCGTCGTATCGAATACACGCGTCCGGCTCGAGCGCCGGGAAGAGACCGTAGAGCGTGTAGTTGCCGATCGCCCAGAACTTCGAGTTCTGGATCAGCGCCCACTCTTCGCCGACCATGTCGACGCCGCGGTACATGTCCGCGAACACGGACAGCTCGGGGAATCCACCGTCCGACCAGTTCGAAATCTCGGAGTTCGTGAACCGCAGACCGTTGCCGTTCGACGTCTTCACGCACGTCACGCCGCCCTGCGGGAAGAACATGCACCGCTCCACCCACTTCGCGACGACCGTGTCGAACAACGCGAAGATCATCGGGTGCGCGGTGTCCAAGTCCGTCACGAACTGAAGCGACGGCGTCACCGAGAACTTGCAGTCGAGCAGCTTCGCCCGACTGCAGAGCGGCGTCGACGGCGAGCTGAACTTGACCGCGACCTGGTCGTCGACCCACACCGACTGAACGAAGTGAATCCCGCGAATCGTCACGTCCTGCCCGGTCAGGTTCAGGAACGCGACCGAATTCGTGCCCGAGCAGGTGAAGACCGTGCCAGGGTCCGCCGTGATCGTGAGCCCCGACGCGCCCGAGCTGAACGGTTCGCTGAAGTTGTAGGTGCCCTTCAGGAATCGGATCTCGCTCGAGACCGCCATCGCAGCGCGGATCGCCGCAGCCGTGTTCCCGCTGAATGAGTCGATGTTGAACGTTCCGCTCGCTTCGCCGCTCGGACCGATCGTCGACACACCGAGCGAGTAGCGATTGAACGCCAGCTCGCGCATGTTCGCGCCGGCGTCTCGGGTCGCGAAGTTGATCGCGAACAACAGAGCGAAAAGCGCGAGCATGCCCGCGCCGATTTTCTTCAGCATGTGTTCCTCTCCTTCAGTTCACCGGATCGGCCGCGGCCTTGCCGGAATCGAATTGCGCCTCGTCCACGAGGGCGCGCAACATTTCGGACGTTCGCAGATACAGATCGCGCTCGGCCGGCGAAAGGGTTTCGTCGGCCAGGATGTACGCGTCGTGGCGTTGCGTCACCGCCTGAACCGGCTGCTCGAGCGCGGTGGCCGGGATCGACGAATCGCCGCAGAGACCGAGCGCGCCGCACCCTGGCGTGCAGAGCATGATCGCGCAGAGCGCAATCGCGAGCGCGAGCCGACCGAGGATGCCGAAGATCACCGACTTGGATCGCTTCATTTCGAAGACCCCATGCCCGCCACCTTCTTCGCGATGCCGACCGCAGGGACGAGCAGCCCGCCGGCAGCGATCAGGAACCATGCGGTCGCTTCGCGATCCGGCTGATTGACGATCATCCAAAGACCGACCGCAGTCGACGCCAGCGACGCCAGCGAAGACGGATCGGCGAACTTCACGATCACCTGCGCGAGCAGACTCGCCGGCACTGCCGGCGAAACCGTTGCCGTTGCTCGGGCCGGATCCTCTCCGCCACGCTTCAGCTCGACCGATACCTTCTGGCCGTCGGTGATCGCATCCACCTGCTGTTCGTTGCCTTCGTTCGTCGTCATTGCGGAACCTTCACGATCAGCCGCATCGCGGCGCCGATCACCGGACCGAGGACGTCGACCGCGGTCGCGATCGCCTTGTGCATCAGATCCTCGGTCGCGTGCCTTGCGCGAATCCCGTTCATCGCCGCGAGCATGCCGAGCTGCCCCTTGATCTCGGCAAGTCGACCGCCAGAGAGACCGCCTGGCGATTGCGAAAACACGATCATGCTCTGCGCGATGCCGGCGCCGAACCGCTGCAGGTCCTGCGCTGTTCCATCGGTGTAGTCGCGCACCGCTGCGGCGATGCCCGCCTCGACAGCTCGAGCGATCTCCGCGATCGGCTCGGTCTTCGGTGGAGCTCCGACGAGTTCCGCTTCCTTGTCGTTCATGGTGAACCCTTTTGGTTAGCCGATCCGGTAGTCATCCTGCGGTGCCGCGGTTCCTTTTTCAACCGAGCTCCCGCCACCGCTTCCGGTCAGCAGCTTCGTCTGCGTTTCGATCGCGATCATCAGCAGCTTCAGATCGGGTTGCCGCAGCTTGCGAACCGACGCGCGCACGAGGATGCGCTCGCCCCGAGGAACATCGCCTGGTTTGCTCGGGTCGGCCTCTCGCGAAGGCAACTTCTCGGTCTCCTCGACCGAGTCCTCGACCTGGCGCATTTCCTCGGGCGCCTGAAGCTCTGCGTGATACCGCTCGATCCCGGTGCGAATGATCGCCGACGTCGCATGCAGCAGCTCGCGCTTCGCTCCGATCAGGTCGAGCGCGAGCAGCTCGATCGACTTCTTCCGAACCTCTTCATCTTGCTCCTGCTGATGCTGCCGGCGCAGCATGCCCCACTGCTCGGCCTGCGCGCGATTCGCGATCACGTTCGACGTGCAACCGAACTCGATCGACAGCGAGTAGGCGGTCGTCGTCTCGTCGGTGACGTAGCGATTGCGAACCTTCGACCACGGAATCCGATCATGCGTCGATCGAGGTTCGGTAGACGCAGCCGTCTTCCCACGCCCTCGAGGCTTTCGCGATCGGTTCTGGTAGTTGCGCCCGCCCACTCTGAACCTCTCGATCACTCGCTCGCGATCGTGCGCACCTTGCGCGCATCGAGCCCGAGTTCCTGCTCGATGCGGAACAGAATACGGTCAGCAGTCGACGGCATCTTCTCCGCGAGCAGGCAGACTCGATCGAGCTCGTGCGATGCGATCAGCGTAGACCCGCTTCCTGCGAACGGGTCGAGCACGATCTCGCCCTTGTCCGTCGAGTTCGTGATCGCGCGCTTGATGTTGCCCTGCGGCTTCTCGGCGAAGTGCCATCGCTTGACCGCGGGAATGACCTTGCACTGCCAGACGTTCGAATCGAACACGCGCCGATGATCCTTCAGATTGTGGAACATCGACGTCGCGCGCGGCTCTTTCACGAAGAACGAAATCAGTTCGTGGCAGTGCCCGTAGTGATACGCATGCCGAGTCATGTTCGACTTCTGCCAGAGAATCATGTTCTTCGCGACTAGCACGCCCTTCGCCTCTTCGCGAATCGACGGATAGCTTCGCCAGTCGCAGCAGATGTAGACGTGCGCGCGCGCGCGGACGGACCCCGCGATCGCAACGTTCATTGCTCGGAAGAACGGCGCGACCATCGAATCATCGGCAACTGATTGATCGACGCCCGTGCTCGATCCATAGATCGCGAACGGCGGATCCGTCCAGACCATGTCGGCGCCGGCCTTCCGTGCGTTCACCGCCGCGAGCAGCTCGGGAAGAACGTGCGGCTTCGTGATGTCGCCGATGACGAGGAAGTGTCGCTTGCCGATCTCCCAGAGATCGCCGACACGACATCGCTGCGGAACCGAGCGCGCTTCGATCGCGCGCGTGATCGTTTCCTCGTCTTCGTCCTCGAGGTCGACATCGGGCTCTTCGCCGTATCCACCGCCGAGCATTCCGCCAGCTTGATGCAGACCGGCTTCGCGCTTTGCCTCGTTCGCGTCCGATGTCGTCGTCGGTTTCGAATCACGATCGCCATCGATCGCCGAGTGACCGCGGGGCGGATCGAGAGGCGGTGGCAGCGGTGGCATATCGCCACCGAACCACGCGATCGCCGCGAGCGGTTCAGGAAGTGTGGCGAACGAGGCGCGCAGCGCGACTGGATCCCATTCGCCGAGGTCTGCCGTGCGATTGTCCGCGAGCGCGCGGGCGACTGATTCGGCTGCCGAGTCCTCGAGACCGAATGCCGCGACGTGCGTCCACCCGAGCAGACGCGCGGCCTCGAGCATGCCGTTCCCGATCACGACCACGCGATCGCGCGCGCGGAAGACCGCGGGCCGATGCTGCCCCAACTCGCGCATGGTGTTCGCGAGCGCCTCGATCTGCGCGCGTGGATGCCTCTTCGCGTTTGCCGGATCGAGCTTCAGCTCGACGATCGGCACGATCATCGAGCGCAGCGGAGCGACAACGTTGTGAACCACGGCTGGTGAAGCGGCCGGCGAGGATTCCACCCCGCCGGCCGCCCGCGAGCGCCGCGGGGTGCGCGGCTTGATCTTCACGATCGCGCGCGCCAGGTTCCGCCGTCCGATCCGGGCAACACGTCGATCGCCATCCACGTCGTACCGTCGTGAGCATCGACGTGCAGGTGACAGCGACCCGTTTCGGGACTCACGACGTGGAACACGCGCGCCGCGTACTCGACGCCGTCGCTGTTGTAGAGCACGACGTCGCCGAGCTTGACGATCGGCCGCTCGTCGGCGCGCGGGTCCTCGCTCGATCCTTGGGTGCCTTCGCTCTGATTCATCGACCCTATCCCTCTCGGTGATGCGAACCGACCTCGGTGCCGCGTTGTGCGGACCGAGGTCGGTCGCGACTTCTCACTGGTCAGCTCGTCGAACCTTCCGGCGCGGCCGGCGTGGCGTCGGGCGCCGTGGCGTCGGGCGCCGTGGCGTCGGGGGCGGTGGCGTCGGGGGC